>Ga0070698_100002311_pt1 | contig 21120 bp, 16 predicted proteins | sample KBSK1502metaG_FD_65477 | JGI IMG/M metagenome (GOLD analysis project Ga0070698, IMG submission 65477) | Corn, switchgrass and miscanthus rhizosphere microbial communities from Kellogg Biological Station, Michigan, USA - KBS K1-50-2 metaG | ecosystem: Host-associated > Plants > Roots >...
GGCCCATGTTGAAAATCGCTGCAAACCATCGGGATTAAAGGAAGGATCAAAAAGTATCACAACATTATCCAGCAAATCATCGATTTGTTTTCCCTGTGCCGCTGCGAGATAATAGGCAGTGACCAAACTTGCATTTGCACCGCTTGATTCATTGCCATGAATAGAATGCCCGATCCAAACAACGATCGGCATATTATCAATATTAAGCGATGACGATTGAGAAGGATCGGTCAGCTTTACATGTTGCTGTCTTATTTCTTCAAGCCGTTGTTGATTTTTTGGTGATGTGATGATCAGCAAAACCTGCGGACGATTTTCATAAGTTAGACCCATTGTCTCCAATTTCACTCTGTCCGGCGCTGCAGCAGCAATTGCTTTCATATAATTCACTAAACGATCATGAGTAATATGCCACTCTCCTACTTCATGATAAATAATATCTTTTGGTTTTGGAATAGCGGGGTTGTAAGTAACAGAATCAGGCAAATAGTATCTAAGATCCTGTCCTTTAAAGCAATTGGCGATAAGTAAAAAGCAAAATGCAAACAGAAATTTTCTCATACAGTAGTTTTATAAGTTGGGAAATTACTGAATCAAGAGCAAAAGGCAATATTTAGCCATTGCGTATATTTATATAGCTTAAGTATACAAAATCATCTACCGAATGAAATACTGGTATCAAAAACCACATCAGTTATTATTAGAATATGTAAGAACAGTTTTGATACTGGAAGGTTTTTCTCAACCAGATGCTGAACAACTGCCACTTGTCACCAATGGAATGCCTGCTTTACTTTGCCGAACAGAAAAAGATCGATCCGGGAATGAGAATATTTTACAGTTAACCTTGTTTGGAAGATCAACCACAGCAGATTCCTGGGCGATCAACGATAACACAACTATCATAGCTTATTTCTTTAAGCCCTTTGCATTATCAACTGTGTTTAATGTCCCGGCCAAAAAACTAATCAAAGATCCTGTTGACCTTTCTAACTGGAGCCCTCATAAAACAAATGCACTCAAAACACAATTGATCTACGCAGGAACAACAACAAGAAAAATAGAAGTGCTTGATAATTTATTAATTCACCAACTGCAGCAGAATAATAAAGAGTGTGAGATCATTAAATATGCTTCCGATCAAATAATGCTCGATCCAGGCACAGAAATTTTATCTGCCATATTGAACAAATTAGATCTTAACGAAAGAACTTTTCAAAGAACCTTTAAAAAATATGTGGGTGTCACACCTAATCAATACAGGCGGATCTGCCAGTTCCAGGTTTCATTTGAACAATTAAGAGGCAAAGGATTTAATAAGCTGACGGATATTGCTTACGATAACGGTTTTACAGATCAAAGCCATTTTATCCGTTCATTCAAAGAATTCACACAGATCACTCCCAATGGCTATTTACGGTCGGGTTTAAAAGAAAAAGATCAGTAGTGTCGTTTTTATTCTATTCTCTGCCTGCATCCTTTCATAAGTTTGCTTATAAATATTTAAACAATGAAAGAGAATATCACACCCTGTCTCTGGTTCAATAGCCAGGCAAAAGAAGCCGCCGCGTTATACTGTTCAGTTTTTGCTGATGCAAAAATTACGGCACAATCACCTATTGTTACGGCGATCAATGTTTCGGGACATAGCATCACCCTCTTAGATGGAGGACCGATGTACAAACCCAATCCCTCTATTTCTTTTTTTTACATGTGTGAGAAGGAAGAAGAGTTAAACAAGATCTGGAATGCATTCAGCAAAGAAGGCACAGTGTTGATGCCTTTGGATAAATATCCCTGGAGCGAAAAGTATGGATGGATCAACGATAAGTTTGGTATCTCGTGGCAAATAGCATTGGGAAAATTAAGTGATGTGGGTCAGAAAATAACACCCTGCCTTATGTTTACCGGCAAACAATATGGAAGAGCAGATGAAGCCATTACGCATTATTCTTCAATTTTTAAAAATGTAAAAGTTGATGGTATTCTTCTTTATGGTCCAAATGAATTACCTGACCAGGAAGGAAAAGTAAAACATGCACAGTTTGCTTTGAACGATCAGAAGTTTATGATCATGGAAAGCGCAGCACCGCACAATTTTACTTTTACCGAAGGCATATCACTTACTATACATTGCGAAACACAAAAGGAAATTGATTATTACTGGGAAAAGCTTACAGAAAACGGGGCAGAAAGTATGTGCGGATGGCTGAAAGATAAATTTGGCGTATCCTGGCAGATCATCCCAACTGTATTGAATAAAATAATGAGTGACCCTGCCAAAGCAGGTAAAGCAGCACAGGCATTTATGGCAATGAGAAAATTAAATATTGAACAAATTGTACAGGCTTCTATTTCCTGATAATTAGTTTAAAAACCCCATATTTTCCGTTTTGCGAAAGGAGTTTATTTAAGGCCACCGGGAATGGTTTTGTATATTTGCAGCTTCATTTTTTTATGAGTAAGAAAGGAAAAGTATTGGTGGCAATGAGTGGTGGTATTGACAGTACCATTACCGCATTAATGCTTCATGACCAGGGTTATGAAGTAGTGGGAATTACTATGAAAACATGGGACTATGCTCATAGCGGGGGAAGCAAAAAAGAAACTGGTTGCTGCAATCTGGATTCATTCAATGATGCAAGACAAGCTGCCGTTGAACATGGCTTTGCTCATTATATTCTTGACATCCGCGAAGAGTTTGGTGGTTTTGTAATTGAAAATTTTGTTGAAGAATACTTAGCAGGTCGTACACCGAATCCATGTGTCCTTTGCAATACGCATATTAAATGGAGAGCCTTATTAAAAAGAGCCGACGCATTAGGTTGCGATTTTATCGCAACAGGTCATTATGCAAAGATCAGGCAACATGATAACGGAAGATTTGTTGTAAGCAAAGCGATTGATGAAACAAAAGATCAGAGCTATGTATTGTGGGGATTGCAACAGGATTTACTCAGCAGAACCATATTGCCATTGAGCCCTTATAGAAAAACAGAGATACGTCAAATGGCATTTGATTATGGTTATCCAGAATTGGCAAAGAAGAGTGAGAGCTATGAGATTTGTTTTGTTCCTGATAATGACTATCGTGGTTTCTTAAAAAGAAATGTAGAAGGATTGGAAGAAAGAGTGGATGGCGGAAATTTTATTGATAAGAACGGAAATGTTTTAGGTAAACATAAAGGCTATCCGTTTTACACAATTGGCCAGCGCAAAGGTTTGGATATAGCATTTGGCAAACCTGTTTTTGTAACCAAGATTGATCCCGATAACAATACCGTAATGCTCGGTGATGAAGAAGACCTGGAACAAAATGAAATGATGGTGGGCAAATTGAATTTAATTAAATATGATTTCATTTCACCTGGTATGGAAGCAACCACAAAAATCCGCTATAAAGACAAAGGGGCGTTATCAAATATCTATCCTGAAAATGGGGCTATGAAGGTTAAGTTCTATGAACATGTAAAGGGAATTGCGCCCGGCCAAAGTGCTGTGTTTTATGAGGGAGATGATGTATTGGGTGGCGGAATTATACAATCAGGGGCCCTAAAGTGATAACAATTTTAAGCTTAAACCCTTAGAAGGGAATTTACGGGCTGAAATTCAGGCAATAAACACATAAAAAAGTCGTTAAAATAGCCGGGAAATTGCCTTTCCCGGTTTTTGTTTTTAGATTTGATACGCCGTTGGTTTCATTATAAATCTGTTGTACCCTTATTGATTATTAAATCTTATGAGATCGAAGAACCTGATACTAAGTTTAGCCGCAATTGGTTTACTCTTTTCGATTGCATCCTGCGAAAAGAAAACTGAAGAATTTGTTACAGAATCAATTGCTGATTATCTACCCTTAACTGTTGGTAAGTATATTACTTACCGGTTGGATTCTACCGTTTTTACAAATTTTGGAAGGAACGAGGAAATTCACCGGTACCAGGTAAAGCATTTGGTGGATGCACAGGTGCCGGATAATCTTGGAAGGCCCGGCTTTCGCATTCTGCGTTATCTGCGTGATTCATTGGGTACCCAACCCTGGGTAGAGAACGGAACTTATTTTATTACTCCGATTGATAACCAGGCAGAAGTAATTGAAGATAATCTTCGTTTCATAAAACTTCATTTGCCTTTTAAATTAAATAACGATTGGAAGGGAAATAAATACTTGTCTGATGATCCTTATGCCTCTCTTTATACTTTCTTCAATGATGATAACATGAATGAGTGGGATTATAGTATCGACCAATTTGATAATACTACAACTATTGCCGGCAAAACCGTGAATGATGTATATACTGTTTTCCAGATAGATGAATCGATCAATGTTCCTGTTACAAACAATGCTCAACCCGGCTATAGAACATTGGCTTCGGATCGTTTTGCAAAAAACATCGGTCTTGTTTCCCGTGATTATATTATGTGGGAATATCAACCACCAGCACCCGGCTCACCTCCTTCTGCTGTTGGTTACAAAACAGGCTTTGGCATTAAAATGTGGATGGTCGATCACAATTGATCTTCCCTTTTAATTAGTATTTTTGGATGGACCAAAAGTCGTCCTGAATGAAAAAACTGATCGTTGTACTTATTGGAAGCTGTTTATTTTTTATAGAAGCCCAAGCCCAATTCACCCGTTATGTAGTAAAGCTGAGAAATAAAGGCAATAACCCTTTTTCGCTTTCAACTCCTACAGTCTATCTATCGCAAAGAGCCATTAACAGAAGAACAAGATATGGTATTGCTGTTGACAGTACGGATCTCCCTGTTACACCCTCTTACGTCACTCAAATAAGAAATGTTCCAAACGTTACCATATTAAACATTTCCAAATGGCATAACAGTGTTGCCATTCAAACCGCTGATCCCAATGCGATCACTACTATCAATGGATTATCGTTTGTACAATCCGTTGCGCCAATTGCTGCCCGAACACAGAACAATACGGCTGGAAAATTAACTATTGCAGATCAGGCTTACACTTCTTCTCTAAGAAACACAGATATAACTGCTGATTTCTTTAATTATGGAACAGGATCATTTAACGAGATCAATCTTCATAAGGGGCAATTTCTGCATAATATCGGTTTGCGAGGTCAGGGGATAGTGATCGCACTACTCGATGGTGGCTTTTTTAATTATACTACGCTCGATGCAATGGACAGCATCATTTTAAATAACCAGGTACTTGATACGTGGGATTTTTATTCTAACAATACAACTGTTTCTGACGATCATCCGCATGGCATGCAATGTTTGTCAACAATCGCAGCAAATATTCCCGGGCAATTTATTGGCAAAGCGCCAAAAGCAAATTTCATGTTATATCGTACTGAAGATGTTAATTCAGAATATCCCATTGAAGAATTTAATATGGTATGCGGAATGGAAAGAGCCGACAGCGCCGGGGCCGATGTCATTTCCGCCTCATTGGGTTATTCCGAATTTGATGATGCTTCATTTGATTATACATATTCGCAAATGAATGGCAATACCACGATCGGTGCGACCGCTGCTGACCTTGCTGCTAAAAAAGGTATTTTATTTGTAAATGCTGCGGGTAATGAAGGAACTAATGCGTGGCACTATATAACCACACCTGCTGATGGTGACAGTGTGTTGGCAGTAGGTGCTGTTAATACCAACGGAACCGTTGGATCATTTTCAAGTTATGGCCCATCAAGTGACGGACAAGTAAAACCAGATGTAGCTTCCATCGGGGTTGGATCAATTGTTCAATCAACAAGCAATACAGTTGTTACCGGCAGCGGAACTTCCTTTGCATGCCCTAACATGGCTGGCTTAGCAAGTATACTTTGGCAGGGGTTTCCCGAAGTCAATAATATGCGGATCATAAGAGCACTGCGTGAAGCAGGAAATATGGCTTCAACTCCAAATGACCGGATTGGATATGGTATTCCCGACCTGAAAGCTGCCTTTGGAACATTGCTTACTGAATTTGCAACATCTACTTCTACAATTAACGGTTGCAGAATTTTTGTGAACTGGACAAGTAAAGATATTGGCGCTATGAAATATGAAATAGAAAGAAAAGGGCCGGGTGAAATGAATTTTTCAAAAGTTGGCGAGTTGACGCCGACTATAGGTGTTTCTTTAGCAACACATAATTATGAATTCATTAATACATTGACTACAGGAACATCCGGAGCCTTTTCATACCGCATAAAACAAATTATAGACACAGCCGTTGCGACTTTTACCGCTATTTATATTGATACTGCTGTTGCAAATGTTGCATCTCCGTGTGTAGTTACAGGTGTTGCAAATCCCGGCACTATTAATAATTATGTGGTTGTTCGGCCAAATCCGTCTATCGGCAATACAGCAACATTGATAATTGAAACAACAGATGCGATCTCAAGCATGTCGGTTCTTGTTTATAATATGAACGGAAGATTAGTACAACGATTACAGGAGTCAAAAGGTTCAGGTAAAAAAATCATAGATATTTCTGTAAGTAAACTCGCGAAAGGAAAGTACTTTATCAATGTTTACAATAAAAATAAGCTGGTAGGCACGGCAGAATTTATGAGATTATAAAGCTTTCTCAAATACAGCTACAAACATTGTATCAGCTTTTTTATCATAACCTTTCAAAACTTCCATTTGTTTTAATTTCAAATGGAAATTTTCTTTTATAAACATCGCTATCTCTTCATTTTCCTTTTTAAATACGGAGCAGGTAATATAAATGAATGTTCCGCCTGGTTGAAGTTGAGGAATTGCATTAGAAACAATTTTCCTTTGAAGAACTGAGTACTCTTCTATTTTTCTTTCGTTAAAAAAATAAAGTTGTTCCGGTGTTCTGCTCCATGTGCCGGAGCCGGAACAAGGAACATCGGCTACTATGATTTCGGATTTCAGATGCAAGATTTCAGGTTTCACTGAAGCAATATCCATAACAAAATCTTTATAATCCTTAATGCCCGTCTTCTCAAATCTTTTTTTAAGATTGCCAAGAATACTTTCTCTTATATCGGAGACTGCAAGTTTAACGTTCGGGTCTATATCATGGATCATTATCGATTTACCGCCGCTGCCTGCGCAGCAATCCCATACAGAGATTTCAGATGTAAGATGTAAGATTTCAGATTTTATGAACTCACCCGTTTTTTGAGAATTATAGTCCTGTACAACGGCTTCTTTATCCAGTTCAACAACCTCATCGATCTTTGAAGCATTCTGTAATGAAAGACAGCTTTCCGTAATCATTTTAAAATCGATTCCAGCCTGCTGAAGTTTTTGCACAACTATTTTTTCTTTTCCTGGCCGCAAACGAAGAAAAAGATCAGGTTGTATAAAAAAAGAAAAACAAAATTCTTCATGATCGATTCCCTCACTCAATTCCGCTTTCCATGGAAAAACTTCAGAAATTGATAAAGGGTAATTAATAATTAGTAATTTCTGTTTTAATGGCAGGTCATATTTTTCATTCCACTCAGGTTTTAACGAGGTAAGAATTTCGTTTGACTTATCAGAACAAAGAAATACACTCATCAGTAACTTTTCCTCCATGCTCACATTCATGATCGCTTTTCCTAACCTGAAAAAGCAATAACATAAATGAGAAACCAGCTTGCGATCTCTGGAACCATATTTTTTATTACGTGAAAAATATTTTTTAAGAAAGGAAGACAGGGGCTCATCTCCATGGTAAACAGCCAAAATTTCTTTTGCGGAATTGATATATGAATGATACCTGCTCATGCTGCAATTAATTTCTTTATAGACGGGAGAAGATATAAACAAATTTGATTTCTGGCATAAAAATTTGTGCATTGGAATAGTAAGCAAATTATATAATGATAATAACAATCCCCGAAGGATTGAGTTGTAGAAAAATAGCCTCAATTATTTCTTTACGTTTAAACTTTTAAATTTATGAAGACATTTAACATATTACTTTTCGTAGCATTAATGGCGGGAAGTAATTTATTTAAAACACATGATGCAAATGTTGCATCCAGAGACCTGGCGAAATCTGCTGTCTCATGTTCGACCGCTGATACCGTGATAGTGCCTGTTGCAATCCGCACTTCTTTTGATACAAAATATCCAAAAGCAACAAAGGTTATGTGGTATCAGTACACTCCGGATAAAACGCTGCCTGCAGATCCTGAAGCATGGTATTATGGAATGGATGACAAAGATTATTATGTAACTTTTTATTGGGATGATGCAGATTATATAGCGTGGTATGATAATGGGAACTGGATTCGTTCTTCTCAAAACATTGAGAATATTGATCTTCCTGCTGACGTAATGCGGGCTATTAATACACAATATCCCGGTTATAGGATCGCCGACGTTGACCTTGAGCATGATAACAAACAAACACTCTATGAAGTAAAATTGGTTAAGGGTGACAGTAAATGGAACGTGCATTACACAGCAACCGGCACTGTTGCCAGGAAAAAGGAAAGACATTTAACAAAGTATGATCCCCAGGCAGAAATGACCACAGATTTTACAACTCGCTTTCCTAATTCAACAGAAGTGGTTTGGTATCGCTATACACCAGAAGACAGATTTGATATTTATCCAACAGACTGGGATTATAATATGGATGCAACTGATTATGAAGTAAAATTTAAAATAGATGGAACAGATTATTCCGCATGGTATGATAGTGGCAAATGGGTGCGTACCGAATCAATGGCGATGAATACGAATAATGCTAAACTTCCGGCAAACATTAATGACCTGTTGAAAACACAATACAGTGGATATTCAATTAAAGATGTGGAAACAGAACAAACCAGCACCCGCACAGTTTATGAAATAGAATTAGCGAAAGGCAATGAAAAATGCAAAGTATTTTATACCTCAGAAGGAGCGATCATTAAAAAGAAATGCAGGACGGTTTAATATTTTTTGATTCGCAAACTATGATGCAAACAAAAGAATGAATCCGGATGGGTTCATTCTTTTTTGTTGAAGCCTGTAATTTTTCAAGGCAAATCTTAAAACATCTTACTAACTTGTACATTTAGAAAAGATGTTTTCCTGTAAAACCAGATTGTTTATTCTTTTCAACTGCATTTGCTTATTTAGCATTGCACAACAGGTAAATTTTATTAAATATTCAGTGTATGACGGCCTGGTAGCAAACCCTGTTCGTTGTATTTACCAGGACAGCAAAGGATTTATCTGGATCGGCACTTATGAAGGACTCAGCCGCTATGATGGTTATAAGTTCACGAATTACTCTACCGCCAATGGGCTTTCACATAATCTCATCAATTCAATCTTTGAAGTCAATGGCAAACTCCTGGTCGCAGAAAATAATGGCGCCATTGACCTAATTCAAAATAACTATATTCAAAAAGGATTAATGGCGGCAAGTCCGGCCAATAATATTAAACCATACTATGATCGTTTGCTCATAACTACAGATACAAATGGTTTTTATGAATACAGGAATGGCGATATCATTTTACCGGCCCAGGAAAAAACCGGTACGCTGATCGCTCACTTTCTGCCCCTTAATGATTCTTTGTTAATAGTTGACGGCGAAACCAATCTTTTTATTTACAAAGAAGATCTCCGTATTCATTCATCACTAAAAAACATAGGCGCTTATATTTTTGACCTTTTCATTGACTCAAAAAAAAGAATATGGACCTGCACAGCAAAAGGATTAGAGCTTTTGCAAATTTTCCCGGAAAAGAAGATCATTTCATTTGCAAAACTTCCTGCTGCATTTAATTTTCCGCCTTTGAATAACAACAATGTTACTTCCATGCTCGAAGAAGAAGATGGAGGTTTTTGGATAGGTACAAATAAAGGCCTGGTACGTGTATTTCCTAATGGGACCTTCCAGGTGTACGCTAAAAAAGATGGATTACCATCAGATTTCATCAATACCCTTTACCGCGACAAAGAAAAAAATATTTGGATAGGTACCGCATTAGGACTTGCTAAATGGGTTGCTAAAAATAATATTGTCTTCTATAATACCGAGGATAAGGATTTTAAAAATGATGTAGAAGCGATCCAATATTCAGATACCAAAAAAATAATCTTGGCGACTTATCATGGACTGCAGCAATTTTATCCTGATACAAAAAAATTTAAAGACCTCAATAAAATTTACAACAATTATCACACCCCCGTTGCCGGTAGCTATCCTTTACTCGTTCATTCAGGAAACAAAATTGGAATACTTGATAGTGTAAACAACGAGATCGTTATTATTGAAAAACTGGACACAACCATAACAGCAGTTTCTTCAATAATGAATTCTAACGGAACCATTTTCCTGGCCTCAATGAATGGCTTGTTCGCCGTCAAAGGAAAACTGGTAAAAAAGATCTTACCCTACCGGATTACCAGTTTGCTTGTAGCAACAGACGGTAATATTTGGGCAGGCACCTGGCAAGACGGATTATACCGTATACATGAGAACAATGATGCTGATCTCACTTATGATACGGCGAGTATAAATTCCACTATCAGGTCGAAACAAATAAGAAGTTTATATTTAGACAGCAAAAAGAACATTTGGGTGGGAACACGGCACGACGGTGTATTTTGTCTCACATCAGCGACCGATAGTAAATTTAATGTCCTTCATTTCAATCGCCAGTCGGGATTAATGTCAGATTGGGTGCTAAGTATCGCAGAAACAAAAGACAACGATATATGGATAGGAACGCACCTGGGTCTTGACAAACTGGTAAAGGAATCTTCAGATTACAGAGCCTTTAATTTTAGCAAGGCAGTTAATTTTTTTGCGCAAATAAAAGGTATAGCTCCCTTCGGAAACAATAGCTGGATCTGCATAGCTGATAACGGCATCGCTTATTTCAAAGATGAAAATATACATCAAACTCCCCCTTTACAGGCAACCATATTATCAGCAAGTCTTGGTGTACTCAAAAATAAGCTGACCCTGTTTTCTCCGACTGAAAAAATTTCTTTGAAACCTTACCAGAACGCCGCAAGATTTGAATTCAGTGCTCTTGGCTTTATTAATGAAAAACAAACACTATATAGTTATCGTTTATTGGGAAGCAGTGATACTACCTGGAGCAAGCCGGAGAATATTCATGAAGCTTCCTACGCCAGTCTTTCATCCGGCGCTTATACATTTGAAGTAAGAACAATTGGCTGGAACGGCGAGCCTGGTAAAGCAGCGGCTTTTAGTTTTACTATTGCAACACCTTTTTGGAAACAGGGCTGGTTTATTGTTTTATGTGTCGCATTGATCGCTGCATTATTTTATGCACTCTATCGTTACCGCATCCGGCAATTATTGCGCCTGCAAAATGTAAGAAACAGTATTGCAACAGACCTTCATGATGATATTGGCTCATCACTTACCAATATCAGCATTCTTTCAGAGCTAAGTAATAAAAATCTTTCGCAACCTGTAAAAGCACAGGAATTTTTGCAAAGAATTTCAGAAGAAGTGCAGGCATCAAGCCAGGCGATGGATGATATTATATGGAGTGTGAATAGCCACAATGATTCTTTACACGAAACGATGGCCCGTATGCGTCGTTATGCTGCCGAGCTATTTGACAACAGTGAAACAAATTGTCATTTACAGCTGGACGAGAATACCGGGAATAAAAAATTTAGCATGGAACAACGCCGTGATGTTTATCTTATTTATAAAGAGGCGTTGAATAATATTCATAAGCATGCAAATGCAAAAAATGTTTGGATAGATGTAAGTCAAAATCAAAATCATTTACTGATGCAAATAAAAGATGATGGCAAGGGATTTAATATTGATCATGTAACACACAGAAATGGCTTGAAGAATTTACGATCGAGAACGAAGAAATGGAATGGAAAAATTCAAATTCATTCGGAAGAAAATAAAGGAACAGCGATCGAAGTGAAAATTCCTTTAAGAGATTGATGGGGACAAATACGCCTACTCAAATGAGTGGGTCGGAATGATTGTAACAACCGTAATTTTAAATATAAATGGCTATCAGAATCGCAATATTTGAGGATAACGATGCATTGCGTGAATCATTGGTTTATCTATTGAAAAATGCAAACGGTTACGACGTAGTAGGCGATTATAATAATTGTCTCGAAGCAGGTACGATCGTCAGAGTGTAAGAGCCTGATGTGGTACTCATGGATATTGATATGCCAGAGCAAAGCGGAATACAAGGTGTAAAAGCAGTAAAAGAAGCAAGACCGCAAACCTCCGTGATCATGTACACAGTTTTTGAAGATGATGAAAAATTATTTCAATGCCTCTGCGCCGGTGCTAATGGTTATCTGCTTAAGAAAACCTCTCCCTCTCATTTATTTGAGGCCATACAACAAGTAGCCGAAGGTGGTGCACCCATGAGCCCATCTATTGCAAGAAAAGTATTGAATAGCTTTCAACAGGGTAAAAGCAAACAATACAGTTTGTCAGCCCGAGAAGTTGAAGTACTGCAATTATTGATAAAAGGATATAGTGCAAAAATGATAGCCGCCGAACTTTCTATTTCATTTGATACTGCCCGCTTCCACCTAAAAAATATTTATAGCAAACTTCATGTGAATTGCGGAAAAGAAGCTATTGCTAAAGCATTAAGCGAGCATATCGTTTGAATCCCTTCAAAACTTCTCATCTGTTTCTGCCACTCATTATTCCAATGAACTATTTTATGTTAGACGTTTTTTGCAGGAAAAGATTTTTGAAGCAGTCTTTTCGTTGTCCTCTTCACCAGTTTAATAATTTAAGATCACTTATTCCCACAACCTACTTTAATGGGTAGGTTGACGGATAATATTTAATCTCCAACTTTATTTAGTAAAGATATTCGGGATAGTTATCGCTCCCGATTAGTAGCAATAAAAAGTTTTTGTTTGATATGTGATAAGGAGTACCCTTTATAATTACCAGGACATTATTTGAAACGACGCAAACTTTGAATAGCTAAAAAAGGAGACGATGAAACCAATATTCCCTTACCGCTACCGTGTGCTCATCTTTCTTTTCTTCTTAATGTTTATCACCTACCTCGACAGGATTTCTATCGGGTTTGTCAGCAATCAAATAAAAACAGAATTCGGTTTAAGTTATACCCAGTGGGGTTGGGTGGCTGCTGCTTTTTCATTAGCGTATGCTTTATTTGAAATTCCATCCGGGGTATGGGGTGATTATATTGGCCAACGGGCAACTTTTATTCGTATTGTTTTATGGTGGTCGTTGTTTACGGCACTCACTGGGTTAGCCACCGGTTTTATATCACTGCTATTGATCCGTTTTCTTTTTGGGATGGGCGAAGCAGGAGCTTTCCCCAACAGCGCAGCTGTCATATCAAAATGGTTTCCGGCACAGGAAACATCACGGGGTATTTCTATTGCATGGTCGGGAATGAATGTAGGTGCAGCGGTTGCGCCTTTTATTGTTATAGGGATTGCCGGAGCTTATGGTTGGCGATCTACATTTTTTGTAAATGGTTTCATCGGAATTGCATGGGTGCTGGTATGTCTCTTTTGGTTTAAGAACAATCCATCGGAAATGAAAAAGATTTCTAAGGAAGAAAAGACTTTCATCGAATCCAACCGTCGTTATTCCGATCACAGGCTAAAATATCCATGGAAAAAAATATTGAAGAACCGAAGCCTGCTTGCATTACTTATATCTTTTTCCACTTCGCAATGCGCCAATTACTTTTTTCTTGCCTGGGGACAGATCTATTTGAGAGATGCAAAACATTTTTCGTCAGATGAAATAAAATGGACCTATTTCATCGGTTATTCATTAGCGGCAATCGCCTGTTTTTTTAGTGGCCACTTGTGCGACTGGCTAATAAAAACGAAGGGGATCAGATTTGGCCGCAGGAGTTTGGGGTTTACCATCCTGGCAATGACGGGCCTTGCAATTCTTACACAGCCATACATTTCAAATCATATGATCATTAGTGGGCTGTTTATTATCGGCATTACATTTTATTCATCGATCGGCATTCCTTCCTACGGCACCTGTGTGGATATAGGTGGTAGCAGAGCAGCAACAGTCAGTGGCATCATGAATTTCTGCGGGCAGTTTACCGCATTTCTTTTTGTTCTCTTTTTTGGAAAAATAGTTGACGCATTGGGTTTTGCCGTGCCTGTTTACATGCTTGCCGTTGCGTTATTAACAGGATCCCTGCTTTGGTTTTTTGTTGATCCTTCAAAACCATTAGTGGTGCATGAAAAGGAAAAAGCCCGGCCTGTATTAAATCAACTTGAACTTGGGTGACAAGTATAATTAAAACTTTTACAGATGGAAAACTCAACATCAATCATTCAATCGACGTTTGCGTTTGAAGAAAAAACAAAACCGGCACGAAGCAATGAATTAAAAAAAGTGTTGGGCGTTGCATTCGGCATTGCTTTAGTGGTGGGCAATGTTATCGGCGCCGGCATACTTCGCAATCCCGGTACCGTAGCAAAATATCTCCAGAATTACTGGCTCATCATTGCCTGTTGGATATTTGGAGGTATTTATGTTTTAATAGCCATGGGCTCTTATGCCGAATTGGCTACTATGCTGCCGAAAGCCGGTGGCGGCTATCATTATGTAAAAAGAGCTTTTGGAAATTATGCAGGATTTATAAGCGGATGGTTTCAGTATTTGGTAAGTGCGATAGCGCCGGCATACTATTCTATTCTTATAGGAGAATATTTTGTACTGCTGTTCCCTTCCCTGGCAGGATATGAGAAGTCAATTGCTATCGCTATTTTAACAGCATTTACTTTGTATCATTTAACAGGTGTAAAGAATGGAAGCATCATGCAGCAGGTCACCTGCATCCTCAAAGTGCTTTGTTTTGCCACACTCATCATCACCTGTTTCTTTTTCAGCGGTATAAAAATAAATATTGGTGGGACCACTTCACTGAATACTATTATCAATGGAACGATTTTTTTGGGCATCTTCAAATCGCTTGAACTAATACAGGGTACATACGGCGGGTGGGATAATCTTGCCGTTTTTGCAGAAGAGGATAAGAACCCCGGCAAAAATATTCCCCGGTCATTTTTTACGGGAGCCATTATTGTTATGCTGATCTATATACTCATCAATATGGCTTTTCTGTATGTATTACCTATGTCAACCCTCGCCAATTCTAAATTGGCAGCTGCCGACGCTGCAAAAGCTGTGTTTGGAAGTAGTGGATCGATCATTGTAACAGTCATTGCCTTGTGCTCCATCATTGGGGCATTCAACGGTCACATAATGTCAATCCTCCGGACACTTTTTGGATTGAGCCGCGATGGTTTTTTTATCGCTAAAGGAACTTATGTAAATAAAAAAGGAACACCTGTTACAGCCCTGATCTTTTCTGCAGTGCTTAATCTTATACTCATCATCATTGGTTCGTTCAATATACTTTATGCATTGGGAGGGTTCATGGTGCTTATCGTGCCTGCATTGGTCTATGCCTCATTAATAAAACTCAGGATAAAAGAACCTGGTTTGCCAAGACCTTACCGTGCCTGGGGCTATCCTTATACACCGATTGCCATGATCTTTATTTCTGTGACATTGTTTATTGGGTTTGCGATTGGTGACCGTTCGAACTTTTTTGTTATTGCAGGTATAACCATTCTATCGTACCCGATATTTCTATTAATCAGGAAAAGAAAAATGAAAGTTTCGCAGAATGATGTTATAAATGATTAATGGATGACCAATTCTATTTATCTACAAAACTTATGTCTATGACTTTAACAAGAAGAGAAATATTAATGTTGGGTTCCTCATTAATCACATCAGGGTTAATGGCAAATGTGGATGATAAACCGAAAAGAAATTCGGATGGCAGCACATTGCCCGGCGGAGTGCTTACTGCTGCTTTAACGCCACTTGATAAAAATCTTAATGCTGATTATGCCCGCCTGGTAAAGCATTTACAATGGTTATTAAAGCGGGGCAACAATGGCATCGGGCTATTGGGTACAACAGGTGAAGCAAATTCTTTTAGTGTGGATGAACGTAAGAAAATATTGGAAGCGGTATTGGATGGTGGTATTCCTCCAGACAAGCTGCTTGTTGGGACCGGCTGTTGTTCCGTTACAGATACAGTTGCCTTGAGCCGCCATGCATATTCAAAAAATGTTGGCGGAATACTTCTGTTGCCGCCATTTTATTATAAAAACATAACAGAAGCCGGGCTTGAAACTTATATAGACCGGGTTCTTGATAAAATTGGAGAAAATAAAATTCAAATCTTTCTCTATCATTTTCCTCAGCTCAGTGGGGTGCCGTTTACAGTGAGTATCATAGAGCGGCTGATCAAAAAGTATCCTAAAAATATTATGGGCATAAAAGATTCTGGAGGCGATTGGCCACACATGGAAGAAATATTAAAAGCGATCCCGGGTTTTCGCCTATATACCGGCAATGAAAAATTCCTGTTGCAGGTTTTAAAAGCAGGAGGCGCAGGAACCATTTCAGGCAACACTAATTTGACCTCGCCTGAAGCAGCTGCCGTATATGAAGCCTGGAAAAAAGGTGGTGGCGAAAAAGAACAAGAGCGATTATCAGTACTGAGCGAGACATTGAGAATGTATCAAACTATCGGTACAATGAAATACATTTTTTCAAAATTGTCCGGAGCGGATGATTGGTTGAATGTCAGACCACCTAATGTTATTCTGGCGCAAGAGGAAGGATTTCAATTAGAACAAAAGCTAAAAGAAATTAATTATTTCAAGACATTTTAATAATCCCCGACACAGTTCATGCTGTCTCGAATATCGGCAGAATTAAAAAATGAAGAGCTTAAAATAATATTTGATGAAATAAAACCAGGCAATGCGAATTCGCAATCATATTTATCATTTAAATAAAAAACAGTTTTATGAAAAATTTTTTTGTTTTGTTAACTGCAAATTTCCTACTCAGAATTATGAAGAAGCTAACTCAAATGTATAATTCAGAACTTATAAAGGCGATACACAATAGCGCTACAGCACTGTTTGTTCTGCTACTGGTCTTTATGAATAACCATGTCTTTGGCCAGGTTTCAAAATCTTCGAAAGAACAAAATGTTTTTATTGAATATTTCACATCACCGGAACTTTCGGAAAAGATACAACAGGGATTTACAACCGTTCTGATTTACAATGGTGGCACCGAAGCAACGGGGCCACATGTTGTCTTAGGTAAACACAATTTCCGGGTACATTCTTATGCGCATCGGATTGCAGACAGTTTGGGTAATACGCTTGTTGCTCCGATATTACCTTTTGCTCCAAACGGTCCTGCACTTCAAAATATGGTGGGCACTTTTACACTGGACAGTCTCACTTTTTCCATGGTAAACGAGCAATTAGCTATCAGCATGATCTCCAGCGGCTTCAAACATATCATTTTTATGAGCGATCATTTTAATAGCCAGCAGCCACTTGCGGAACTGGCAAAAAAATTAGACAGCAATTATCATGCAAAGGGCGTTGATGTTTATTATGCCGGTGATGGTTATACGAAGGCAAGAAGACAGATCGAAGATGATATTGAAAAACGAAATATTATTCCGGGAGGACATGGCGGACTTTGGGATGTTTCTGAAACAATGGCAATTTCAAAAAAGCTGGTACGTCCCAATTTGTTTGCAGTGGGCGACACAACTCAAAAAGGTAATGGACCACTTGATCATCATGGTGTATCAGGCGATCCAACTAAAGCAAATGAAAAACTGGGAAAGCAATTTGCAGACATTCGTATCAATCTTTATGTCGCTGAAATAAGGAAACATTTAAAAGCATTTAGAACCGAATAAATTTCATTTAGAAAAATACCTGGCAAACAAAAAGCGATTGACTCCTCAATCGCTTTGTTTAGATAATATTCTATCCTCACAACTCCAGCAAGGTCTTCACCGGATCTCTCCCAAACAAAAGTTGATCGGGATTTTCCAATAATTCTTTTACTCTCACTAAAAAGCTTACACTCTCTCTTCCATCAATGATGCGATGATCGTAGCTAAGTGCCACATACATCATCGGCTTTATTACAACTTGTCCATTTACTGCAATTGGCCTCTCCTCTATTTTATGCATTCCAAGAATTGCTGATTGAGGAATATTAATAATTGGCGTACTTAATAAAGAGCCAAACACTCCTCCGTTTGTAATCGTGAATGTGCCGCCGGTAAGATCTTCTGCCGTTAACTTGCTGTCTCTTGCTTTGGTTGCAACTTCTATTACTTTCTTTTCAATATCAGCCATCCTTAGGCTTTCAGCATTTCTTATCACTGGCACAGTTAAACCTCTTGGCGTAGAGACAGCAATAGAGACATCACAATAATCATGGTAAACTATATTATCGCCATCGATATATGCATTCACCGAAGGCCATTCCTGCAATGCATAACAACATGCTTTTACAAAAAAGCTCATGAAGCCTAACCCGACTCCATGTATTTCCTTGAACTTATCCTTGTATTTATTTCTTATGTCCATCACCGGCTGCATATTCACTTCATTAAAAGTGGTAAGCATAGCCGTTGTGTTTTTTGCTTCAACCAATCGGCGTGAAATTGTTTTTCGCAGGTTGCTCATCTTCTCCGGCTTCTCATTTCTTGAAAATGATTCAATACCTGGTTTGCGACCTGGACTACTTAATGCAGCCAGCACATCATCTTTCAGGATTTTTCCTTCAGGACCTGATGGCGTGATTTTTTTGGGATCAACTTTTTTATCGGCGATCATTGCGGCTGCAACGGGCGATGCTTTTATATCAGCTGATGATTCTTGTTTTGCTTCCGGCAAAATAACTACCGGCTCCGCTTCAATCTTCTCTTCATTCTTAACCTCAGCCTTAGCCTTCTTCTTTTCTTCCGGCTTCTCACTTTTTACTTCTGACTTCTTTGCTTCAGCTGGCTTACCATTTGAAGGTTTTGAAGCCTTCTCATCAATGCTTGCCAATTTATCCCCTATCTTAATACTGTCACCTTCTTTAATATCTTCCAATTTAATAACGCCGGCTTTCTCAGCATTCACCTCGAAAGTCGCTTTCTCACTTTCCAGTTCAGCGATCACCTCATCTCTTTCCACATAATCACCGTCTTTCTTTGTCCACTTTAATAAAGTGACCTCATTTATGGATTCACCAACTGTTGGAACCTTTATATCTATCATTTTAAACTTTTAAAATATGCTTATAAAATTATTCAAGTTCAAAATCTATCTGGCCTTTAAATTCTTCTTTCTCTTTTTCTGACATCTTATTATATAAAACCCTTATTGTATAACCTCCCACTAATTTATTATTCCGCAAATACATCCAATCCGAAATTTTATTTCGTACTATCTCCAGTGTATCACCCGACTTAACAGTTTTGACCTCTATCGGATCACTGCTTAAAACTCCGAATAATTTTTCGTTTTCAAAGTAAAGACCAGCCAGCCACATGTGTTCTCCATTGTTATCACCATAGTCAAATCTCATTTTGACCGAAAAATCGTCCATCAAACTATCTGGCTTTTTTAATGCGGTCAGAAAATCATTGTATGTTTTTTGGGCCTCTAGAACAGCCTTGTTCATCTCTTCATCTTCATTCGTAACTGAATAAGCCGCATCTCCATTGTTTTCATCCTTACTTATGTATCCTTTTTTCTCCTTACAGGAGAAGATCATAAAGGTCAATATGAAAAAAACGATCCTCATTAAATCGAAAAAGCTGTTTCAACAATCTCGGCCTGCTCCTGAACATGTACTTTATTATAACCAGTGGCTGTTGATGCAGATGGCTGGCGGCTTATCACACCATAATTAATGCTATGCAAATTCATTTTCAAAAATGAAGCCGCACCCATATTTAACGGCTCTTCCTGTATCCAGAACCATGTCGCCTTATTATACTTACTGTATAATTCATCAAGTTGTTTTAATGGCAACGGATATAGTTGCTCAACACGAATGATAGCAATATCATTCCTTTTCTCTTTCTGTTGTTTCTCTGCCAGGTCAAAATAAACCTTACCACTGCAAAATAAAACTTTACTTACTTTTGATTCATCGGCAAATGAATCATCGATCACTTCTTTAAAACTTCCATTGGTGAACTCATTCATTACAGAATAAGAGCCCGGGTGACGAAGATTCGCTTTTGGTGCAAAATTGATCAATGGTTTTCTAAATTGCCATAACAACTGCCTGCGCAACGCATGGAAAAAGTTAGAGGCTGTTGTAATGTTCGTTACCACCATATTCAATTCGGCGCACATTTGTAAAAATCTTTCTAATCTTGCGCTGCTATGCTCAGGGCCCTGTCCTTCATATCCATGCGGAAGTAATAAAGTAACACCATTCATCCTGTTCCATTTTTGTTCTCCGGCAGCAATGAATTGATCGATTATAGTTTGAGCACCATTACCAAAATCACCAAACTGGGCCTCCCAAATCACCAATGCATTGGGATTTGCCATTGCATATCCATATTCAAATCCTAATACGCCATATTCACTCAACAGTGAATTATATATTCTGAATTTTCCTTTAGCATCCGGTACTCCACTTAATCGATTATACGCTTTATCATTTTCTTCATTGCGCAACACGGCATGACGGTGACTAAACGTTCCTCTTTGTACATCCTGTCCGCTCATCCTTACATCTTTTCCATCAAGCAATAAACTTCCGTAAGCAAGCAACTCTCCTGTTGCCCAGTCAACTTTATTTTCTGTTTGAAATAATTTTATTTTATCCTGTAATAGTTTTTCCACTTTACGCAATGGCTTAAAATCCTCCGGCCATTTCATCAATGCATCAAAAATCCTTTTGAAAGACTCTTCGCTTATTGCTGAACCCGGAGAGTTATCAAAATCTTCCATTGTTGCTCTGTGTAGTTTTTTCCATTCAAGTTCCGGCGGTTGATATTTATAAGGCAAAGGATTTTGTTTCACTTCGTCCAACCTTTCCTGCAGATCGGCCCAGAATTTTTTCTCCATTTCTTTTGCCAGCACCTGTGCATCTTCTTCCCCATTTTCCAGCAAATATTTAACATACACCTCTCTTGGATTAGGATGTTTGTCGATCAGTGCATATAAATGTGGCTGCGTAAATTTCGGATCATCGCCTTCATTATGCCCATGACGGCGATAGCAAACCATATCAATAAAAATATCAGAATGAAATTTTTG
>Ga0070698_100002313_pt1 | contig 21081 bp, 11 predicted proteins | sample KBSK1502metaG_FD_65477 | JGI IMG/M metagenome (GOLD analysis project Ga0070698, IMG submission 65477) | Corn, switchgrass and miscanthus rhizosphere microbial communities from Kellogg Biological Station, Michigan, USA - KBS K1-50-2 metaG | ecosystem: Host-associated > Plants > Roots >...
TGAGGTTTCCCGGTACCGCGTAATAGTTGAAGTAGCCTTGGACGATCGACTGGAGCCACTAGGCTGAATTGAAAACCGTGCGCGATAAGATGGCGGAGATGTCTCCGTACGGCGCGCGAAACGGAATCGAAATCTATCGTTTGGAACCGGCAGCCTGGATTGCCGAAAGCGAACGCGATCACGCCAAGGCCGCTGAAAGCATGCGCGCGGCCGCCGATTTAGGCGACGAGCTTGACTGGGCAGCGTGGGTCGCGCCACCGCCGCGCGAAATGCTGGGCGACCTGCTGCTGGAGCAAAAGCAGCCGCAGGCTGCCCTGGAAGCTTATCGGCGCGTACTCGAAGGTGAGCCTCGCCTGTTCAATCCGCTATATGGCGCGGCGCGCGCGGCCGAGGCCGCCGGCGACCGGCAATTGGCGAGCGCGTACTATCGCAAGCTGACTGAGATCGCCGTCAAAGGCGACCGGCCTGAAGTGGAGATCGCGCGAAAGAAGATTGAGACTTACATCGGTAAGCGCGGCTCCTTCGGCCAAGTCTTCTGGGGCGCAAACTAAAGATGCCAGATAAGGAGATCGCCACTGAATGTCAGCGAACCAGACGCCGGCTGCTTTCATCACGGGACTCTTCGAGACGCACCTGCAGGTGAGGAATCTCGAGCGCTCCATGGAGTTCTTGGAGTTCTACGATGAGGTTTCTGGGTCTCGAGCTTGGTCTCAAGGAAGAATCGCGACGCGTCGCTTTCTATTGGATCGGCGGCAAGACCAAGAGCGCGCTGGGTCTCTGGGAGAAGCCGCCCTGGGTCTCTGAGACGAACGCCCGGGACCTGATCGTTACCCAGCACTTCGCTTTCGAGGTCGACCTGGCCGATTTAGGCCGCATGGTCGCTACCATGAAGCAGAGAGGGATCAAGCTTCGCAATTTCTTTGGGGAGACCACAGATGTACCCCCTATGAACTGGACGGAGTCACCAGTCCAGATTACGGACAAAAAGGCCGTCGTTTTACATCAGGGAACTTCCACAATTGGCGGACATCGCGGGACGCACTGGGCGAGACTTACTAATCGTCCGCTTCGACAAGAAGAAAGATCATCGCGAGCTGCAAACGACCAACGGCGGTAATATGTTCACATTCAAGGCGGGACTCAGCAAAGACCGTATGCCGGACACCGCAACGAAAACAGTCAACACGGGCAGAACGAGAACCTCATCAAGCAGGACCGTGAAGAAGCTGATGCAAATTTAGGAGGAGCTAAACACAATGCTGAAGACCGTCAGACAAATCTTCGGGAACTTGATGTATAGGAAAATCAAAATCTCGTGTTCGGCGTGAACGAGGAGTTTTGGCGGGTCGAGTGGGTGTCGTCCGTTGGAATAAGCAATGCGGATCCTTCCGTGTAGGCGGAGTTGCGGCTGTTTGGGGTTAGGCAGAGGCAACACGCGGAAGCTTGTATCTCCCACGCGGGATTGCGACAGTTAAGGTGATGGCAATTTCGGCTAAGTTCTAATTAGCGAGACGCCTTCGGCGCTACTCGTCGCACCCATTTCATTCTTTGGCCGGTATGGTCGAGGAGCGGATCGTGTCCGAAGTCTCGCTTTATCGACTCCGCCCAAGGGCGAGGTTTGGGGCGCGCCCTTCGCTTCTGTCGCAGAATGGCGAAGATGGCTGCCGAGGTTTGCCCGACCGCGCGCGGGGCAAAAAGCCCAAAGTGCCGAACAGCGTTCTGATAGCCTTCCGGGATGTGTTGGGCCCAACGGTCAATGAACTCTTCCAAGGAGCATTCCATTTCAACCTTGCGACGCAGCCTTTTGTCTTTGTACCAAAATCTGACGGTTCGTTCCCCGATCCAGGTGATACGACGCTGGGCAATGGGTGGCCGCCTCACATAGCGACCGGCGTATTGCAAGAAATGCCATTTGTGTTTGAACGATTGAATCTTGATGATCCAATTGCATTTCTCCTGCTCCGTGAGCATCTCTTCCATTTGATCAACGTTCATCTTCGAGTGAAGATGACCTGCTCGCAGGGCTGCGCGGAGAAGCGCGATCACGGCCTTCCGCCAAGACTTCATCAGCGGGTCGCGGTCGTAATAGACGCGACAAAGCCAGGTGTCGGAGGATCCGGACAGCCCTCCCCCAGTAACCATTGTGTGTACATGTGAGTTGAACTCCAATTTCCCGTTGAACGTGTGGAGAATAGCAATGACGCCAACACGCAAACCATATCTTGCACTCACCCGCGCCTTTATGACCTCCGCGGCTAGAGCTGACAGAGCCTTAGCCAAGGGCGGATTGTCGCGAAAAAGTGGCCAAAGTTGATTCGGCATGGTGAACGTAATCCCTTTATAGGGTACGTCTGGCAGTGCGGCCCACCGCTCCCGCAGCCACTGTACGTGGGCACGGTAGCCACAACTCGGACAGGCTCGCGATTTACAGGTGTGATAGAGGATCAGCTCCTGGTTCTCCGAAGAGTAGACCTCGGCACCCAACTCTGCAGTGCGGCACTGCATCGCCTCGCTAAAGACCCTGCGAACTGACGCGCGCATCTCATCCTGGTCCCAATACGGACGAGCCTGAGACAGAATCTTTTTGAGCGGATGTTGGTATTTCATTCAGTTTCAACTCCTTTTGTGAAAGCTGTCCGGCTAGTGGATCTTGACCGATTAGAACAACCGTGCGTTTATGCCGGCCGACCCGTATCGCAACCGATCCAGGCTGTTGTGCCTGCTGCTGTTTTAGAACATCAAGTATTGCGTCAACATCGAGACTGGCTTTCTTCTCCTTGGGCTGAGCGACGGACCGACGAATCACTTTGTTCGTTGCGCGATCCTCGCTGTAACGGATGAACTGCTCCAACTGCTCGGCCCTTGGCAACTTGCAGAGTTGGATCGCGCGGTTGATTTTTAACATGCCGTGTCTCAGGGCTTCTATTAGTCGCGGGTGCGCGACTTCTAGGATCGTTTCAACGTTGCCGACGTTACGAGGGCAAACGGCCGCGACGTTGGCAATCTCTTGCCGGACATCAATCCGCTGAACGTCTGGCAAATTTGCCAAACCCTTGGACCTGCCACCGGCGCGCATGTTGTCGAGCGCCCTCCGCTGAAAACTGGGCTTCAGTGTCAGCGCCAAGCGAATGCGGACGAAGTCATTCCATCCGAATCGGGTTTGATGGTGGGTGAGTATGAACGGTAGGGATTCGTCCTCATTGATCGGATACTCGATGCAATTGATTTCAGGCCGGCCGCCGAAGACGGCCGCCCTCCAATGCCCAAAGCCGGCGAGAATCGTCCCGTTCGTTGTGATTAGAATCGGCTCGGTTACAAACGGGTTCGTCAGCCGGACGGCGTCGTTGAACTCGTCTATTGCACCGGTCCAGCCGAGTTCCTCCAGCGCGCGATGTAGCCGCAGTTGTTCTAGGGAACGAACAGCCGGGCGCCCATCCACCCGACTCATCGCAGTCGGATTGAAAGACTGAGGCGGGACTGCAGAGATAGCCTGTACGGCGCTCGAACTACGAATGGACGCGAAGTCGAGCCCCGCGCTCATCGCAGACACCACCAGACAACCATATGCGGTTCTTGGCCATGGAATCTACTCCTCCCATGCTTCGGTGGGGGACATACCCCTCTCGTTTCAGCAAGGTTCGGAACCAAACTGAAGAAATTGCCGAAAATTCGAGGCAAACTCCGGCAAGCCTGAATTTTAATTTTGGAACGGAATGGAACAGACTTAAGGTTTGGGGCGGAGCTAACTGATTGAAAAGATGGTGGCCAGGGACGGAGTTGAACCGCCGACGCCAGCCTTTTCAGGGCTTACCTATTAAATGTTTAGAATGACTTGGAACGCACGGACGACACCGTAAGTCATTGAAGATTACCCTAGGTCAAGAGTTTTGTGGGCTTTTTTGTGGGCTGAAAGAACGCAGTGCATACACCTGCCAATCATTATCGTCCCATGGCCCAGGGGTGAAAGAACAAGCACGATAAGAAAATACAACGACATGCAAAAGGCGGGCGGCCCCTAAGTCCTCGCTGGTCAGCAGACGCGGAAACGACTACCCACCGAAACCGCGCACCGCGGGAAAGGCGTCGCTGTACGAGATGCAACCGAACATCCGGCAAGCTACGAGACTCTCTGATCTACCCGTCGCGTCGTGATCCTGAACTTCATTCAGCGCCTACGTCCGCACCCAACTCCTCGCACCTCCGCCTCAGTTTACCTACGCGTGCGCACGCGTCAAGGTTCTTCGCCCGCTCACGCGGCGCAACGTGCGCGACCTTGACCCGGACGCCCTTTGCGTAGGTCTTTCTCCGCTATGGTGGGAATGAGTTTTCTTTTCGACTCCCGTCAACCCCGCGAAGCAAATTTCTCGTCGCAGAAGCCCCGTCGGCCTCTTCACCTGCACACAAAGGGCGCGACAATGACCAAAAGAGCCACAAATCAGGAGGCCGTGAGTCGCACCGTGTGGAAATTTGAGCGTGCGGTCGCACCAAATCTGCGCAAATATCTGGCATGGCGCAGGGCAAAGTGTCAACCAAGTTCTGCAGAAGAATGCGGCGAGATGAGAAGTCCATCTGGTAGCTCAGGCACTTCATGGCTGTCGAGCACTCACGGATGATCCAGCCATCCTAAGATCCTTCTTTTTTCAGTTGGCTTTTTGGCTACCCGCTTGTGCGTCCTGTAATTTCCTTAACTCCCGCCAGCGCTGATACTGCTCGGCCTTTGTGGGGTCAGGATCTTCCTCGCCCTTCAGCCAGAAGCAGAACCAGTCCACATTGCCCTGTTGCGAGGTCATCCGCTCCCAGGGCTTCTCCAGAATGTGTGTTCCCTCCGGGATATAAATCATCTCGACGGGCTTTCCAAGCTGGAGCAGTCCGGTGTACCAGTGCCAATCCGACAAAAGCGAGGTCGGGTACAAGGCTTGAATGCGGAGCGGTGTTTCGATTTTGTCCATGAGAAAAGCAGGCGACTGCTTTAGCCATTGAGACAATCCTTTTCCGAACGGAGGACCACCATATACCTGCTCGTATTCACTAGCCGACCCTCGGTCCGCGTTCGAGAAGGCCAGATATTGAAAATAGCCGTAGTCGACACCATCGGCGATGTCGGCCGCCGCGAAGTGGCGTTTGGAATGCGTCAGCGTATAAGTAACGTACCAGAACGTCCGGCTGAACCCAGTGATCCCGACTCGGTCCCGATCAATGAGCCCTCTGCGATCTAAATCGTCGATGGCACCCTCATAGGCTGCCATGGCCCAAGGAGCTTCTTCAGGCGTTTCGGCCAAATGCCAATCTTTCGGATCAGCCAGCTCGGGGACCTGCAGGACGAAAAATCCTTGTCCTGCCAAAGGCTGGGCAGCGAAGGTTGTGGCCCAAGGGCCGTCTATCCAGAATTTGACCGGAGTCCATCCGTGGGTTTGTAGGACTAGAGGGTACCTATTGCCAGCGACATAGTCCGGAGGCCAATAGAGACCCCCTTTCACCTCATTCCCACCAGCATCCCTCCACCTAATTTCCTCCACTCGTGCCAAAGCAAGATTCTGGAACTGAGGATTTAAGTCCATCAGTATGGACTTCCGTCCCGTGGGAGGATCGTTAGCAACAATATGCGGAGGTGTGTTCATGCCCTCTTCGAGAGTGATATCCGGCAGCGACGGCACTCCTGTTTGTTCCCTGGCACTAGATCGAGACCATGTCTCGCCGCTCTTTCGAAAGTACGCCTTTGGCGTCACCTTTCCATTGAAGCTGTCAGTCCTGCCAACATCGCATGCAACATAGCCGGTCTTGGGGTCCCAGTTGAGAAGTCTCAGGTCTTCTTGGCCTATTTTGACGAACTGGCGGCTGGGAATCTTGAATTCCACCAAAAAAGTGTGCGCCTTTCTCAGCTCCCGTTCCGCCGGATCGTCAATATTTAGTGGAAGATATACGTCAGAAACAGCGACGGACTTGCTGTCGGGCGACCAGGCCATCTCCGATCCAAGATCCGGTGGGATCGGAGTATCGATTAGCACTTCGCTGGCTCCTGTAAGCGTATCGACCAACTCGTATTGGTAGATGTTTATTGAAGCTCCCCGCCGGCCGGTGTGGCGCGTAAACATTTGCAGGAATCTGTCCTCGTACTCGCTCCACCCATTGGAAACGTGTGTTGCCTCCGTCTGAAGTAAGAGGTGCGCCCCGTCCGGCGAAAGCGACATCGCAGGGTCGATACCCCCGATTCGCCCGTGAATCGCTATTTTAGCTTCGGCTTCCTTCCCCAATTGCTTGATAAACAAAGTGTCGTCGTCGTATTCCTTTCCTCCATAGCTGCCTCTTATCAAATCGGTCACCCACTCGCTGCTGACAGCGATTCCATTCCGCGAAGCGTTCTCGGTCAGGAACGTTGAAACCGGGTTTTTCGCGGCATACACGATTTCTTTGCCGCTGGCTGTGGTGACGAATGAGGTCAGATTGGTAGCGTGATTCGTAAGCTTTCTCAGCTCCTTCGAGCTGCACTTCAGCGAGTAGAGCGCCGTTTGCTCTCCTGGGTGCTCGCCGAGAAACAGGATCGTATCGTTATCGTCGAGCCAGAACACATTATTGATCGCCGGCCGGTTCGAGGATGAGGCTAACGAAACCAAAACGCTGGGCTCGGGCGATTGAAACACTTCGGCGGTCTGGAACAGGACCAGAGAATACTCGTTCGTGTTCGCCTCCAGATTCCCTCTTTTCAAGACTACGACGAAATGTTTCCTGTCCGGAGAGAACTTGGCCACGATCCCTTTGGAGGGTGCGCCACCCGTATAGCTCGGGTCACCCAGACGCGTCATCCGAATCGAGTCTGCGACAGTGACGGGCCGCTTGGTTAGCCCGGCCACCGCCGTACCTTGCGCCGTCGAGGTGCTACTCGCAGAGCTTTGAGTCCGCTGATCGCTAGAAAAAGCGAACTTAGAGCATACCGTCAGATACGAACCGCTCATCACCAAGAGGCAACCCATCAACATCCCGGTCCTTAACCACGACGGGCATGGTCCCTTGCCAGATTCCTCCCTGGAACTATGTTGCGCTTCGCTCACGTAGGGCACAGAGAAATCCTTTCCGGCTATACAGCTTTGCTACGACGCTAATAACACCGACCTTGAAGCCTCTTCGATTTTAGCGGCCTTGCGGCATTGTTGAGACCGCGACTCCTTCAAAGCATATGCGGACTTGTTCTACGAACAGATAGGACGCGAACACTAAAGTGTCCGGCGCCGACTCTTGCTCATGCACACTCAAAAGAGAAGCTTCAGCCCAAACTGAATGGACCGGGGGCCGCCGAGCTGATAGAGCGGATCGAATGCTCCCGATCCAAGATTGCCTCCGGCAAGACTCCGCCCTAGCATCTGGATTGAGTGGCCGAACTGGGGGTTAATTACCGAAGGGATTCCGAGGTCTCCAACAGGTGGCCCAAAGTTGGGATGGTTCAGAACATTGAACAGCTCAACCCGGAACTGCAACTTCAACGACTCGTGAATGAGAAACTCGCGATGGACAGCAAAATCCCATTGGGTAGAGCCAAATCCTCGCAGCGCATTCCGCGGCAGGTTTCCCTGGCGGACGGGGAAGCATGGGAAATCGACTCCTGGAACACACCCAGCCGGGCTAAGAGGAGGAGACGTGAATGCAGTCGGGTTGAATGCTTTGCTGCCAGGATATTGCGGTCCGTGCAAGTACAAAGGCTGACCTGCGACGACCTCTGGCCTACCGTTGGTTTGGAATCCGTTCGACAGTTGATTAAATACAGAGTAAAAAACGTCAACCGGAGGAGCGGATCGGACCTGGATAATATTCTCGGCTGACCACCCTCGAAGGATCGCGGTTGCTAAGGCATTGCCTTTTGGAGCGGGTACATCGTAGGTCAGTGCTATCGACAACGCGTTTCGAACGTCAAAATCGGAGGAACCACGGTTAATCTTCGAATTGAGCGCTGACAGTGCATTAGACCCATTCCCAACAGAACCAGCTGAAGCCGTGTCGAGGGAATGTGACCACGAATATGAGGCAAGCGCCTGAAGGCCGCGGGACAATCTGCGCTCGAACTGAAGTTGGAGCGCATTGTAGTCAGAGGTGCCTCCATTCGTTACCAAGTGGGCGAAGACCAAGTTCGGATTGGGGAATTGAATTACCGCCGTCTGTATAAGACGTCTTCCAGATGCGCCGAGATAAGAGACACTCATAGTTTGTTGCTTTCCCAACGCCTGTTCGATTGCAACATTCCACTGGAGCGTGTAGGGCAATTTGAGATCCGGGTCAAATGCGCTCAACACCCCTATGTTGCTGGCGTTGGGCGGCACGATTGGTGCCGGTGCTGCAGCAGTGGGAGTCAAGGGAAAGTTGCCGACTGGTTGGGCAAATGATCCAAAAGGGTAGCCCGACAAGTCGACAGTGTTTCCCGCTTCTGAAGACGCCAGATCATAAAAGACCCCAAACCCACCTCGAAGCACGGCCTGCCAGCGCTGGCTCTCCGACACCTGATACGCCAATCCAATCCGAGGCGCGAGGTTGCCCCACTGTGTTTTATAGGGCCGCTTACCGGCCGGCAGCAGAGCCAGGTTGGATAGATTGCTCAGATTGAAGCCCGTAACCGCGTTAAAGTTGGGCCCGGCAATCGATGAGGGCACAAAGTCCACATCCCACCTCAATCCATAGGTCATCGTCAGACGGGGGGCAATGTGCCAGGTATCTTGGGCAAAAATGCCGACATTGCGAAACAGAAAAGTCACGGGAAGACTGGAAAACACGTCGCTGAACCCAGTTCCTGCTTCCGCGGAAGGTACGTCGAAGAAAAAGTTGAACTGTGCGTACGCGAAAGGATCAAAGCGAGGCGACAGGCGGCGATAGTCCACACCGAACTTCAGACTATGCGAACCCTTTTGTATGGATACGCTGTCCAGGATATTGAGTTGCCGTTGCTGGTTGTGAACAGATGCCCCTGCCGAGAGGTTACCGCTGATTCCGAGCGTGAATACCGCAAAATCGAAGGCCGCATCTCGGGCTGTAAAGGAACTAGGGAACGGCAACGTCCCCAGCGGGGCAGCTCCCCCGAACGCGTCCAAGCGAGACGAGGAGGAAGCGTCCGTACTGCTGTAGTTGAAACGGAAATCGTTCGCAGTAACTGGAGATGGCGCCCAAGTCGCGCCTACCGTGCTGGTTTGGGTCGTGATTGTCGTCGAGGAGACCGAGCTTAGCGCCACACCCCCACCTCCGCGCTGACTGAGTCTTGAAGGCGAGTAGTCGTAACGCCCGAAGAGGCTAAGCCTATCTTTCACCTTATGATCAACCCGAAGGCTGTAGGCATCGAGCGTGCCCGGATTGGAGTAGCTGGCGTTGAACTGCGCTACGCCTTGATGATTGCCGGCCGGATCCAAAACCTCAGGACCGTTCGGTTGGGGGTACGCGTTAAGGTAAGGCAGGAGCGCAGGCTGCGCTGCAAATTGCCGCGAAAAGGGATCCAGGGGATTGGTATCCGGGACGAACGTGAGAGCAGTCTGCGGCAATCGCAGTCGAAGCCCCTCGTAGGAAAAGAAAAAGAAGGTCTTACCCTTGACAATGGGGCCACTGACCGTCCCACCGAAGTCGTTCTGGCGTTCTTGCGGCTTGGGAAGTGGAGGATTATTGATGAACCCGTTGAACCAGTCATTCGCATCAAGGGCGTCATTGCGCAAATAATCGAAGGCTGTACCGTGAAACTGATTCGTCCCGGAGCGCGTGACAATAGAAATCTGGCCCCCAGGTGTGCGGCCAAATTCCGGCGCATAAGTTGAGGTCTGGATGCGAAACTCCTGCAGAGCATCAACAGAAACCAGGCTGTTCGTACCTCCAAATACGCTGGTCGAGCCAAGAGTACCAGCCAGTCCGCTTCCTGGGGTAGGGCTTGCGCTGACGCCGATGTTGGCGCTCACCCCGTCCACCATCCAGTAGTTCGAGTTTGCGCGCTGGCCGTTAACACTGAACTGGCCGGTGTCCACACCATTGTTAGCGGTAAGCACCACTCCCGGAGTAAGTTGAATCAATGATTGGAAGCTTCTGCCATTCAACGGCAGGTTGTCGGCGAACTGCCGGTCCACGACAGTGCTAACTGCCGCCGATTCTGTGTCGATCAAGGGCGCTCCACCGGTTACCGTGATGCTCTCAGAAAATGTGCCGACCGCCATCTCGAAATTGATGGTCGAAACATCTTGCACATGCAGCACGATATCTGGTTTTACCACGGTTCTGAATCCCTGCTTCTCGACTTCAAGCTTGTAGTTTCCGGGGTTCAAGGAAACGATGGTATAGAGCCCTTCCGCGCCGGTTGTAGTTGACTGTTGAATTCCCTTGTCCACGTTGGTCGCAATCACCTTGGCGCCGGTCACGGCCGCCTTCGATGGGTCAGTGATCCTTCCGGTGATCATGGCATTTGGCGATTGTGCCAACAGAAAACAGGACAGAAACAGGCAGACGACAAACGCGGCAGCAACTCTGTGCAGCATCCCAACCCCCTCAAGAGGTATTGAGCCCTTGTCTCTAAGTACCGGGTGGATGTGGAGAGTTGTGCCAATCTTTCTTACGGCGCTGCACCCCCTTGGACCCGCGGGAGCCCTCAGGGGTGATTCGGGAGACTACGTAGAGAAGCGTAGAGAAGCTGCTTGCCCGCTGGCTTGTGACTACCACCGTTGGGTTCGACAGTAACGAAGACGGCGTTGATCTGCGCGAGTTTTTCAGGATTGTCAAACTTGAGGACCCAGCGACGGTTTGCCTCGTTATCCAGATAAAATATGCCCATATTCACCGAGCCGTTTCGATCAGCTCCCCGCTGTCCCCAGAGCTGAAATGCGGCGTTGTGAAGCCCGCGCTGCTGATCTAGATCAAAGGCGTAGAAGACCAGAGACTTCCCCTTGGTATAGAAAATTCGACCGAAGGGCTTTCGAGTGTGCCCGTTCTTATCCACATCGACGACATCAGTAATGTACAGACTACGAGCACCCATGAGTTCTCGGATATCTCGATCAGAGACGAGGAAATCCCGCTGCTGCGCCACCGTCTCCTGACTTTCATTGAGCCGGCCGTTGAGCTGTTCGATGCGGGCCTCAAGGCTAGAGACACGCAACAAATCGCCTTGCCTCTGCGCACGCAGTGAATCCAATTCCCCTCGGAGGGAAACAACGGAGGCTTCCGAATCCTGGAGTTTGCGAAGCAGCGAATCTCGTTCGGTTACGAATGAAGTATTCTGCGCCAAAGCTGCATTCAGTTCATTATCATGGCTCGCCTCTAGCGATGCTGTTTCGGCTAGCTTCCGCTTCAATTCCTGGACTGTCGCCGTCCGCTCTTGCAGGCGGGAAGCGAGATCATCGACTGCGGCCGCTCGAGACTCTAGTTGCGCCTCTAGCGCCGCCCGTTCCGAGAGAAGTGGAGTTTGCCTGTCAACACGAGATTCCCCCGCGTGGCTTCGCCATACATGGACGACCCCAAATCGAAAGCTACCCACAGCCACAGCGCCCAGCGCAACCAGCAACACAACTGAGTATTGCAACTTCTGCTGCCAACCCAACTTGGTCGTGGTGGTGGGCTCCGAGAGACGACCGTTCAGGTCCGAACTCATATTCGCGTTTCCGCCACCGTTGGTCTCCTCACCGATTCGTGCGAACAGATCTCGTTTCATCGCCTCGTGAGACCATGAGTCATTTGTCATTGACGAACTGTAGGGCTGAGACCTTTTACCAGCGATTTCATCCGTACCCGCATCCACAGGCACTAGGAGTGATGCGCCCTCGACTGCGACGAAGCGGAACTCGGCCATCGCCTCACGGCACTCGGGGCACTCTTCAAGATGAGCCTGTAGTTGCGACGCCTCGTTTTCCTCCAGAGGACCGGATGTTGCTAGAGCACACAGTTCCAGGAAGCGCTGGTGATTCCCGGCGTGTTCCTTGCCCGGTTCGTTCGGATTGAGCCAATCGTGATTGGAGTTCGTCATAAGTCCTTCGCTTTCACGCGAAACGCCTTAAAGGGCAGAGCCTTCCTCAGACGCTCCAGCGCACGGTAATAATGATGACGCGTGTTTACTAAGGAATCTTGATGTAGCTCGCTGATTTCGCGCAGTGTGTACCCTTCGAAAAGGCAAAGTTCTAAAGTGCCGCGCTGTTTCGAGTTGAGATTGTCCATTGCATTTCGCAGCAGTGATTCGAGGCGGTGAGCATCGGCTTCTCGCTCCACATCGAATACCGACTTGATCTCTTCGATGATCTCGTCGAGCGCATCGCAGTCATAGAACCGGCGGTTGTTAAGGTAGTTCTTACGATCGAAAGCCTCCCGGTACGCGATCCGGCGCAACCACCCACGAACCGTCCCCTTATTAACGTCGAAAGAGCCGCACTTGCGATACACGTTGAGAAACACTTCCTGCACCAATTCTTCGGCCTCTCCCCTATCCCTTAAAACCTGTCGCCCAATCTCAAACACGATTCCCGAATATCGGTCGATTAAGCCAGCCAGAGCTTTGTGATCTCCTGCTTGCACCTTGAGCATGAGACGTGCGTCTTCTCTGTGTCCGTCCGGTGGCGCCGCCACAGGCTCACAGGTAACTCCGTCCAAATTCCAGGTGTCAGGAATCCGCAGTCGCGTTGGGAAGGATGCGCTCATTGACCTCTGTGCTTCGACTTCTCAGTCTCTTACACTCTCAAGAAGCATGGCGCGGCTAGCTATGCTTCCGAGGGACGAAAAATACCACATCCGGTCAGCCAAAATGAGAATGTCGCGAAAAATATTCTTTGGCACAAATTTGGCTTAGCGGCCGTAGTCAGCGCCCTGGCTCTCAGTCAAAGCGCCTGGCTAAAACGATCCATGCCCTGAATGTCCTCCACCGCTCGCAAGATACCTTTTCCTTGGGACTTTAGGAATTGTGCGCGAAGAAGTTGCAAAATTGTCGCATAGCCACTTCCTATCAATCAGAGACGAAAGAAGTCTTGGACTCCCATTCTCCGATCGCGTACTCTCACGCAGAACCGGATCACTTGCACGTCCCAGAAAAACCAAATCAGTAGGGTTTCCGAGTGAACAAAATGCGTCCGTCCGCGCCCGTGCCCAAGATTATTCTCGTGGAGCCGATCAACAATTGCTAATCGAGGACAACTCTAATCATGACTCTCGTCTAAACTCGGGAGCAGTCCATGGGGTGATCTAACAACGTGCATGAAAACAATGGAGATCGGTTACTGTTTCCAACCAGATGCGAAATGGAGCAGTCCAAGGACGAGTCGGCTTACGGGCCAAGCAAATCTCTCGACGCAGAAGCCCCCTCGGCCTTTTCACGGCACACAAAGACCACAGAGAATATTGGGAAAGAACGCAAACCAGAACGCCGTGGGTTGCGCCATATGGGATCTTGAGGGTGCGGTCGCGCCAAGTCTGAACCTACATCTAGTCGCTCAGGCGCTTCAGGGCCGTCGAGCACTCATGGATGATCGAGCTGTCCTGAGATCGTTCTTTTTTCAGTTCGCTTTTTGGCTATCCGCTTGTGCGTCCTGTAATCTCCGCAGCTCACGCCAGCGGGCGTATTGCTCTGCCTTGGCGGGATCGGGGTCTTCATAACCCTGCAACCAGAAGCGAAACCAGTCTACGGTACCGCACTGTGAAACCATGCGGTCAGATGGATTGGTCAAAACGTGAGTACCATTCCCAAGCACGATCAAGTCCACCAGTTTGCCCAAATACCGTAGGGCGGCGTACGGTTCCCACATGGCGAGAACAGATGAAGGATCTAATGCTACAACCTGGAGCGGTGTTGTCACCTTCGTCATGTTGAACTCTGGCGATCGCTTCAGCCACTGCTGCAGGCCGTCGCCAAACGGTCGCGCACCGATCATCGCATCGAATTCGTGCGCGAATGCATTGCCGTCAGCGTCCACGCCAGCAAGGTACTGAAGGTAGCCTACGTTGACACCGTCGGTGATTGAGGCGGCCTTGAAGTGTAACGTGCTTGCGGTCAACGCCTCCAGCACGTAGTAACAGGTGCGGCTGAACCCGATGATGCCAAGGCGATCCGGATCCGCCAGTCCGTCGGCAACCAGTTTCCCAACAGCGGCTTCATATCCGGCTACATTGCACAGAGCTTCCTCAGGGGTTGCCGTTGAGCAGTTTGCTCCTCGAACCTGAAGCACCGCGATTCCTGCGGCAGCAAGTTCTTGTGCGGCAAAGGCCGTCGGAAATGCACCGCTCGGTGCGAACTCGCCTTCGTCAAAGCCGTGGTTCTGTATGACTAGCGGATACCGCTGCCCCCGAACGTATTCCGGCGGCAGGTACAAACCACCCACTTGCTCTTGACCGGCCTTGTCCTTCCATTTGAAAACTGACACTTTGCCCAGAGTAATTTCACTGAGCTGGGGATTGGGGTTCCACAGCACGCGTGCGGCCTTACTTTGGCTATCGGCTACAACGAGCATTGGCGGCTCGTTAAGATCTTGTCGAATGGAGATTCCAAGTGTATCCTCTTCGGTTACTTGACGACTCTCCATCGAATCCTTGGTCCAAGACGCATCATCGGAGCGCACATAACTGACCGATCTTCTTTTATCTCCTAATAGCAAGTGATCAACAACTACCCGGCGACTGCTACCTGCTGCAAAGCGGACCTTGGTAATGTAATGCCAGTCGTCATTCTCCGCGAAGTCATCTTTCGTCTCACCGTACACGCGCTCCAGGCAGGTCGATTGGCCTGCTGCAACATCAACCACCAAAATACAAGGCTGGCTTCCCTGCAAACCAGTTTGACCATGCGCGGGAGGAAAGGCCCCAGATAGCACTACGGATTTGCCGTCGGCAGACCAACCGGCGCTTGGAATCGAGGACCAATCGGCATCGCCGGCTAGGGGACCATCGGTGACTTGCCTGATGGCGCCAGTGGATAGTTCAATCCAGACGTAATGGCCTATATAGCGACGGCCGTCTACCGACTCTAGATCCTGATGCCCCGCTCTGATTTGGTATGGATCAGATGGCCGCGGTGAAGGATAGAGCTTCTCCCACTCTGGGGGAATGGTTCCGATTGCGAGCGCGGTTATGACTGTTTTTCCATCAGGCGAAAGTGCCAGCACCGATTGCCCAGTATAGTAGATGGGAATCGGACGGCCAGATGCTCGATCTTCGATCCGGAAGCGTTTGCCATCTATAACAGCCCAAAGCTCGCTGAGATCATGATCTAGCAAACGTGCAGGAAATTTAGCCTCAGGAAACATCAGGCTGTAAAGATCGCGTCCCGTGCCAACATTGCTGGTTGCACGACTTTGCGCGTTTGCTCTTTCCCAGACTACCGGACTCAGCACGCTATAAACCAGGTTGTCTTCACTGCGGATGTCAAAGGCGGTGACGTGCTGGTTTTCAGGGGTTAGCGCACTTACGGTCATGGCCTGAATCTTGGCCAGAAACAACTGGTCGTGACCCTCCTCCGTCTTCTTCAAAAACGCGAACCCGCTGGAGTCGGCCAGCCAGCGAATGTTGGTTATCATCGGGCCGTTCCTGTAGGTGGACCGGCTAAATTCCCAAGCAGGCGATGGCGCACCAGTGATTTCCGGATGCGGCAGAAATTGACGGACATCCTCGCTACGATAGACTCGAATCGTGGCCTCTGGCTGGTTTAGGTCGAGCCGCCCACGCTCCGCGTGCACAACGAAATATTTCCTGTTCGGTGAGAAAAAAAACGGGGGTTCGTTAAGGGAGTTTGGGTCACCAAAATGATATAGTCCGATATCATCAGCGACTGTGAAATGCCGCGCCGCATAGCAGGGCAGGCTCGTAAGAACAGTCACGATTGTTATCAGCAGGACGCGACTATTGATGATTCGTTGCGAAGACATGGATGATCTTGATTCTCTTTCAAAAGCTGAGTTTTAGTGCCAATTGGATCGAGCGAGGCCCGCCGATCTGATAGAGGGGATCGAAGGCCCCGCTACCAGCATTTCCCCCAGCGCCAGCAAGGCTTGCGCCGAGCATCTGGGTTGACACCCCAAACGGAGGAAATGGCCATCCTCCACTAGGTGGTCCAAAGTTGGGGTGGTTCAAGATGTTGAACATTTCCGCGCGGAACTGTAGCTTCAGCGACTCGCGAATAGGAAACTCGCGATGGATCGCCAAATCCCATTGTGTGGCCCCGAAACCTCTCAACAAATTTCGCGGCAGGTTCCCCTGGCGGAGGGGATTGCCGGTGTTGGGGTCCGTCGGTGGATCCTGGAAGGCGGCTGGATTGAACGCTTTCCCACCAGCGTATTGCGACCCATATAGGTAGAAAGGCTGTGCTGGGACCACGTCTGGTCGAATATTTGCAAAGAACCCGCCGTTAAATTCAAAAAAATGAGAATCAGAAATATCAACCGGCGTTGCGGAGCGAGCTTGAAGGATATTCTGAACAGACCACCCATGTAGAACCGCGTCTGCAACTGCGTTTATTTTGAGACTCGGGACGTCATACGTTACTCCCGCAGAAAACCCACTTCGAATATCGAAATCAGAAGACCCCCGATTAGCATTCGCATTGAAGGGTCCGGCAGTGTTCGAAAGACTCCCCAATGACCCCGCCGAGGCCGTATCAATTGAATGGGACCAGCTATACGAAGACACGACCTGAAGTCCACGCGACAGTCGCCGTTGGAATTGCACTTGAAGTGCATGATAGTCCGAGGTGGCTCCGTTAATGGTCAAGTCGGCGAATTGAACGTTTGGGTTCGGGAGGAAGAGGTACTCCGTCTGTAACAATCGCCTTCCCGCGGCGCCAACGTAGGAAGCAGATATAGTCTGCTGCTTGCCCAAAGCTTGCTCAAGTGCAACGTTCCATTCTAGCGTGTAGGGCAACTGAAGATGGGGATTGGACGCAGCGAGCCACCCCGATCCCGCAAAAGTAATCGGAGGTGGTGCAGTGTCTGCGAATGGAAAGTTTCCACTAGGGAGCTTCTGCGCACCAAACGGGTAAAAAGCCGACGTGATGCCATTACCTACCTCGCTGCTCACGAGATCGTAGAAGACACCGAATCCTCCTCGCAACACCGTTTGCCATTTCTCGCTCTGAGAAACTTGATAGGCCAAGCCAAAGCGGGGTGCTACGTTCCCGTAGGGCGTGCTGAACGCAGGTGTTCCCGGGGGAGCCAAATTCAACGTTGCCGGGTCAGTAAAGTTTACTGCCGCCGCAAGACTAGGCCCATTGATCGATGAGGGCGCAAAGTCGATGTCCCATCGCAAACCGTAGGTTAGGGTCAAACGCGAAAGGATGCGCCACGTATCTTGCGCAAACATACCTAGGTTGCGGAACAACAGTGTGCCGCTGCGGGAAGCAGTTACTTGATTTTGGTACGTACTGCCGATTTCCGCGGACGGCACATCGAAAAAAAAGGCGCCCTGGGCATACTTTGGTGGATCGAATTGAGGCGTCAAGCGACGATAGTCAACGCCGAACTTCAAACTGTGGCCACCTCGCTGTACCGACAGGCTGTCAACTATGTTAAATTGCCGCTGCAGCTGGTGCGCGCTTTTTCCTATCTGAATTCCGGGACCCACGCTCAATGAAAAAACGCCGAACTGGAACTTCGCATCTTGAAGGGTATATGGATTCGGCAGCGGCAGAGCCGTAAGCGGCACCGCCCCTCCGAACGTATCTAGATAAGAATAGCTCGCCGAACTTGTGCGACTGTAATTAAACCGCAGGTCATTGGCTACTTTGGATGATGGAACCCACGTAGCCCCCGCCGTTGTCGTTTGAGTTGTTATCCGGCTCGGCGCAACCACGCTTAGGGGGAAGGGACTACCGCCACGAACAATAATGTCAGAGGGGGAGTGGTTGAAGCGGCCAAAAAGAGCCAACTTGTTGTTCAATTTATGGTCGAGCCGCAGACTGTACGCATCGAGCGTGGACTTATTCGAAAAGCTACGATTGAACTGGGCGGCACCAGGATTTGCAGGGTCTTCGGGACCATTGGGGAGAGGGTAAGCATTCAAATACGGCTGAATAGCAGGCAGTGCATTCGTTCGCGCCGATAGGTCGGGAACAGTAGTTTGCCCAACCCGTGGCAGGCGAAGCCGTAGCCCTTCATACGAGAAGAAAAAGAAGGTCCGGTCCTTGAGAATTTTGCCGCTGAAGGTTCCACCAAAATCATTCTGGCGTTCTTCCGGCTTGCGCAAACCGGCGTTGTCGGCGAACCAATCATTTGCGTCAAGAACATCATTGCGCAAGTAGTCGAACGCAGTTCCATGAAATTGATTGGTCCCGGAGCGCGTAACAATGGAAATCTGTCCACCGGGAGTGCGACCGAATTCAGGGGCATAGGTGGAAGTCTGGATGCGAAACTCCTGGAGCGCGTCCACGGAGACCAAGCTGTTAGTGCCTCCCTGGGCACTGAACGAGCCGAGCGCACCCCCGAGTCCATTTCCGGGAGTCACGCCTGAACTGACGCCTATGTTGGCGCTGACCCCGTCCACCATCCAGTAGTTTGAGCTTGCGCGTTGGCCGTTGATGCTGAACTGGCCGGTGTCAAACCCATTGTTGGCCGTGAGCACCACTCCCGGCGTGAGCTGGATCAGCGATTGAAAGCTGCGCCCATTCAGCGGAAGGTTCTCGGCGAATTGGCGATCCACGACCGTGCTCACGCTGGCGTCCTCGGTATTGACATGCAGTTCATCGCCAGTGACCGTTATTGCCTCAGAAAAAGCTCCCACCTCCAGTTTGAAGTTCTCGGCCACGACATCTTGCACGTGTAGGACAATCTCGGTCTTCACGATCTGGTGAAAACCCTCTTTCTTGATGATTATGCGGTAGCGGCCAGCTTTGAGATTCGGAACCAGGTAGAAGCCTTCGCCGTTGGTCGCGGTGGCGTGCTCCACGTTGGTGTCGATGTTGGTTACTCGCACATCGGCGCCCACTACCACAGCGCCTGAGTTGTCGACGATGCGGCCTGAAATCGCAGCGGAATCAGTTTGAGCTACCGCCGTACCGCAGCAAACCACGACCAACAAGAGCACCACGAGACGGAGCTTTTTCATCGGCAGGTTCTCCTCTTGTTTAGTCGTACCGAACTGCGATGCTTCCTGTACCAAAAAAATTGCCCGCCGATTCGGCGAGCAAAGACCGGACTCGTTCGGGACCTCCGCTACGGGTGATTCGCGTCGAAGTTTAAGAATGCGTACAGGAGCTTTTCTCCGGATGGATTTTTGCGGCCTCCGGGCGGTTCAACCGTGACAAATACAGAGTCAATCTCAGCCAGCACAGCCGGATCATTGAATCGCAGCACCCAGCGAGCCTGTTGCTTGTCATCCAAGTAAAACAGACCCAAACTGACAGCCTTCTTGCTGCCATCTTCTTTATGGCCCCAGGCCTGGAAGGATGCGTTTTTCAGCCTTGGCTCAGAGAGGTCGAAGGCATAGAAAATCAGCGACTTGCCTTCGGTATAGAAGACTCGTCCAAACGAGCGCCGGGCCTTTCCTTTCGAGTCGCGGTCATGCACGTCAATGATGTGCAAATTGCGCGCACCCATCAGCTCGCGAATATCGCGGTCAGCCGCTAAAAGTCCCCGCTCGCGTTCGAGGGCGCCTTCCTCGACCGCTGGGCGCTGCGAAAGCTCTTCAATTTTCTTTTGCTGTGCGAGCAGGCGCGCCTGGTCTCCTGCGTTTTCCGCACGTGCCGCCTCTAGTCCGGTGCGGATAGATATCAAGTCGCGATTGACGGCCGCATAGTTCTGCGACACACCCGCAAGCTCTGCACGAGTACCAACAAGCTGCTTTTGCAATTCATCGCGATCCTTGGCCAGCGCAGTCACGCTATTTTCGAGAGCAGTGGTTTTGGCCGCAGCCCCATCCCGTTCTTTGCGCAGGATCTCCAGCTCATTGGAACCCGCAAGGGTGGTTGCCGTAATCTCCTCCTCGGCGGCAATCTTCCGCTTAAGAGACGTGTTTTCGCGCTGCAGAACCCCGAGTTGGGCACCCAAGGCTTGCGCCTCATTTGTAAACCGCCTAGTTCGCTGATCAATTCGGATTAAGAAGAATGCAATTGAAACGACGCAGGCGGCTACTGCGGTTGCGGTGAAGTAGGGCCTGGCAGTATAGAACGGCCACTGTGTCCAGAGGCCGGAACATGCGTCAGATTGTCGCGTCAGATTGATTCCGCGATCGCGGGCTCGGGCCAGAAAATTCTCTCGAAGGCTGCTGGTCGAGTGCAGATGCACAGCAGATACTCCATGCCTCAGTGGCAATGTTGCAGGCAGCCATGAGTCCGTCACGACCGCTATATCGCGTAACGTTTCTTGACACGCGCCACAGGCCGCGAGATGCATTTCAAGTTCGCCGTACTCATCGGGTGATAGTTGTCCAACTGCGGCAAGAGCGCAGAATTCTTCGAAGTGCTCATGGTTTTGCATTGAGCGCCTCCTGGTGGGCGGTTGACACAACGGCCTTTCGAGATCTTTCTCGGATGACGGCTCGCAGATGAGCCAAGCCGCGATAGTAATGGTGTCGAACGTTGCCCACTGACTCTCCCATTTTGGCCGCGACTTCTTCCATAGTGAGGCCCTGCAAGCAAACCAGCTGAAGCGCCTTACGCTGAGGACCATGCACCTGGTCCAGCATCTGCGCCGCCAGATGTCTCGACTCGGGAGTCTGTAAGGCGAATGGAAGCATTGCCTTTTCCACTAGCCGTTCTACCTCTTCGGCGCTGTAAAAAGCCCGCGTCGCCAGATATTGGCGGCGGTTATAACTGCGGCGGTAGGCCATTTGAATCACCCACGCCTTAGTACTACCGCGCGCGGGATCAAATCGTACCGCTGTCTGATGAAGATTGAGGAACACATCTTGCACGAGATCTTCAGCCTCGCCAGTGTCGCGGAGGATTTTGAGAGCAATGCTCAAAACAAGGCGGTGGTAGCGGTCGAACAGAACCGTGAGCGCCTCATCGTGCGAGAGGCGGAGATGATCCATCAGATCATCATCGTTGAGCCGATGGAGCTCGCCAAACGACAGTCCGCACGGCTCCGTAAGCGTATTGCTTCTGCTGCGAAAGCGCACAATCCCGCCTGCTCTGTTACAGCAATGTAACTGAAAACTCGGGTCGCTGGAGCCAAGAAA
>Ga0070698_100002314_pt1 | contig 21075 bp, 21 predicted proteins | sample KBSK1502metaG_FD_65477 | JGI IMG/M metagenome (GOLD analysis project Ga0070698, IMG submission 65477) | Corn, switchgrass and miscanthus rhizosphere microbial communities from Kellogg Biological Station, Michigan, USA - KBS K1-50-2 metaG | ecosystem: Host-associated > Plants > Roots >...
GAACGAGTGGAGCCAAAGCTAAACTCGATTGTTCCCGAAGCTTCAAACCAACCTTACGATATTCGCGAAGTGATAAATCACGTTGTTGACGACGGATATTTCTTTGAAGTCCAACAGATGTTTGCGCAGAACATTTGTGTTGGCTTCGCGCGACTTGGTGGCCGCTCGGTCGGAATCGTCGCCAACCAACCAGCCTACCTCGCAGGGGTGTTAGACATTAACGCGTCGATCAAAGGCGCGCGCTTTGTGCGCTTCTGCGACTGCTTTAATATTCCTTTAGTCACTTTCGAGGATGTGCCCGGGTTTTTGCCAGGCGTATCTCAGGAACACGGCGGCATTATCACTCACGGTGCCAAACTACTCTACGCGTTTGCAGAAGCGACCGTGCCGAAAGTTACAGTAATTACTCGTAAGGCATACGGCGGAGCTTATTGCGTCATGGCCTCGAAACATATTCGAACTGACATTAACTTTGCATGGCCGACAGCTGAGATCGCTGTTATGGGAGCTGAAGGAGCGGTTGGCATCCTCTATCGCCGTGAATTAAGTGAAGCTCAGGATAGGGATGCGGCGCGCAAATCACGTATCGCCGAACTCGAAGATAAGTTCGCAAATCCTTACGTTGCGGCAGAACGAGGTTTTGTCGATGAAGTTATTGAGCCCGCCGAGACCAGACCGAAACTGATTCGCGCGCTTTCACTACTTGAAAACAAGCGCGACTCAAACCCACCGAAGAAACACGGAAACATCCCGCTGTAGGTCCTGGCCCGGCAAGAAGTGTGAGAACTAGACACCATCGGCTTTAGCCGTGTGGAGTTTCAATTTCTACCTAGTCCTTGCGCCTCTGACCCTTAGATACCACCGGCTTTAGCCGCGTGGAGTTTCAACTTCTACCTAAGTCAACATCACAACGATCCTGCGCGCGGCTGCGCCGTCCCTAGAGGCGAAAACAGTTCGCTATTAGGTCGAAATTGAAACTCCACACGGCTAAAGCCGGTGGTATCTAATGGGGCAGAGGTGCAAGGACTAGGTAGAAACTGAAACTCCACGCGGCTAAAGCCGGTGGTGTCTTAACTCAATCCAGGCATTGATTAAAGCCGTTCCGTCGGTTCGAACGCAATCAACCGCGCCGTTGGATCAAAGGTAATCTTGAATGGATCGAGTGCTCGCCGGCCGAGGATCAGAGGCGTTCCAGACGGAACACCAATGAGAAGGTCGGTTGGGACGCCCCTCAATACCAGTGCCCCGATGGTTATAGTCGCCGGACTAATCTCCCTGGACTGAACAGCGCCACCACCAAGGTCTCCGACTTCTCGACGGCCGTGATTACGGCTGTTGCTAACCACTCCTTGATTTACTGCCAGGCCGAAACCAGAACCTGTGTCTAGAAGGGCGAGGCGACCGTCACCTAGTCTGACAAATGGACGCTCACTATCAGCTTCACGAACCCATCTAACGACTGCACCATCCCGCGGGCTATGTGATAAGTCGAGGCCGCTTGCCTTCGCCTCAAATGCCAACAGCTGGCGATTAGGAAGATCGATTGAGTACGCGAGAGAGCCAAATAGCTCAGTAGGATCGAGAATGCCATCGATGGATCGTGGCAAAGTTTGAACTATCGCCAGCGAAGGCGCGCTGGGAAGTATATTCGAACTAGTACCGAGAGCTAGCTTGTCGGCGCGCGCTTCCTCGTTTGACGCGATACGTAGCGTGCTGAGTCCACCAACTAAGGCGCGCTTTGCTTTGGTGATTCGCAGGCGCGAAACCTCAGCTACCTTTCGGTTGACAATTGAAGCGCCCGCACCGGTGTCTATGGCAAAAGTGAATGGGCCAGCGCCATTGATCCACCCAGTAACGAGCAGACCGGCATTTCGATCTTCACGAAATCGAATCGGGGCCAACGCTAATAAGGACGGTTCCGGGCGCTGGATTCGCCCTTGTGAGTAAGCAGAAAAATGGGCAGCTCCCCATAAGGGAACTGCCCATCCGATCATCATGAAAATGAGAGTACCTAGAGCCAGGGCAAGTTTCGCTTTGCTCAACACACCCTCTACCTCGATTGATTAGTAGCTTCGATTACGCTTCCGCAGCTTGTAGGTGTACAAGGCAGAACCGCCTAGACCCGAGAGAGCACCAATACCTGCGCCCTTCTTACCACCAATCAAACCACCAATCGCAGCGCCAGCGCCCGTACCGATAGCCATCGTGAGCTTGTCGCGGTGTTTATCCCAGAAGCTTCGGCCACTGGAACGACGGTAATCATAGTAGACGCGACGCGGAGAAGACGCACTTCGATAGACAGCTTGTCTCGTCCCGCTAGTGGTGCCTATAGATCGATTCCCAGCCTGCATTGCTGCGTTATATCCGTCAGCAAAACCTGTCTTGTAGGCTGTTTGCTCTCCGGATGTATTAAATTCTGCCGGCACCATTTCAAAGTTCGCCGGCTGGGTAGTAGCAGTTTCGGTAGCAGCAGTGTTCTGCGCTACAGTTTCAGCCGTTGCTGGTTGACTCTTGTGCATTACCAGGGCTCCAACCGAACCGCCTATCAGGGCGGCAATCAAAGCAACTGGTAGAAGTTTGTTTGTAAGAATCATCGCTCCGCTTCTCCTTGCTAGAAAAGATCTAGTTCTCTCAACCACCAACCTATTGAGCAAAGGGCATTCCCGTAGTAACCGGGATTTCGTTGCGTCACATGTTTCCCAGAAAGATTAACAATAATGGGGTCAAAAGGGTTGATTGCAAGAAATTTGCAAGGCAAGTCGAATTGTTATGCATCATTCGGAGTGAGGCCGGAATACCCGATATGGAACTGCGATGAATCGAATTAACACGAAATGCGGTATTGAGACAAAAAAAAACCCAGGAAGGCCTATGCCCTCCTGGTTTCCGTCCACGGTTTAGCTGTGGTGTTAGGCAGCCTTCGGAACCTGCGCTGGTTTGTCCCGCAATAATTCCAAAGCCTTTTTCAGTTGTAGATCCTCCGCAGCGGGTTTAACAGGTGCTGGAGCTGTCTCAAGCTTCTCGTTGCTTTGATCCGGTTTCGCTGCAGCATCATCATCATTCCCGGTTAAGTCGTCCGGATCGACGCTCTCAGCTACTTCCTGGCTCTTCACCTCGACTGATGGGGTGACTCCGGAGTGGGCACGATCTTCACCCAAGAATGTCTTACCAGTCGATGTTGCCCACTTCACTGTGGTCAGCAATAAACCGTCGCCTCCGCGTAAAGTAAACAATTGTTGTTCGGCGCCAGAGCCAAAGCTCTTCTCGCCAACCACCTGACCACGATTGCGCTCCATGATTGCCGAGGCAACCACTTCAGCTGCGCCAGCGGTTCCAGTATCGATCAAGGCTACTAGGGGACCCGAAAACAGAACAGCCTTCGGATCCGCTGAGAACGTTTTGAGCGGTTTTCCTTCGCGGCCTACAGTTTGTGCGATCACACCGTCCTTGATGAACAGATTAGCAACAGCCACAGCTTCTGTTAGCGAGCCGCCAGCGGTGTTGCGCATATCAACTACAACCTTCTGCGCTCCCTGCTTCACCAAATCTTGCAAGCGTGCTCGAGCATCGGCGCCTTCGCCGTCGGCAAAGCTGTTAATTCGAAGAATACCAACGCGCCCGGCCTCCATCCGTGCCTCCGCTGATGGCGACCTGAATGTTCCTCTCTTGACGTTAACCGTTAATGGGCTAGCATTGGCACGAAGCACTCGAAGTTTTACTTCGCTTCCGGGGCTTCCGTTCAGCAACTGCTTTGCGTCATACAATGAAATGTCTCGCGTTGCTTTGCCATCGATGTACTCGATTATGTCACCCGCCCGAATACCAGCCTGATCAGCTGGTGATCCCTTCATAGGAGCAATTACATAAAGATAGGAAGCTACCTGCGAAAGCTCAGCGCCAACTCCTGCCTGATTATCCTTGCTGTTTTGGTTATACTCACGAACCTGCTCGGGCGTCAGGTATGTAGAGTAGGGATCAAGGCCGTAAGCGAGCCCGCGCAGGGCTCCCGCTCGAACCTTATCCATGTTTGGCTCATCTACGTAATCGTTTTGAATGTGCTGCAAAACGCTCTCGAAAATTCGGAGCTGCGCATTCGGATCATTTGCGGGCTGTTGAGCTCTCGTGGAGATCCAACCGCCGACAACGGTATAAAGAGTTAGTGTTGCGGAGATAAGGATCAGAATAAACTTGGTACGAAATGACATTTAGTTACCTCTGAGACTACGTTGGAACAGTGCCAAACATCGCACGGTTGCGAGTTTGAACCGTATGATACAGATGGCATATTGCTCGCGCAAGCGTTGTGTTGGATGCCCTTGCGCACTCAACGCTACGAGTTTTCAATCGATTATTTGATGACAAGCATACGACCTGGTTGCCAAACTCCCGGACCCGTTCTCGCCCTCGATCTGGGGGAAAAACTCGTTGGGGCAGCGATTTCGGATGCCCAACTCGTCACAATAAAGCGGCTTGCCCCTTTGAAAGGCTCAAATTGGAAGCGGCTCCTTAATGAAGTGAAAACCTTGGTCGAACGGTTTGACGCACAAACACTGGTAATTGGTTTGCCGCTGCGGCTTGACGGCACCGTGGGCACAGCAGCTGAGCGAGCGGAACGACTGGCCGAGAATTTCGCGAAGTCGCTAAATTTACCGGTTTACCTTCAGGATGAAAGGTTAACTTCGTTTGACGCTCGTGAGACGCTCCTTGCCCAGGGCCGCACCGAGCACGAAATTCGAGACCTACTCGATGGTGAATCTGCGGCATTAATCCTTCGAGACTTTCTTCAGACCACGGAGCATCGACAAAGGGTTGGAATCGCGGAACCGCAATCTTAGAACAATGAAACGTCTGCTTATTCTGATATTAGCTTTGGGTATGTTAGCCATCGCGGTGGCTGGCGTGTGGACCTATCGCGATCTGCACCAGTCGGTCGCTCACAACAAATCAGGCCAATACATCGAAATACCAAAGGGCTCCTCACCGACCGCAATCGTTAAGAGGTTGGCCGCCGAAGGGATCATCAAACACGAGTGGTCATTGAAAGTCTATTTGAAGGCGACTGGGACAGGTTCGTCGCTGAAAGCAGGTGAGTACGACTTCCCTTCACCAATTTCTCCCCTGATGGTTCTGGCAAAACTGCAACAAGGCCAACGACGACTGAACAGAATCACAGTCATCGAGGGTTGGACTCGCTGGGATATCGCACGTGCGATGCTCCAGGTGCCGCAGTTCCACCTCGACAAGGAGGCTCAAGCGTTAGAGTTAATGAATAACGTTAGCTTGATCAAGGATATCGATTCTGTAGCAGCAAATTTAGAAGGATATCTCTACCCCGATACATACGAGTTCGCGTCAGAGACTTCGGCCAATGAACTAATAGAAATGATGGTGAAGCGTTTCCGCGCCGTTTGGAAACCAGAATGGTCAGAACGGTCACGATCACTCGATATGTCTCCGCGGCAAATCGTTACGGTCGCTTCGATCATTGAGACCGAAGCAAAACTCGCAAGTGAGCGCCCGCTGGTCGCTTCGGTAGTCTACAACCGGCTTCGCAAAAACATTCCACTGGCAGTCGACTCGGCGGTCATTTATGCATCAAAGCTGGAGGGGAAGTGGCGTTACGACGGTAAAGTCTATAAAAGTGATATCGACCGGCGTTCGCCGTACAACACGCGACTGTACGCCGGGCTGCCACCGGGTCCGATTGCCTCCCCTGGCGAGAGTTCTTTAAGCGCTGCTGTAAACCCAGCGACGTCTGACTATTTGTACTACGTTCGTAATCCGGCTCGAGATGATGGAGCCCACAATTTCTATAGCAGCGGCGGCGACTTCGAGACCGGTGTACAGGCGCTGCGAAAATGGGAACGTGAACGAGATCTCGAGGAAGCTAAGAAGAAACTCAATGGCGCAACTACTTCGCCATAGCACGGAGAGTTTGTTGCTTGTAATTGGTGAAACGTTAATCTATTCTCGAAAAGTCAACCCCGGAACTGGTATCGGCTCATCAAGGGTAAGGTGCAAATCATGTATCGCATAATCACTACAATGCTCGCATTAACCATTTGCTCTATTACTGCAATGGGACAGGCGGCAAAAGGTGTTGATAAACAAAATGAACGCGTAAGGGATACCGGTAGCAGCCGCACAGCTGGAAGCAACGGTGCTAAAACAGACACGGGGACGGGCAGGGGGATTGATTTCGGCGGCGGGCGAACACCCGAAACACCACGACTAGATAATCCCTATCGAATCAGCGCGCGTCGAGATGTGCTGATTACAGCGATTCAGGATTTGATGCGAGACCGAAAACTCGTCGTGGATGAAGCTGCTTCGAAGCTGGCCGATGGTATCGTTGTTAGCCAACCCTACACATTTATCAAAGGCGCGGTAGTTTCCCAGGCTGAGCTCAGTCGCTATGGGGACGTGCCGATTTCAGCTTCACGTGGCTGGACCAGGGGACGCTACACCCTTACCGTCGAGGTGCAACCGATTGATGGGTCGACCGCTAACGTTTCAGTCAATGCGAAGATCGAAGGCCGATCAGATGGCGCAACAGGCGCTGAGTGGACGACTCTTCGAAGTACTGGATTGGCAGAGGATCAATTTCTAAGCGAGTTAGTAACTGCAGTCACGGGTGCTTCACCGCCCGGACGAAATCCATAAAGCAATCTGTGAAGTTTTAAAGTAACAGGTTAGATAAGAACCAACTACCATAAGGAATTACTTCAAGCATTACATGATTAACGATCCGTTTCACCCAGAAGAAGCAATCGCACGAGAGAAGGATTCTATCCGCGGGAAGCTTCTCGGAATCGTCTGTGCTGTTGCCGTTACAGCGATCTTGTTAGCTGGTTACGCTTTTGTTCGGCGCTTTCATACACAGAAGATCCTAGCCAATCAAACTCCTCCACCAACGACTGACACTGGACCAAAGGGACCTCCAGTGGCGCACATCCTTGTCGATCAACCCATGCTGGAGAAAGGTGTGACAACGATTGGCGGAGTCGTCAGGAATACCTCACAAGGTGAATTGACCGGACTTGCAGTGGATTTGGAACTCTATAGGCGCAAGGATGGCGCAGCCGAGCAAAAACTTGTGTCAGTCGAGCCCGGAACCTTACAACCTCAAGGCGAAGGAGCATATTCACTGAAGCTGTCCGCTTCCGATTACGCGTCAATTAAGTTAGTCGGACTAAGAGCAAATCCTCAATCAAAGTTGATTGCCTATACGACGTCGCCAGGAAAACAGCGACAACCTGAGCGTCTTGAGACCCGGACAGTGATCGTGAGGAAACCCGGCCGCGCCGGTGAGTTCATAAACACGGCGGACAATCCGGCGAAGGTGCCATAAGTTATTTGAGGTTATTCATTAGAGGTCGGCGTGCCGAGAGTTAAGGTGACTTGGTAGCAGTTGACGCAGATTGCGACGGTACCTAAGACTTCACTTGACGATCGGATTGAGGAGCAGCCAATCGAGTCTGACGATCGTCATAGATGTTGAGACGCTCACTGGTTATGTGAAAATGCTTTCCTGTCTTTAGCAACACAATCAGGCAATGATCAAGAATACCTTCAGATTGCGATCATTATTCTTGCCCTTGGTTCTGATGCTAGGGGTCTATGCGTGTGAAGCCAATGGGCAATCGACTCAGACTGCTCCTCCCCCTCCGCGTCCCCCAAACATGTCTGCGGACAAAAGTAATCCGGACGACAAGGCGCCTCTAACGACCTTTGAGGAAGAGATGCGCGCCAAACGATTAATCAAACTTGCAGAGAAAGAACACGAGGAAAATCTGAAGAGGGCGCGTGAGATTTCTCAACTAAGCCAAGACATCAGTGCTGCCTTGAAGACTCGATCAAGTCTTGGGCGCGAAGACACCAAGAAGTTAGAGCGCCTCGAGAAACTCACAAAAAAAATACGAGATGAAGCGGGCGGCGAAAGCGATGACGTGCAAATAGTAAACGCGCCTTCTGATGTCTCGTCGGCAGTTACGCAAATTGCTGAGAATGCAGAACTGTTATCAAAGGATGTACAGAAAACTCCCCGCCAAATAGTTTCGACTACTGTTATTGACCGCGCTAATGTTTTGCTTCAACTACTAAAAATATTGCGTGGCTTCACACGGTTTTGATAAGCGCATGACCCCTGTTTCTTCTGCTCGCTATATCCTTGCCTGTGGCGCTTTACTCATCGCTGTTTTGCTCTGCTCCCCCCAACCTGTAACTGCGCAGGACGATGACGACGTTGTCCGAGTAAATACTGATCTTGTGCTGCTGAACGTCACGGTCACTGATAAGGCAGGCCAATATGTACGTGCACTCAAGGCAGCTGACTTCAAAGTTTATGAAGACGGCACCGAGGTACCTGCGAAGTCGATTGTAAGCTTCGACGTTCAAGACTCGCCTTATGCCGCCGTAGTGTTACTCGACAGTTCTGGCAGTATGGAAACGCGATTCTCTCTTGCGCGGTCTGCAGCAATTCGATTCCTCGATGGATTGAGGGAAGAAGACGTGGCCGCGGTCTATCGATTTGATTCAACCGTTGAACGTATTCAGGAGTTCTCAGGCGGTCGCGATCTCGCCCCGATCGGATATGCAGTCCGAGCCAAAGGAATGACGACATTGCACGATGCAATTGTCCAAGCAGCAAAGGTCCTTGCCGATCGTCCGGAGAAACGGAAAGCGATTGTCATCCTGTCCGACGGAATGGATACATTTAGTAAAGCCAGTTCAGGTAAAGCGATCGATAGTGCACTCGCCGTGGGTGCAAGCATCTTCGCTGTTGATATGGCTGCGGTGGATACTCCAGGTTACTCGAACCGTCAAAGCGCGCTGAGCTTGAAGGGCTTTGCGGAAAAAACCGGTGGCCGGTTTGTCTCAACTCCAGGCGGACAGGCCCTGCGGGATGCATTTACCGGAATCGCTGACGAACTGGGCCATCAGTACACGATTGCCTACCGACCGACCAACACTACACGAGACGGCAAATGGAAGACTCTCGAAGTTAAAGTAAACCGTGAGGATGTAGTGGTTCGAACAAGGAAAGGCTATCGGGCGCCCAAGAGATAGAGCCACCTAAAGCATTACTTCAATATTTCAAATCGTGGTTTTTGTCTCGGCTTTTTCACGATGCCGATCGAAAGCTAACTGGATCAGACTCTCCAACAGTTTCCCAAAACTCAAACCCGACACTTCCCACATCTTCGGATAGCCAGATACGTCCGTCAGACCAGGCATCGTGTTAAGTTCATTTATGATCAGCGCACCGCTCTTTCGGTCCAGGAAAAAATCAACTCGCGCGAGACCTGATCCGTCAATAGCCTGAAATGCCTGGATCGCCATTCTCTGGATCTTGTAGGTCAAAGCTTTTGATAAGGGAGCCGGCACAACAAAATTCACGTGTCCAGTATTCGCGTACTTCTCTGTGTAGTCGAGGAATCTTGCTGACTCTTCGTAGATTACGTATTCGCCAGGTAGACTAGCCTGCGGCTCGTCATTACCGAGAACGGCACACTCGATCTCACGGGCGACAATCTCTTCCTCGACGATTATCTTTCGATCGTATTGAGCAGCAAGATCGATAGCCTCACTCAGACTCTTCTTGTCTTTGGCCCGGGAGACGCCAACCGATGATCCTAAGTTTGCCGGTTTTACAAAACATGGCAGACCAATTTCACCCTTTATCCTCCGCACAATCTTTTCCGGATTGCTTTGCCACTGTGACCGCAGAAACCAAATGTGCTTGCAGATTGGCAGCCCCGCCTGAACGAACAACGACTTCATTGTTACCTTATCCATTCCGCAAGCAGACGCCAGAACACCACAACCCACGTAGGGGACATCAGCCATTTCTAACAATCCCTGCAGCGTACCGTCTTCTCCAAACGTACCATGGAGGGCTGGAAAGACGACATCGAGCTTTTCAGCGACAGTTGATGAACCTTTAAGTGAAATGAGGCCTTTGTGAGAAGGATCACCCAGTAGCGCAATATCACCTCCATCCTCAGTAGATCTCGCCGCGAGAAGATTGCGCAATTGTTCCGGCAAAAGTTGTGCTGATTGTGAGGGAGGTAACCACTTCCCTTCCTTGCTAATCGCAATGGGAACTACATCGAATCTCTTGGGATTGATCGCTTCGATAATTGCCCGGGCCGAACGGATGGAAACCTCGTGTTCCCCAGAGCGACCACCGAAGATAACGCCAACGCGAATTTTCTTTGACACCCGTGTCTCCTACAAAATTGTCTTACCCAATGCCGATAGAATTAGCTCGACTCCAAGTTCCGCTGTCCTGTTATTCACGTCGAGAGCAGTATTGATTTCGACGACTTCCAGTGAACGCATGCCACGGGCTTCAGCGATCTTCTCCATTCCCAGATGAGCCTCACGATACGTCAGACCGCCACGCACAAGAGTTCCCGATCCAGGTGCGTCGCCGGGATCTAAAACATCTACGTCAAATGTGACGCCATAGCCTCCAGATCCAGCGCAGGCGATCGCGATCGCCTCATCCATGCAAGCAGACATACCGCGTTCATCGATTTCTCGCATGGTAAAAAACCTCATGCCAAGTTCTCGAATCAACTCTCGCTCGCCAGAGTCGATGTCTCGAGCTCCAACGTGCGCGCATAAGCGTGGGTCTAATTTTGGCGCGAACCCACCAATATCGGTTAATTCCTTTGTGCCGTAACCCAGCAAGGCGGCCAGCGGCATTCCGTGAATATTGCCGGAAGGTGTTGTCTCCGGTGTGTTCATGTCAGCATGAGCATCGAACCAGATCAGTCCCAGAGTCTGTTGTCTCTTTCGAAAATATGACGCGACACCGGCAAAGGATCCGATCGCGATCGAATGATCCCCACCGAGCACGATCGGAAGTTCACCAGCGTTAAGGATCTCTTCGACCTGCACTGCAAGTTGTCCACAAGCATTGCTGATCTCCGCAACATATTTCAGCTTATCGTCTTCGTCTGGAATAAGCTCCGGACGCTCGAGTCTCATGTCGCCAAGATCGCGGACAGAGTAGCCGAGCGTCTTAATGCGTTGCTTCAGGCGTGCGACGCGCAGTGCAGCCGGACCCATATCAACGCCTGCCATGCTCGCCCCATAACCAAGCGGCACACCGAAAATACCGACTGCCTTTTTCAGTTCCGGCGACTGCTCGACGTTACTTGCAGTCTTGTCGACAACGGACGACATAAGAGTTAACCACCGAGATTGAGATTGAATCCGCCACCACCACCGCCACTTTGCGAAGGGAAGAACGGTTTAAGTAGACCGGCGAGCGCAGCTAAATTACGTGTTTGAATCAAAAGTTCACCTGGTCCTGTAAATTCAGCAACAATCCCTTCGCCGCTCATCATGCTGCGAAAGAAACCGGACGCTGCTTTGCGAAGCGTGTATTGGGTTGTGCCTTCCCACGCGACCAAATGACCGGTGTCGACGACGTATCGTTCACCCGGTCGCAACATCTTGCGATGAATAGCGCCGAACGACGACACCAACAAAAGTCCCTGACCCTGGATCATCAGCACAAACAAACCTTCACCCGCAAAGAACGACTTGGCGCCGCCCCACTTTGTGTCGACTGTCAGGCTCGAATCACCAGCAAGATATGAACTTGACTGGACAAAGAATGGTTGACCCGATAATTCAATCGCAGCAATGTCACCCGGACTACCGGGCGCAAGCGTTACTTCTCCCGGACCGCCGCGCGCAGTAAAGGTGGAGATGAACGCCGATTCGCCACCTGCCGCACGTTTGATTGCTCCGAACAAGCCGCCTTTCATCTGCGACTGCAACTCGATATTGGCTGACATCGACACCATCGCTCCTGCTTCAGCCTGAATCTCTTGTTCGGCGCCCAGTTGTAATACCGCGAGCGAAAATGACGGTTGATGCAGAACTTCATAAGTGTAACCACGGCCCTGGCCGCGCGAGTCTGCGTCGATGTTAATTCCAGGACCGCCCGCTCCCAATCGGTTTCCGCAGCCTCCGCAGAACGTCGATCCTTCAACCATTGGAGCGCCACACTTTGGACAATTCATATCACCACTCCTTGAGACTTAATCTTAATGATCTCCACCGCCTCCTCGGCTGTGTCCGCAAAATCAAGCGCCGCGACATCTCGATCGCTCACAGCTAAGGACTGTTGCCATTGAGCGATAACAGGTGGCCAACAATCACCGAGCAGCACCAGTGGTCGAGGTTCAATGACTCTTGTTTGAATCTTATTCCAAACTAATGACAGCTCAGTCACAGTTCCCATTCCACCGCGAATTGCGATGAACCCTACTGAACGAGTTATCAATTTTTGCAAGCGTTCATAAAAATGTGGTGTCGCCACCTTGTCTGTGAGAAACCGGTTCGGTTCATGCTTAAACTGATTCATTACGATACCGAGTACTCGACCACCAGCTTCGCGCGCACCGCGACTCGCTGCTTCCATGACACCGAGGTAACCACCAGTGCAAATTGTGAAGCCTGCCTGGGCCAACAGCTCGCCGGCCCGTTTAGCCTGACCATATTCCGGATCGCTTTCCATACATTTTGAACCGCCAAAGATAGTTACGATGCGTTCAGGCGTTTCAATCATTTCCGGACCTCAGCAGTCAGCATTAATGATCCGTTCTGTTTGTACAAAACATAATCGTCACGGGTCTTAAACGACCCGCTTGAATAGTCATCAGGTACGGGTTTGGCGTCATATAGTCGAGAGTCTTTCACGTTCACAAAGCCAACCTCCTCAAACATGCACCGATAGTCTGGTACGCCTAGCAAGTGCACCGGCACTTTTAGGGTTGGAATCCACTGGTGCGAAGGAGCGTTCTCGAGGTAAAGATCAATGACCGTTACAAATCTACCACCATCGCACAACACGCGATGGATTTCCCGTAGAGCGGCCAGCATGTTGGTGTAATAGTACAGCGACTCCATTGAGAACGCGTGCGTAAACTCGGAATCGCGAAACGGCAACGACTCGGCCGTGGCCACTTTGAACTCAATGTTTGAAAAATTCGCGGAAGTATTGGCGGCGAGCTGGATCATCTCGTCAGCAATGTCGATACCGACAACTCTACCGTTCTCCACCTTCTCCGCGATTAAGCGGCTGGCCCAGCCGGAGCCACAGCCGACATCCAGCACCCGCGCATCAGCTGGCAGACGCATGCTCTCAATTGCTTGCTCACCAACGGGGCGATGCCCTTTCTCCATTCCTTCACCGCGACCGGCGCGTGCCCATTCGTTGAATTCAATACGTAATTGTTCATCCATAGTTGGTTTGGGGGAGGTTGGAGGAGTTAATGCATTGTCGATTGCCGATTGCCAATTGCCGATTGCGTCGCTGAGAAGCCACTGGGAAACAGATAAGAGCAAAATGCCATTCCAAATCGGCAATTGGCAATCGGCAATCGACAATGTCCTAGGGTCGAATTCGATAGAGCATTCTCGGAAACGGTATCGTTTCCCGAATGTGTTCGATGCCGCACATCCACGCTGTGCAACGCTCGATACCCATGCCAAAACCTGCGTGAGGAACGCTGCCATAGCGTCGTAAATCCAGGTACCACTGAAATGCTTCTTCAGGAAGTTGGTGAAGCGCGATCTGTTCTTGTAGAAACTCGAGTGAAGAGGCGCGCTCGCCGCCGCCAATCACTTCACCGTAACCTTCGGGCGCGAGCACATCGACCCCTAACGCCAGCTCTGGCCGTTGCGGATCGCGAGCCATGTAGAAAGCTTTCACGGCCGCTGGGTAATGGTGAACCATTACAGGCTTGTCAAACTGGCTGGAAATATACGTTTCATCAGGCGCACCAAAATCCCCGCCCCATTCAAACTTCGCCTCAACCGCACCTTTCTCGAATCCCTCGTGGAGCATCTTCACTGCCTCATCGTAGTGCACTCGGGGAAACGGCGGCACGATCGCCTCGAGCTTTGCCGGGTCTCGTTCGAGTATCTTGAGCTCTTCTTTTCTATCCTCGAGCACTCTGCTGGCAATGTAAGAGAGAAATTGTTCTGAAAGGGTCAGCACATCATCCAAAGTCGCATATGCCATTTCCGGCTCGACCATCCAAAACTCGGTCAGGTGCCGTCGTGTTTTTGATTTTTCCGCCCGGAACGTTGGACCAAAACAATAGACCTTGCCAAACGCCGCAGCCGTCGCTTCGTTATAGAGCTGGCCTGATTGAGTGAGATACGCTTTTTCTCCTTCAAAATAATCGACTTCAAAAAGAGTGGTCGTGCCTTCGCAGGCTGCCGGAGTAAAAATCGGTGAATCGCAAAGCGTGAATCCATCATTGTCCAGAAAGTTTCTTACAGCCTGAACAACAGTGTGACGGACTTTTAGAACGGCATGTTGCCGCCGCGATCTGAGCCACAGGTGTCTGTGATCCATTAGGAACTCAGTACCGTGCTCCTTTGGAGTGATCGGATAGTCGTGAACCTGCTGCAGGACCTCAGCAGTAACAACATCGATCTCAAAACCTCCTGGTGCTCGGCTGTCTGCGCGGACGCTACCCTTGATGACAACGGCTGATTCCTGGCCGAGCCCCTTCAGTGCCTCCCAAACGTCGTCCGTCAAAGCATTCTTGACGGCAACGCACTGGACAACGCCAGTCCCATCGCGCAGCTGCGGGAAAAGGATCTTCCCACTAGAACGCATGTTGTAAAGCCACCCTTTTAGTATGACTTCTGAACCGACGTGTTCTGAAAGTTGGTTGATGTAGACTTGTTTTTCGGAGGCTAGTCCAACTGATTGGCTTGTCATTGATAATCGCTAAACTAGTGTTGGTTCATGGTGTGTTTAATTCGATCGTTCTTCGAGCATGCGCTGTAACGTGGGAAACCTGTCGAGCCATTGAGCTGCTTGCAGAACAATCTCAAGTGTTGGTTGAATGAATTGTTGGTAGACCGCTCCCCTCCCGCTGACTGCTGTTTGATACGAGAAGGTTCCGGTAGCTTTAAGACCGCGTTGGATGGTCATTAAGCGAAACTCGTTGGCGAAGTCGTCAGGGTCTACTACACCCAATCCTTGCTGACGCCGCTCGTCAAGAAAGAACAGCCGGTGGCTACGTAGTTCAGCCAGTGATGGGGGACAAGGCTGACGGTCAAGCAGGAACGATACGAGATCGTAACTGGCCGGCCCCATCCGCGCGTCCTGGTGATCGATAACTCGTAAACGACGCTTCCCATCAATCATCAAATTCGATGCGTGGTAATCGCGATGACACAACACTCTCGGAGCAGCCGCCAGCTCAGCTGAAATGTCGTTCAACTCAGCTTTTAACTCTGCGGTCTCAGCATGTCGCAAGGTCTCCTGCCGAAGACTGCCGAAGTAATGTTCGAAAAAGAAATCCAATTCCCAGGACAGTTTCGCTTCATCAAATGCAAGCCGACTTGCGATTGAGTGGAGCTCAATTGCCTTCTCAGTGCCGGCTTGAATCTTGGCAATTAGCTTGATTGCTTGTTCCTTGTATTCATCGCATTGCTCTTCACTCTCGTCCTCGTAGGCGTGAAACAGTTGCTGATCCCCGAGATCTTCCTGAACGATAATTCCTGCTGCACCATCGACGGTGTAGATCTCGGGAACGGGTATCCCGCAATTAAGAAACAAACGAGTAACGTCCAGATAGGGGTGAAATTCAGGGTCGAAAGGCTCAGGATAAACAGCGGCAACAGCCTTCCCTCTTTTCCAGGGAATGCGAAAGTACTTTCGTGTCGAGGCGTCGGGAGTTAGTGGAACGATTTCCAGACCAGCTATTCCCTGACCAGCTATGAATCTGGCAAGTCGTTCGGATGCCGAGGATTCAAATGCGTTGGAAACCACCTGTTTGGCAGCACTCATCAGCAATAATGAAGGGGAGTCGAGTCTCAAAAAGTAGCGGGACTCGGACGTCCCGCCTCATCACATCCACTTGATGTGGCGGGATTGTATCAAAGGCCTAAAGGCACGACAAAGTTTTCTCCCTGCAGGTATCCCTTCAGCGCCTTTTGCGGAGCCTCTTTCCCAGCCACCATGGCTGCGGGAACAACAACCGCACCGTCAATCACCTCACCGTTTCGAATTCCCACGCCGTCTGCCAACACTGATCTCCGAACTCTCGCTCCGGCGTCAATCGTTACCCGATCCCAAAGAATCACATCGCTTATCTCGGCACGATCGTCGATCTGACAGCCCGAACCGACGCTGATGTGATTTCCAGCCTCTTTCATTAGCTCAAGGTTAATCGTGAGGTATCGTTGCAATGTCGATAGCTCACGCCAGCGCCCACTAGCGATATGTGCTGCGATGGGTTCGCCCTTCGCTATGGCCTGTGGGTAAACGTCGGTTGTTGAGTGGGAGAAAACGCCTCGTGGCACGTAGTTGAAAATGTTCGGCTCCATGATTTGAATACCGGTAAACATCAACGGTTTTTCGTCATCAGCGGTTGGCATTCCACCAAAACCAGTAATCAATCCATTATCGGTTTTTACCACGCTGAATTGTTCGTGCTTCGAATTCGGAAGCAGAACCAACGTCGCGAGCGCTTTGGTCTGTTTATGTGTTTCAAGGGCCGCACTGAGATCAATATCGGTGATGATCTTTCCATTGATAACTACAAACGTCTCGTCCTGAAAAAACTGTCGCGCATTGTCTAGCGCACCGCTTGTCCCCAGAATCACGGGCTCCTCCACATAGTGGAGTTGCACCCCAAACTGGCTGCCATCTCCAAGTGCTTTGCGAACAGACTCGGGACGATGATGGAGATTGACGACTATCTCCTGAATGCCAAAGCGAGCGAGGTATTCGGCAACGTAGCCAACGAGAGGTTTACCAAGGATCGGTATGGCAGGTTTGGTTCGATCTTCCGTTAGCGGCCAGAGTCGAGTTCCGTAACCAGCGGAAAGAATGATCGCGCGCATTGGGAGGTATATTAGTGGCTGAGAGTCAGTATCACAACGCGGTTAACGTAGTGGGACCTAACACACTGTGAGGGAGCGATTGGTGGGTAGGGCGATGAGACAGAACCAGGAGCGAAGCGACTGCACGCAGGAGATCGCACTTCCCGTCTGCAGGTGACAATGATGGCCCGATCTCTTGCGTGCAGTCGCTTCGCTCCTGGTTCTGTTCCATGTATCCGGCACTTCAGAAATCGGACCACTTGTTTCCACACAGCCGCGGTAAACGGAATGATTGTGAATCTGGAATGACTGCTGAAACTACGAAGCCTTTGAGGCATCGCGCATGACGAGGTCGAAGGTTCCTGGCGCGACTTTGCGGAAGCGTGTGTTGCGATTTAGAGAGACGGCAACACTTATCGTCGGATTTTGTCCGGTAAACTTGAACCCGCCCTCGAGCAACCGATTGTATAGCTCGTTTACGTGAAGTGGGCCACCTTCCTCACGGAGCAACAGCGTCACGGCCTGTGGAATTGTTCGGTCCATAAACCGGTCGCTGAGGACCTCAACGTTATTTCGCACCGTAGGAATCTGTTGACGGCGCTCGAGTGTCGTGTAGGCAGAGCGTAGCGGTTGGTGAGGTTGATGCGGCTGACGCATTGCATCTTCTAGTTCAGCATCAGACGGCAGGCCCAGGGAAAGATTGCTGGAGGCGAGGACCGAAGAAAGCAGCCGATAGATCGCCGCCTCCGTCTGACTCGCCAACGTATCCATTTCCGCTAGTTCCGCGCGAACACTGTCAGCCTCGGCCTCCAGTTCCCGCAAACGTGCAGCGAGGTGCATTCGTGCAGCACGCGACTGGCGCAGGCTCTGTTCTAGACGGGATAAGAGGTTTTCGCTAGGTCGCTCCATCGAGGCAGATTCTAGAGGCGTTTGGCGGTTTGCACAATACCCTTTTCGACCAAACGGGTTAATGGTCGCGGTCCAGGATATAGGTTGGGAGTGCTCTGAGGGACTCGCAGTGCGCCGATTCTGATAGGCAATCCAACGCGGAGCGAGCACGCTGCGCATAATCGTCGGCCAGCGCGCGAGCTCGGTCCAGTGCGCCGGTGCGTAAGACGAGGTCCAACAAGTCCACTTTGGCGATTTCTGTGTATTCACCAGTGCGTAAAACGCTACGCACGGGTTCGTTCAGCGAGGGCTCAGCTTCCAGCAAATAGATCAACGGCAGCGTCACTTTCCCTCCCAGCAAATCCGCCCCGGCTGCCTTGCCGAGTACTTCATCACTCGATGTGAAATCAAGTACGTCGTCTATTAATTGGAACGCAGTACCCAGGTTGAGGCCATACTCACGCAGGGCGGTCTGTTTTGTATCATCCGCGCCGCCGAGAATGCCGCCAATCTCGCAGCTCGCACTGAACAGGTAAGCTGTCTTTCGCTTTAAGACGTCGAGGTATTGCGCTTCGGTAACATCTTGTCTCCCAAGCAAGGTCAACTGGAGCAATTCTCCCTCGGTCATCTTTCGCGTAACTCGAGTCAGGATATCCAGGACGGGCAGTGATCGTTCAGCCAGGCTTGTTTCAAACGCTGACATGTAAAGCCAGTCGCCCATCAGCACCGCAGTCTCATTTCCATAAAGCGCATTGACTGTGGGGCGATTACGACGGGTATCGGCGTGGTCGATAATGTCGTCGTGCACAAGTGTGGCGGTATGGAGAAACTCCATCACCGTCGCCATGCGTATGCAGTTGTAACGTGAACCGTCGCCGCCAACGGCATAGGTAGAAAGGATCGTAAGCGCCGGTCTAACTCGCTTTCCTCCAGATGCTCTGAGGTATTCACCGAGATAGTCGATGACCTGAACATTGGAGCGCGCCTGTCGTTCAAACTCCAGCTCGACTTGCTGCAGTTCGTTGGCAACGAGACTGAAGATGCGACGCGCAGAAACGCGCGCCTCTTCGTCCAGCGCCAATGTGTGACCTGAGAGAGTCATTTAGTTTGAACGATAGTTAGTGAACTGCATGTGGATGCCAAAGTCTTTGTCTTTTAGTTTGGCAATTACATCCTGGAGCGTATCGCGGTCGCGTCCTGAGATACGAACGACATCTCCCTGAATTGAAGCTTGCACTTTTGCTTTACTATCCTTGATAAACTTGACTACTTCCTTCGCTTTCTCCTGCGGTATGCCTTCCTGAATTTTCGCCCGTTGTCTGACGGTACTTCCCGCTGCCGGTTCAACGTTCCCATAACTCAACGCCTTCAAAGGGACCCCACGCCGAACAAGCTTCTGCTGCAGGATATCGTTCATATTGCGAAGCTTGGTTTCATCTTCAGCTGACAAGACTAGTTCACTCTTCTCGAGCACAACAGTAGCGTGGCTGCCTTTAAAGTCGAAACGCTGCCGCACTTCTTTTACCGTTTGATGGAGTGCGTTATTAACTTCCGCGAGATCTATTTGGGAAACGATATCGAATGAATTCTGCTGGGCCATTGGCGCTGACGAAGGCTGTTCCGAAGCTCTCTGGGTAGCAGAATAGCATCAATACAGCGAGCATGTGAAACTTATCTCTTAGTCAAATCTACTTCATTTCGCAAAGGACTCGACAGGATTTTCTTGGGATCCGGGGAGTTTGAATAGGCAAGAAAAATTCGCGGTCGTGGCTTGCGCGATTTCTGCCACATCAACCTCACGAACTTCAGCAATGCATCGCGCCACCTCCACCACATACGCCGGTTCGTTGCGTTTGCCCCGAAACGGCACTGGCGTGAGGAATGGACAGTCTGTCTCGATTAGCAGTCGCTCCAAAGGTACATACTTCGCGACCGCTCGCAGCTCATCTGCCTTTTTAAACGTAACAATTCCCGAGAAAGAGATCAGGAACCCGAGATCCAACGCCGCTTTCGCAAGTTCCAGACTTCCGCTAAAACAGTGAAACACACCACGTCTGGTGCCGTCCGCAAACTCGGCTTGCAGTATCTCAATCGTTTCAGTTTCAGCTTCTCTAGTGTGAATGATGACCGGAAGATCGAGTTCGCTCGCGTTGCGCAACTGCCTGGCGAAAACGGTCTTTTGGACATCACGGGGCGAGTTGTCGTAATGGAAGTCCAGACCAATCTCACCCCAAGCTAGTACGCGAGAGCTAGTTTTGATTAGGCGTTTTGTTTTTTCCTCGGCCCGATCATCGTAATGGCGAGCATCGTGAGGATGAGTGCCAAGTGCTGTGTAAACTGAGTCGTACTTAGAGCCCAGTTCAACGGCACGCTCAAAGGCATCGCTATTGGGATCACCGGTACCGACGTTGAGAATGGTCGTGATGCCGGCGGCAAGTGCACGTTCGATTACCTGATCACGATCTGCATCGAATTCTGAACCATCGATATGGGCATGAGAGTCAATGAACATTGAATGTCAGACTAACTTCAGTTTGTCGCGGGGCTTTACAAAAAGTCTGGAGTGAACGCGGATCTCGTAAATGGATCCTCTTAGCCTGCGAAGCAGGCGTAAGCATAAAGCCTGGGGCGTGAGCCCCAGGAGGCCGTCGTTTTCAATTAGAGCCCGCGTAAGCGGGCGACAGCCGAATAAACAAGCGGCTTTCGCCTGTTGTCACGGCCTGCGGGTTGGTCACTGATATCTACCTGGGGCCAGCGCCCCAGGCTTTACGCTTCCACCTGCTTCGCAGGCTCAAGACAAGATTTGGGGCGACTATTTCAGACGCGCGCCATTCGGCACATCCTCGGTGAACGTCGCGATCACCGGTCGTCCTTCCTCACCGTACGAAGCAGCCACGACCATTCCCTGCGACTCGAATCCACGCAACTTACGAGGCTTTAGGTTCGCGACGACTACCACCTTGCGACCCATAAGCTTTTCCGGTTCGTAGTATTGCGCGATGCCTGCCAGTACCTGACGAGGCTCCTCTTCGCCGATGTCGATCCTGAGTAACAAAAGTTTATCTGCCTTAGGGACGCGTTCCGCAGAGACTACCTGGCCCACACGTAAATCAACTTTTGCAAAGTCGTCTATTTCGATTAAGCTCGTCACCCCAACTGCGTCTGCCTCCGTTGCGTGCTGCATTGGTGACGGCGCTTGTGTCTCGACCTTTGGTTGAGCGGTTTCAACCGCGCCTGGAGCCCTGGGTTCGGTTCCGTTCGTTATTTCTGCCATGGTTTTGTTCTTATCGATGCGAGGAAAGATAGCTTTCA
>Ga0070698_100002315_pt1 | contig 21073 bp, 20 predicted proteins | sample KBSK1502metaG_FD_65477 | JGI IMG/M metagenome (GOLD analysis project Ga0070698, IMG submission 65477) | Corn, switchgrass and miscanthus rhizosphere microbial communities from Kellogg Biological Station, Michigan, USA - KBS K1-50-2 metaG | ecosystem: Host-associated > Plants > Roots >...
TTCGGTCACAGTCATTTTCACAACGCGCTGATGTGGGGGGAAAAGATCGACAACTTCGCCATCATAGGCGGGCGCGTGGACGGCGGTCACATTATCGAGGGCGACGATGCGCAGGGCCGCGACATTGGCGATAAAGTCATTGCCATCAAGTCCAGCCGCAACCTGCTCTTCGATGGCGTGACTCATGAGAGCGGCGGCCACTTTGTTTATTTGCTGAACGATTGCGAAAACGTGACCCTGGCCAACATCGTAATCAAAAAATCGCGCGACGCGGTAAATCTCGTCAGTTGCCGCAATGTGCAGGTGCACGATTGCAGTTTCACCGGGTGCGGCGATGACACCCTGGCCCTGAAAAGCGACTACGCGCTCGGCCGCAAGATCAACAGCTCGAACATCTATGCGTGGAATTGCTATTTCGAATCAGTCGCCAACGCACTCGAGTTCGGCGCCGAATCGGTAGGCGATTTTCGGAATGCGAACTTCTGGAACATTCGCGTCGGGCGCGCGTGGAAAGCAGGCATCGGAATCCATTCGACGGATGGCGCCGTAATCGACGGCGTGACTTATCGCAACATCTCGATGAAAAGCGTTAATGTGCCGGTTTCAATCACGCTCGGCAATCGATTGCTCAGCGGTGAAACGAATCGAAAAGTGGGTGCGATTAAAAACGTCATCATCTCGAATCTCACCACGACCGAGCCGCGCCCGCGCGTCCGCGAGGTCGTCAGGCCAGCGCTGATTGTCGGTCTGCCGGAAAACCCGCTCGAAAATATTTTGCTCGAACATCTCCGCATTGCTGCCAAAGGCGGCGGAGCGAAACGAGTGGCCCCGAGCTTGGCTGGCGCAAACAAAGTCGCCCGACAAGAGGCGGCGTCAGCGGCCGCCGGATTTTTCATCGCGTATGTGACCGGGGTCCGATTGCAAGATGTCGATTTAAGCTACGACGCTTCAGAGACGCGTCCGTCGCTGGTGGCGCACGATGCGCGCGCGCTGGAACTAGACGAGCTCAGAATGCAAAAATTTATTAGCATCCCGCTGGTGCGGCTAACCAAGATCGACGGGTTGACGGTGCACCAGTCGCCTGGACTATCGGAACGAAATGGGGAACGCGTTGATGTCGCCGAGGAATAATCGCGCTTCGGTCAGTGCTTCAGAAACGACAAAGAGTTGATTCACTTCGCCGACTTTGGCTGGAGTTCGTCCAAGCCTTTGGTCAGATCTTTCAAGGCGCGAAAGCAGGCAGCTTTATGTTTGTCGATCCAACGCTCGGAAATTTGCTTCAGTGGAGCCGGGTTGAGGAAATGCAACTTTTCGCGGCCCCGCCACAGGGGAACCACGAGATCGGCCTTGATTAGTAGACCCAGATGTTTGGTAATGCCCTGGCGCGTCATGCGGAGATGCCGGCAGAGTTGATTGAGAGTCTGCCCGTTATTTTGGTGGAGCTGATCGAGAAGGGTTCGCCGGTTTGAGTCGGCCAAGGCTTTAAAGACTTCATCCATACCGGGAAGCATTATGCAACCAAAAGGTTGCATATAGACTCGAAATTGCAAACCCATTGCTTAACCTTTGGCCCGTTCCGGCACCAACGCCCTGAAGGATCGATCAATTCTTCAGGTAGAGCGTACGGGTTCCGAAATCGATGATTCCGTGATGACTGCGCAGGATCTCGGCCCCGAGCAAACCCGCTACTGGCTGCGAACCTCGAAGCAGATCGCTATGGATGAGACCTTCGAGATCAACCACCGCCACGTCTTTGCCAAGAATATCTACCGACCCCACCGATAGTCGCCGGATCCGGGCAATCGCCACGCCACGCTGCTTTAAGTTAACGGCCGATGAACTAAAGGCGGTCTGATGAATCGGCACGTGCAATCGGCGAACAAATCCGCGGTGCAAGAGAGTGGCGAAAGCTCCGGTATCGACCATTAATCGCGCCGGTTCTCCGTTGATCGCGGCATCAACATACAGATTATAAGTTTCACTCACGCGAATCGGCACACTGCGGAATCCGCGGTATTGCACGCCCGGCGTTTTACCAGGCAGCTCAGGATCCATTTTCAGAATCAACATTTGTGTCTGGCAGTCCAGAACCGCGCCGGTCGGAAAGAGAATATCAGCGCCCAGAATCCCATCGATTTGCTGCTCATTAAACAAGCGGGAAGCGCGGCCGGAACCCGAAAGATCGACAACAACTACGGGCTCTTCGACCAAATTGAGGGCACCGATGCGGAAGTTATGAGCGATCGCGACGTTGTTAAACGCGCCGTTAATTTGGAGGTGGGCCGGCAAAGTCGAGCTGCCGGGAATACCGGTGAGTCCAAAATGGGACCGGCGATTGAGCGCGATCGCACTGATTGGAGCACCGCTGTCTACGCCGAGCAGAGCAGGCTTGCCGTTGATGAATGCGCGAACGAGCAAATGATTTTGACGCGACCGTGTTAGCGGCAGCGCTTCGAAGCGCGGAGAAGACGAATTCGAAACACGTTGGCTCTTCGGAGCCGCCACGCACATTTCGGTCGCTGCGAACAAAATCGTGACGACAACCGAGACTATTTTCGGGAGCGAGCGGCCGGGCATTTTCACGCGGCGGAGAATAGCATGGTTCCTTTGGCGCGAAAGCGGTTTCACGATTGGCCTGGAAACAGCTGCGTTTTGGCGTTGCTCGATTCGCTTGCGTAATGATTAACTCTTCACCATCCGAGTGATGGAAAACACGATGCAGATAACGACAACGCCCGCGCCGGAGGAAAAGTTTGTTCGCGGACTCGGATTACTCGATTCGACGATGCTGGTCGCGGGCTCGATGATCGGTTCCGGCATTTTCATCGTCTCCTCAATCATCGCCCGGCAGGTCGGCGCCCCCGGCTGGCTACTCGTTGTCTGGATTGTGACCGGCTTGCTGACCCTGATGGCAGCACTTTCGTACGGCGAACTGGCCGCGATGATGCCGAAAGCAGGCGGCCAATATGTTTATCTGCGGGAGGCGTTCTCGCCGCTTTGGGGTTTTCTTTATGGATGGACGCTTTTGCTTGTCATTCAAACGGGGACGATCGCCGCCGTTGCGGTCGGGTTTGCGCGTTATACCGGCGTGCTCATTCCCTGGTTTTCAGAATCGAATTACTTGATTCCGCCGATTCGTCTCGGCGGCTACGCCATCTCGCTGTCTACCGCCCAACTTCTGGGTCTGGCAATGATCGCCTTACTCACATTCATGAACACGCGCGGATTGAAGCTTGGCAAAATCGTCCAGAATATTTTCACAACGGCGAAAACCGGCGCGCTTATTGCGCTCATTTTGCTTGGCATCATTGTTGGTCTGCGATCGGGCGCCGGCGCAGAAAACTTCAAAGACTTTTGGACTTTGCGCGGCGGCTTGCAGGAAGTCGGAGCCGGATTGACTGCGGCAACGGCATTTGGCCTTTTTGTCGGGATCTGCGTGGCCCAAACACAGTCTCTTTTTTCGGCCGATGCCTGGAATAACATCACGTTCACGGCGGGCGAAGTAGTTAATCCGCGCCGCAATGTGCCGCTGTCGCTCGCTTTCGGAACATTTCTCGTGATCGGACTTTATCTGCTCGCGAACGTTGCCTATCTCGCAACGCTTCCGTTCGCCGCGATTCAGAATGCGCCAAGCGATCGCGTCGCGGTCGCAACCGCGAATGTCATTTTCCCGGGCGCTGGCGCCACGATCATGGCGATCGCGATCATGATTTCCACCTTCGGCTGTAATAACGGATTAATTCTTGCGGGCGCGCGCGCCTATTACGCGATGGCACAGGATGGTTTGTTTTTTCGCCGTGTTAGTGAGCTGAACAAAAACCATGTGCCGGCCTGGGGTCTGATCATTCAGGGATTTTGGGCCGGCTTTCTCGTCCTTCCACGCGTGGCAAAGGCGGACGGAACCTACGATAATCTTTACAGCAATCTTCTCGATTGGGTGATTTCGGCTGCGCTCATTTTCTACATTCTAACGATCGCTGGAGTGTTCTTGTTACGCTGGAAGCAGCCTAACGCCGACCGGCCGTACCGCGCCTGGGGTTATCCCATTGTGCCTGCGCTCTACATCGTCGGCGCGAGCGTGATTCTGATCGTGCTCTTCATTTATCAACCGAAGACAACCCTGCCGGGCCTCGGCATCGTGCTAACCGGTGTGCCGATTTATTTTCTTTGGAAATTTTTCGGGACAAAAACGGCATCGACAATCGGCGCTGATCAGACCTGAAGAGACGGGAGATCAATATGGGAAATCTATTTAAGAAGAAGCCCCTCGGCCGTCTCATGGCCGAAGCTGAGGAAGTCGGTGAGCACACTCTCAAGCGTTCGTTAGGCTGGGTGAACCTTGTCGCGCTCGGCATCGGCGGAATCATCGGCGCCGGTCTCTTCGTGCGTACCGCAGCGGCGATCGCCGATCGCGCGGGTCCTTCGGTTGTGCTCGCATTTGTCGTCGCGGGAATTGGCTGTGCGTTCGCCGGTCTTTGTTACGCCGAGTTTGCCTCGATGATTCCTGTCGCCGGCAGCGCCTACACCTATTCCTACGCGACGATGGGTGAGCTCGTAGCGTGGATTATCGGCTGGGATTTGATTCTCGAATACGCGGTCGCAGCATCGACTGTCTCCGATGCGTGGAGCGAATATGCGAATCGCGTTCTCAGTTGGTTCAATCTGGCGCTCCCATACCAATGGACGCACTCGCCGTTCGAACACGATCCAGGCGGCACTTACGGCATAATGAACGTACCGGCACTTTTCATTTTGCTCATCCTCACGATGCTGCTCATTCGCGGCACAAAAGAATCAGCTTTCGTGAATGGACTCATCGTCATTCTCAAAGTCAGCATCGTTCTGCTCTTCATCGGAATCGGGTGGCACTTTATTAATCCCGCGAACCACGCGCCGTTCATTCCACCGGCGACAACGCACACCACCGCGCAAGGAATCACGCACCATTACGGCGGCCTGCTTGGGATTCTTGGCGCTGCCGGAGTCGTGTTCTTCGCTTACATCGGATTCGACGCAGTCTCGACCGCGGCACAGGAAGCGCGCAATCCGAAACGCGACATGCCGATCGGCATTCTCGGTTCGTTAGTCTTTTGTACTATCCTTTACATACTCTTCTCCTACGTGCTCAGCGGTGTCGCCACGGTGGAAGATTTCCGCGCCGCCGGCCGCGAAGCATCAGTGGCGTTTGCGATCAGCAAATACATGCATGGTTACGAATGGCTCTCGCGCGCGGTCACGGTCGCCATCCTCGCCGGATTTTCGTCGGTTATTCTCGTAATGTTGTTGGGCCAATCGCGCGTTTTCTTTTCCATGAGCCGCGACGGACTCGTGCCGAAAGTTTTCTCCGAAGTGCACCCGCGTTATCGCACGCCGTGGAAATCGAACATGCTCTTCTTCGTGTTCACCGGCGCGTTCGCCGCGTTCGTGCCTGCTGACGTGACCGGCGAAATGACAAGTATCGGAACATTGTTCGCGTTCATTCTCGTTTGCGCGGGCGTGTGGATCATGCGCGTGACTAATCCCGAGCTCGAACGCGGGTTCCGCGTCCCGGCCGCGCCGCTCGTCGCCATTCTCGGCATCATCACGTGTGGCGCGATGATCTACGGCCTCGGCCTGACGAACTGGATGCGATTGATCGTCTGGCTGCTGATCGGCTTTATCTTCTACTTTGGTTACGGCAAGAGCCACAGCCGGATCGATGCGCCGCATCCGACAGAAATGCCGGAAGGAATAAAGTTCAGGCCATAGTTCTGCCGCCGCCAACTACCAACTGCTCCCGCCGAAACCGCGCGATGTGCTTGTGCTGGTCGCACCGAACCCAAGCAACGCCTCCGCGCGTCGGCGCAGCGCCGCGCCGCTTCCGTGTTTGAGAAATGAGCGCCGCGCGGCGTCGACGTCATCAACCGACAGATTCATTGCCCTCAGAATCTCCCATTCCTCCGGACTCAACAACGCTCGCTCCTCATCGCTGACCGCACGCTCTTGCAAGCGCGAGACGATTTCACTTAACGCATTTCCGTTCGACGCGCGAAACGTGTCGATCAACCGCTGGAAACTGAGGTGAAACGGAATGGTGGCAACATCGACATCGACACTTTGAGCCACACTTTCCGGCGGCATCGTAACCGGATCAGATTTCGTGACTGAATTCCAAACGCCTTCTGGCTGATAATAGCCGATTTCGAGGCGATACTTTTCTCGCGGCTTCGACACCGTCACGTAGCAGTTTCCCGCCATCGGTTCGACCGATTCGCTCGTTTCTTCGGCCCCATCGTTTCGATAAACGCGAAGATGAACTTGTCGATCTACCGGAGCGGTATTTTCGAAAATTGATGACCAGTCGATAATCCAATACGCAAAGAGAGTGCGCGGGTCGCGCGCGATGGCGAACAAAAGTGGAGCACCGTAAACCCGGGGTAGTTCTATGACTTCGGGCAAATCGTTGGGAAGCTTGGGGTCGCTGCGAGCTAAACGCACCACCGGCCCATTTGAAATACGGTATCCCATGGATTGAATGTCGGTTTCGTTGTCAGTTGTTTCCGGCACACGTTCTGTACCCAATCTGCCCAGAATCGCCAAAACGAAAAGCCGAATGTTGCGCGCCGCACCCGAACATCGACAGTCGATCTGCCGATTTACTCCGCCGTGAAGCCCTACATCATTTTAAATCCCCGTGCCGGGTCCGCTACCGATCGGAAAAGAGTTCTTTCACAACTGACGCAATTAGATCCGATCGCGTTGCGGATCACGCGAAAGGCAGGCGATGCCGAAAAATGGGCGCGCGCTGCTCTCAGGACAAAATGTGATTACGTCGTTGTCGCAGGGGGGGACGGAACTTTAAACGGAGTGGTGAACGGATTAGCGGCCGAGGCAAAGAACATTCGCATTGGAATCGTACCGCTCGGAACGGGGAATGATTTTGCGCGCACACTCGGACTGCCGTTTTCGATCGAGCAGAACATCGACGTTCTTCGTTCGGCCAAAACAAGGCGAATTGATCTCGTTCGGGTTAAGAGTAAGCGCGCGCGATATTTCGTGAACGTGTCGGCCGGCGGTTTTAGCGGCATGGTAAACGAAAAAATGACGTCGAAGATTAAACGGACATGGGGACCGCTCGCTTACATCCGCGGGGCAGCCGCCGCGTTGCCGAAACTACACGCATATCACACGCAGATTTTGTTAGACGACGACGAGCAATTGTCTGCTGAGCTTTATAATGTGGTCGTTGCAAATGGCCGCTTCGTCGCAGGCGGCCTGCCAATCGCGCCTGATGCCGATCCGAGCGACGGTCTTCTTGAAGTCGTTTTGATTCCAAAGCTCTGCGCCACCGAAATTGCATTGCTCGCGGCCGAAATCGTTTTAGGAAAACATCTTTCGAGCAAGGCGACGGTATTTCGACGGGCCAAAAAAATTTCTGTCCGGTCGCGGCCAGGAATGTGGTTTAATGTGGATGGCGAATCGGTTGGCAACGCACCCGCAGTATTTCAAATCCTGCCCCGCGCGCTAAACTTCGTGGTAAAGCGATGATCAGCGACAAGGTTGTGCCATTGGAAGAGCTTCAGCAGCATACAAAAGCTCTGCACACTGCCGGAAAAAAAGTCGTAGCGACGAATGGATGTTTCGATTTGCTTCACGTCGGACATGTTCGCTACTTGAAGGCGGCTCGCGCACTGGGCGACGCGCTGATTGTCGGAATTAATGGAGACGAATCTGTTCGCGAGCTGAAGGGACCCGGTCGCCCAGTTAACAATCAAAGTGATCGGGCTGAAATCATTGCGGCATTGGGGTGCGTTGATCTGGTCGCAACCTTTCCGGAACTGCGCGCAACCAGCTTTCTCGAGCTCGCTGCGCCCGACATCTATGTCAAAGGCGGCGATTACAACGCTGCCACGCTAAATGCCGAAGAACGGGAAGTTCTTCGAAAAATCGGCGCGAAGATCGAGATCGTCCCGCTGGAGCGCGGCTATTCGACATCGGACTTATTAAGCCGTTTGCGCAAACTCGAAAAATGAAGCGCCTTCGCCTGGGAATCCTTGGGTCAGGAAAAGGATCGAATTGCCGCGCAATTCTCGAGAGCATTCGCACAGGAGCGCTTTCCGCCGAAGTGCGAGTAGTGATTTCCGATGTTCTCGATGCGCCAATCTTGGAAATTGCGCGCGAATTTTCCGTCCCGAACGCCTATCTTCCGCCGGGTCAATTTCGCACGCGGCTCGAGCCGAACGCTGAGGCAGAGCTCGTGCAAATGCTGCGCGACGCCGGGGTAGACTTCGTGGTGCTCGCTGGATTCATGCGAGTTTTGAAATCTGCGATGTTGGAGGCGTTTCCGCGGCGAATCATCAATATTCATCCATCGCTCTTGCCGAAATTTCCCGGACTGGAGGCGTGGAAACAAGCGCTTGCTGCGGGCGAAACCGTTACCGGCTGCACCGTTCACTATGTCGACGAAAAGATAGATCACGGAGACATCATTGCGCAGCGTGACCTACCAATCTTGCCTGATGACTCGGCGGAAAGCCTGCACGCGCGAATTCAGATCGCTGAACACGAACTATATCCGGCCGTGATCGAAAAACTTTGCCGCGAAAGCGATCCCGCGATCTAAATGCTCTCGGCTTTTTGATCGCGCCGCAGCAATTCTTCCATCGCCTGCGCCGGCGGCTTTTGTTGGTAAAGTAACGAATAAACCTGATCGATGATGGGGGTATCGACTTGAAGCTTACGCGCGCATTCCTGGGCGCTCTCAGCGGTTGGAATTCCTTCGGCAACCGTACCCATCGCAGAAGCAATTTCGTCTAACGAGCGACCCTGGGCCAATTGTTCCCCGACGCGGCGATTGCGGCTGTGCTGACTAAAGCAGGTCGCGACCAGATCTCCGACACCGCTTAATCCATAAAACGTTCGCAGTTCTCCACCCATCTTCGTCCCGAGGCGCACCATTTCGGCAAGTGCCCGGGTGACGAGAGCCGCCTTGGAATTGTCGCCTAAACCAAGACCGTCGCCGGCTCCAGCTGCAATCGCGTATACGTTCTTGAGTGCGCCGCCCAGCTCGATCCCGGCTACTTCTTCCCCGGTGTAGATTCTGAATCGCGGCGTGCCGAGAAAGCTTTGCAGGTCCGCCGCAAATTTTGGTTTTGTACAGGCTAAGACAGTAGCGGTCGGCAATTCACGCGAAACTTCTGCGGCCAAATTCGGCCCTGACAAAACGGCGATAGGATGTTTGGGAAAATTTTCGATAAGTATTTCACTCATCCGCTTACCGGTGCCATGCTCAATACCTTTAACACAACTCAGCAGCACTGCGTCGGGATTGATCGCAACTTCTCTGAGTTGAGTGGCAGTTCCACGCAACGCAGTTGAGCGCGTAACAAAAACAATTAAATCAGCATCGGCACACGCTCGAAGCTCACTTGTTAGGCCGACACCATTGGGAAGATTTACGCCGGGAAGATAGGCCGCGTTCTCCCGCGATTTTTGCAGTTGCTCAATCCGTGACGGGGTTTTTCCCCACAGCAAAATCGCGTGACCCTGCCGCGCCCAAATTACCGACAACGCTGTTCCCCAGCCGCCGGCTCCGATGACCGCAATTTTCTCCGGTTTCACTTTCGAGCGAAGCGCGGTTCAGTGCCTTTCAGTAGGCGCGATAAATTAGAGCGGTGACGCATGACTATAATCGTTGTCAGACACAACGAAAAATAGAGTGGGATCGGCGTAGGAAGTTCTCTCAGAAACAGCATTATTGCGACCGCAATCGGAAGCGCGACGGCAGCCGCTATCGAAGCGAGAGACACATACCGGCTCGTTTGAAATACTACAATCCAAACGACGCACACGATCAGGGCCGTTATCCAGTTTATGCCAAAAAGAGCGCCAATCGACGTAGCGACGCCTTTTCCACCTCTAAATCCAAGCCAGATCGGATAACTGTGTCCGATCACAGAAAAAAGAGCACCGATGACGCCGCAAAGATCGACAAATTGCGCACTCGATTGAGCGGCCCTGGCCACACTCACAGCCAGCTCGACAGCTGCCAGGCCTTTAGCTAAGTCCACAACGAAGACTGGATATCCAACCTGCTTACCTAAGGTGCGGGTAACGTTTGTCGCACCGACGTTCCCGCTTCCGACCTTCCGAATGTCGACGCCCGCTAATCTGCCGGCGATGTAACCAGTTGGAAGAGATCCAAGCAGATACGCAAGAAAGGCGACGCTAGCAAGAGTGGCCACGACAGATTAATTCACTTCTGCTTCAACAACCGAGGCGACAGTGTAACGCCGTAAGTCGTTCTTAGTTAGCCATATAGATAGAATAGAAATATCAGCCGGCGTTACTCCGCTTACCCTCGCAGCTTGTCCTAAAGTCGTTGGCCGTACTTTCGAAAGTTTTTGCCGCGTCTCAGAGCTAAGACCCGCAACGGTTGCGAAGTTGAATTCCTCAGAAATCTTCTGAGAATTTCTCCTCGAAAGCTCCTTGTTGTGTTGGGCCTGTCGAGCTGTGTAGCCTTCGTATTTGATATCAGTTTCGATCAACTCCCAAATATCTGGAGGAGCCACCGATTGGATCTCTGGTTCAAAGTTTCGGTAGGTGAAATTGGGCCGTTTTAGAAGTTGAGAGACAAGAACTCCTCCACATTTGGTGCTATTTGCTACCGCGCGGCATTCTTGTATCAGCGACATTCTCGATTGAAAAGCCGCCCATCGCATTGCGCCAACCAGCCCTAGTTCGTACGCCTTAGTTGTGAGACGCTGATCAGCATTATCGTGTCGAAGCTGCAGGCGGTCCTCTGCCCGACTCGTAAACATCCGGTAAGGTTCCTCCGTCCCCTTCGTAACGAGATCATCGACAAGCACACCTATATAGGCTTCGTTCCTGGCAAGGACGAAGGCGGGTTTCGCTTGAGCCCTGAGCGCCGCATTTGCGCCAGCAACCAGGCCCTGCGCAGCAGCCTCCTCATAACCGGAAGTGCCGTTGACCTGCCCAGCAAAATAAAGACCGGGCACGTTTTTTGTTTCGAGGGTATGAAATAGCTGGGTCGGCGGAAAAAAATCGTATTCGACGGCATAGCCTGGACGCATTATTTCAGCGGTCTCCAAAGCGGGTATTGAGCGCACGAACTCGAGTTGGACTTCATAGGGAAGGCTGGTCGAGATTCCGTTTACGTAAAATTCCTCTGTGTGACGGCCCTCTGGCTCGAGAAACAACTGATGCGTCTCGCGGTCCCCAAACTTAACGACCTTGTCCTCGATCGATGGACAATACCGAGGTCCGGTGCCCTTAATCCTGCCAGCATAAAGGGGGGACCGGTGAAGGTTTCTGCGGATTATTTCATGTGTTCTGGCACTTGTATGCGTGATCCAACAAGGCATTTGTTCCACGTGGAACGGCGCCCCGCTGACGTCATTTAAAGTAAATACATCGTCGAGGTCGTGCGATCCATCGCCGAAAAATGAGAACCGTGGTGGCGGCTCGTCGCCTGGTTGAACTTTACATTTCGCAAAGTTGATCGATCGGCGGTTGATTCGACAGGGGGTCCCTGTCTTAAATCTCCCAACTTCGAAACCCAACTCGCGGAGATTTTCGCTTAAGCTAGAACTGGCATCGGCCATCCGTCCGCCTGGTCGACTGTCGCTGCCGACGTGCAGCAAACCGCGCAAAAACGTGCCGGATGTCACCACTACGTTCCTGCCTCGAACCGTGAGGCCGAAATCTGTCTCGACGCCGACAGCCGTTCCTTCCGCGACGAGGACCCGCGAAACATTCGCCTGCTTCAGATCCAAATTCGGCGTGCGCTCCAAAATCGCCTTCATCCGAAATTGGTAGGCCTTCTTGTCGCATTGAACTCGTGGTGCACGCACCGATGGGCCTTTTGATCTATTCAACATCCGGAACTGAATGCCTGTTGCATCTGCATTCAGACCCATTGCTCCGCCGAGTGCGTCGATTTCTCGAACAATCTGGCCTTTTGCCAGGCCACCGATCGCCGGATTGCACGACATTTGGCCGATCGTGTCTAGATTTTGAGTCAGCATCAAAGTTTGACAGCCTAGGCGCGCCGATGCGAGTGCCGCCTCAATTCCGGCATGGCCGCTGCCTACGACGATCACGTCATATTCTGTGGGAAGCCTAAACACTCCTGGTTGCCTCCAAGATTCCTTGTGCTGCCAGCGGCAGTCGCTTAGACAATTGAAAATCCAGTTTACGTGGCTTCGATGCGGCGTCCATCAAGTGGATATCACACATAAGTAACTATCCTACAGCGAGTTAACGTTAAGCGTCTCATTCACAGACGGCACTCTTCGATGATCGAGTGACGATAAATCTTGCGACTCTCGCACTGCACTGGAGGCCATGCGCGTTAACATAATAAATAACAGCACCGTGATGAAAAATGCGCCTCCCCAGGTCCAATATTCTACAATCCGCGGATGCGTTTTCCCACGCGCGAGATTTAGGCTGAGTTGGCCCAGTGTGCCCAGATACGTATACAGAAAAAGACCTGGAGCGCGGCCGACCGTCGACCAGAATAGGTACTGGCCGAAGCGAATTCTTGTCAGCCCGTACAAGTAATTCAACAGGCTGGTCGGAAAAAGCGGATGCAATTGAGTGAGAAAAATTATTTTCCAGGCATCGCGCTCGACCGCCTTCTCCACAACTCGTAGCATTCGATTCGCGGAAAGTTGTCTACTCAACCACCGTGCTCCTAGCCACCGACTGAGTCCGAACGAGATTGCTGCTCCGATAATATTGCCGAGAAGCACGATAAAAAATCCCCACCAAAGGCCAAAGAAAAAACCAGCGCCGACACTCAGGACCCCACCCGGCAATAAGAGAATGTTGCACGCCGCAAAAAGCAGCGGATAACAGACCGCGCCCAATACGCCCAAGCCGATGACACGCCCTTGTAGTACAACAATTAGATCAACGACTGGAAAAAAGTGCGACAGCAACAGCAACACCGCGATCACAACGACGAGTGTCGCGACTTGCAAATACACTGCGCGCCGAGCTTCGAGCATTGCGAGATTCTGCTCGCTTCAGAGACTTCGCGCAAATTTCGTGGCTTAGTCGACTAACCGCTGGGGGCCGGTGCGTTTCGCCGACGCGGAATGCCGAGGCTGTCAAAAATGATCCGCGTGGCGTCAGAACGATTAAGTGTGTAAAAATGGACGCCGGCTACGCTGTTATCCAAAAGATCGTGACATTGTTCCAAAGCGAAGTGAACGCCGACGCGCCTAACGCTATCCGGATCATTTTCACATCGCTGGAGCGCGCGCAGAAGTTTGGCGGGGAAGCGCGCACCGCCCGCGAGCTCGGCGATCCGTCTGAATCCGCTCATGGATGTGACCGGCATGATGCCAGCGATAATAGGCACGTGGATGTCGGCGAGTGCGCAGCGCTCGCGGAAGTCAAAGAAGTCGCGATTATCGAAAAATAGCTGGGTGACGATGTAGTCGGCACCAGCGTCCACTTTCGCTTTGAAGTGATCCATTTCGATCAAGCGATTCGGGGTCGCGGGATGTCCTTCAGGGAAACCCGCCACGCCGACTCCGAATCCGCGCGGATCTGGATGTGCGCCCGATTCGTTGAATCTTCGAATGAATTTTACTAAGTCGATCGCGTGCTGAAACGACTCTCGCGATTTGTCGTAAGGAATGCCATGCGGCCGATCGCCCCCGAGCGCGAGAATGTTCCCAATCGCCGACTTGGCGTATCGAAGCAAAATGTCTTCGATCTCTTTTTCATTGTGACAGACGCAGGTCAGGTGAGGGATTGGATCCAGTTTTGTTGTGTGTTGAATGCGCTCGACGAGACCGTGCGTTAAATCTCGCGTTGAGCCACCGGCCCCATACGTCACGCTAACGAAGTGCGGCATGTACGATTCGAGATCGCGAATCGTTTGGTAAAGAGTCTCCGCCGACGCCGGCGTTTTCGGAGGAAAGAACTCGAACGAAAACGTGGGCGAATCCTCCCGAATGATGTCGGCGATGTGCATGATACGTGCGCTTATCTTCGTTCGTTTCGCGACGTGCGGTCAACTTGACCAAGCACATTTTTGACCACGTAGGAATTGAGACTTGCCGTCAACAGCATGAATAACGAGCACGCCATAGAACGCACGCGATTTCGGGCCCCATACTTTCCTAGGGTAAAATCGCAAACACCCTCGCTGGAAATCCGGATCCGCCTTTTGGTTTCGGAAAACTCACCACCACAATCGCGCCAAATTCCGGCACCTGATCGAGATTCGTCAGCAGCTCGATTTGATAGTGGTTGGTGCTCAAAATGTAGGTTTCGAGCGAGTAATCGTCCTTGGTTGTAGCGATCCCCGGATCTGTATCTGTCGTCTCGTGGCCTGATGCTGTGATCTTTCGCTCCTCATAGAGAAATTTCAGTGCCGGCAAACTCCAACCCGGATAGTGCGCCACCCCATTTGCGTCTTTATTTTGCATTTTGGCCGCGTCCGGCCAGCGCTTCGACCAATCGGTTCGCATCGCAACAAAAGCGCCTGCTGGAATCCGTCCGTGGTCGGTTTCCCATTTTTTCAAACGTTCGACCGTTAAGATGTAATCCGGATTCTGTTCTGCCTCACTATGAACATCGACCAAGACGAGCGGCAGAACCATTTCCTTGAGATCGATCTGATCTACGGTCCGCAATCCCTTAACGAAATGCGCTGGCGGATCGACATGCGTGCCCCATTGCCCAACATGGGTAAAAACCTCGGCAAAGAATCCGGCGCCCATTGTGTCGGGACGCTTCTCGTACCAATAAATTGTCTTCCGCGTTTCATCAGGAAACCCTGGCCATTTTGGAATGCCAGGCGCAAACGAATGCGTTAGATCGACATATTTTTTTGACGCCAACGTTTGCTGAATACTCCAAAGCGACTTGTCATCGGCGCCGTGCAGAGTCGAGCTACAGAAAGCAAAGGCCAGAACTGAAAGGAACCCTTGGGACTTAAAGTTCATTTCGCTTTGTTAACCGAAGCCACAGCAACAAGCCAACAACTTCGAATAACGTACAATAACTTCCGTCTTTTCGCCTGCGATCAATGTTGTATGCGGTTGCTGGCAGTGTTATCAACAGCTTGCTCTGCGGCTACGCTGCCGGGCAGCGCTACAGTTGTTGGCACGGAGAAGGAGAAGAATTAATGGGCCCTCAAATAGAAACTCTAATTAGAAGTGCGAACAACTTCGTCATCTTGTGCGAAATCAACTAATAGAGGTCATGCCGCCAAACGCAGTCGCATCCACGCACGAAGTCGGCGAGAAGCCGATTCGCGAACGGGCAGATTCGTTGGGGCGAAGCACGACGCCGCGAGGAGCGTCCGAATCGGCAGATAGCTTATTTGAACGCGTCGCATGGCTTTATGCGTTTTGTCGCGAACGTCTCTTTCGCGATGACACTGCGCGAATGATCTCAGCGATCTGGCAAAATCAGACGCCAACGCCTGGAACTAAAATCGTCGAACTTGGCTGTGGTCCTGGATTTTATTCGAGAAAACTCGCGCAACGCTTTCCACAAATTGCCGTTACCGGGGTGGATCGTTCCGAAAGTCAGTTACGCCGGGCGCGCCAGCGCGCCACTGCGCAAAATGTAAACAACTGTGTATTTGAACGCGTAAACGCGCTCGCTCTGCCGAGTAAGGATGCATCGTTTGATGTCTTGATTGCTTCACGCATTTTAACGGTGCTACCGGATCATAAGCGGGCCGTCGCTGAGATGTTTCGCGTCTTAAAACTAGGCGGCCGTTGTTTTATTGCCGAACCACGCTACGCGTTTTGGGCTTCGATGCCCCTCGTGGCGATGTGGTTATTGGCGAGCATCATTCACTCCGGTAACGGCTACCGCGAACCAAGAAAAGCCACTGTCCTTACGACTGATGCGTTCGCGAAATTATTTCGGCAGTTGCCATGGAAATCTGTTCAGATCTGGCGGGATGGGCGATACCAGTACGCACTTTGCGAAAAAAACTGAGCGGGGGTAATTCAGCCAAATGGAGGTCGGCCATCGTGTTCTCGATCCCGCTGCGCCCGTGGCGATTACGAAAAATATTTGTGCACTGGCAGTGATGACCAAGGCACCGCGTGCCGGTCTGGTAAAGACGCGGCTCGTGCCGCCCCTGACACCGGAGGAAGCTGCACATCTCAATATCTGTTTTCTCCGCGATACCGCGGCGGCAATCGCAAAAGCTTGTGCCACGAATGCACGCGGGGTTGCTGTTTACACCCCGATCGGCACTGAAACAGCTTACATCGATATTCTGCCGCGCGAATTCGAGCTGATTCCTCAGCGCGGCGACGGATTTGGTGAGCGACTTGCCTTTGCCGCAGCGGACCTCTTTCAATGTGGGTTTGCTTCAGTTTGTCTGATCGACTCCGACAGCCCGACAGTTTCCGCGGACGCTTACGCGAAGGCAGTCGAGTTGTTATCGAAACCAGGCGACGGCGTCGTGTTGGGCCCGTCCGATGACGGCGGGTATTATTTGATCGGGCTAACACGTAATCATCCACAATTGTTCGAACGAGTCGATTGGAGCACCGAGCGTGTCTTGGATCAAACAATGCAGCGCGCTCGCGACCTTGATCTCGAGGTCAGCTTTCTGCCGACTGGTTACGATGTCGATGATGCGGCGGCGTTGCGTCGTTTGTGCGGTGAATTACTTTCCGAAAGGTCAACCGATGACATCGCGCCGAATACGCGGAAATTTCTCGCTTCACTGATGGCGCGCGTGAAATTGTAGGGCAGGCGCTTCGCCTGCCGATTGCATTATGGCAAAGAACGAAAAACGTGCGCTTGTCACCGGTGGCGCCGGCCTGATTGGGTCGCATGTGGCTGATCTGCTTGAGCGCGAAGGCTGGAAGGTGCGCGTGTTTGACAATCTCGAACCGCAAACGCATCGCCGCGGCAGGCCAGCCTGGATCAATCCCAGGATCGAATTCATACAAGGCGATATGCGCGATCGCGAAACGATTGCGAGTGCGCTCGATAAGATCGACATCGTCTTTCACCAGGCAGCTTATGGAGGCTACATGCCCGAGATTTCAAAATATGTCCATGTGAACTCGTTAGGCACAGCTCTGATGCTCGAAGTGATTCGCGAGAAGAATTTGCCGATCCAAAAAATTATCGTAGCGAGCTCTCAAGCGGTTTACAGCGAAGGCGCTGGTATTTGCCCAAAGCACAATCTGGTTTTTCCAACGGTGCGTCCGGTCGAGCAATTGCGGAAGGGCGATTGGGAAGTGCATTGTCCGATTTGCGGTGCGATCACGAAAAGCGCGCCGACTCCCGAAAGTGCTCCGGTTGGCGGTGAAACCGTTTACGGTCTGACCAAAGTCGATCAGGAAAAGCTTGTCCTGCTTTGGGGGAAACAAGTTGGGGTACCGGCAGTTGCTCTCCGCTACTCATGCACTTACGGACCGCGGCAATCCATTTTCAATCCCTACACCGGCGTGATCGCTATTTTCTGCACTCGCTTGCTCAACAACTTGCCACCGGTGCTTTACGAAGACGGCGAACAAACGCGGGATTTCTCATTCGTCGAAGACATCGCCCGCGCGAACCTGTTCGCAGCTGAAAGCGATAAGCTGGATGGATTAGCAGTCAATGTCGGCAGCGGCAACGGCGTGCCCATTCGCCAGGTCGCGCAGATTCTTTCCCATGCGCTCAAGATCGACATTGAACCGGAGGCGCGCGGCGAATTTCGCCCCGGCGAAATGCGGCATCTGACAAGCGACATCACCAAAATTCGTTCTGCTGGCTACAAACCGCGGGTTGAACTGGAAGAGGGAATTCAGCGCTACATCGATTGGATCCGCTCCCAATCGGACATCCGCGATTATTTCACCGAAGCGGAACAAATTCTAAAGAGCAAAGGCATCGTTCATCGGGTAGAAGTTGGGAATGCCTGAAGCCGCTGCCATTCCCGATTTCAATTCCCCGGTTGTCGAGCATGCGCGCAAGGATTTTCCGCTCCTGGCTGCGGACATGACCGTGGCCGAGGCGCTTGATCGCATCCGGCGCGAGGGCATCGGTGAACGCGTAATCTATTTCTTTGCTGTCGACGGCGACAAACGTCTGGTCGGAGTCCTGCCGACCCGGCGCTTGCTGACCGCACCCCTCGACACACCGTTGCGTGAGATCATGGTGCGTCGCGTCATCGCCGTTCCCGCTACCGCATCCGTGCTCGACGCTTGCGAGTTTTTCGTGCTCTACAAATTTTTTGCCTTCCCAGTGGTTGATGAGCAGCGCCATGTCGTTGGCGTCATCGACGCGAGCCTTTTTGCCGAGGAGATCCTTCAGGCGGGCGAAAGCGAAGATCGACATCGTCCGGCCACGCCCGTTCGCGACGATGTCTTCGAGATTCTGGGATTTCATCTCGAACAAATCCGCGGTGCCTCACCGTGGCGAGTTTTTCGATTTCGTTTCCCATGGCTCCTGGTGACGGTGACCGCGGGCACAATCTGCGCTGTCCTTGCGGGCGCTTTTGAAGCCACGCTTGCTCGGAGTCTCGTCGTTGCCTTTTTTCTCACCATGGTGCTCGGCCTCAACGAAAGCGTCAGCGCGCAATCCATGAGCGTCACGATTCAAATGTTGCGCTCGGCGCCAGTGACATGGGGCTGGTTTGCCGCAGCGCTTCGGCGCGAATTTACCACCGCGCTTCTGCTCGGCCTAAGCTGCGGGAGCGTCGTTACGGCAATCGTTTGGTTCTGGAAAAACGATCTTCGCAGCGCCGGCGCAATCGGCGGAAGCATCGCGCTTTCCCTCGTCACCGCCTCCTTGTTTGGTCTTGGCGTCCCGTCGTTTTTGCACCGGCTCAAGCTGGATCCAAAAATTGCGGCCGGACCAATCACGCTCGCCCTCGCCGATATCTGCGCGCTCATTCTTTATTTCACGGCCGCGCGCATCGTTTTGTGATGAGCGCCGTTTCCGTGATTATTCCGGCGTTGAACGAAGAAGAACCGATTGCCGATGTTGTCCACGAATGTTTCGCGACGAAAATTCCGAGCGAGATCATCGTGGTCGATAACGGCAGCAACGATCGAACTGCAGACCGCGCACGTGAGGCGGGCGCAAAAGTCGTGAGCGAGCCGCGGCGCGGTTACGGCCGCGCCTGTCTCGCTGGAATCCGAGCGCTCTCACCAGAGTGCGTCGTCGTCGTATTTCTCGATGGGGACGGAAGCGATTGCCCCGAATTCATGAATCAACTGGTCGATCCAATCGCGGTTGGCAATTTCGATTTCGTCATCGGTTCGCGCACGCGCGGCCAACGCGAGCCGGGCAGCATGAATTTTCAGCAAATATCTGCCGGCCGGCTGGCAGGATGGTTGATGTCGATCTTGTACGGCGTGCGTTCCACCGACATGTGCCCGTTCCGCGCGATCCGGCGCGCTGCCCTTGAGAAATTATCGATGAAAGAAGAAACCTACGGCTGGAACTTGGAAATGCAGATGAAAGTCGCGCGCGCCGGTTTGCGAATTCTCGAAGTGCCGGTCAATCATCGCCGACGCGCCGGCGGGGTCTCCAAAGTTTCGGGCACATTGCGCGGAACATTTGTCGCGGGCGCGCGAATCATTGCTACGTTCGTACGGATAGCACTCGCGAACGCGTAGCGACGTTCGCCGCGGCGAGCGCCGAACTAAGTAATCAGGCGCTTGGCACAAGTGCCTCCACAACAGATAATCAATGCGCTTTATGAGCAGATCGAAAGCTCTTTCTGTGGGATTGCTGGCCGGACTTATTGCCGGAGTCGCAATGACCGTGGTGATGTTGGTGCTCGCTTGCTTTGGCGTCGCGACGCCGCTCGCGATCATTGGCGATCGGCTTTCGGTTTTTATTAAACCAGGGCCGTTCCTTTCAATTATGGGCCGTGTCGGCGGCTACAATCATCTCAAGCAACTCGGCGTCGGATCGACAATGGCCGGACAGTTATTTGTCAGCGCGTTAGGCGGCGCAATATTCGGTCTGCTCATGCGACACAATCTGCAGCGTCGCATCACGACCTGGACGATGTCGATCTTCGTTGTTCTGCCGATCATAGCGGTCGCAATTGCGTTGTGGCCGGTGCTCGGCACGAGCTACATCGGGTTGCCGATCGCATCAGCCGGAGCTGTCACGCTGATCGGATTCACCCTCAGCGTTTTGGTTTTTGAGCGAACGCTGGTTGCGAGTTTTCACTTCCTTACTCGACCAAAAGCCGGAGCCGAAAGCGGCGAATTCACTCCGGCAATCGGGCGGCGCGCGTTGATTTTGGGCGGACTTGGAGTGCTCATTGCCGGGGGCGGCGTTGCGCTTCTGCGAAAACTTTATCGCGCGGCCACCTTTAGTTACGACGGCACCCAATACAAAGGCCGCATCGTCCAGCCGATTACGCCTAACGAATTGTTTTATTGCGTGACCAAGAACGTGGTCGATCCGCACGTGAACGTTGATCTCTGGCACTTGGAAGTGAATGGGCTCGTGCAAAACTCGACCACCTATCGCTTTCAGGACTTGAAAGCGTTCAATCAGGTCGAGCAGGAGACGACCCTGATGTGCATCAGTAATGGCCTCGACGCTGGATTGATGAGCAATGCGGTTTGGAAAGGCATTGTTCTGCGCGACCTGCTCGATCCCGCCGGACCGCTCGCCGATGTGCAGCGAGTGCGTCTCTACGGCGTGGACAATTACACTGACACCATTCCCATCGAGAAAGCGCTCGATCCGAATACGATGCTTGCTTGGCAAATGAACGGTGTCGATTTGCCGCATCGGCACGGCTATCCATTGCGCGCGATCGTGCCGGGTTACTTCGGCGAAAAACATGTCAAGTGGCTCACTCGCATCGAGCTCACCGGCGCGGACGCGAAAGGTTTTTACGAGACGCAGGGCTGGGGCCCAGACTTCATCACGCCGACAAGATCGAGAATCGACGTGCCCGACCACGAATCGCGCTTCTCCTTAAGCCAATTGCGCGATCCGATTCAAGTGAAAGGCATTGCTTTCGGCGGCGATCGCGGAATTTCGCGCGTGGAGATCAGCGACGATGATGGCGAAACTTGGGATGACGCGAAAATCGATTATCCCGGGACAAAAT
>Ga0070698_100002316_pt1 | contig 21071 bp, 15 predicted proteins | sample KBSK1502metaG_FD_65477 | JGI IMG/M metagenome (GOLD analysis project Ga0070698, IMG submission 65477) | Corn, switchgrass and miscanthus rhizosphere microbial communities from Kellogg Biological Station, Michigan, USA - KBS K1-50-2 metaG | ecosystem: Host-associated > Plants > Roots >...
GTGTAGAGCTGCTCGGAGGTCGGATCGAAGACCTGCGCGAGGCGGATCCCGGGCATGCGTTCCGGAGGCGTCTTGAAGCGGCCGAACACCGGTTCCACCTTGCCGTTCAGGAGGCGGAGGAAGGTGACCCGATACGCGCGTGGCGCCTCCGCGGGGAGGTACTGGATGAGGAACAAGCGGGTGTCGTCGACGGAGAAGGCCTCGGGCTCGAAATTCCCCTTCAGCCGGTACCGGCGTGTCGCACCCTCCGTCGGGTCCGTGACCACGATCGTGGTGTGCGTTCGGGGGAGCGCGTACCCCGAGTCGACCCCCGCGGGGAGCGGCGGCATGAGGGCGACGGCTCGTCCCGAGAGTGATGCCGCCCGCACATCCAGACGGCCGCCCAGGTCCGTGGTGGAGAGCAGGTCGCCGGTGGAGGAGTCACGTGCCTCGAGGACCGATGACCCATCTCGCCGCGTCGTCGAGTAGAGCCGCGAGCCGTCCGGCGCCGCCACCTGGCCTTCGGCGGAGGAAAGCACGGCTCCCGACGACGATCCGACGATGACCGTTCCGTCCCGCGTACCGAGGGCGAGGACGTCTTCCAGCGAGGATGCCGGCGGTCCCTCCCGGGGCTCCTGAGGGTCCGCTCGTCCGGTGCACGCGGCCGCCGACACGAGGAGCGACGTGAGGATCATCGACCGGACGCGCATGGCGGTGCCTCCTTCTGCATCTCGGTCCATCTCGTCGAGGCTGAGTGGACGACTCACCCCATGTACCCCTCGGCCGCGCAGGAAGTTCCGAGGGAGCGAACGGAACCTTCGGGCTCGCGCTCCGGTCTCGCTTCGGGAAGATCGTCAGATCCGAGCCCGGGACGGGCCACGAGTGGGCCACGAGCAAAGGAGGACGCGCGTGCGTGGAAAGCGGAGGTTCCTCGGAGCGGCGCTCGCCGTCTCCCTGCTGCTCGTGACACCGACGAGCGCGAACGCGAACGGCGGCTCGTATCTCGAGTTCGACCAGACGCACTATCTGCCGGGCGACATGGGGGTCGCCGTCGGCTACGTGTCGGTACCGAAGACGAAGACGGACCTTCTCGATCGCGGACCGTTCTATCTCTTCGCGGTCCCGGAGGGGATGCTGCGGGAAAGGCGTCCGATCCCCACAAGCGCGATCCGGTTGGGGACGTTCACGATCCATGACGGGAAGGACTCCTACGAACTCCGCGCGGAGTTCACGGCTCCTCATCTCGCGTCCGGCTCCTACTTCATGGGGTTCTGCAACGACCCCTGCACGATCGCGGGATTCAGGGAGCCCCTGTACGGCTCGATCTCGATCGTCGCCACCCGACGCGAAGGCGAGCTCCTGACGGCGAACGGAACACTCCGGGGCAAGTTGTTCGGGGCGCGGCGCGAGGCCCGCAAGGCCGAGCGCCGCCTCGACGCGGTGCAGGACGAACTCCAGACGCAGTTGGCGTTCGGCGCCTCGGAAGGCGATCGATTGTCGGCCCGGATCGAGGAGCTCGAGACACAGCTCGCCGCGGCCCGCGAGGATCACTCGAACCGAACACCCTTCGACCCGTGGTTGGTGGGCGCGATCCTGCTCGTCACCGTCGTGGCGGCGCTCGCCTTCCGCCGTCGCCGGATGGTGCCGGCGATCACGGATCTCTGAGGACCCCCGCTCGGACGGAGGCCGTCCGGGAGGCGCATCATCGATGTGGCATGCGCGGAACGGACGGCCTCGCCCCCGGACTCGATCTCCGCGACGCGCTCGGCGCGTGCGCGCGGGTCGGGCACGCGCGGGTGCCCTCCGCCGTCGGCGGTGACGCCCTCGGGCGTCTCCGTGCCGAGATCGAGCGCAACGCGTTCCACCCCTTCGGCGAGTCGTTCGGGCAGGTCCGCCAGCAGATCGACGGATACGACATCCGGGTTCCGGCGAGTGAGTTCCCGGTGCTGACGGCACTCTGCCGAGACCTGCGGGTCGCGGTCAGATCACACGGTCGAGGTGTGCGCGGGCTCGCGAGCTGGGCTCCCAACGAGGTCGGCGTCACGCACTACGTCTCCGGCTCGATCGGGATCACGCCTCACAAGGATGGGAAGTGGTACCGGCGGATGGTGGTCGTCGTCACGGTCTACGGGCGGGCGCCGTTCGCGATCTGCGGTTCTCGCGATCCGGACGACGTCGTCGCGCGCTGGATCTCGGGGCCGGGGGACCTCGTCCTCATGCGCGGGCCCGGGCTCGCGGGCGCTCGCGACGGACGGCCCTTCCATCTCGTCGAGGGACCTCGCCGCGGAGAGCGGCTCTCGCTGGGCATCCGGATGTCGACGAGGCCGCCAACCAGTTCCTGACGGCTCCCCGACGGCCGGAGACCGCCCTTCTCATCTCTTCCTCATGTTTCTGGGGCATGCTGAGCCCGCATGCGTGCGCTGGTGGTCGAAGACGAGTCGAAGATGGCCGCCCTCCTTCGGCGAGGTCTCCAGGAGGAGGGGTTCGCGGTCGACATCGCCGCGAACGGCGAGGACGGCTCGTGGATGGGAACCGAGAACGACTACGACGTGATCCTGCTCGACGTGATGCTCCACGACGTCGACGGGTTCGAGGTCTGCCGGCGCTTGCGCGCGGCAGACCGGTGGGCTCCGATCCTCATGCTCACGGCGCGTGACGGCGTCCAGGACCGCGTGGCGGGCCTGGACGCCGGCGCCGACGACTACCTCACGAAGCCTTTCTCCTTCGACGAGCTCCTGGCGCGCGTGCGGGCGCTCCTCCGGCGGGGGCCGTCGGAGCGCCCCCCCGTGCTTACCGTCGGCGATCTCGCGCTGGACCCCGCAACCCGCCGGGTCTCGCGCGGAGACCGCGAGATCGACCTCACCCCGAAGGAGTTCGGGCTCCTCGACCTCTTCCTCCGCCATCCCGGCGAGGCGCTCTCGCGGACGCGCATCCTCGAGCACGTATGGGACTTCGCCTATGACGGTGACTCGAACGTGGTCGACGTCTACGTTCGCTACCTCAGGGAGAAGGTGGACCGGCCGTTCGGCCGACGGTCGATCGAGACGGTGCGCGGCGTCGGCTATCGACTCCGGGAGGAGCCCGATGCGGCTGCCGATCAGAACTAGGCTGACGCTCGTCTTCGCGAGCCTGTCGCTGATCGTCCTCACCGTCGCGGGCGCCGCGCTGCTGATCGGGTTCCGTGCAGAGCTCGATCGCGCGATCAACCAGGGACTCCTGGCTCGTCTCGAGGCGGCGCAGGCCGATCCGGTCGCGGAGATCGCTGCGATCCCCGTAGGAGAGGACGCCTTCGCGCAGCTCATCCGTGGAGACGGAACGGTGGGGTCGAGCGCGAACCTCCCGGGCGAGCCTCTCCTGCCATCCGCCGTGCTCGCGTCGATCCACGGACAGACTTTCTTCGATCGAGGGGTTCGGACGGTCGAGGATCGGGTGGCCGCGAGATTGCTCGCCGTTCCGTTCGCGGACGGTTCGCACCTGATCGTCGGCATCGACATCGACGACCAGCGAGAGGTCGTTGCGCGGCTCACCGTGTTGGTCGCCGTCGGTGGGCCGATCGTGTTGCTGGCGCTCTCCCTCCTCGGGTGGATCCTGGCCGGTGCGGCGCTCCGCCCCGTCGAGGAGCTCCGGTCGGAGGCGGCCGCCATCTCCCTGGGCGAGCCGGACCGGCGGCTCCCGGTGCCGGACACCGGCGACGAGCTCCAGCGGCTCACCGAGACGCTGAACACGATGCTCGACCGGGTCCACGATGCGCTCGACCGCGATCGGCGGTTCGTCGACGAGGCCAGTCACGAACTGCGGACGCCGCTCGGGGTCCTCAAGGCCGAGGTGGATCTGGCGCTGAAGGGAGAGCGGAGTCAAGAAGAGCTGGAGGCGGCGTTGCGGAGCATCGCGCAGGAGACGGAACGTCTCCGGCGGCTGACGCAGGACCTCCTCGTCCTCGCTCGCTCGGACAGGGGGCGACTCCCCGTCCACCGCGCCGACGTGGATGTCTCGAGCGTGATCGACCGTGTCGTCGCCGAGTTCGACGACCGTGCGACCAGAGAAGGGGTGAGCCTGCGTCTCTCGGGCCCGAACGTGCTCGCGAAGGTGGACGCCGACCGGGTTCGGCAGGCGGTGGAGAACCTCGTCGACAACGGGCTTCGGCACGCGGGTCGAGGCGGGTTCGTCGAGGTGAGGGCCGGCCGAGACGGCGACCTGCTTCGCATCGTCGTCACCGACTCCGGCCCGGGATTCGACGAGGACGTGCTCGACAGGGCGTTCGAACCGTTCGCGCGCGCCGACGGGGGTCGGGAGGGCGATGGCGCGGGCCTCGGACTCACGATCGTCCGGGCGGTCGCCGAGGCACACGGCGGCTCGGCGACCGCCCGGAACCTCGAGGGCGGAGGCGCCACCGTCTCGCTCGAGCTGCCGATCTGAACCGGTGCCCCTCCGACGATGGCGTGAGGGCATCTACGTCGAACGGGGGGTCACCCCCGCTGTAGGGGGGCGGTACGATACGCAGCGATGAGGCGGAGTGCTCTGTTCTTGTTCGTCGCCGCGCTGGTGGCGCCGATCGTGCTCGCGCAACCCGCGATGGCAGCCACGGAAGCGCAGGTCGTCCGTATGAGCCGGACCTCGGTCTGGTCGCCGCCGAGCCCAGATCCCACGGGCCTCACCTACAACCCGAAGAACCGGTTCTTGATGATCTCCGACTCCGAGGTCGATGAGGGCGGGCTCTGGCACGCGAGGAACCTGTTCATCGCCGGGAGGAAAGGCGGACTCGTGAGCACCCGCCGGGTCACGAAGGCAACGATCGAGCCCGAGGGGATCTCCTGGGACTCGCGAACGCGAACCCTCCTCGTGGCGGACGACGACCTGGACGCCGTCTTCCGGTTCAAGCCGGGCCGTGACGGCAAGATCGGGACCGTCGATGACAAGGTGGCGAAGCTGCTCAACACCCGCCGCTTCGGCTCCTACGATCCGGAGGGGCTGGATTTTCGCGCTAGGAAGAGGATCATCATCCTGTCCGACGCGACCGACAACAAGATCTACAAGGTCCAGCGTGGCCGAGATCTGCGGTGGGGGACACGGGATGACCTGGTCACGAAGTTCGGCACGGGGAAGTACGGCTACAACGACCCGGAGGGTGTGAAGTTCGACCCCGTGACCCAACACCTCTTCATGGTGGACAGCGGGAAGAAATTCATCCTCGAGACCACGTGGACGGGAAGGATCATCAGGAAGATCGCAACCCCGTTCTGCATGGCGGGATGCCATCTCTCCGATCTGATGTTCGCGCCGGGAACCGACGGCTCACGCAGGCGCCTGTACCTCACCGACCGTGGGAGAGACAACGACACCTTCCCGGATCCCGCCGACTACAACGACGGCAAGATCTACCAGGTGAAGTTCGTCACCGTTCCGTAGCTCTTCACGTTACGCAGAGCATCCAGCCGATCGCGGATCCGCTGAGCGCGACGAACGCGATGATCCCCACCCGAGGGGACGATCGACCGGATCGGGCTGCGTCGCTCCTCCCTCACAGGCCGCCCACGCCGCCCGATGGGGTATTGACCTACCGCAGATGAAGAGGTGTTCTTCAGCGATGGCTCGGATCGAGGCCAACGAGAGCACCAGGGAGAGGGCACGAGAGGAGGAACGTGCGCGTTCTGGTGGTGGAGGACGAGAAGCGGCTCGCTGCCGGACTCAAGAAGGGGTTGGAGGCAGAGGGTTTCGCGGCGGACGTCGCCATGAACGGCACCGAGGGCCTCTGGATGGCACGCGAGAACCCCTACGACGCGATCGTCCTCGACATCATGCTCCCGGGGATGAACGGCTACCAGGTCTGCGCGACGCTCCGCGCGGAGCAGGTCTGGACGCCGATCCTGATGCTCACGGCGAAGGACGGCGAGTTCGACGAAGCAGAGGCCCTGGACACGGGGGCCGATGACTACGTCACCAAGCCGTTCTCGTTCGTCGTGCTCGTCGCTCGGCTACGAGCGCTGATCCGCCGCGGCGCGGGGGAGCGACCTGCCATCCTCGAGGCGGGCGATCTCGGCTTCGATCCGGGGTCGCGACGCGTGTGGAGGGGTGGCATCGACGTCGAGCTGACGGCCCGAGAGACGGCTCTGCTCGAGTTCCTCCTTCGGCGGAAGGGGCAGGTCGTCTCGAAGAGCGCCATCCTCGAACACGTGTGGGACTACGACTTCGAGGGGGACCCGAACATCGTCGAGGTGTACGTCCGACACCTTCGCAACAAGCTCGACCGACCCTTCGACCGGCGCGCGCTCGAGACCGTCCGCGGCGTCGGCTACCGATTGGCCGCCGACGGTGGCTGACAGGATGGGCCCCCGCCAGAAGCGGCCGTTGCGCGAACGCATGAGCTCGATCCGGGTGCTGACGACCACGGCAGCGGTTCTCGTCGCCGGCGTCAGCTTGGCGCTCGCGGCGGTCACGATGGTGACGCTCCTCCAACGATCGTTGCGCGAGAACGTGCGCTCGGCGGCGATCCTGCGCGCGCAGACGTTCGCGGACGAGCTCGCGTCCGGCGTGAGCGCCGACGTCGTGATCGTGGACGATCCGGAGGCCGACCAGGAGCTCATCCAGGTTCTCGACGCCGACGATTCCGTCGTCCTCGCCAGCTCGATCCTCGCCGGCCGAGGGCCGATCGCGCGCCTGGCGCCCGGCGAGACGATGATCATCGCGCCGAGATCGCCGGCTGATACGGAGCCGTTCGACGAGCCGTTCCTGGTCGCGGCGAGCTCCGCCGACACTCCTCGCGGGAGACTCACGGTCCTCGTCGCGCGGAGCCTCGAGGTGGTGGCGGAGGCGAGGAACACCTTGGAAGCCGAGCTCGCGGTTGCGATGCCCCTGCTGCTCCTGGTGATCGGTGTCCTCACGTGGCGTGTCGTCGGGCGGGCGCTGTCCCCCGTGGATGCACTCCGCGCGCAGGTCGATGCGATCTCAAGCCGCGAGCTCCATCGGCGCGTGTCGGAGCCGCCCGGGAGCGACGAGATCTCGCGACTCGCGGCCACGATGAATCGCATGCTCGCTCGTCTGGAGGCGGGGCGGCTCCGTGAACACCGATTCGTGTCGGACGCGTCGCATGAGCTGCGCTCACCCGTCGCCACGATCCGGCAGCACGCGGAGGTGGCGATCTCTCATCCGGACCAGACCGATACGCGCGAGCTCGCCGAGATCGTGTTGGACGAAGGCGCGAGGCTCCAGCGGCTCGTCGAGGACCTCCTGCTCCTCACGAGGATCGACGAAGGGACGCTTGAGCTTCCCGCGGAACCGGTCGACCTCGATGATCTCCTGTTCGAAGAGGCGAAACGTCTCCGCGGCGCGACGGAACTGAGGATCGACGTCGGCGGTGTCTCCGCGGGCAGGGTGCAGGGTGACGGTGAGCAGCTCGGACGGTTGATCCGCAACCTGACCGAGAACGCGGCTCGACATGCCCGCACGACGATCTCCCTCGCCCTGTTCGAACGGGACGGAGAGGTGGTGCTCCGCGTCGACGACGACGGTGCGGGGATCGAGGGCGAGGAGCGGGTCCGGATCTTCGATCGGTTCGTCCGGCTCGACGAGGCTCGAGATCGGGACTCTGGTGGGAGCGGCCTTGGGCTGGCGATCGTCCGGGAGGTCGCTGCGTTCCACGGAGGGAGCGTCGATATCGTCGAAAGTGTTCTCGGAGGAACCGGGTTCGAGGTTCGACTCCCGCGCCACCCGGATTGACGCAGGGAGAGTTCGTTCAGCCGGCGTTCAGCATCCGACGACTAGCGTCCGAACCGATGCGTGCGCCGGAAGGGATCTCGACGGGCTGGGGCGAGCTGCTTCGTCGCTTCTCGTCGGCGCCGAACGTGACCCCGATGACGACGGATGAAACCATCCGCCGCCTCCTTCCGACCGAGGTCATCCAGCGCGCGCTGCGCGAAGCCGTCCAGCCAGTCGAGGGCCGGCGACCGAGGCTCGCCGCCACTCCCGAGACCGAGGACCGGTGCCGCGCGTTCCTGGAGCGGTTGCGTTGGCCCGAGGGGGTGCGATGCCCTCGCTGCGACGCCGACGAGGGCATCTCCCGGATCGAGATGCGCGGTCAGTTCGAGTGCGGGGCCTGTGGCTATCAGTTCAGCGTTCGCGTGGGAACCGTTTTCCACGCCACGCATCTGCCACTGTGGAAGTGGTTCCTCGCGGTGTACCTGATCGCCGGATCGCTGGACGGTATCCCGACGAACCGACTCTCGCGGATGCTCGACATCTCCTACAAGACGGCCTGGTACCTGAACCATCGGGTGCGTGCCGCGATGGAGGATGACCCTGGTCGGTCACCGCGACCGGCGATCGAGCTCGACCCCGCGACCAGATCCCGCATGGGACACAAGGCGAGGCATCTGGAGGCGTATCGGAAAGAAGAGGTGTTCCACGCGAACAACCGGAGCAATCCCTACCTCTTCTGCATCCTGCTTTCTCGCCTCATCGGGATCGAGGCGGTGCCGTACACGCAACTGATCGCCAACGCCTGACCCCCCGATCCTGCCCTGATCCGATCGGATCAACCCCGACGTGCCGCTCAGGGGGCGGCGGGGATCGGGATCACGCTCTGCGGCTTGCCGAACCGCAGGTAGAGCGCCGGCACGATGAACAGGTTGAGGAGCGTCGCGGTGATCAATCCTCCGAAGATCACGACCGCCATCGGGTGCTCGATCTCGTTCCCGGGGATGTGGCCGGCGAGGATCAGCGGGATCAGCACGAGGCCGGTCGTGAGGACCGTCATCATGATCGGGACGACTCGCTCGCGAGCTCCCTGGATCACCAACCGCGGGCCGAAGGGCACGCCCTCGAAGCGTTCGAGGTGCTGGTAGTGGCTGATCAGCATGATGCCGTTCCGCGCCACGATCCCGAGGACCGTGAAGAAGCCGACGAGTGATCCGAGCGAGATGATCCCGCCGCCGATGTAGGCGGCGATCACCCCGCCGATCAGCGCGATCGGCAAAGTGGCGAAAGAGAGAGCGGCGAGCCGCCAGCTCGCGAAGGACGCCTGCAAGAGTAGGAAGACCCCGAGCGCCGCCACGATCGCGAAGAGCCGGAGGCGTCCCGACGCGGCCTGGCGCTCGGCGTACTCACCCAGCAGTTCCGCGTGATACCCGAGAGGCCAATCGACCTCGTCGAGATGGCCCTCGAGTTCGTCGACCACGGACCCGAGGTCCCGACCACGCACGTTCGCACTGACATCGAGGCTCCGGAACAACCCCTCGTGGTGGATGTCGTTGGGCGTCGGGGCGATCTTGATCGCGGCCACCTCCTCGAGGCGCACGTACTCGCCCGACGGCGTGTCGATGAGGAGGTTCTCGATGTCGGTCAGGTTCTCGCGTGTCTCGGGCGTGCTCCAGACGTTGATGTCGTAGGTCTGTCCCTGCCGGAAGATGTCCCCGACCTCCTCTCCCATGATCAGGGTCGAGACGGACCGGCGCACGTCCCCCGGCTTCAGGCCGTACCCGCGGGCTCGTTCGAGATCCACCTCGATCCGGACCTGCGGGATGTCCTCCACCGTGTCGACGAACGGGTCGACCACCCCCGGGATGCCTTCGAGGATGCCCTCGAGTTCCTGCCCCTTCTCCTGCAGGACGCCGAGATCGTCGCCGAAGATCCTGATGACGATCGCGTCGCTGGACCCGGTGAGCACCTCTCTGATCCGTTCCTTCAGGTACGTCTGAACGTCGCGGTAGATGCCCGGATAGGCGGCGACCGTGTCCTGGATCTTCTTCAGCGTGGCGTCGTAGTCCACGGAGGGATCGACGCTCACCCAGTTCTCGCCGAAGTAGATGCCGTAGGGCTCGTCCGAGTTGAGCGCCTGCCCGATGTGGGAACCGGCGTTCCGGACCCCGGGGATCTGGAGCAGCTCCCGGTTGACGAGCATCGTCGTCCGCACCTCTTCGGGCCTCGACACACCCGGTTTGCCCAGCCAGTGCATCAGGAAGTCCCGCTCCTTGAAGGAAGGCAGCAGGTCCTGTCCCAGGAGCGGAACGAGGGCCATCCCGATCATCGCGGTGACCCCCACCGCGACGTAGGACCGGCGCGGACGGTAGATGATCTTCGAAAGCAGGAACTCGTATCCGCGTTGCAGCGGCGGGACGAGCGGCGAGACGCGGTGCTGGAGCGACTTGCCGCTCCGGAAGAAGATCAGGCTCATCGCGGGGGTCACCGTGAGGGCGATCACCATCGACACGAGGAGCGCGAGCGCGTAGGCGCCCGCCAGCGGTCGGAAGAACGCGCCGGAGAGCCCCTCGAGCGTGAAGATCGGCACGACCGCCACGACCTCGATGAGCGTGGCGTACACGATCGCGCTGCGCACCTCCAGCGAGGCCTCGAGGATCACACGGGCCGTGGACTTGGTCCCACCTTCCTGGCGGTGCTCGCGGAGACGGCGTACGACGTTCTCGATGTCGATGATCGCGTCGTCGACGATGTCGCCCAGGGCGATCACCAGCCCCGCCAGCACCATCGTGTTGATCGTGACATCCATCCACGCGAGGACGAGCCCGGCTCCGACGAGCGACAACGGGATCGCAGTCACGCTGATGAGGGCCGTTCGCCACTCGAAGAGGAACGCTCCGAGCATGAGCACCATCAGGAGCGCGCCGATGATCATCGCCTCGCTGAGGTTGTCGATCGCGTTCTCGATGAAGGTCGCGGGGCGGAAGATCGTGGGATCGAGGGTGATCCCCTGGAGGGCGGGTCGGAGGTCCGCGATCGCTGCGTCGAGGCCGGCCGTCACGTCGTTCGTGTTGGCCCACGGCAGCTTCTGCACGACGAGCAGCAGGCCCGGGCCGTCGTCGATCACGCCGTCGCCCATGAGCGGCGGCGTCGTGGTCACGACGTCGGCGACATCGCTGAGCTGGATCACCGTGCCGTCGCTCTTCACGATCGGGACCTGGGCGAGCTCCTTCGAGGTCAGGATCGGGATCGCATGACGTACCTGGAGACGTTGCTGTGGGGTATCCAGGAATCCTCCCCGGCCGATGAAGCCGCCTTCGGAGAATCGGAGGAGACCGGAATCGACCGCGTCCGACGTGACGGTCATCACTTCCTCGAGCGTGAGGTCGTGTTCCCGGAGGAGCTCGGGGTCGACCTCGACCGAGGGCATCTTGATCCGTTCGCCCCAGATCAGGACGTTCGCGACGCCGGGAACGCGCAGGAGCTTGGCCCGGACCTTCCAGTACGCAGTCATCGACAGGTCGACGAGCGAGTACTCGTCCGACGTCATCCCGATCTTCATCACGCGGCTCGTCGCCGAGAGCGGCTGGATGATCACCGGGGGAGCCGCCCAGCGAGGGAGCGTCGGCGCGATGGTCGCGATCCGCTCGGCGACGAGCTGACGCGCGGTCAGGAGGTCGGCGTCGCGTGCGAAGATCATCTCGATCTGTGACAGCTGTTCGACGGACTTGGAGCGGATCGTGTCGACGTCCGGCACGCCGTTGAGGGCCTGCTCCATCGGGATCGTGATCAGGGACTCGACCTCGGTGCCGGAGAGTCCGAGGGCGAGCGTCTGGATCTCGACGCGTGGCGGCGCGAACTCCGGGAACACGTCCACCGGCATGTGCCGGAGCTGCTGGACGCCGAAGAACATCAGGCCGGCGGCCGCCGCCGCGATGATGAAGCGGAATCTCAGGCTCGAACCGACGATCCATCGCAGCATCGCCGCGTCAGTCCTTTCCCGTGGGGTCGCTCATCAGATCCCGAACTCGGAGCCGATCAGTTGGGGCACGCCGATCGAGGCGACCTCGGTCCCCGGCGCCGGACCGTCACGCAGGAAGGCCGATCCCGCCTCGTATCTGTCGACGACGACGCGCTCCCGGACGAAGACGAGGGTCTCCGGGTTGGTGTAGACCCACTCGTCCCCGTTCACGTCAACCCACACCGCCGACTCGGGGACGATCGCCAGCTCGCCACGGCTCGCCACCGGCGTCGTGTCGAGCCCGATCCGGCCGGCTGCATCCTCGGTGAGGGTGACCCGGGCCACATCGGCACCCTCGATCGGCTCCACGGTCGCAGGCTCGTAGCCGCCCTCTTCCTCTATGGCCACGTCGCGACAGCCGGACAGGAGGAGCAGAAGGAGGAGGGGCGCACCCATGCGCCATCTGATCGATCCGATCCCCATGCTCAACCCCCGGTGATGGGCTCGATGTCGACGGCGACTTCCGGCAGGATGATCAGCTCGTCGGCCACCGTGTCCCGCTTGGCGACGAAGCCGTGCATCCGGTACAGGGCCGGCAGGACGAAGAGCACGAGCAGCGTGGAGGTCAAGACACCACCCAGCATCACGATCGCCATCGGTCGCGCGATCTCCAGCCCCGCGACGTCGCCCATCACGACCAGGGGCGCCAGCGCGACGATCGTGCCGAGGGCGGACACCACGGTCGGGAGCAGTCGCTCCCGCGTGCCGCGAAGAACCAGCTCGTCGCCGAAGGTCTCACCCCCGTCACGCTCGAGATGCTGGTACTGCCTGACCAGCAGGACGACCCCGCGAGCCGCCACGCCCAGGACCGCGAGCGATCCCACCAGCACGCCCAGGCCGATCGTCTCTCCGACCCCGAGCGCGAGGAGGACGCCAGCCGAGAGCGCCGCCGCGAGGACGGCGAACGCCAGGATCGCGAGCCGCCAGCTCGTGAACGCCGCCTGCAGCAGGAGGAAGATCGCCAGGGCCGCCGTGAGCGCGACGGCGGGGAACCGCGACGACGAGGCATCGGTGTCCGAGGCGGCGCCGCGGAGCTCCGCGTGATGCTCCAATGGGAACTCCACGCCGGCGAGCGCGATATGCACGTCGTCGATGACGGCGCCCGTGTCACGGCCCGCGATATCCGCGCTGACGTCGAGGTAATTGGACACCGCCTCGTGACGGAGCACGGTCGGGTTCGCGACGACGCGAACATCGGCGACCTCGCTCAGACGGACGTGGTCCCCGGAGGGCGTGTCGATCAGCAGATCCTCCACGTCCTGGGCCGATCGACGGATGTCGGGAGAACCCCAGACGACCACATCGAAGACCTTCTGCTCTTCGAACAGGTTGCCCACGGGTAGGCCGGCCAACAGGATCGCGGCCGAGCGACGCACGTCGCCGGGCTTCACGCCGAACCGTTGCGCCCGCTGAAGGTCGACCTCCACCTCGATGGTGGGCTCCGTCGGCGGGGTCTCCACCACCGCCCGCTCGATCCCTGGGATGGCCGAGAGCTTGCCCCTGATCTCCTGGGCCTTGTCCGCCAGGATCTCGCCGCTCGCGCCGTACACCCGGACGACGACATCCCGGTCGTTGCCCGAGAGGATGTCCGCGATCCGTTGTTCCGGATAGGTGGTCACCCGGTGCGAGAGTTCCTCGTGGGAGGCGAGCACCTCGTCGATCGAGGCCGTCGCCTGGTCGTGGTCGGCGGATCCGTCGAGGTGGAGCCAGATCTCACCACTGTTCACGTTGACGATCTGATCCGAGTGGATCGCGCGTCCGACGTGGGCGCTGACACCGGCAACCCCGGGGAGCGCCCCCAGCTCGTCGAGAACGTCGGCGGTGACGCTGTTCATCGCCGGGAGGGAGGTCCCCGGAGGGGCGTCCCACTGCACGAGGAGGTCGTCCTCCTTGAGTCGGACGGAGGGGTCGCGGTCGAGGAACGGGAACGTCGCCAGGCCGGCGATCAACGCGACTCCGATCGCCGCGTAGGACCAACGAGGACGCCGGATCGCCTTCGTCGCGGTCGACGCGTGGCGCGCGCCGATCCATCGGAGGACGGGCGACTCCCGCGGCTCGGACGAACGCGACAGAAGCATCAGGCCGAGGCCGGGCGTGAGGACCAGGGCGACGACCATCGACGCCGCGATCGCGAGGAGGTAGGAGACGAGGACCGGAGGCAGGAACGACCCCGCCTGGCCTTCGAGGAAGAATCCCGGCACGACCGCCGCGACCACGATGAACGTCGCGAAGAGCAGGGAGCTCCGGACGGCGAGCGACGCTTCGAGCACCTTCCGCCACGCGGGGGTCCCGGCGCCGTCTTCGGTGCCCGCTCTCAGCCGTTCGGCGATCTGGTGCGCGTCCGTGACGGCGTCGTCGACGACGATCCCGATCGCCATCACGAGGCCCGCCATGAGCATCACGTTCAGCGTCACGTCGCGGACGAGCAGGATCGTGCCGGCGGTGACGACAGAAGCGACGATCGCGACGACGGCGGTCAGGATCAGCCGCGGTTCGACGAGCAGCAGCGCGAGGACGACGACGAGGAGCAGTCCGCCGATCGCGACGGCAACCGCCACGTTCCTGGTGGCGTCCTCGACGTAGTTCGCCGGTCGGAACAACGACGTGTCGATCTCCATGCCGCCCAATCCCTGGCCGAGCGAGTCGAGTGCTTCCTCGACGCCGTGCGTGACCTCGACGGTGTTCGCGTTGGGGAATCTCTCCACGACGAGGAGCAGCCCGGACTGGCCCGCCGGGAAGATCGCGTCGCCGATCAGCGGTTGGTGGTCCTCGACCAGCTCGGTCACGTCTCCCAGCCGAACCGGCCGACCATCCACGATCAGGGCTTCGCCCTCGTCGTTCTCGATCGGGATCTGTGCCAGATCCTCGGCCGTCTTGATCGGGAGCTCGTGCCGGATCCCGAACCGTTGGTTCGGCGTGTCGATGAACCCGGCCGTTCCCGGTGTGGAGGCCTCGAGGAACGTCAGAGGCGAGAACCACAGGGAGTTGCCCGTCGTGTTGACGATCTGCTGGAGCGTGACGTCCGCGTCTCGCAGCCGTGCGGGATCGACGAGGACCTGGAGCTGTCGATCCCGGAATCCCCAGATCGAGACGTTGGCGACCCCTTCCACGCCCAGCAGGCGCGGCGCGATGTTCCACTTCGCGAGCTCGGACATCTTGATGGGGGTGAGGGTCTCCGAGGACAGCCGGACCGACAGCACACGACTCGTGGAGGAATAGGGCTGGAGCATCTGGGGCGGTGCCGAGACACCGGGCAGCGCCACCGCGGCTTCGGACACCTTCTCCTGCACGACCTGCCGAGCGTCGAGCAGCGCGGTCCCGGGCTCGAAGACCATCACGACGGACGACAGCCCCGGGAGAGACTGCGAGTGGATCTCGTCGACGAAGGCGATCCCGTTCAGCAGGTCCTGCTCGAGCGGCACCGTGATCAGCTGTTCGACCTCGGTCGCGGAGAGTCCGAGCGCCTCGGTCCGGACCTCGACCATCGTCGGACCGAACTCGGGGAGCTGGTCGACCGGGATGTTGCCCACCTGCGTCACGCCGACGACGATCAGGCCGATGGCGAGCGCCACCAGGAGACGCCGGAATTTCAGGCTCGACGCGATGATCCTCCGCATCATCGAAAGAACCCTCCCCCTTCGTTGCAACCGGGCTCTGCGACGGGCTCGTCGCCGGCCGCCACCTTCGTTCCGGTGTCGAGGTCGAAGCGTAGGAGGACCTGTACGAGGTATACATGCGCTATCTGGCGTAGTGGCCGTACCTCACAGAGGATCTCGCCGATACGCGGGCGGACGATCAGCCGACGTCGACGACGATCGTGTGATGGCCCGTTGCGCCGTCCGGGAAGGGGGCGACCCGACCGCCCGTCTGCGTCTCCCCGTCGCCGTCGGTTGCACGCACCGCCAACGTGTGGGAGCCCGGGGCCGCGTCCCACCGATAGACCCACTGACGCCAGGTGTCGATCGTGTCGTCGACGCCGAGCTCGGCCTCCCGCCACCCTCCGTCGTCGACCATCACCTCGACGCCCTCGATCCCGCGATGCTGCGCCCACGCCACCCCGGCGACCGGGACGCGGCCCGCGGTGAGACGTGCGCCGTCCGAAGGCGTGTCGATCCTCGACTGCGTCTTGATCGGCGCCTCTTTCGCCCACCCCCGCTGGATCCAGTACGCGTCGTACGCGTCGAGCGTGGTGAGCTCGAGGTCGACCAGCCATTTCGTCGCCGAGACGTAGCCGTAGAGACCGGGCACGACCATCCGGACCGGGAAGCCGTGTTCGAGCGGGAGCGGCTCCCCGTTCATCGAGACCGCGAGCATCGCGTCCCTGCCGTCCATCGCGATCGCGGTCGGGGTGCCGATCGTGAACCCGTCGGCGGAGCGGGAGACGATCTGCGACGCCTCGGCGTGGACGCCGGCCTCGCGGAGGAGGTCGGCGAGCGGCGCGCCGATCCACCGCGCGTTGCCGACGTAGGGGCCGCCGACCTCGTTCGACACGCAGGCGAGGGTCACGTCTCGCTCGATCATGGGACGAGCGAGGAGCTGGTCGAAGTCGAGGGTGATCTCGCGATCGACCATCCCGTGGACGCGGAGCGTCCACGTGGACGCGTCGATCGCGGGAACGAACAAGGCGGTGTCGACCCGGTAGAAGTCGGCGTTGGGCGTGAGGAACGGGCCCACGCCGGGCACACCCAGGTCGGCGCCCGCCGGGATCGGCGACCCCGTGTCGCCCGGTTCGGGGATCGTCGCGGCCGCTCGTGACGCCGCCGCATTCGCACGACTCGTGAGCAGCCGGCCGATACCCCCCGAGACCGCGGCGATGCCGGCGGCCGCGACACCGGTCCGGAGGAAGCGCCTGCGGTCGTACCCCCGGATCGTCGGCTCGGGTGCCGGCGCGGGCTCGGAGGCGGGAGGCGTTGCCTCCGGCAGCCCGGCGGACCCTCGGAGCCATCGGTAGGCGACGACCCCCGCGGCGGCGCCGGCGATCGAGGGGATCGCGTCGGCGAGATCGTTCGCCGGTCTGGTGACGGCGGCGGCCGCGCCGATCGCCCCCAGGACCACCGACCCCACGACGCCCAGGCGCGGCCGCCGCCCCGACGCCGCGCCCAGTACCGAGACCACGACGATGAGCACGACCCCGATCCCGATCAGGAGGGCCACCTTGTCCTGTGCGCCGAACGTCCGGATCGCGAACGACTTCAGCCACTCCGGGCTCGCGTCGACCGCCGCTCCCCCCACCGCGACGATCGGCGAGGAGCCCGGTCCGAACACGGCCGCGAGGAGCTCGGCGACCCCCAACGCCACGGCGGCGGCGAGCACGCCGATCGCAGCTCCTGCCGCCCGGCGGGGGTCGGACGGGGCGCGCTCCGCTCGTGTCGGATCCACGTCGACCTGTGTGCCCATGTGATGAGGACGTTACGACGCCGCGTCCGACAGAGGGACTGTTCGCGCAGCGGCCTCCCGGGATACGCTTCACCGAACGACCCCCCACGGAGGTATGGATGTCTCGACGCCTCGTCGTTCTCCTCGGCGTGCTCGGTCTCGCAGCGCTGTCGTTCCCGGCGGTCGCCGCCGCCACCCCCGCGACCGTGAAGGTGATGACGCTCAACATCTTCTACGGCGGCGACGAGTGGAAGCCGGCGACCGGACATTGGTGCACGTCACCGGCCGGCTGCCCGGAGACCTTGGCGCAGGTCGCCTCGACCATCCGTGCCGCGGACCCCGACGTCGTCGGTCTACAGGAAGGGACGGCGAACGAGTGCCGGCTGGCCGACATGCTCGGATGGTTCTGCGAGCCCCGGCTCCAGCTGATCTCCCGGTTCCCCCTGATCGATCCTCCGGGGGCGAACGGCGTGTACGCCCTGGCCGAGGTGGCACCCGGCCGGTTCATCGCCATCTCCAACGTCCATCTGCCTTCCGACCCCTACGGGCCGTACTGGGTTCGCGACGGCGAGCCGCGTTCCGCCGTGCTCGCCCTGGAACGTTCGACACGTCTGCCGGCGATCCAGCCGCAGCTCGACGTCCTGCCCGGCCTGGCGGCGAGCGGCGTCCCGGTGTTCCTCACGGGCGACTTCAACTCCCCGTCGCATCTCGATTGGACGCCCGCGGTCGATGCCGTCCGCGAACAGGTCCGGTATCCGGTCGCCTGGCCCGTCTCCCAGGCGCTGGCCGGCGCGGGTTTCCGTGACTCGTACCGAGAGATCCATCCGGATCCCGTCGCGGTGCCCGGGTTCACGTGGACGCCTCCCGGGACCTTGGAGTCGGTCCCCGACGAGGTCGACGATCGGATCGACTGGGTCTTGGTGCAGGGGCCCGCCGAAACGCTCGGAACCGCGCTGGTGGGCGAGGCCGGTGGGCCCGACGTCGACGTGGAACGCGATCCCTACCCGACCGATCATCGCGGCGTCGTGTCGACGTTCCGCGTCACGCCCGCGGATCCGGATCCGTTCGCAGCGGTCGCCTCGCGGCGCGTGTTCGTCGGCGACGATCTGACGGTGCACGTGCACGGGCCCGGCGCGCGCGTCGTGCTCGTGCGCGCGGGGAACGGACCTGCGGAGGCGCTGGCGTCCGGATCGATGGCCGGGATGGACGACGCAGATCTCATGTTCCCGACGGGTGGTCTCGAGCCCGGCGCACACGAAGCGCTCCTGGTGGATGCCGCAGACGCGGTTGTGTCTCGGAGCCCGTTCTGGCTCTATGCGGCGGGGACTCCACCGAGCCTCCGCACGATGAAAGCGGTGTACGAGGTCGGGGAAGCGATCCGGGTGCGGTGGCGGGCCGCGCCCGGGTACCGGTGGGATTGGATGGGTGTGTTCGCACCCGGGCGCGGCCCGGCGCAGAACGCCGAGGACTGCAACGCGGGCCTCTGCGGGAACGGTCACTACCTGCTGTACCACTACACCGACACGCAGATCCAGGGCTCCGCGCGCATCGGGCCGACGTCGTTCGACGGCTATCGGAGCTGGCCCCTGAAGGTCGGCACGTACGAGATCCGGCTCATGATGGATGACGGCTATCGACTGCTGGCCATCTCCAACTCGTTCAAGGTGGTGCACGCCGCCGCATAACCGCCCCGCCTCGCCGGTCGGCGCTCGGAGGCACCCGTTGGCCCCCGGGGGGGCGCCGGCGCGTTACCGTGTCGCCGACAGATGTCTCCCGTGCTCATCATCGTCCTGGTCGTGGTCGGCGTCGTCGTCGTCACGTACCTGTTCGGCCTCAGTCCCGAGCCGGTGCGTGGGCGCCGGCCCGTGCCCGGCATCCTTCGCCGACGATCCAAGTGGCGGAAGATCCTGCCCATCCTTCCTCTGCTGGCGGCGGTCGGCTGCCTCGTTCTCGCGTTCACCGGCTTCCGATTCAACGTCAATGAGACGTCCCCGACGATCGTGCTCGTGATGGACGTCTCGAACTCGATGGACGCGAGCGATGTCGCCCCGAACCGGCTCGCGGCGGCCGAGGCCGCCGCGAACGCGTTCCTCGACAAGCTCCCACCCGATTTCCGCGTCGGGCTGGCGACGTTCGCCGGCGACGCCCGGTTGGCCGTCGCACCGACCCAGGATCGCCAGGAGGTCGTGAACGCGCTCGGCGCACTCACCACGTCGCGGGGAACGGTGATCGGCGACGGCCTGAGCGTGGCGCTCGACGCGATCGAGAAGATCCGATCGGCCGCCCAGGACACGCCCGCAGCCGCCCTGCTTCTCTCGGACGGCCACGATACCGGGAGCTCCGTGGCTCCCGACAAGGCTGCCGAACGGGCGCGATCGCTCCGTGTGCCGGTCTACACGGTCGTCGTGGGCCAGGTGGCGGCGAACGGAGGTCCGGGAGCCAACCTGGAGGCCCTCCAGGCCATCGCCAGTACGAGCGGCGGCAAGACCTTCACCGCCGAGACGTCTCACGAGCTCACCACGATCTATCAGAACCTGGGCTCCGAGCTGACCGTCAACCTGCACGTCGAGCCGTCGACCAAGCCGCTCGTGATCGCGGCGATCGCGCTCACGGTGCTCGCCGGGTTCATGCTCGTGCTCCTGCCTCGCTAGCGGACCTGGACCTCGCGTTCGGCCCACTGCTGATCCTCGAGGCAGAAGCGAGTCGCCGGCCGAGCGGCCAACCGCGCCCGATCGATCGGCTTCCCGCAGGCTTCGCAGGACCCGTAGCTCCCGTTCGCCAAGCGGGCCATCGCATGCTCGATATCGGCGAGCTGCGCCTCGAGGTCCTCGACGATCGACAGATCCCGGGATCGCTCGAACAGCTCCGACCCCGCGTCGGCGATGTCGCCTCCGGCGCTCGGATCCCCAGGTGACTGGTGCTCCGCGTCCCGGGTCGCCTGGATCAGGTTCTCCTTGAGACGGAGCAGGCGCACGCGTTCCTGCTCGATGAGCTCTCGTTGCCGATCGATATCGGTCACGGATACCTCCATCCGGTTGCTTCGCGTCGTGTCCTCCACCCTTTCCCCGGCCGCGGCACGTTCATGCATCGAGAAGGGATCGAGCGTCAGGCGGGAGGAAAGAGGTGTCATCACGGTCTGGCTTGCCTCGGCCGTTCGGGTGAGTCCTCTCATGCTCCGGGGGTCACCCTTCGCCCGATTGACGTGGGGGGTGATGGGTCTCAGGCTCGCCTCGTACCGGGAAGGAGGGTTCCCTGAAGATCCGTCGCGTTCTCCTCGGCTTCATGCTTTCGGCGTGGCTGCTGGCTGTCCCGCTCACGCCCGTTGGGGCGGCCTCCCGCTCAGGTTCATCCGAAGCCGGCCGTGCACGGCTCGCCGACGCGGATGGCGACCACGTCGATGACGTGCTCGAGCGCCGCCTTGCGAAGGCGGATCGCGACAGCCGTCAAGCGGTCGTGGTGGCGACCGACGGTTCCGTCAGCATCGCCCGAGCGCATCGGGCTGCCGGCTCGTTCCCAGTCTCCCGGAGACTCGGCATCATCGGCGGCTTCGCAGGCCGTCTCACCTCGGGGCAGATCCGCCGGCTCGCGTCGACGCCGGGCGTGGTTCGTATCGACCACGACGCCGTGGTGCGCGTGACCATGGACGCCGCACGGTCCGACTACGGCGTGGACGCCGCGCGCGAGGCGTTCGGGCTGACCGGTGCCGGCGTGAACGTCTGCATCCTCGACACGGGGGTCGACCCGGCGCACGAGCAGCTCGATTCGAAGTCGATCGTCTGGTCGGACTTCGTGGCCGGCGCCGCCACCCCGTACGACGATCACGGGCACGGAACCCACGTGGCCTCGATCGCCGTCGGCGACGGGGTCGGGGGGCCGCAGGCCGCACGGTTCGGGGGCGTGGCCCCGGAAGCCGGATTGTGGGCCGGCAAGGTGTTGGACGGACAGGGCTCGGGCACCGAGAGCGACATCGTCGCCGGCGTCGATTGGTGCGCGACGGATCCGGACG
>Ga0070698_100002317_pt1 | contig 21064 bp, 16 predicted proteins | sample KBSK1502metaG_FD_65477 | JGI IMG/M metagenome (GOLD analysis project Ga0070698, IMG submission 65477) | Corn, switchgrass and miscanthus rhizosphere microbial communities from Kellogg Biological Station, Michigan, USA - KBS K1-50-2 metaG | ecosystem: Host-associated > Plants > Roots >...
CTCTGCGGCTCGGACCGTCGTGCACCTGATCGTCGGGCCGGCCCGCGACGAGCGGTGCGTCGTCTTGTCACTATCCTGCGGCGCGAGGCTGCGGCCGGGGTATCCGCAGCACTACTGCACTTTGCGGATGCCTGTTGCGCGGTCGGCGTGGCGATACCGCCGGTCTTGCCGGCCGGGAAAGAGCCGCGTAACTTCGGGCTAGAGACAAGCAGATCGCGGTCGTCCGCCAGCTCACCGACATCATCCAGCTGCCGTCGACGACCCCGCCCTGGCCGACGGGATCCGGGTGCTGCTGACCGGGCCGCCCGAGGGCGATGGGGCCTGGCGGGCAGGGAACACCAACGCCGAACTCGTCAGCGCCGCCCGCGCCCAGATCGCGGAACTGGGCAAGAACTCGCCTGGCACATCGCCGTCATCCCACCCGCCGGGCCCGGCGTGAGGCGATCGGACTCCCGTGGTTCGGTGATCCGGAAGATCTTAAGGCCGTCGCCGACTCTGCGCGATCGGTGGTAGCCCCGCTAGGTGCATGCCATCAGCAGCAGGTCCCTGGCGCCTATTACCGCACGTCAAGCCCGGTGACAGCCCTACCGATGATCATGCGCTGGATCTCCGACGTGCCCTCGAAAATGGTGAAGATCTTGGCGTCTCGGTGCCAGCGCTCCACCGGGAACTCGCGGGTGTAGCCGTTCCCGCCGAGTATCTGGATCGCCTGCTCGGTGACCCGCACCGCGGTCTCGCCCGCGACCAGCTTGGACATCGAGCCCTCCGCCTGGCGGAATGGCACCCGGTGGCGCGCCATCCAGGCGGCGCGCCAGGTCAGCAGCCGGGCGGCGTGCACGGCCGCCGCCATGTCCGCCAGCATGAACGCGATCGCCTGGTTCTGCCCGATCGGCCGCCCGAACTGGACCCGGTCCCTGGCGTAGTCGCTGGCGAACTCGACGGCGGCGCGGGCGACCCCGACCGCCATCGCCGCGACGCTCGGCCGGGTCGCCTCGAACGTCTTCATGGCCGCCTGCTCACCGCCGCTGCGGCCCTCGGCGATCCTGGCAAGCTGTGCGTCCAGCCGGTCCTTGCCGCCGACCAGGCAGCGGCCGGGCACCCGCACATCGTCGAGCACCACCTCGGCCGTGTGCGAGGCGCGGATCCCGTGCTTACGGAACTTCTGCCCCTGGGACAGGCCGCGGGTGCCCGGCGGCACGATGAAGCTGGCCTGCCCGCGGCTGCCGAGCGCGGGCTCGACCGACGCCACCACGACGTGCACGTCAGCGATGCCGCCGTTGGTGACCCAGGTCTTCGCGCCGGTCAGCACCCACTCATCGGATGCCTGCTGGTATACGGCTCGGGTGCGGATGGCGCTGACGTCGCTGCCCGCGTCGGGCTCCGAGGAGCAGAACGCGCCCAGCCGGACGTCTCCGGGCTCGCCGAACATCTGCGGCAGCCACTCGCCGATCTGCTCCTGTGTGCCGTTGCTGGAGACCGCCACGGCCGCCAGGCCGCTGCCCACCAGCGACAGCGCGATCCCGGCGTCACCCCAGAACAGCTCCTCGAACGCCACCGCGGTGCCCAGGCCACTCGGCTCCAGCCACTGCTGGGCGAAGAAGTCCAGCGAGTACAGGCCGATCTTGGCAGCCTCCTGGATGACGGGCCAGGGCGTTTCTTCCCGCTCGTCCCATTCCTGGCCGGCCGGCCTGATCACCCGCTCGGCGAAGTCATGCACCCAGTCGCGCATTTCCCGCACATCGGGGCCGAGTTCCAGCGAGAACGAGGGCTGGGGGTCGCTGCTCATCTGACTCCTCGCAGTACTGATGTTACTCGAAAGTAACACGACCGGCCGGGCGGGCGGAGGCGTGCCATGATTCCATCGTGAGGTCGGCTGGCCGGCCCGACAAGCGCCCGGCGCCAGGCTCGCCCGGCGCCGGGGCCGCAGGCTCCCCAGCGCCGGCCCGGCACCGGCCCAGGCCCCGGCCTCGGACGCCTGCCGCGGTGGCGCGGCGGCAGAAGGAGCGATGCCCGTGGACTACGGCAGCTACCAGAACCTGCTGTTCGAGCGGCACCCGGACGGCGTGCTGCTGATCACGCTGAACCGGCCGGACGTCTACAACGCGGCCGACGAGGTGATGCACACCGAACTGGCCAGGGTCTGGACGGACGTGGCGCGTGACGACGAGACCAGGGTCGCGGTGGTGACCGGCGCCGGCCGGGCGTTCTCGGCGGGCGGCGACCTGGCGATGGTAGAGCGGATGGCCGGCGATCACGACCGGGTGACGGCGATGCTCGCCGAGATGAGCGACCTGGTCTACAACATGATCAACTGCGCCAAGCCGATCGTGTCGGCGATCAACGGCGTCGCGGTGGGGGCCGGGCTCGTGGTCGCGCTGCTCGCCGATATCAGCATCTGCGCCGACGATGCCAGGCTCGGCGACGGCCACGTGAAACTTGGCGTGGCGGCCGGCGATCACGCGGCGATCATCTGGCCGCTGCTCTGCGGCCTGGCCAAGGCCAGGTACTACCTGATGACCGGGGAGATGGTCAGCGGCGCCGAGGCGGAGCGGATCGGCCTGGTGAGCAAATGCCTGCCGCGCGCCGAGGTGCTCGGCGAGGCGCTCCGGGTGGCCGGCGGCCTGGCGGCCGGCTCCCAGCTCGCGATCCGGCTGACCAAGCGCGCCATGAACAGCTGGCTGCGCGCGGCAGGCCCGATCTTCGACCAGTCGGCCGCCTACGAAATGCTCACCTTCATGGGCGATGACGTGCGCGAGGGCGCCGCTGCGCTGCGCGCCAAGCGGCCGCCCGACTTCCCGTCCGCGCGGGCACATCTCAATGAAGTGGATGAAACCCCGCTGCGATAACAACGCCAGTGTCTATATGTACCAACAAACGGCTCAAAGACTGTCCGCACCCGCCGGCGGGCGGGGTGTGGCGCTGGCTAGTCGTGCTCGTGCTTCTCAAGGAACGCGTACACGTCGGCCTCGTCCACGCCGGGGAAGCTGCCCCTCGGCAGCGCGGACAGGATGTGCGAGTGCGCTCGCGCCGACGGCCAGGCGAGCCCGTCCCAGCGCGCGGCAAGCCGGGCAGGCGGCCGCTGGCAGCACTCACCGTCCGGGCACGCCGAGGTAACCCGCCTTGTGGTTTCCCTGCCCCGGAACCAGCGGGAATGCTCGAACGGGACACCGAGCGTGATGGCGAAATCGCGCTCGGGCCCCGGGTCGACGAAGGCGACGCACCAGTACGTGCCGGACGGCGTGTCGGAGTACTGGTACAGCGGGCTGAACCGGTCAGCCGCGGCGAACACCTGGCGTCCGGACCACTCCCGGCACATCCGCTGGCCCTCGATCGCCCCGGCCTCGTCGGCCGGAAACACCACGCCGTCGTTCTCGTAGGCCTTGTAGATGATCCCGCCCGCGTCGTTCTTGACGAAGTGGCACGGCAGGCCAAGGTGATGTGTTGCCAGGTTGGTGAAGCGGTGCGCGGCCATCTCGTAGGAAACAGCGAAGACATCCCGCAGGTCCTCGACCGACAGGCTCCTGTCCTGCATGGCCTCGCGCAGGAACCGCGCGGCCGGCTCCTCGGGCACCAGCACGGCGGCGGCGAAGTAATTGGCCTCTACCCGCTGGCGGAGAAAATCGGCGAAGTCGGCCGGCGCGGAATGCCCGAGCACGAAGTGGCCCAGGGTCTGCAGCAGGACCGTCCGCGGCGTGTGCATGCCCATCGATTCCTGCTTGAGGTAGATCCGCCGGTTCCGCAGGTCCGTAACTGACCGTGCAGACCTAGGCAGATCATGAACATATTTAACGGAAAACCCGTGGTGGCTGACGACCGACAGCAGCAGCTTCTGGGACAGGGCTCCGCCGGCATAGCCCGCTGCGGCCAGCGCCTCCGCGGCGGCCTGCTCGATCGGCGCGAAATAGTTGCCGCGCTGCCGCATCATCGCGCGGAGGTCCGCGTTGGCCTCCCTGGCTTCCTCCGGCGTCGCGGTCGGCTTCGCCCGCTGCCTGCGCAGTTCCGCGTGCAGGGCGACGACATGCTCAAGCACGTCATTGGGCACCCTGGCCCCCACCCGCAGGTAGGGCAGGCCGAGGTCGGCGGAGTCCGGATCGCGCTGCGCCTCTTCCAGGGCGATCTCGAGCTGCGCCCGGCGGCTCGGCGGCTCGCGGCGCAGCAGTTCAGCGGCGGGCACGGACATGGCACCGGCCAGTGCCTCGATCAGCGAGAGCTTGGGCTCGCGGCGGCCATTCTCCAGCAGCGACAAGACGGACGGCGCCCGGCCGACGCGAGCCCCGAGTTCCGCTAGGGTCAGGCCCCTGGCGCGGCGCGCGTGCCGGAGCCGCTGACCAAACAAAGCAAGATCAAGCCCGGCAGACTGCGTAAAAGAAGATCCTTGTTTGCGCTCTAGATCCTGCACTTCTTCAGCTTAGACGAATATTTGCTGAACTTCATGCCCTTCGACCCTGGTGCTGTCATGGCCGCCCCCGCAGGCTGGAGGCAATACCCGGGGACGACAAGATAGGAGGCCACCATGAGCGAGCCTCGCCTCGAGGGCACGCGGAACGGCAAGGCAACCAGCAACGGGCAGCGGGCTGCCCGGCAGATCGATGCGCAGGCAGCGGCGTTGCACCAGCAGTGGGCGACAGATCCGCGCTGGTCCGGCATCGAGCGAACGTATTCGGCGGCGGACGTGATCAGGCTGCGCGGCTCGGTGCCTGAGGAGCACACGCTGGCCAGGATCGGGGCGGAGCGGCTGTGGTCGCTGCTGCACGAGCAGCCGTACGTCGCCGCGCTCGGCGCGCTGACCGGCAACCAGGCCGTGCAGCAGGTACGGGCCGGCCTGAAGGCGATCTACCTGTCCGGCTGGCAGGTCGCGGCGGACGCGAACCTGGCCGGGCAGACCTACCCGGACCAGAGCCTGTACCCGGTCAACTCGGTGCCGCAGGTGGTCCGGCGGATCAACAACGCGCTGCAGCGCGCCGACCAGATCAGCTGGGCCGAGACGAACGGCGGGAATGACGGCGGGCACCCGTACTGGCTGGCGCCCATCGTGGCCGACGCGGAGGCGGGCTTCGGCGGCGTGCTGAACGCCTTCGAGCTGATGAAGGCCATGATCGCGGCAGGCGCCTCGGGCGTGCACTGGGAGGACCAGCTGGCGTCAGAGAAGAAGTGCGGCCACCTCGGCGGCAAGGTGCTGATCCCGACCGGGCAGCACATCAGGACGCTGAACGCGGCCCGGCTGGCGGCCGACGTCTGCGGTGTCCGCAGCCTCATCGTGGCGCGCACCGATGCCCAGTCGGCGAACCTGATCACCAGCGACGTGGACGAGCGGGACCGGCAGTTCGTGACCGGCGAGCGCACCGCCGAGGGGTTCTTCCGGGTGCGCGGCGGCATCGAGTCGTGCATTGCCCGCGGCCTGGCCTACGCGCCGTATGCCGACCTGCTCTGGATGGAGACTGGCACGCCGGACCTGGACGTCGCACGCGAGTTCGCGGCAGGGATCAAGGCCGTCTACCCGGACCAGATGCTGGCCTACAACTGCTCGCCGTCGTTCAACTGGCGGGCGCACCTGGACGAGGGCACCATCGAGAAGTTCCAGCGCGAACTCGGCGACATGGGCTACCAGTTCCAGTTCATCACGCTGGCCGGCTTCCACGCGCTGAACTACTCGATGTTCGACCTGGCCCGCGGGTACGCGGCCGAGGGCATGCCGGCCTACGTCCGGCTGCAGGACGCGGAGTTCGCCGCCGAGGCCGACGGCTACACGGCGACCAGGCACCAGCGTGAGGTCGGCACCGGCTACTTCGACCTGGTGACCTCGGCGATCACGCCGGACGCGTCGACCGTGGCGCTGCACGGCTCGACCGAGAGCGAGCAGTTCGCGAACACGCATTGATCGCCCGTTTCCGGCGCCCGGCCCGCTGGCAACGCGGGCGCCGGTAGCAGATGCCCGGGTGGCGGCGCGGCCGCTGGCTCGCTACGGGACAAGGCCGATCGCGGTCGGCACGTCGGAGAACTCCTCCTCGGCGTACTCGCGCCGCCACCGGGACGGCACGAACAGCGGGATCACCATCATGATGCCGACCAGCGCGAGAATGCCGTTGCCGAGCAGGCTCGCGAAGCCTGCCGCGAACGCGTGATCCCGCAGCGGAATGAGCTGGACCGCCCGGCGGGCGTTCAGTACCAGGAAGGCGGACCAGGCAAGGAGCGCGATGCCTGGCAGGCCGGGGCCGAGTGGCGAGACTGCCGGCGCCGCCATCAGGATGCCGAGCAGCAGGCCGGTACCCAGCAGGGCGCCGAGCGCGGGCAGGCCCTGCGCGGTCCCGAAGCCCTGGCCCGCGGCGTGCACCGCCATGCTGCGGGACATCCCCCATCCGGCAACGAAAAAGATCACAGCGCCCATCACCACAGCGAGTAGAACTCCCAGCATGTGCCGCATTTCGCCACTACCTCCGGCCGACTAGCTCTTCCGAAAGACTGGCTCCCTGGCACCAATGCCGCCTACGCGCGCAACCGCGAGGCGGCCCGGCTCGTCAGCACGCGCAGCTGATTCACCGGTTCCAGGACGGAGTACGTCCTGTAGGCGTTCCGCTCCACCAGCCGGAATTTTACCCCGCGAGGGCCGGCCGGGTACCGGTAGCCGGCCGGGCGCCACCGGCAGAAGTCCTTGTGCATCCGGCCGAAGAACGCCGCGCGGGCGCCGCGGGGCACCAGGCCGCGGGTGCCCAGGATGGTCGTGTAGTGCCAGATTGCCCGCTCGAACAGCGCCGCGAAGACCGCCTCGGTGACCGGCGCTCCGGCCCGCTCGGCGAAAGACGGCAAGAGGTCGAAGGCGAGCTGGTAGGAGGCGAAGACGTCAAAGTGCTGGTTGCTTGTGGTGATCATGAAGGACCCGCGCCTGGCCCTGCGGTAGCGATAGCAGACCCGGTCAAGCGCGCAGATCCGGCGGGCACTGAGCAGCACGGCGCACGATACGGGCACGTCCTCATGAATGCCGGGCGGGAAGGGGATGCCGATCTCGTCGAGGAACTCGCGCCGGATCACCTTGCTCCACGCCGTCATCGTCAGGTTGATCATGGCAGGCTGCGCGGCGAGCGCGAAGGGGCCGGCCGGCGCGGCGCGCAGCAGCGCGCGGCCGGGGCTCGGCCCGGTCGCTCCCCCGGGGTAGAAATCCTCGTAGTCGATCAGCAGTACGTCGGGCCGGTCTTGCGCCAGCGCGGCGGTAACCTGCGCCAGGGCGCCGGCGGCCATCATGTCGTCGGCATCGGCGAACCAGACGTAGTCGCCGCTCGCGTTCTTAAGGCCGACGTTGCGGGCGTTTCCCGGCCCGGCATTGTCGGCCAGGTGGATCACCTTGAGCCGGGCATCGCCGCGCGCCCTTGCGTCAAGGATCTCCCCGCAGGCATCCGGCGACGCATCGTCGACGGCGATGACCTCGGTGCCGGCTTCCGCCTGCCCGAGCACCGAGTCCAGGCACTCGGGCAGGTACTCCGGCACGCCGTACACCGGCATTATCACGCTGAGCCGGGGGCTTGATGGCATGCGATCCCGCTGATCAGGGCTGCGGATCGGGCTGCTGCTGCAGGCTGGCGGGCGCATCCGCGGGGCTAACCTCGGCGCCGGCGATCATCGCGGCTGGCTCAGCGCCGGGCCGGCTCATCCGGGACGGCCACCAGTTCCATCTGCCCAGCAGCACCACGGTGGAGGGCACCAGCAGCGTCCGGACCAGGAACGTGTCCATCAGGATGCCCAGTGCCAGGCCCAGGGCGATGTCGCGGAACTGGCTGCCGCCGGCGCCGCTGCCAGCGACGAGGCCGAACACGACGAACGTGCCGGCCAGCACAAGCCCGGCGGAGGTCACCGTCGTACCTGTCGCGGTGAGTGCGCGAGTCACTGCGTCGCGTAGCGGCAGCTTCTGAGCCTCCTCCCGGATCCGCGTCATCACCAGGATGTTGTAGTCCTCGCCGAGCGCGAGCAGGAAGATGAACATCAGGAACGGCATGAAGAACACCAGGCCGCCGCTCCCGCTGATCTTGATGAAGAGCAGGACCGAGAGTCCGAGCGCGGCGAGGAACGAGATCCCGACCGAGGCGATCAGGTAGAGCGGGGCCACCAGGCTGCGCAGCACCAGGGCGAGCAGGACGCCGATCACCAGGATCGCGATCGGGACCACGCGCTGCAGGTCGCTGTTTGAGATGGCACTGATGTCATAAATGGCGGGAGCCTCGCCGCCGACAGCGGAATCGGCCGCGCCGATCGACGTGGCGACCTTGCTGGTGGCGGTGCGGATGGCCGGGACGGCGTTCAGCGCCGGAGTATTGCCGGGGCTCCCGGCCTTGAGTCCGGTGGAGTACTGCACCGTGCGGCCGTCTGCGCTGACGTAGTTCGAGGTGGCCCGGTAGGCCTGGTAGAGCGTCACCGGCACCGTCGTGCCCGGCGGCGGCGCCGCGGGCAGCGCCTTGGCCGGGCCGAGCCTGGCGTGCAGCGCCGTGTACTGGGCTGGCGTCAGTGCCGCGCCTGCCGGGTTCAGCGGCCCGGCTACCTGCGTGAACAGGCCGCTTGCCCTGAGCTGGCTGGTGGCGGCGGCAAGCGGCGCCGGGTCATTCCACACCGGTGTGGTGAATCGGAAGATCAGGCTCGTCGGATTTGCTGAGGATTGCGGGAAATGCCTGGCCAGCAGCGTCGTGCCCGCGGCGGAATCGCTGCCGCCCGGCGGGCTGGTGCTTCCGCCGAAGCCGCCTGCCACGTAGCCGAGTGAGCCGACCGCAAGAGCGCCGAAGACCACTACGCCGATGGCCAGCGTGAACCCAGGCCGGCGAACGATCCGGCCGGCCACCCGGCTCCACACTCCCGTCTTGCCCGTTCCCTGGATGTCCCACGGCAGCAGCTTCGGCCGCCGGAAGCTGGCGCGGAAGATCGTGCGCTTCACGGCGAGCAGGGACAGCCGGATGGACAGTAGCGCGGGCAGCAGGGTGAGGCCGGCCAGCAGGATGACGCCGATGGCGATGGCGAACGGGATGCCGAGGTCGGAGTAGAACGAGAAGCTGGCCAGCAGCAGCGTCAGCACCGCGGCGATCACGGTCGCGGCGGAGAAGGTGATCGACTCGCCGACCTTGGTGACCGACCTGATGATCGCCCGCCTGGCCGGGGGCCGCGGATGCAGCAGGTCACCGAGCAGGCTGCCGCCCAGGCCGCGGGAACCCGGATAGTTCTCGCCCGCGGCGCCGTGCTGCTCGGCGCGAAGCTCCTCGCGGACGCGGAACACCAGGAACAGCCCGTAGTCGGTGCCGGCGCCGAGGACCAGGACGATCAGCAGGAACTGGGCCAGCGGGGAGACCTGCAGCCCGTGGTGCGCGGCCTCGGCAACGAGCGGACCGGAGATAATGACCGAGAAAACGGCGGGGGCAATGGTCGTCAGCGCGAGAGTCAGCGACCGGAAGATCAGCACGAGCAGCCCGACGATGAACACGATCGACACGTCCTGGACCGTGTTGCCCTGGTTGCCTGACGCCTTCTGCTGGTCGACCTGGATCGCCACATCGCCGGCCAGGTGCACCTGCAGGCCGGCCGGCAGCCCGGCCTGCGCGATCTTCGCGCGCAGCGCGTTCACGAGGTCGGTCTGCTGGTTCTGGTTGCCGCCGCCCTGCTCTGCGAGCACCACGAGCTGCACGGCCTGCCCGTCGGCCGACCGGCCGGCGTCAAGGACCCGGCTGATGGTCGGTACCGTCCGCAGCTTTTGCTGCAGCGAGGTCATCGCCGTCACGTCGGCGGGGGTCAGCGGCGACCCGGACCTGGCCGCCACGACGGGAATCGGGATCAGGTTGGCGGTGCCGAAGGGAGCGGCCAGCTCGGCGGCGTGCTCGCTCGGCGCGCTGGCCGGCAGGAACTTGGAGTTGTTGTTCTGGGTGACGCTGGACAGCGCTGGCAGCTGCGTCACCGCCGCTATCGCACCGGCGATCCACACCAGCAGCACGAGCCACCGGAACCGCACAGCGAAGCGCCCCACGGCGCCGAAGACCGCGTCGATATGCATAGCCAGAAAGCCTACGTGAGCCTGGCTCACGGCGGGCCGGCCAGGTGGCCGCCCGGTCCCGCGGCGCAGTCCGCCGGCCGATACGCCTGGCTGGGCGGCTGCGTGTCCGCCCGGATTTATCTGCGTTCCCGCATCCCGGCGGGCTGACGTGAATACCCTGCGGACGAGTGCAGGCGCGGCGGAGCCAGGTGGCCGCGCCGGGAGATTGTCATCAGGTTGCGTGCGGACATGCCGGGCGCGGTGCTGGCCAGGGCGGCCCCCACCGGTCAGACTCGACCCGGGGGGAAGCCCGAGCTATACCCCTGCGCCGCCCGGGCAGCGCGGAAGGGACGCCGATGCAGGAACTGCGCCTCGTCGCGGTCAGCGAGGACGGGAGCTACGCCGTGCTCGCGGTGCCGGGACGAGGCGGGCGGTTTTCGGTGCCCATTGACGACCGTCTGAGGACGGTGGCACGGGGCCAGTTCTCGCGGCTCGCCCAGTACGAGATCGAAGTGGAGAATCCGTTGCGACCCAAGGAGATCCAGGACCGGATCCGTGCCGGAGAGACCGCGGACGAGATCGCCGATGCGGCCGGAATCCCGATCGAGCGCGTGCGCCGCTTCGAGGGGCCGGTGCTCGCCGAGCGCGCATATCGCGCACAAGAGGCACAGCGCGCGACGATCCGCAGTCCGGGGGACTCCGGACCGGGCCCGCGACTCGGCGACATCGTCGCCGAGCGGCTGGCCGAGTGCGGTGCGAACCCAGATGATGCGCAGTGGGACTCAAGGAAACGGGCTGACGGAAGCTGGCAGGTCCAGCTCATGTTCATCGTGGGCAACCGGCCGCAGATGGCCGAGTGGGTATTCGATCCGGGCCGGCGCCACGCGGCGCCTGCCGATGACGACGCCGCCAGGCTCAGCCTCTCCGGGCCAGACCGGCCCGCGGGCAGGCTCGCCCCGGAGAAGCCAGCCACCGCCACCGTCACCCCGATAGCCCGCAGGCTCGGCGCGCTTGGCCCGCATCCGGCCGAGCCTCGCGCCGAGCCGGAGCGCCCCCCCGCGCACGGCGGGACCGGGGCATCTTCCCCGGCGGCCGCGCTCAGCGCGCGGGCCGTATCGGGCAGCAGGTCAGCTGATCCGGCTGGCGGCGAGGAACGGCCAGAGCCGCCGCCGGGCCCGGCGCGGGAGCGCCCGGCGCGCAAGGCAGCCAGCGGCCGGTCCAGGCGCGCATCGGTCCCGTCCTGGGACGAGATTATGCTCGGCAATTCCCGGCAGCCGGACTGATCCCGGCTGTGGCCAGGCTCGGCGTGCAGCCGGTAATGCGCCATTTGCTATTCGGCGCATTCCCGGTGCCATCGCACGCGGACGCGCCAGCCTGGCTGCGGTGCGCGGGGCCAGGAATTCTGCCGTAGCCGGAGCGCTTCGGGAGCCCTCGGCACCGGGCTGATGCTGCGTCACGACATCTGCGCCGCCCTATTCGATTGCCGCGGCCGATCGCGCGATCGCGCGATTGCGCGCCGGCCGCGGCAATCCCGGGTGCCGGCGCATGGTACTTCGGTTCCGCCATGGTGGCTATCGGATTTCACCTATGCGCCCAGTCCTGGCGCCAGCCTGAATCCGCTCATGGTCGCTTGCAGGCGCGCCTGTGCCGTCGTTTCTGGCCTCGCCGGGTGCCAGCCGCAGGCCCGGCAAGCCCGGCATCCGGCAGGACCGGGTGCGGGAGCGTAGGATCACCCGTCGGGGCTGACCGGGAGAACAGGCAAGGGAGCGCGCTTGGGCCGGTGTGGGCGGGTCGTCGGCCGGCGCGTGCGCTGTGCCGCAGTGCTTGCTGCCGTGCCGCTGCTGGCCGGCTGCGGGCTCTTCGGCGGCCCGAAGGCGCTCCGGCAGGACGCGCCGCAGGACATGACGGTCACCAGCCCGGTATTCGGCAAGGGCGTCATTCCTCGCCAGTACACCTGCCACGGCCACGGCGACAGCCCGCCGATCTACTGGTCAGGCGCGCCGCAGGGAACGAAGGCGCTGGCGCTCGTCGTGGATGACTCGGACGCTCCCATCACGCCGTACATTTACTGGATCGTGCTAGATATAAGCCCCGCGACAACGGATATCCAGCCCGCCCAGCTGCCGCCTGGTGCCCGTCAGGCGGATAATAGCAGGGGCTTCGCCCGCTACGACGCGCCCTGCCCGATTCATGGCAGCCATCAGTACCGCTTCACCGTTTACGCATTGAACTCGTGGCTGCGGCTCCGCAACGGCGCCAGCGCAAAAGCCGCATGGACCGCGATCGCCCGGAGTGCGATCGCCAGAGGCAGGCTTACGGCTACGGCGAAGCAGTTATCAGGCCTTAAGAAAACCAAAGAGTAATCGTAAGGTAACACAGAGTAGACACTGCAGTCAAAACTTCTCGAATCGCATGACAGGGGCCATAGCGGTCCGACAGAATCGCTGTTCAAGCGACCAGCCTCGGATTCGTCCAGGGCGCAAGCACCACTGGGGGGAAGGCCCGCGTCGATGGCCCGCGCGTGCCTGGCTTGCGCCGCTCTTGAGGTCATGGCTTGTTGGATGGTGCGATGACTCCGCTCGTGATCGGACTGGCAGCCGTTGTCGTGGTCATTCTCATCGCTGTCGCGGCAGGCATGCGACATGTGCGGAATGAGGAGCGTGCTGACCTCGCTGAGCCGCCAGGAGACCGTGGCACCGCAAGGCGCGGCCGGGACCAGGACTGGGCCCGCAACCGCCAGCGATCGCGGCCGGAACGCCTGCCAGCCCGGGCAGCGGCCACTGCGCGGTCACGCGGCCCGGCGGACCGGACTGGCCAGCACGGCGATCGCGGCTTCGGCGACGCGGCACGCGGCCAGGCCGGCCGGCGATATGACGGAAGCGCCAGGCCGGCCGGCGGCTATGGCGGCCGCGATGACGAGCCGGACTTTCGCACGGCGCAGCGCCAGGAAGCCCGGTCGCAGGCGCGCGGTCGCCAGCCGCGCGGCAGGCGGGATGACGACGGCGACTGGCCCAGCACCGAATGGGACAAGCTTTCCGATGCCGATTACTGGAAGGAAGTGGCCTCAGACCGGCCGCTGGTCACCACGGCCCGCTTCGCACAGCCGGTGCATGACTCGCATCCGGCGCCGCCGGGACGGCGCATCGACGCCGCCGGACAGGGGGCCGGGCGCGCGGCGCAACTGCCCCGCCGGGTCGCGGAGCCGCAGCATGGCCAGGGCAATCAGCAGCGAGATGCCGCCCCGCTGCCCGCCCGCGGCGCGCCGCAGCCGGCCGCAGCCGGGCGCGGCCGCGACTTCCTGCCAGCCCCTGTGGCCGGCCGCGGCCCGGATCCGATCCGGCCGGAACTGGTCCGTCCCCCGCAGGGCATGCCAGCCGCCGGGCCGGCTCGCTCGATGCCGGCCGCGCAGGGACCAGCGCCGCGCGGCCAGCGGCCAGTGGTCCAGGAGCCGGCCGATGATGATCCGCTGACCAGCCCGTCGTTCCCCAAGATCGTTACCTCGGACAGCAGGTCATACCACAGCGGCAGGCCAGCCGTCCCGGCTGAGCCGGCCGGCTATGTCGCGCCGACGGCGCAGTTCGCCAGCTATGGCACGGGCGGCACCCGGCCAGCAGCCGGGCATGGCGTGAACGGGTATGACAGGGCGCTCGCCGACAGCAGCTCGGCCACCACCGCGCCGCGTTCCTACCAGCCGGACGCCCAGCCGGTGACCGGCAATTACGGAGTGCGGAGCCATCCTCAGGCCGCCCGCCCGGCGGGCCAGGGAGCTGGCATTCCCGCTGGCCCGCCCGAGCCGGCCCGGCCACCGGCGCCGGACCCGCGGCCAGCCGCTGCATCGCCTGCCGGGAATCCGTACGGCAGTTATGTCAGCTCCGACCTGCCCGGTTACCCGGACAGCCCACCATCCGCCTACCTGCTAGGCCACTCGGGTCCTGCTTATCCTGGCCAGCAGAATGGCCATGACGGCTCGCGCTACGGGCACGCGCCTGCGGGTGAGTCCGTGCCGCCGCTGGGCAGCCGGGCTGGCAGCTGGTACCCCGCGCCGCCGTCGGCAATGTCGCCCGCTGCGTTGCCGGGCGGCCCTGCCGCGCCGCCGCCCGCCGGGCTGCATGATGGTGCCGGGCTGCCCGGGTACGCTAACGGGAACGGCCACCTCAGCCCGTCCGGCTATCCGCCGGCCCCGCACGCGGCGGGCCGTCGCGAGGTGGCAGGCTACCCGTCGGCCGGCTACGGCGATATCCCCGAGCCGCCCGGATATCCCGCGTCAGGAAGGCATTCAGCCCGGCCGCAGGATGCAGCCCGCTATCTGCCGCCAGAGTTCTATGGCCGAGACGGATACGGTGGTCAGTAGGACCACAGGACGGCCTGGCACGCAGGCACGCCAGCGGCCGGCCGGCCGCTGGCCGGGCGGGCGGGCCCGCTTGACAAGAGGGCACCGTGATCGCTCACAATGTGCCGACCGAGGCAAGGCAGGAAAGATGCAGGACGGCACCCGCGACCACGCACGTACGTACCATTTACACCGGCTTGCGACGGCGCTGGACACGAAGGGATTCCACGCGACCGTGAAGACCACGTACCCGGCGGCACTGCACGTGTTCATGCCCGGGGCGACCATGCTCGCCGAGAGCATCCACTGCACGGCGGGAACCGACCATAACGGTCGTCTGCGCTGGTACTACCGGTGGTCCTGGGGAGAGCTGCTGCACGATACCGACGACCCGTCCGGTGCGGCCGCCAAGGTCGCGGACGTCCTCGCCGCGCGGTAACCCTGGCCGCGGCGCTTTTAGCACTGGCAAGATCCCGCGGTCAGCCGGGCCCGGCGCGCGGCGGCGTACTCCGGCCTGTTCGTGATCAGCACAGCTATCCTGTCGTCCACGACAAACTGGTCGATCAGTTCGTCGGCATCGACGGTCCAGACCATGACGCCGATTCCCGCCTGCCAGCACGCGCTGATCACCCGGAACCGGCCGAGCCGGTAATTCACTGACACCCAGTCGGCGCCGCAAGCCCGAATGCGATCTAGCGGGAATAGCTCGCTGTGCCGGACATTTAGCCAGCGGCGCCACGCTATCTCCTTGTTGTCGCGGCCGAGCGACAGCGCCGTCCGTACCTCCGGAAAAGCACGCTTGATATGTCTTATCGAGACGTCTTCCAGGGTCGTCGCAACGAAATTACCCGGGCCGAGGCTAGCCAGCGCGAGATCGATGACCTCTTGCTCATAGCCGATTTCCTTCAGATCAAGATGGCCGATGAGCTTACCCGCTAGCAGCGCCATGACCTCTTTGACCTCGGGCACCACGTAACCGAGCCGGTCGCAGAGCTCGCGATAGGCCAGCTCGGCGACGCGCGGGCCGGTATGCCCAGTGCGGGCGTCATGATGAACTACAAGTACCTTGTCCTTGGTCTTCCGGATATCCAGCTCAGCATACTCCGCGCCGCTTTCCAGCGCGTGCCTGTAGGCCTCGTACGTAGCAGGCCGCGCGTATTCCGATCCGCCGCGGTGAGCGGAAATATCGGCCATGTCAGTTTCCGCCTTCCGGTGCCGTTGAACGTACCAGTTTCTACCATCCCGCAGCGCCGCAGCGCGGTGCCGCCGCCGTGCGACACGCGCGGCCTATTGGAGTCACTTTATGTATTGACAGAGTTACTAAGAGTAGTAGCCTTGCGTGGCACTGGCAGCACGATGAGAGGAAGGCAATATGTCAGCCTGGACAATGACGACAGGGCGCGCAATTCTCCGAAGGCGGATCATGCCAGCGGCGCTGGCTTCCGTTACCGCCGGGACGGGCCTGCTGGTGGCTGCGCCGCAAGCGGCGCTCGCCACCATCACGCCAGCCGTCGGCCCGATCGTCTCTGGCTACCACACGACCAAGTGCGTCGACGATCTCGGTAATGCCACCAAGAATGACACCCCGGTGGTGATCTCTGACTGCAACGGCAGCGCGGAGCAGAGCTGGACGGTCGAGGCGGACGGCACGCTCCAGATCAACGGCAAATGCATGGACATCTTCCGTGACGAAAAGATCAACAAGGCCCCGGTAGAGCTGTGGACCTGCACGGGCGGTGCCAACCAGCAGTGGCAGGCGGTGGGCGGGACCCTGGTGAACCCGGCTTCCGGCAAGTGCCTGGACGACCCGAGGTTCAACACCACCAACGGCACCCAGCTGGAGATCTACACCTGCAATGGCGGCCGCAACCAGCAGTGGGAACTGCCCTGACGCCGCGCTGAGGCTGGCCCGCGGCGGATGACCCTGATCCGGGCTGGCTCCCGCCAGTGGGATGGCCTGATCGTCCTTTGCGCGGTGAATAGCCACGACGGCTTCAGAATGGCCGACTGGCACGTCGCGGAGCACCTGTCGAGGCTGGCTCCGGTGCTGTACGTCGACCCGCCGACGTCCGCGGCCGGCTCGGTGCGGCGCCCAGGGACCGCGCTGCCGAACCCTCGGCTGCGGGTGCTGCGGCCAGGCCTGGCCCGGCTGACACCGGTTGTGCAGCCATTCCCGTCCCGGCGCGGCACGGCCGGGATCACGGCCACCATCACCCGTGGCTATCTCCGCCGGGCAGCGGCCAGGCTGAGCGGCCAGATCCGGGCGGTCATCTCCGGCTGGCCGCAATATCCGGTATTCGGTACCTGCGGGGAAGAGGTCCGGGCCTACTGGGCCCATGACGACTTCGTCGGCGGGGCTGCCCTGCTCGGCCTCAACAGCAAGCTGCTCGATGCGCGTGAACGGCGGGTGGCCGCCGCCGCCGACCTGGTGGTGGCGGCTAGCCCGGTCGTGGCCGATACCTGGCGCAGCCGCGGCCTGGATCCGATCCTCGTCCCCTACGGCACGGACGTGGATGCCTACCGCGACATCGAGCGGGCGCCGCCGGCCACCGATGTCGGCCTGCCCGGTCCCGTCGCTGGCTTCGTCGGCCGCATCAACGAGCGCACGGACCTGTGCCTGCTGGAAGCCGTCGCCGCAGGTGGCCAGTCGCTGCTGCTGGTCGGGCCGAAGGACCCAGCCTTCGAGCCGCGGCGCTTCGAGGCCCTGCGACGGCGGCACAACGTGCGGTGGGTCGGCCCGAAGCCGTTTGACGCGCTGCCCGGCTATCTCCGGCTGATCGATGTCGGGCTAGTGCCATACACCGGCAGCGCATTCAATCGCGGCAGTTTTCCGCTCAAGACGCTGGAGTACCTGGCCGCCGGGCGCGGCGTCGTGGCAACCGACCTGCCTGCCATCCGCTGGCTGGCAACCGACCTGATCCGCATCGCCTGCGGGCCTGTGCCGTTCGCCGATCAGGTTGACTGCCTGCTGGGCGAGCCGAGGACGCCTGCCCTGCTGGCCGGCCGCCAGGCGTTCGCGGCACGGCATAGCTGGGCTTTGCGTGCCGCCGAGATTCATGCGGCCATCGCCGGCCCGGCTGCCCCGGCCCGGCTGCAGGCGCAGGTGGCTGACTAGCCGGCCGACGGCCGGGCGATGGTCAGCCGGCGGGCGAGCCGGCTCGCGCACGCACATCCCGCGGTCAGCTCGCGGCCGCGATCGCGAACGCCTGGCCGCCCGGTGCTATGAAGTAACGAGGCCCGGTCCTATCCCGAGGAGAGTCATGTCCGACGAGCGGCTGCCAGCAGCAACCCGGCCTTTCACAGGGCGAACGGCCTGGGCGCGCAGTCTCCAGACACCGCTGCGCACGTTCGTGCGGACCGAGACCGGAAGCGCAGCTGTCCTGCTGGCCATGGTGCTGGCCGCGCTCGTCTGGGTGAACGCGGACGCGTCATCATATGACGGCGTCTGGCACACGCAGCTGTCGGTCCGCGTTGGCGGCACCGGCGTGTCGCAGGATCTGCGCGGCTGGATGAACAGCGGGCTCATGACGTTCTTCTTCTTCATCATCGGGCTGGAGGCCCGCCGGGAGTTCGACCTGGGCGAGCTGCGGGAACGGCGGCGGCTGGCACTGCCAGTGGCGGCCGGCATCGGCGGGCTGGTTGTGCCCGTCGCCCTGTATCTCGCCGCGAACGCCGGCCGCCCGTCCGCGCATGGATGGGGCACGGCGATGTCAACGGACACGGCATTCGCGCTCGGGATGCTCGCGCTGGCCGGGCCCCGCTTCCCGGATCGGGTGCGCGTCTTCATGCTCACTGTCGCCGTCGTCGATGACATCGTCTCGCTCATCGTCATCGGGCTCGCCTACAGCCGGGACGTCAGGCCGGCCGCGCTCATGATCGCCGCCGGGATCTTCGGCGTGATGCTGCTCATTCGCGGCGCCGGCGTCCGCTACGGGCTTCTCTACGCGCTGCTGGGGATCGCGGCGTGGGTCGCGGTCTTCAAGTCCGGTGTCGACCCGGTCGTGGTCGGCCTCGCGATGGGCCTGCTGACCTATGCCTTTCCGGCCGCGAGGACCGACCTTGAGCGGGCAACGGACCTGTTCCGCAGCTTCCGCGAGCAGCCCACACCCGAGCTCGCCCGCTCGGCAACCGCCGGGCTCGCGGCGGCGATCTCGCCGAATGACCGGCTGCAGCAGCTCTACCATCCCTGGACGAGCTACGTCATCGTGCCGCTCTTCGCGCTGGCCAACGCCGGGATCCCGATCAGCGGCGGCTTCCTGGCACGCGGCTTCAGCTCGCCGGTAACGCTCGGGATCTTTTTCGGATACCTGGCGGGAAAGCCCGTCGGCATCATCGGCGCCGCATGGCTAGTTACCCGGCTGAGCCACGGTCGGCTGCGCCCGCCCGTCGGCTGGGCCTCCGTGGCCGGCGTCGGCACTATCGCGGGCATCGGCTTCACCGTGTCCATCCTGATCGCGACCCTGGCCTTCAGCGGCATCCAGCTGCAGGAAGCCAAACTCGGTGTGCTCAGCGCGGCACTCGGCGCGTCACTCGCCGCGTGGCTTGGCTTCCGCGCCACCGCGCTGCTTCCGCCCAGGCTGCAGATCCGCGCTCTGCTGGGCACCGCCGAGCCCATTACCGACCTCGGCGTGCCGGTCGACTCCGATCGCGACCACATCCGCGGTCCCGCCCGCGCGCTCGTCACGGTCGTCGAGTACGGCGACTTCGAGTGTCCCTACTGCGGTCAGGCGGAACCGGTCATCAGGGCGTTGCTGGCCGGCCACGGCGACGTGCGGTACGTGTGGCGGCACCTCCCGCTGACCGATGTCCACCCCAACGCGCAGCTCGCGGCCGAAGCCGCCGAAGCCGCCGCCGACCAGGATGCGTTCTGGCAGATGCACGACCTGCTGCTGGACCGCCAGAGCGCTCTCGCGCCCAAGAACCTGATCGGTTATGCCGAAGAGCTCGGCCTCGACGCCGGGCAATTCCGCGACCACCTCCGAAGCCGCGCGGGCGCCGCCAGGATCGCCGAAGACGTCGACTCCGCCGACCTGAGCGGTGTCTCCGGCACGCCGACGTTCTTCATCAACGAGCGCAGGCACTACGGCGCCTACGACCTCAGCGCCCTTACCGCAGCCGTCAGGGCCGCAAAGGCACGCGCGATCACCAGCCAGGCACCCAAACCGCCGGCCACCTCACCAGAGGTGTCCTAAGCCAGCTCTGCCTGGGCCGGGCAGGCCGGGTGACCTGCCGTCGGCGGGCTGGCCGGCCAGGCGATCGCCCGGCCATCCTGCCGATAGATCCCGTGTGTCAGTGTCGCGACACGCGCCGTAGGCCGGCGTTGCGACAACCGCATATCCGTGGAATCATCCGGATGAACGGAGGTATGATGAGCCGCCTCGACCACGATCATCCAGTCGATCCCGAACGTGTGGCCGCAGCACAGGCTAGCTTGATCTCGGAAGCAGACGCGCGACGGCTGGCGGACCTGCTGGCTCTGGTGGCGGATCCCATCCGGTCGCGGATCCTCATCTCGCTCGGCAGCGTCGGCGCGCTGTGCGTTGGTGACCTGGCACTTGCGCTGGGCGCCTCCGAAGACGCCGTGTCGTATGCGCTGAAGCTGCTGCGGACGGCCGGCTTGGTGAGCTACCGCAAAGAGGGCCGGGCCGTGTTCTACCGGCTCGCTGAGGGCTTCCCCCACCAGCTGGTCGAGCACTGTCTCCGGCAGCTGCTAACCATCTCGTCCCGGGTGGGAGCGCGGGCATGAGGATGGGGTGCCAGCGGCCCCGCCGCGGGCGCCTGGCCAGCAGTGGGCACCGTCAGCGGCCAGTTCCCCGGCCGGCCCGCCATATCGGTGCTGCGCCATGAGGGCTTGGCACGCCGTGCTGCACGCGTTGGCGATCGCGGGCTCGATGACCTGGGAGATCCTCTGGGCCCTGATCCTCGGCTTCGGCCTGTCGGCCATCGTGCAGGCCGTCGTCCGGCGGGAGTCGATCGTCCGGCTGCTCGGTGACAACCGGCCGCGGACCCTAGCCATCGCCTCTGGCCTGGGCGTCGCCTCGTCGTCCTGCTCGTATGCGGCGGTCGCCCTGGCCAGGTCGCTGTTCCGTAAGGGCGCGGATTTCACCGCCGCGATGGCCTTCGAGATCGCCTCAACCAACCTCGTGATCGAGCTCGGGATCATCATGGCGCTCTTGCTCGGCTGGCGGTTCACCCTGGCCGAGTTCGCCGGCGGACCGCTGATGATCATCACCCTCGCGGTGCTCTTCCGCCTCTTCCTGCGCCAGAAGCTCCTCGCTGACGCGCGGGTCCAGGCTGATAAGGCGGTGGCTGGCTCGATGGAGGGTCATGCCGCCATGGACATGAGCATTCATGGCGAGGGCAGCTTCTGGCAGCGGCTGCGCTCGCCAGCCGGGTTCACCTCAGTCGCCCACGTCTTTGTCATGGAATGGGCGGCGGTGATCCGGGACATCGTCGGCGGCCTGCTCATCGCGGGCGCGATCGCGGCCTGGGTACCCGACAGCTTCTGGCAGCACTTCTTCTTCGCCGGCCACCCGGTATTGTCCAAGGTCTGGGGGCCACTGATCGGGCCGCTCGTCTCGGTCTTCAGCTTCGTCTGCTCAATCGGGAACGTGCCCCTGGCGGCGGTGCTATGGAACGGCGGCATCAGCTTCGGCGGCGTGATCAGCTTCATCTTCGCTGACTTGATTATCATCCCGATCCTGGTCATCTACCGGAAGTACTACGGCACCAAGATGATG
>Ga0070698_100002318_pt1 | contig 21057 bp, 14 predicted proteins | sample KBSK1502metaG_FD_65477 | JGI IMG/M metagenome (GOLD analysis project Ga0070698, IMG submission 65477) | Corn, switchgrass and miscanthus rhizosphere microbial communities from Kellogg Biological Station, Michigan, USA - KBS K1-50-2 metaG | ecosystem: Host-associated > Plants > Roots >...
TCGCCGACGCCGACGAACACACCGGCGAACACCTCGACGATTACGCCGACTCAAACCTCGACGCCGACCCTCACGCCGACCAGCACGCCGACGGTGACTCGGACCAGCACACCGACGAGCTCGCCGACGATCACTCCGACTTCAACCTTCTCGCCGACGCCGACGAACACACCGGCGAACACCTCGACGATTACACCGACTCAGACCTCGACGCCGACCGTCACGTCGACCAGCACGCCGACGGTGACTCGGACCAACACACCGACGAGCTCCCCGACGATCACTCCGACTTCAACCTTCTCGCCGACGCCGACGAACACCCCGGCGAACACCTCCACGATTACTCCGACTCAGACCTCGACGCCGACGCCAACTCCCACACCCTCTCCCACGTTCACTCCCGCGATCACGCAGACACCGACCTCGACAGCGACGCGGACACCCACCGCGACGATCACGCCGACATTCACCCCGACGCTGACGTTGGTTCCGACGTTCACGGCGACCCGGACTCCGACGCCGGGCCTGAGCTACTACACGCTCACCCCCTGCCGCGTCCTCGATACGCGCGGGTCGGCCGGCCCCTACGGCGCTCCGGCGCTTGCGGCGGGAGCCAGCCGAACATTCGTTTTCGCCGGACAGTGCGGCATTCCCGCGGGCGCCGTGGCCGTGGCGATCAACGTGATTGCCATCAACCCATCGGCCGAAGGGTTCTTGACTCTCTTCCCGACGGGCTCGCCGTTCCCGCCCACGTCCACGATCAACTACCGGACGGGCATCGTTCGAGCGAACAACGCGATCATTCCGCTGGGGCCACTGGGGGACATGGACGTGGTTTGCGGGCAGGCTTCCGGCAACGTCCACGCGGTCGTCGACGTGAGCGGCTATTTCGCTCCGTAAAGTTTGAGACTCGCTCTTATTGGAAGTATCCGCTCACGTCGAGGATGACGTGAGTGGTTCCCGAGCCCTGCCCGCTGTAGATCTCGAGAGTCCCCGTGCCCAACCCGACCACGGCGTTGTTGGCCCGGGTCTGATTCGCCCTGTAATTGATCGTCGAGACGAGCGGGACAGGCAGCCCTCCGGGGAAAAGGCGAAGGTGGCCTTGCGCCGTCGCGCCGGTGACCGCAACGTTGACCACAAGGGCCCGCGCGGTCGACGGGATGCTGCAGCTGCCTGCCACGCTGAAAAGTCGGGTCGCATTTGCGGCGAGAGCGGGTCCGCCGAGCGGACCGGCGGCGTTGCGTGTATCCACGACACGGCAGGGGGTGATCGTATAGAAGTTTGCGGCGGGCGGCGGCGCAGGGGGATTGACGCGGCCGATCTTGCTCGCGTTGAATTCGGTGAACTACAAGTTTCCGTCCGGTCCGCTGGCGATGACGTAGGGCCCGCTGTCGGCCGTCGGGATGAAGAACTCCGTGACGACTCCCGAGGGCGTGATGCGGCCGATCCGGTTGCCGTCGAACTCCGTGAACCAGAGGTTGCCGTCCGAGCCGGCGGCGATGCCGAACGCCCGGGTCGTCGTGGCCAGAGGAAACTCCGTGATGACGCCGGCCGTCGTGATCCGCCCGATCTTGTTGCCGGGATTCTCCGTAAACCAGAGATTGCCGTCCGCCCCGGCCGTAATCGCGCTGGAGTAACCCATGTTCCCTGCTATCGGGAACTCCGTGATCGCGCCGGCCGTGGTGATGCGCCCGATCTTGTTGGCCCTCTCGGTAAACCAGAGCGCTCCGTCTGAGCCCACCGCAATTCCATAGGGATCGCCCGATGCAGTCGGGATCGGGTACTCCGTAAACACACCCGCCGTGGTGACCCGCCCGATCCTGTTGCCCGCCATCTCCGTAAACCAGAGAGCCCCGTCGGGACCCGAGACGATCGATTGCGCACTGCCCGAAGTCGGCGGGACGAATGGCGTCGCCGCGCCCGAGGTGGTCATCCGGGTAATCCCGTTGCCCCCGGCAAACCACAGGTTCCCGTCCGATCCCACTGTGATGCTGTCGGACTGACCGACGGAAACCGGAAACGACGTGATCGATCCGGACGTCGTGATCCGGCTGACTCTCCCGTTCCAGTCGGTAAACCACACCGCCCCGTCCGGCCCCGCCGTGATCCCCGCGGGAAGACCCTGAACCGGAAGCGGATACTCCGCGTCGATCTGAGGAGGCGGAGGGCTTCCGATCAGGAGCTGTCCGATCTTGCTGGTCTTGAACTCGGTGAACCAGAGGTTTCCATCCGGGCCGGTGGCGATGACGTAGGGGCCGCTGTCGGCGGTCGGAATGAAGTACTCTGTGACGACGCCCGAAGGCGTGATCCGGCCGATCCGGTTGCCGTCGAACTCCGTGAACCAGAGATTGCCGTCGCTGCCGGCGGCGATGCTGAAGACCCGGGTCGTCGTCGTCAGAGTGAATTCCGTGATCACTCCCGCCGTCGTGATCCGCCCGATCTTGTTGCCCGGATTCTCCGTAAACCAGAGGTTGCCGTCGGAACCCGCCGCCATCGCGCCGGAGTAGCTCATGTTCCCCGGAATCGGAAATTCCGTGATCACACCCGCCGTCGTGATCCGCCCGATCTTGTTGGCCCTCTCCGTAAACCAGAGCGCACCGTCCGACCCCGCCGCGATCCCCCAGGGATTCGCCGCTGTGGTCGGGATCGGATACTCGGTGAACACGCCCGCCGTCGTCACTCGCCCGATCTTGTTGCCCGCGGATTCCGTAAACCAGAGCGCGCCGTCGGGACCCGACACGATCGACTGCGCGCCGCCCGAAGTCGGCGGCGCGAACGTTGTCGCCACGCCCGAAGTCGTCACCCGCGTGACCCCGTTGCCGCCGGCGAACCACAGATTTCCGTCCGGCCCCAACGTGATGGTGTCGGACTGACCTACACCCCCGGGAATCGAAAAAGACGTAATCGAACCGGACGTCGTGATCCGGCTGACTCTCCCGTTCCAGTCGGTAAACCACACCGCCCCGTCCGGCCCCGCCGTGATCCCCGCGGGAAGACCCTGAACCGGAAGCGGATACTCGACCGGCTGGGCGCGGACCAAGCCGCCGGCCAGCAGCCCCGCCGCCAGACATGCCGCGAGACGCAGCGCGACGGCATCCGAGAGGGACGATCGGCGGAGGCGCGCCATTGCCGCTTCGAGGAGCATGTGTTGTTGTTGAGTACGCCCAATATGCTAGCGCGAGGCTCGAAGACCGGCAAGACCTCGCGGGAACGCGGAACTCAACGAGAACTCGAATCGAACGGAGAGGTATCGTTCTGACCTATTCGACGGAGGCTCCGACATGAAACGCGGTCTACTCGTTCTGGCTCTTCTGCCCGTGTCGGCGGCGGCGCAGACACCCAGTCTGTCCAAAGAAATCAAGGAATTCGTCTCCGTCGATGCACCGGTCGTGGTCCTCCGCCACGCGCGGGTCATCGACGGCACCGGAGCCGCCGCGAAGGAAGACCAGTCCCTCGTCATCGCGGGAGGACGCATCGAGAAGATCGGCTCCGCCGATTCGGTAGGGACTCCCGCTGGCGCGCGAGAGATTGACCTGACTGGCGCCACGGTCCTTCCCGGTCTCGTCGGCATGCACGACCATCTCTTCTATCCCGCTCCGTCGTCGCCGGCTCGAGCCGTTGGCGGCGCTCTCGCGCTGTATCACGAGATGGCGTTCTCCTTTCCTCGTCTCTACCTCGCTTGCGGGGTCACGACGATTCGCACGACAGGTTCCATCGAGCCGCAGACGGACCTGGAGCTCGCCAAGCTGATCGATGCCGGAAAGTTCGCCGGGCCGAAGATCCACATCACGGCCCCGTATCTTGAGGGAGCCGGGTCCTTCACCCCGGTGCTGCGCGAGCTCACGGGTCCCGAGGATGCGCGTCGAACCGTCGACTACTGGGCGCAACAGGGAGCGACCTCCTACAAGGCGTACATGCACATCACGCGGGCGGAGCTCAGCGCGGCCGTCCAGTCGGCCCACTCGCACAACCTGAAGATCACGGGCCATCTCTGCTCGATCGGCTTCCGCGAGGCAGCCGCGATCGGGATCGACAATCTCGAGCACGGACTGTTGGTCGACACGGAGTTCGTCTCCGACAAGAAGCCCGACGAGTGTCCATCCAACAAGGCGCGCCAGGACTCTCTGGTTGCTCTCGACCTCTCGAGCGCGCCCGCGAAGGACATGATCCGCGATCTCGTCGCTCGTCATGTAGCGGTGACTTCGACGCTGCCGGTCTATGAAACCTCCGTCCCCAATCGGCCGCCTCTCCCGCAGCGCGTGCTCGACGCCCTTGGTCCCGAGTCCCGCGCCGACTATCTGGCCGGCCGCGCGCGGGCGGCCGAGCGCGCCGACAATCCGGCGGCGGCGCTCCTAAAGAAGGAGATGGATTTCGAACGCGCGTTCGTCGCGGCCGGAGGCCTGCTGCTCGCCGGCGAGGACCCGACGGGCTACGGCGGCGTCCTGGCCGGCTTCGGCGACCAGCGCGAGGTCGAGCTCTTAGTCGAGGCCGGCTTTTCCCCCGTCGACGCGATCCACATCGCGACGGAGAACGGCGCGAAGTTCCTCGGCGTGGCGGACAAGATCGGAACGCTCGCTCCCGGCAAACATGCCGACCTCATCGTCGTCCGCGGCGACCCTTCCAAGACGATCTCCGACATTGAGAAGACAGAGATCGTCTTCAAGGACGGAATCGGCTACGACTCCGCGAAGCTGATCGAGTCGGTTCGCGGCACCGTCGGGCTTCGGTAATCTGGGCTACGCCTCGAGAAACTTTCGGTTCCCGAACGGCCGGCCGCCCGTGGAGAAGTAGAGACCGTAGACGGCGACCACGACGCTCACGCCGAAGAGCCACCATCCGCAGAAGGCCGTCCACCCGCTCAAGCGCGCGACGTCGGGGAAGAGCAGCGTGAGGGCCCCGAAGAACATGGCCGCGGTCATCGCCAGCAGCCCGAAACGCGCGAGCAGCAGGAGCAACGCCAGACCAAGCACCGCGGCAAACGTCACCACGACAGGGTTGAGAGCCCCGAGCGACCCGAAGGTCGCCAGCATGAACCCGACCACGACCCCGAAGAAGACCGCCGGCGCCAGCCAGCGGAAACGGCCGAGGGCCCGGAGGAGCAGCAGCAGCAGGAGAAAGACCAGGCCGAGTCGGACCGCGACGGCGGCTGCCTCAATGACAGCGGCGGCACTGTGCTCGAAGCCGAGCAGAGGATCGAGCCCTCTCTTGACGGGAAACAACGGCGCGCGCGCCGGCAGCGCCAGCGCCAGCGCCCCCAGTCCGCCCAAGCCGTAAAACGTCGCCATGCCCAGGAGCACGTCGCGGGCGACCATCGGATCGCGCACGTTGCCGGCGATGAGCCGCGTCCACGAGACGAGGCGCTCGGGCCAGACCCGCCGGACCAACGGCTCGAGCGCGAGATACAGAAAGGCGGCCGTGGCACCGTAGTAGAGCGACCAGGCCAACGCACCCTTCAGGATGTTGGTCTCGCCCGCGAACGTCCAGGTATGGTGGGCGCCCACCAAGATCGACCCGAAGTAGCAGCCGAGCACAAACAGGCCGACCCGCCTCGCTCCCTCGTGTTCGCCCCGGCGGGCCCGCAGGTTGCGGAAGGCCAGCGGCACGGACGCCAGAATCAGGACGATGATGAGAAGGTTGGGGACATCGTCCGGCTTGATGAACTTGACTTCGGGCGGCCTCGTGGGCGGCGTCCAGGGCGGAACGACCCGGGCCTCGACGAGCCAACCGCCGCGCAAGCTCGCCTCGACGGAGGCCGGCACGGTGCCGTCGAGCCGGACTTCTAGGACCGAATGTCCGTCTCTGAGCTGCGCGCCGGCCGGAGAGGCGGGCACGAGCCCCGCGAGCAGGAAGAATTTAGCCAGCGGGCCGGGACTCTCAAGGCTCGCCTCGTTACCGATCCGGGTTGCGTGGTACGCGAGCAGCCGGCCGGCCGGGTCGAGGACCACGAGCGCCTCGTTTCCTCCCAACGGCGGGTCGTCGCGCGTCACGTGCCGCAGTTCGCCCCGCGGGAACAGCGGAACCGGGCTGCACCGATGCCAGAAGACAATCATGCGCCGCTCTGCGGCAGCGGCCTCGGCGCGGCGGGGGGATCTTCCGAGGCGGTCGCGGCGGCGCGCAGGGCCCCGTCGTCGTAGGCGAAGCCTGAAGCGTCGTCGGTGCAGGCCCCGCCATGCCCCAGCGCACGCATCGCCTCCTCGGCCTTCACGGCCAGAGCCGAGGGCGGCAGCCGCGGGGCAACGCGCTCGAGCACGGACACGCGGGCAGAGAGACCCCCGTAGGCGGCGACGAGGGTCGCGAGCACCACGCCCAGACAAGCCCACGCCGCCGCCGGCGCGAGCGCGCCGCGCACCGGCGCCGCCGCAACCTCGGACGGCGATGGTGTCTGACCGGCAGCCAGGGCGGCCTTGAGCGGGTCGCCTCCCGTGAGGGCGGTGAGCACGGCGAGCGCCGACTCCGGGCGGTCCTGGGGACGGACCGCCAGGCAGCGGAGGATCGTTGCCTCCACCGTCGGATCGATCTCGCGCACGATCTCGCCGGGCGCAATGACGTTTCCCTCCCGCCGCAGGCGGACCAGATCGCGCAGGGTCGCGGCGACGAACGCGCTCCGGCCCGTGAAGAGCTCGTAGAGGACGAGGCCGAGCGCGTAGAGGTCGCTCCTTTCGGTCGCGCCGGCTCCAGCGAACTGCTCGGGAGCCATGTACGCGGGCGTGCCAGCGACTTCGCCCTCCGAGTCCGACTCACCCGCGGCCACGGCGAGGCCGAAATCCGTTATCCGCGCGCGTCCGCGACCGTCCAGCATGACGTTGGAGGGCTTCAGATCCCGATGCACGACCCCCTTCTCGTGCGCCGCGGCGAGCCCGGCGCACAACTGTCTCGCGACCTCGAGGGCCTTGTCCGGCGGCAGGCGGCCGATGCGACGCAGGAGCGATCCGAGATCCTCGCCGTCCACGTACTCCATCGACAGGAAGTGGCGCCCTTCGAGCTCTCCCACGTCGTACATGCGGCACACGTTCGGGTGCGCGACCTGCCGCGCGAGGCGAACTTCGGAGAAAAATCGGTCGCGCCGGCCGGGATCTTCGGAGAGAGCCTTGGGCAGGAACTTCAGAGCCACCACTTGGCCGAGCTTGATGTCGTCAGCCCGGTAAACCTCGCCCATACCTCCCCGCCCGACAAGGCCGACGATGCGGTAGCGATCCACCAGCACCGCCCCCGGCGCGAATCCGCCGAGGTCGATCGATTCGGCGTACACGAGGCGGCCGACGAGCGATGAGGGAGTGCGCGGCTGGTCCGATGGCGGCGAGAGGCCCGTCGCCATCTGCGAGACCGAGCTGATTGGAGAGCCGCACGAGAAGCAAAACCGAGCTTCTTCCGGCAGCTCCACCGAGCAGGACGGACATCGAACCCGGAGCATTTGACCGAGATCGTACTCTGAGACCATGGGAGTCAGTCACACTCGCCCTGTTCGCAGCAGTCGAAGGCGACGGCAACGAGCCCATCCTCCACCATCGCCAGGACCAGCAGCGCGCTCTGAAGGTGAAACGATTCCTCGGCCAACAGCCGGCAGGCCGCCGAGCGCCGATCGTCGGTCTCGGCTCTATGTCAAATCTGATATACGGCTACCGCCTCGCCGCCTCCCGGTCGTTGCGATAGATCTTTCCTTCCTTCATCACGAAGAAAACCTTCTCGGTCTGCTTGATGTCCGAGAGCGGATTGCCGGGAACGGCGACGAGGTCGGCGAACTTCCCCTTTTCGATCGTTCCGATCTCCTTGGCGAGGCCGAGCAGATCGGCGCCGGAGGCGGTCGCGGCCTTGAGAGCCGAGGCGGGAGACATTCCCAGGCCGACCATCAGCGCGAACTCCTGCGCGTTGGTGCCGTGCATGGACACGGCCGAGTCGGTGCCGAACGCGATCCGGACACCGCCCTTCAGGGCGTTGCGGAACATGTCCGTTCTCGCTCCCACGGCGGCCTTTCCTTTCGCGGCAATGGCGGGCGGAAACTTGGAAGCCTGCGCCACGACCGTCTCGCCGGCCAAGAGTGTCGGAACGAGGTAAATCCCCCTCGCCTTCATCTGCGCCAGGGTCTCGGGTTTCATGAAGGATCCGTGCTCGATCGAGTCGACTCCGGCTTTGATTGCCACACGCCCCGCTTCGTCGCCGTGGATGTGTGCGGCGACTTTCCGACCCCAGTGGTGCGCCTCCTCGACGATCGCGTTGACTTCGTCCTGGGTCATTTCCGGAGCGTCGACCGGATCGCCGAGCGACAGGACTCCGCCCGACGGCATGCACTTGATCACGTCCGCCCCGTACTTGATCTGGTACCGCACTGCCGCCCGACACTCATCGGCGCCGTTGCAGACGCCCTGGAGCGGGCCTCGCGGCAAGCGCCGATCCGGAGGAATGGGAGATCCGTCCCCGTGGCCTCCCGTCGAGCCGATGGCATGAATCGCGACGAGCATCCGGGGCCCCTCGGCAATACCGGCGTTGATCGCGTTGCGCAGACCGACGTCGACATAGTCGTCCGCTCCGACATTGCGAACAGTCGTGAATCCCGCCTGGAGCGTCCGCTTCGCGTAGAGAGCCGCGTAGTGGGCCTGCTCCGCCGGAAAGCGCATGACGTTCTGGAAAAAATCGCGGAACCAGTTGTCGGAGCTCTCGCCGGTCAGATGAACGTGGGCATCGATGAAGCCGGGCAGGAGAGTTGCGTCTCCCAGGTCAAGGACGCGCGCTCCGGCCGGCACCGCCAGATCCGAGCCGACGGACTCGATGCGCGAGCCCCTCACCACGACGACGGCCGGCGAGGAAACCGCCTCCCCCCGCCCGTCGAATATCCGCGCCGCCTTCAAGACCACCGTCTCCGGCTCCGCCCCCCGGAGTGATGCCGAGACGAGAAACAAGATCGCGATCCTTGAGATTCGTCGAACCATCACGATTCCTTTCTTGGGACGAGTCCCGACTCCCGCCCCGTTCACTCCCCGCTCTGTTGAATCAGCTTCGCCACCAAGCCCGTCCATCCGGTCTGGTGCGAAGCCCCCAGACCCGCCCCGTTGTCTCCGTGGAAATACTCGAAGAAGAGAACGTGGTCGCGGAAATGGGGATCCTTCTGGAAGCGTTCCGTCCAACCGTAGACGGGCCGCCGGCCGTCGCCGTCGCGCAGGAAGAGATGCGTCAACCGCCGCGACAGCTCGGCCGCGACCTCCCAGAGATTGGCCATGCGGCCGGAGCCGAACGGCAGCTCCACCCGGTAGCTCTCTCCCAGATAGTGATGAAATTTCTGGAGGGACTCGATGATCAGGTAGTTGACCGGAAACCACACCGGCCCCCGCCAGTTCGAGTTGCCGCCGAACACTCCCGTCTTCGACTCGGCCGGCTCGTAGTCAACGCGGTGCTCGATCCCCTCCACGTTGAGCGTATAGGGATGGTCTTTGTGCCAGCGCGACAGAGCCCGAACGCCGTGCGGGGACAGGAACTCGTTCTCGTCTAGCAGATATCGCATGACGGAGCGCAGCCGGTCCCGATTCACGAGCGAGAGAAAACGCCGAACGGTGCCGTCGGGGGTCGTTTGGGTTTCGACATGGTTACCGAAGTCAGGTCGGTTCTCGATGAACCATTGCATCCGCCGCTTGAAGCCGGGGAGCCGGTCGACGATGTCGGACTCGAGCGTCTCGACCGCGAAGAGCGGGATTAGTCCGACCATCGAGCGGATTTTCATCGGAAAGGGACGTCGTTCCGGCACGTGCAGGACGTCGTAGAAGAACCCGTCCTCCTCGTTCCAGAGCTCGAACCCCCCTCGGTCGTTCATAGCGCGGCAGATGTAGACGAAGTGCTCGAAGAACTTCGAAGCCACGTCCTCGTAGGCCGCGTCCTCCTCGGCGAGCTCGAGCGCGATCGCGAGCATGTTCAAGCAGAACATCCCAATCCAGCTCGTGCCATCGGACTGCTCGAGAAAGCCACCCGTGGGCAGCGGCTGGCTGCGGTCGAAGACCCCGATGTTGTCGAGCCCGAGGAAGCCCCCCTGGAAGACGTTTCGTCCCGCCCCGTCCTTGCGGTTGACCCACCAGGTGAAGTTCAAGAGGAGCTTGTGGAAGACGCGCTCCAGGAAGCGGCGGTCCTTCTTGCCCCGGCGCTTCGCCTCGATCTTGTAGACGCGCCAGGCGGCCCAGGCGTGTACCGGAGGATTCACGTCGGAGAACGCCCACTCATACGCGGGAAGCTGCCCGTTGGGATGCATGTACCACTCGCGCAACAGCAGTACGAGCTGTTGCTTGGCGAAATCGGAATCGATGGTCGCCAGCGGAATGCAGTGGAACGCGAGATCCCACGCGGCGTACCAGGGGTACTCCCACTTGTCCGGCATCGAGAGGACATCCGCGTTGTAGAGATGCGTCCAGTCATGATTCCTCCCCTTCCAGCGTTGCGGAGGGGGTGCGGGCTGGCCCGGATCGCCGCGCAGCCAGCGCGGCAGGTCGTAGTAGTAAAACTGCTTGGTCCAGAGCAATCCGGCAAACGCCTGCCGCTGCACGGACCGCGCGTCGCCGGACACATCGGCCGGCGCCTGATCCCGGTAGAACTCGTCCGCCTCGGCCAGGCGCGCGGCGAAGATCTTCTCGAACTCTTCCCCGAACGGCTGGGAGAGGCGCGCGTCGTCCGTTAGGCGCAGCCGGATCACACCGGTTCCGTCGGGCGGTAGCTGCAGGACATAAACGGCGGCGGCCTTGGACCCGCGCCGGCTCGGATTGACCGCATCGCGCGAGCCGTGGATCACGTAGTCGTGAAACGCGTCTTTCACATACTTCGACTCGTTTTCCGCACCGTAGAGCCTCTGAAAGTTCGTCTCGTTTTCCGTGAACAGCAGCTCCGGCGCTCCCTCCCCGTGGAGCCAGAGCCGACCGTAGTAGTCGGAATCGAGCTCGATCGTCCAGCGACCCTCGGGTACCTCCGCGGCCCACAGACGAGAGCGCCGTTGCCCGAGCCCCCACGACCAGACGTTGCGGTACCAGATCGTGGGCAACAGATGCAGAGTGGCGGCCTCCGGCCCCCGGTTGACGATTGTGAACCGGACGAGCACGTCGTTGGGGCTTCCCTTCGCGTATTCCGTGAAGACATCGAAGTAGCGGTCTCCCTCGAAGACGCCGGTGTCCATCAGCTCGAACTCGGGAGCCTGTCGCCCGCGCTGCCGGTTTTCCTCTACCAGCTGGACGTAGGGGAACTCCGCTTGGGGATATTTGTAGAGGCACTTCATGTAGGAGTGGGTGGGCGTGGAATCGAGATAGAAAAAGTACTCCTTGACGTCCTCGCCGTGGTTGCCCTCGGGGCCGGTCAGGCCGAAGAGCCGCTCCTTCAGGATCGGATCGCGGCCGTTCCACAGGGCGGGCGCAAAGCAGATGAACTGATGACGGTCGCAGAGACCCGCGAGGCCGTCTTCGTTCCACCGGTAAGTCTTGGACGGGGCTTGATGATGAGGAAAGTAGTCCCATGCGCTGCCGTCCGGGCTGTAGTCCTCGCGCACTGTCCCCCAGGCCCGCTCGGCCAGATAGGGGCCCCAGCGTTTCCAGTTCTTCTTGCGCCGGCGGTCCTCATCGAGACGCTTCTCTTCGGGATCCGCGGTCGCCCCCGCAGCACCCTGAGTCACCCGAGTTGCCCGACGAGATTCCACCTTGACCGCTCCCTTTTCCTTCAAGATCTACCCGGAAAGAATTCGGACATAATCTCACTACTTTTATGGAGCTCGAGACCCGTGAGGATGGCCGGGTCACGATTCTGACCGTTCGCGGTGACCTGGTCATCGGTGAGGGAGAGTCGGCCTTCAAGAAGACGGTCACCCGTCTGATCGAGGAAGGGAAGATCTACCTGCTCGTCGATTTGAAGGAGGTCCGATTCCTCGACAGCTCCGGGCTGGGTGCTCTGGTGCGCGCGATGACGAACTCCCAGAAGGAAGGGGGAAACACGAAGCTCCTGCACGCCGGACCTCAGGTGAGGAAGTTGCTCGAGATGACCAAGCTCGATTCCGTGTTCGAGATCCACGACGACGAGGAGCGCGCGGTTTCCAGTTTTTGAAGTCGCCTAAATGCCCGAGCAACTCGAAGGGCTGACCGCCGCCGCCGAAGCCTCCGCGCTCGCGGAGCTCGCGCTTTGCGAAAACCTTTCTCAGACCTCCGGCTGGGCGGCCCGATGGAGCTCTCAAGTCAGCGGCGCGGATGGGGCTTTGCTCTGGGCGCCCGATGCGGTCAACCCTCTCTTTCTCTGCATCGGCGCCCACGGCGAGGGCACCGCGACGTTTCTGCGGCGATCCGTCTCGCGCGAGAGTGGTCTCGTACACGACCTGCAGCGCGATCGGCGGGCGCTCGTCCTCGAGCGTTCGGACTTTGCCGCCGGGAGCGATCCCTGGTTGAGGGATCTCCCCGTAGCGGCGGAGATCTGCATCGCGGTGCCGCTCGAGGCCGAAGGCATCGTCGTGGGACTCCTGGCCCTGATCTTTTCCCGCCGGCCCCAGAAGCAGGCCACGCTCGCGCGCCTGGACGGCTTTCTCCGCCAGGCCGCGCCGGCGCTCGGCCGGGCCCTGCGCGCGGAACGCAAGACCGTCGGCATGCTCCACGCGATCGAACGACTGACCAATCTCTACGACCTCTCCAAGGCGTTCGGCTCGACGATCGACCTGGACGAGCTCAACAAGATCATCGTCCGGAAGGCGGTCGATTTCAGCGTGGCCGAGGTTGGCTCCTTCTGGCTGCTAGAGGAAGAAGCTGAGGAGGTGGTTCTCGCGGCCACGGCGGTCAACGAAAACTACGAAGTCGAAAGTCCGCCCGACGCCGTCGGAGGCTCGATCGTCGGGGACCTGCTGGCCGAGAAACAGATCGTCCGGCGCAACCGGATCCCGCCCGACGACCCGCTGGCGAAAGAAAGCGAGGGGTATCCGATTCGCGCCGTGCTCGCGTTGCCTCTCGTCGAAGAAGAAGTGCCGGTCGGGGCGCTCGCGCTCGTCAACAAGCGCGGCCGCCACCCCGAGTTCTCTGCCGAAGACGAGGAGCTGCTAAAAGACCTCGCCCGCCAGGCCGTTCGCGCGCTGCGAAACGCTCGCCAGTACGAGGCGGAAAAGAAAGTCGAAGAGCTCGACGCCCTCTTGACCGTCAGCCGCGAGATCACATCGACGCTCGACCTCGACAAGGTGATGACAACAATCGTCAATGCCACGGCACCCCTGATTGCCTACGACCGCTCAGCGATCGCGATCATGCAGCGGGGAAAGGTGCGGATCGGGGCCGTGTCGGGTCAGGCCAAACTCGACCGCAAGAACCTGCAGATCCAGCGGCTCGAGGAGCTGCTCCAGTGGATCTATTTCAGCGGATCCGACGTTGCCGTCATCCAGGAGACGGATGGAAAGATCGTCGCCGAGCGGCGGGAGACGGAGGAGAAGTTCCGCACGTACTTCCGGGAGAGCGGCTTCCGTTCCTTTTACGGTGTTCTCCTCAAAGACGAGGAGGGCAAGCTCGGAGTCTTGAGCTTCGAGAGAAAGACCCCGCTCATCCTGACTGAAGGAAACCGCGACGTGCTGGACATCCTCGTGAACCAGGCGACCGTGGCAGTTCGCAACGCGCAGCTCTATCGACAGGTCCCACTGGCCGGCTTCTGGAAGCCTCTGCTGGAAAAGCGGCAGAGGCTTTTCGAGATCCCAAAGACCCGACGACTTGCCTGGGGGCTCGGCGCGCCGTTGGTGCTCCTTATTCTCTTGGTGGTTCCGTGGAGGGTCCGGCTCGCGGGGCCGGCGCGAGTCTTACCAGGGCGTCGCGCGGCCGCCACGGCGGGAGTGGACGGAGTGGTCTCGGCCGTCCTGCATCGGGAGGGAGATCTCGTCCGAGCAGGAGACATCATCGCCACGCTCAGTGACGAGAGGTACGCCGCGTCTCTCGAGGAGGCACGCTCCGGCCTCGCCATCGCAGACAGCGAGGTCTCCCGCCATCGTGAGGCCGGAGATGCGGCCGCCGTGTTCGAGGCTCAGTCTCGGCGAGATGAGCTCGCGGCGAAAATTTCCCTTGCGTCGGACCAGTTTGCGCGCACGCGTATCCGCGCACCGCTGGACGGGGTCATCGTCACGCCGCGGATCGAAGAGCGCGTGGGCCAGTTCTTCCCGAGAGGAACGGAGCTTTGCGTCGTGGCGGACGCGCGCAACGTGACGGCGGAGGTCGCCGTAGACGAACCGGATGCGTCACTCGTCAAGCCGGGGGAACCCGTGGCGCTGAAGTTCAATACCTATCCCACACGCACCTTTCGCGGTTTCGTCTCCCGGGTCGGCTCCTACATCCGAGAAGAGGACAAGGAGCGGTTCGTCATTGCGGAGGTCCAGGTCGAAAACGCCGGCGGATTGCTCAAGACCGGGATGCTCGGCAAAGCCAAGGTTTCCAATGGCCGGAGACCCGTTCTGTTTGCGATCGGGCGCAAGCCGATGCGCTGGCTCTGGAACAAGCTCTGGCCGCTTCTGCCGTGAGCGCGGTCGTCCGCCCCCGAAGTCTCGTCGCCGCTACGCGGCCCAAGGAGGCCGCTCGCGCTCTTGCAGCGCGGCACGGCTCACCCGACGATCGTCCCGCTCTTCGCAAAGACCTCCGGGTGCGGCGCCAGGTCCAGATGGGTGACGTCGCGTGGATCGTCAAGAACCCCGAGACGATGAAGTACTACATGTTCCGCGACGCCGAGTGGAACCTGATCAAACTCTTCGACGGTACCCGGACCCGCACGGAGATTCTTCAGAAGTACAACCGGCATGTTCGCAACCCGGCCGAGCTCACCCTTGTTCTCAACTACGAGAGGCGGCTCCGCCGGATGGAGTTGATCGAGCAGTCCACGACCGAGCGCAGTCTCGAACTGCTCGACCAATTGAAGAGCATGCGCGAAAGGAAGGCGGAGGAAAAGTCGGAAGGCTTCAACATCTTCTTCATCCGGTTCCACGTACTCGATCCGGAGCATTTTCTGCAGCGCACCGTGAAGTATGTCCGGTGGATATGGACCCTGCCTGTCGTTATAGCCACTTGTGTGGCCTCGGCGTGGACGGTCGGAGTCTTCGCGCTCAACGGGAAGGCGATCTGGGCGGGCACACTCCAGCTCTACCATTTTGTCGGCAAGCCCCTTCTCGACATCGCCCAGTTTTTTGTGATCCTCTGCGTCATCGGAGCGATTCACGAGTTCGCCCACGCGTATGCCGTAAAGGTCTACGGCGGAGAGGTTCACGACATCGGAATGGCGCTCTTTTACTTCACACCGGCCTTTTACACAGATACCTCTGATGCCTTCATGTTTCCCAACAAGTGGCACAAGCTGTACGTCAACATCGCCGGCATCTATGTCGAAGCGATCATCTGCTCGGCCGCGACTCTCCTCTGGGTGTTTTCCTACCCGGACACTCTTGTCCATGAGCTCGCGTATAAGACGATGCTCCTGACGGGCTTTGCCACCGTCTTTTTCAATATCAACCCCCTCATCAAGGTCGATGGATACAATTCGCTTTCGAGTGTTCTCCAGCTTCCCGGCTTGCGAGAAGGAGCGTTTCGGCTCATAGCCGCTTCCCTCCAAAAGTACGTCCTCCGGCTTCCGATCGAGATTCCGCCGATGACCCGGCGCAAGAGATGGATCTTCTGGATCTACGGCGTCCTCTCGATCGCCTATACCGCGACGATCATGCTGGTGATCGCGGGGTGGATTTCGAATTTCTACAACAAGTACTTCCCCGACTTCGCGGTCGTCCTCATTCTCCTCAGCCTCTACTACATCTTTCGCAAACGCGTTCGCCAGCTCACACGCATCGCGAAGCTTTTTTACCTGGACAAGAAGGAGCTCGTCATGTCGCCGAAAAGTCGGGCTTCACTCATTGCGGCGGCTTTGGTGATCCTGCTCTTGCTCTTCGTGCCCTGGTCCCGCCGGACGATCCGCGCCGAAGCCGTCCTGAGGCCGGTTGAGAAAATGGCTCTTCAAGCCCCGGAGGACGCGATCGTTTCGCAGGTCCTGGTCGGAGAGGGAGATCTCGTTGAGCTGGGACAGCCGATCCTGAAGTTGTCCAGCCCCGCCGCCGACGAACAAGCTCGACGCCTCTTCGTCGAGCGCGAGCTCTTCGATAAGAAGTCGAATCGCGCCCGGGAAGCGGGCAACGCGGCCCTGACCTACCAATCCGAGCAGCGTCAGATGGCGGCCCAAGTCGGGTTTCACAGCGCAGAATCCCGGCGCGAGGAGCTGCTCGTGCGAAGTCCGATCTCCGGCCGCATCCTGACGCATCGGCCAGCGGACTTGACGGGCCGGTACGTTGTCGAGGGGACCGAGTTACTCCAGGTCGGGGACTGTCGCAGGATGGCAGCGGATGTCGAAGTTTCCGAGCGTTTCTTGGACTATCTTCGGAAGGACGCCTCGGTCAGCGCTCTGATCCGAACAAGCCCGACGGAATCCCGGAGAGGTTCGGTCGCGAGGTTATCCGAGGCGACGGCCGGAACGCCGGCGACCGCGGCAGCGGGCAAGGATCCCGCTGCGCCTTCCAACATCCCGGATCGTTTCACCGTGGTCGCGCTCTTTGACAATTCCGATGGCGCCCTCCTTCCGGGGGCAGTCGCCAGGCTAAAAATCCATTCGGATCATGAGGCCTATGCGTTCCGCGCCTGGCGCATCTTCTGGCGGTGGCTGCGGACGATCGTTTGGTAAAAAAAACGCCCCGCGTTAACGGGGCGCTCGACTTGCCTTTCGGAAGGTTTATTCCTGGTTCCGCAGGGCATCGTCCCGCAGGGCATCGTCACGGAGCGCATCGTCTCGCAGGGCATCGTCACGGAGCGCATCGTCCCGCAGGGCATCGTCACGGAGCGCATCGTCACGGAGCGCATCGTCTCGCAGCGCATCGTCGCGGAGCGCATCGTCTCGCATCGCATCGTCTCGCATCGCATCGTCACGGAGGGCATCATCACGGAGGGCATCGTCTCGCATCGCATCGTCTCGCATCGCATCGTCTCGCAAGGCGTCGTCTCGCAGCCCCTGCTCGCTAAGACCCTTCTGGCCAGGCGAGACGGCGAGATTCTTCCCCAGGCTGGAGACGCGGATCTCCTCCATGGTCTTGCCCGTAGCCTCCTTGATCTTCGCCTTCTGTTCCGGGGTCAACTGAATCCTGACTTCTTTTGCCATCATTTTCCTCCTTCTGCTTGAGGAGAGGTATCGCAACACGGAGGCCATCCCTCTCCACCGAGAGACCAGGTGGCAAGCGTCTGATTCACAAAGACATTCGCGAAGGTCGCCCCCGCTCGAGGGCCTCCGTCTTGAGTGCTTTTTTCACCCGAGGTTGATTTTCTCAACCACCGGTCGCCTACAAGCCGTACTTCCGGCAGAGGTACTTGATCTGGTTGGAATCGAGACCGAGGCGGCGGGCGGCTTCGGCTTTGACGCCGCCGGCGGAGGCAATCGTGTCGGCGAGGAGCTTTTTTTCGAACCCCTCGACGGCCTTGGCAAACGGAAGCGCGTCCTGTAGTCGCTGGGTTTGTGCCGGTTGGCGAAAGGCCCGCGGCAGATCCTCCTCGCTGATGTCGTCGCCGTCGGAAAAGAGCACGAGCATCTCGATGACGTGCTCGAGCTCCCGAACGTTGCCGCGCCAGGGATGGGCGCCGATCCGGTCCAGAACTTCCGTCGAGAGACGGCGCGCGGGCCGGCGATGGCGCGCTGTGAACTTCGCGAGGAAGTGCTCGGCTAAGAGCGGGATGTCGCCTGGCCGCTCGCGCAGCGGCGGGATTCGCAAAGGGATCGTGTTGATGCGGTAAAAGAGGTCCTCGCGAAAGGCGCCCTCGGCCACCTTCTTTTCCAGGTCTTCGTTGGTCGCGGAGATCAGGCGAAAGTCGATCGGGATAGTCCTTCGCCCTCCGACTCGCTCGATCTCGTGCGTCTCGAGCGCGCGCAGGAGCTTGGACTGAACGGCCGCGGACAGGGTGCCGATCTCATCTAAGAAGAGCGTTCCACCTTGGGCGAGCTCGAAGCGGCCGGGGCGTGACGCGATGGCGCCGGTGAACGCTCCTTTCTCGTGCCCGAAGAGCTCCGACTCGGCGAGAGTTTCGGGGAGGGCCGAGGCGTTCAAGGCGATGAATGGGCGATTTTTTCGCGAGCTGCGATCATGAATGGCGTGGGCGACCAGCTCCTTGCCCGTGCCGCTCTCTCCGAACAAGAGAACTGTCGCGTCGGTGGGGGCAACCTTCTCGATCTCGGAGAAGAGCTTCTTCATCGGTGCGCTCGAGCCGACGAGGCGATCGAAGCTCTGCCCAATCCGCGCCTCCTGCTTGAGCTCACGGTTTTCCACGAGAAGCCGCCGCCGCTCGAGCGCCCGCGTCAAGATGACCAGCAAGAGCGCCGGATCGATAGGCTTGCGGAAGAAGTCAAACGCGCCGAGCTCGATTGATCGCAGCGCGACCTGACGGTCCTCCTCGCCTGACATCATGACGACGGTCGCCTCCGGATCGCGCCGGCGAACCTCCTCCAGGAGCTTCAGACCCTCCTCGACCTGGCCCGAGGGAGGCAATCGGAGGTCGAAGAGATAGAGGTCCGGATCCGAGTTGAGCAGTGCCCGTCCTTCGGTCGCGTCTCGGGCGCCGCGCACCTCGAAGAGCCCCTTGAGCGACCAGCGGAGCTGATCGAGCAGGATGGGATCGTCCTCGATGACAAGGAGGGTGCCGGGCACCGCCGGCGTTCCGATCACGATGTCTCTGGCTCCGACTCGGCCTTCGAGACGCCGGGAAAGGTCAACCGGACAACCGTTCCGCCGCCCGGCTCGGAGAGCAAGCGGATGGCGCCCCCATGGATTCGCACGATCTGACTCGCCGTGGCAAGCCCTAATCCCACGCCCTCGGACTTGGTGGTTTGGAAAGGCTGGAAGAGCCGGTCGCGTACGAAGTCCGCGGGGATCCCGCTGCCGTTGTCGATGATCTCAACCACCGCACGCCGACTGCGACCTGTTTCCTCGGAGAAGGTCCGCACCAATACCTTACCCTCCGGTGGAGTCGCTTCCAGCGCGTTCTCGACGAGGCTGGCCAGGGCGTCCGTCAGGTAATACGGGTCGCCCCATATCTCGGGCGGCTCTCCGAGCGCCAGCGAGAGCGGGGCGCGGCTGTGCCCCCCGGCCTTGGGCACATCGCGGCGCGTCGTGCCATCGGCCACCTCTCGCACGATGCTGTTCAAGTCGAGGGCGACCTTGATCAGAACGGAGTCCTCGTGCGCGGAAAAACGGTCCACGATGCCGTCGAGACGGCCAATCGTCGATCGCAGCAACTCCTGAATGGAGCGCTTGAACTCGGGGTCTTCGTAATGTTCCTCGAGGTTCGACAGAAGCAGCTGCAAACGAAACCCCATGTTCTTGATGTCGTGCACGAGCACGCGGTCCAGGGTCGAGCGCAGCTGAGACGGGCCTCGGGGGCGCGGCGGGGTCGTCATCACCGGGTGTCCGAGGTGGGAAGCGTCACTTCGACTGCCAGGCCGGGACGCAGAATCACCCGGGGCGAATCCCTCCGAACCCGGATGACGACCTGAAAGGTCCCGCTCGCCGGATCTACGGTTGGGCCGATGTATTCGATGGTTCCCTTAGTGCGTGCCTCATGAAAGTTGACCGGAACCACGTCGACCACCATTCCCCGGTGGATTCTCAGAAGTTCTTTTTCCGGAACGTAGATGCGCGCGAGCAACGGTTCGAAGGCCGTGACCTTGAACAGAGGGACGTTTTGATTGTCGATGACCTTCTGGCCGACACGAGCCTGCTTCTCCGTCACGATTCCCGCGAAGGGCGCCCGGATGACGGCGTAGTCGCGGATCGCCTTTGCCTTTTCCCAGGCCGCCACAGCCACGGCGTACTGTGCGCGCTTCGTGTCCAGATCCGCTCGGCTGCCGACGCCGCCGCTGGTCAGCGCCTCCGCGCGATTGAGCTCCGCCTTGGCCAATCCCATCTGTTCCCTGGCCTGCTGAACGTCCTGATCGAACTCCTTGAGCTCGAGTGTGCACAGCGGATGACCTCGGGTGACCGCCGCCCCCCGCTCCACGTGAATGGTCTCGATCACTCCGGTGATACGGGAAGAGACCGTGACCTCCTGGTCCACCATCAGGTGCGAGGCGTAGACGGTGCCTGCGGGCGTCGGCTGGGGAGCGGGCGCCAGTCCGAAGAGCAGAGCCGCGAGAAGCATCGTCATCACCTTGGATGTTGCGTGGCGGGATGCTATCGTTAAAAGCAGATTCTATGGCGATCACACTCGCCGACGACCAGCCGGCGACCGAGCAGAAAGGGCCCCGGGCCAATTTCCGCTGGATCCTCACCGATCCGTGGGACGAACGGCGTTTGGCGGCCTTTTTGATGACCAAGCACCGGCGCAACGAGTCGGACTGGACCCGCCGCGCGTCTCCCTTCTACGCGTCCCTCGGGCAGTCGACGATCGAGTGCTCCGTGCCGGTGGCGAGCCCCGAATCTCTTCCGGAGCTCGAGAAACTCCTGACCTCGGAGTTGCGAGGAATCCTGATCGGGGCCAGTCAGGTCCACGACGAGATGATCTCCGGCCAGGACTGGCGAGGGGTGACCCCTCCGTAGTTCTCAGTTCTCAGTTCTCAGTTTTCAGTTCTCAGTTCTGAAGCCACCTTTCGGGACTGTTTTTTACTGACAACTGATAACTGATGACTGAAAACTCGCCTCCCGTATAATCCCCCTCGCAAAAAAGGGGGACCAAAGGATGCTCTCCGTTCCCTCGCTCCGGCTCAATCAATTCGGGGTCCGCTTCTACGAGGCCCTTTTGTCCGGCGCGGACCTGCAGTCGCTGGTCGGGTTCGAGGTCCTCTCTTTCGGTTCGGATACCCAGACGACGCGCGGGAAGGCGAAGAAGAAGGCGTCCGGACGGGTCAACTGGGAGTTTCTCGAGAAAAAGATCGCGGCTTCCGAGCAGGCCTTTCAACGACCGATCATCCAGAGAAAGATCGAAGAGCTCGTCAACTACTACTTGCAGTGCGCCGACTCCGGAACGCTCCCGGCCATCCCCGGAAGCGTGCTGCTGGTCTCGGAGAAGCGCCTCGAGTTTGTTCCGGGGGGCG
>Ga0070698_100002319_pt1 | contig 21057 bp, 20 predicted proteins | sample KBSK1502metaG_FD_65477 | JGI IMG/M metagenome (GOLD analysis project Ga0070698, IMG submission 65477) | Corn, switchgrass and miscanthus rhizosphere microbial communities from Kellogg Biological Station, Michigan, USA - KBS K1-50-2 metaG | ecosystem: Host-associated > Plants > Roots >...
CTGCGACGAATTGCCGATACGATCCGCGTGAAGGGTGAAGCGCCGCGCGTCGTCACGCTCGAGTTCACGCAGCACGGTCCGATCGTGAACGAAGAGGCCGCGGGGGCCGACGGGCACGCCCGCGCGTTCACCCTTCGGTTCGTGGGCAGCGAGCCCGGTACGGCTGGGTACCTGGCACAGGTCTCCGTGAATCGCGCGCGCGACTGGAGCTCCTTTCTGAGCGCAGCCGGTCGCTGGAAGTTGCCCACGGAAAACCTCGTCTATGCGGACGTCGACGGGAACATCGGCTGGATCGCCGCAGGGCTGATGCCCAAGCGCGAGTGGTCGGGTCTGCTGCCGGTGCCGGGCACCGGCGGTTACGAGTGGAGCGGCTTTCGAACGGTGGAGGAACTGCCGCGCGCGTTCAATCCGCCCAACGGATTCATCGTCACGGCGAATCACGACATTCGGCCGCGCGGCTACAACATTCCGCTCAACTTCGAGTTCGCCACACCGCTTCGGGCGAACCGGGTCGCCGAGGTGCTGCGCAGCGGATTCAAATTCAGCGTGCGGGACTTCGAGCAATTACAGCACGACGAGCTGTCGACACAAGCCGGTACGCTCGTGCCGCTGTTGTTGTCCGCGGCGGCGCGCTTCAACCGCTCGTCGCGATGGGAGTATCGTGCGCTCAAGAGCTGGGACTACGTGATGCGCGCGGACCAGCAGGCGCCGCTCCTGTTCGAGAGCTGGAAGCGCGCGCTCAGCGCGATCACGCTGCGTCGCGTCGCCGGACAGGATCCCGCTCTCGCTGCGCTCGGCGACTCGTGGATCGACGAATGGCCGTCGCCGGATGCGCCGCTCGCCATGTTGTCGCCGGCAGCGCGGGATACCGTGATGCTGGCATCCATGGACACGGCGCTGGCGCGCATGCGCGTAAGATTGGGCGCGGACAGCTCTCGGTGGCGTTGGGGCGCGCTGCACACGGCGGCCTTCCCGAACAAGGCCGCCGCTGCGTTCGATCTTGGGCCGGTAGCCCGCGGCGGCGATGGCAGCACGGTGAATGCGACGGCGGGCGCCGACTATCAGCAGACACACGGAGCGTCCTATCGCGAGATTCTCGACGTCGCCGACTGGGATCGGTCGGTCGCGACGAGCGTCCCCGGTCAGTCGGGACAACCCGAGAGCGAATTCTACGGCAACCTCCTGGCACTCTGGGCGCGCGGAGAATACTTCCCGCTCTCGTATTCGCGCGCCGCGGTGGAACGCGACACGAAGCACGTGCTCTGGCTCAAGCCGCCGACGTCAGCCACGCAGTAGTGTGGTTGCGAGAGTGCCATGCCGGTCGTTTTCTGTAAGTAGATGAGACCCGCGAGGTCCTCATGAAACACTACTTCCCGAAGCACACGGTTCAGTGGCACTTCGAAGAGCCGACGGTGATGCGCAAGTTCTCCCTGTCGCTCGGCGAGATGGCGGTGCTGACCGGAATCGTTCTTCGCCTGTATCGGGCGCTCGTCATCACGCACGGGACGACGTCAAGCTGGTTGTGGGCAGGCGGCACGTTCGCGCTCGGACTGCTCCTGTTGTGCGCGATGGCGACGATGCATCTCGCCAATTTCCCGTTGAATCGCTGGGTGTGGCGCGCTCCGGCCTTCGCCGCCGTCGAAGCGGCCGCCGAGTCAGGGACCGCGCTGGTGCTGATCTGGTTCGGCCGAGAGCCGTCGGGGTCGACACGCGCGGAGTGGAGCGACTGGCTTCCCATGGCGGGCGGAACGCTCTGGACGCGCGAGCTCACCGTCTGCGCGTGGGCGTTGTTCCTCGCTGGCGTGGTGTGGGTGGTGCGTCGCACGATCCTCCGCGAGCAGAAGGTGGAGGAAGAGGTCGTAGAGGACGCGGCGCAGGCCTGATGGGTGGTGGGTGATCGGTGGTGGGTGATCGGTGATGGTTTGCGCTTGCTATATTGAATCGGCATGCGCAAGGCCAAGAAAGACCTCATCGTCGTTGGCGATCGTGTCCTCGTGAAGATCGTGGAAGGCGAGGAGCGTACGAACGTGGGGCTGTATCTCCCGCCGACCGCTGTCGACAATCAGGCCGTTCAGAGCGGAACCATCGTCGCGACGGGTCCGGGACTGCCACTACCCGCGCCAGACACCAATTCCGACGAGCCCTGGCGCACGACAACGCGCGAGACGCGGTTCGTCCCCATGCAGGCGAAGATCGGCGACTACGCGCTCTTTTTCCGAAAGGCTGCTGTCGAGATCACGTTCGAGGGTGATCGGTTTCTCGTTGTCCCGCAGGCCGCGATTCTCGCGCTCGTGCGGGATGAGGATTTTGATATTGATAGCTTGTAAGTAGCGGCGGACCTAACGACGGACCCAACACCGAACACCTAGCTCCTAACACCTAACACCTGCTCTTATATGCGCCTCCCAATGTCCCCCGGCATGTACCCCGAAGAGCTCGTGCAGCCGATGCGCGCCGAGCTGACTCAGATCGGTTTCGAAGAATTGCGATCGGCGACCGAGGTTGATGAGCGGTTGCCCGAAAAAGGAACGACACTCGTCGTCGTGAATTCCATCTGCGGCTGCGCGGCGCGCATGGCGCGGCCCGCCGTTCGTCTGGCGCTCCAGCAATCCAGCGCAAAGCCCGAGCATCTCACGACGGTGTTCGCGGGTCAGGATCGCGAGGCGACGGACCGCGCGCGCAGCTATTTCACCGGATATCCGCCCTCGTCACCCTCGATCGGGCTGCTCCGCGATGGTCAGATCGTGTTCATGCTCGAGCGTTGGCAAATCGAGGGACGCCCCGCGCCGGACATCGCCGCGGAGCTCAAGGCTGCGTTCGAGGAGCACTGCGGGGCCGGGAACTAGTAACGGTCGGCCAGCACCGGCTTCACCTTTACGGTATCGCGCGATTTCAGCTGGAAGGTCACCGTGCCGAAAGGCATGTGCGTCTTCATCTGGAGCATCATCCGCGAATCGTCGCCCTGAATCCAGACCTCGGCATTCGCGTTCTCCGCGAAGATTCCTTTCGCCTTGATCTTCGGCTGTAGCACGAAGGCGTCGAACTCACCTGCCGGCACGCTCACGCGCTCGCGGCGCACGACCGTCACGCGCACGGGATTACGATCGGGCTTGAAGTAGCGATTGAAGGTATACGTCTTTCCAACCTCGAGCGGCATCGTTCGCATGAAGTAGATGAACGCGCCATCGTCCAGCGGCTGCTCGACGGTCGCCGTCTCCGGCTTCCCGTTTTCGGCGTACACGCCGCGCTCCGGGTAGATCTCGTAGGTGCGGTCACGCTCATACGCGCCCTGGTCGATCTTCTGGTGATAGCGCAGCGACACGAGCGTCTTGGGGTCGAACCAGCTCTCGTACACGTCGTTCACGCCGAAGAACAGCAGGGAGCCGGACATGCTGAAAACGCTGTGATACACCTGGCGTCCGCGCAGCGTATCGAGCTTGCGGAGCTCGGCGACCGCGGTGCCGCGTCCGATCGGGCCGACGCGCACCGAGTACGTGAGACGCTCGCCGATCGCGAAGGGCCGGAGCGCGACTTCACCGGCCGCTTCCTGTCGCGCGACACTCTGGGCAGCCGACGCCGCCGCTGAGCTCGCAACAAAAACGATCGCGTACGTCGCGACCAACCGAGACATCCGGGAGTACCCAATCCCAACCGTGCCGCGCAACTTCACCTCTCAGAGCGACCTGTCTGAGCGGGCCGGTACCCGGATTTCCTCCTTCGGCGAAGGCGGGACGGGAATAAAGTCCTCGCCCGGGTTGATGTAGACGTCGCGCTCGACACCGTACTGCCGATTGTGAAGCTCGCGATACCGGCCGCCGAGTCGCATCAATTCATGGTGCGTGCCACGTTCAACGATCTCGCCGGCCTCGAGCACGATGATCTGATCGGCGCTCTCGATCGTGGACAAGCGATGCGCGATGACGAACGTCGTACGCCCGCGTCGCAAACTGCGTAAACCGTCTCGAATCATCGCTTCGCTCTCGCTGTCCAGCGACGACGTGGCTTCGTCGAGAATCAGGATTCTCGGATCCGCCAGAATTGCCCGCGCGATCGCGACCCGCTGTCGCTGGCCGCCTGACAACTTCACGCCGCGCTCGCCGACGATCGTCTCGTATTTGTCCTTGAAACCCTCGACGAACTCGTCGGCGTGCGCGATGCGCGCCGCTGCGACGACTTCATCCAGCGTCGCGCCGGGCTTGGAGTACGCGATGTTCTCGTGGATGGTGCCGTCGAACAGGAAGTTGTCCTGCAAGACGACCCCGACCTGGCCGCGATAGTCGTTCAGCCGGAGCGTGTCGAGGTCGCGGCCGTCGACGAAAATTCTGCCCGACAGCGGCCGCGCAAACGCCATGACGAGACTGACGAGTGTGCTCTTGCCGCCGCCGCTCGATCCCACCAGCGCGGTGGTGGTGCCTGCGTTCGCGTGGAAGCTGATGTCCTTCAACACAGGAACGCCGGGGTTGTATTCGAACCACACGTCGTGGAACTCGATCTCGCCCTCGACCTCCGCAATCTCCGCCTTGCCGGCGTCCGCCTGATCCTCGGTGGTCATGTCGCGGATCTCTCGGATGCGATCCAGCCCGGCGAACGCCTCGCTGATCTGCGTGCCGATCGAGGCAATTCCTACCAGCGGCGCGGCGACCATTCCAATGAAGAAGACGTACATCATCATGTCGCCGAGCGTCATCCGGCCGGCGAGGACGTCTCGGCCACCGACGAGAATCATCAACACGCCGATGAGTCCCGTGATGACAGCAACGCCCGAGCCGACCGCCGACGTCCCCGTGATCGTGCTCGCGACGTTCCGGAAGAGCTTGTGGGCGCCCTTGGCGAACGTGAGCCGCTCGCGCCGCTCGGCTGTGTACACCTTTACGATGCGAATGCCGCCGATGGTCTCCGCGAGACGTCCCGTGACCTCTGCGTTGATCGCTCCGCGCTCGCGGAACAGCGGGCGGAGTTTCTTGAAGGCGATCGACATCATTCCGCCGAACACCACCAGGATGAACACGGTGAACATCGTCAGCTTCCAGTTCAGCCAGATGAGCACCCCGATCGCGATGAACGCCGTCAGGAAGCCGCCGACAAGCTGGATGATCCCCGTGCCGACGAGGTTTCGCACGCCTTCCGCGTCCGTCATCACGCGCGAGATCAGGATTCCGGTTTTCGTGGAATCGAAGTACGAGATCGGCAGGCGCAGTACGTGGGCCTGCACGGATTTGCGCATGTCCGTGATGGCGCGCTGTCCCGCGAGCGATACAACCTGGGAAAGACCAAACCCGGTGAGCGCCTGAACGATCGTCGCGCCGAGCGCGGCTCCCGCCAGTGGAAGGAGCATGTCCGCCCGATGCTTTCCGACCACATCGTCTATCAGAAACTTCGACGTGGCAGGCAGCACCAGCCCCGCGAGCCGGTTCACGATCATGAGGGTGAAGCCGATCACGAGCGAGCGCTTGTGTTGCGCCATCAGCGCGCGGGTTTCGCGCCACGCGCGCTTCGTGTCGATCTTCTTTTTCTCGGGCTTGGCCGCCGTGGTCACTCTTAAAATGTACTCGGCCGCCGCGTTGCGGCGGATACTCGTTCTCGGCCGGCGCTCCGCGCCGGATCGACCGTAGATCTGCCGCAAATCCACGCCGCAGGCGTGGCCGAGAACCGGAGGTGAGCGAGCGCGACATAGCACCCTTTGCGCGCAGCTCAACATCATCCGGCCGCAGGCCGGCCAAGATCAGTTCTGTCGGCCGAGAACTCCTTATTGGTATTGGATGTAGATCGGCTTCGGCTTCAGCTGGAGCACTTCCATCGGCGTCAGCAACTTGTCGCCGCTCTTGGTGTCATTGTGGAAGAAGAGCTTGAAGCCGGTGAACTGCACGGGCTCACGCGCGACGTACGCCCGGTACGAATCGAATTTCAGCCACGGCGCGCCCCAGCCGTCCATGTTGATCACCACCTGAACGCGCGGATCGAGCTTGATCTGATCCGCCCCACGAAGCATGGGGCGCGTGAAACGGTGCACAATCAGCACTTTCGGCGGCAACTTCTTTTCAGTGACGAGATTCGCGAGCTGGTCGACCGCCCAGTTCACCTCTTTCGCCGAGAGCGTTCCGATCTCCCTGCCAGGATGCACGCCCTCGTGCGAGTAGTGCATGTAGAACTCGGGGTCGATGCCCAAATGCACGTTGGGGCGCTCGAGGAACTTCATCAGGCGCGGCAGTTCCGCCTGCACCGTGCTCTGACCCGCCTGTATGTCGAGGAAGAGAATGGCGTGCCGCTCCTGCGCCCACCCATACACTTTCTCGATCATCGCAGAGTCCATTCGCGTTCGCCACTTTCCGTCTTTGCCTGAGTCTCCGGACGCGACGACGGCGATGTAGTGCAGCGCCGGCTGCACGGGCGTGTCGGGATCGGCCTCGCGCCACTCGTCCACGACCGTGTCGAGCTTCGCGAGCATCTGTTCGGGCGGAAGCGCGCCAAGAATTCCCATCTTTTTCGAGAGTGGATTGCCGTAGAAAGCGACGATTCGCCGTTGCGGAATGATCGAGCACTCCAATGGCTCAGGACCCTTCACGGGCCAGCCCGCCACTTTGCCGCCCTCACGCACGGCCGTCACGAGCGCCAGCGAATCCTTCTTCGATCTGCCGGGGATGACGCGCACTTCGACGGCCGGCTCCTTCGGCTTCACGGCATCCTTGGAGCTATCCGCAGCGAGCGACATCGAGTCCGGCGAAGCCGAAGCGCTCGCGACGGTGTCTCGCTTCGCGTGAGCGGTGTCGTGCGCCGCAGGGGATGAATCCTTGGCGGCGGTCGATTCCCGACTGACGGGATCCGCTTGCGGACGCACCACGTCGCCGCCAGCGACGTCGCAGCGGGTGGTGTCCGTGCCGGCGGTATCGGCTCTGGCCTCGGGCGAGCGACCGCACGCCGCCAAGGAGAGCAAGCCCATCGAAAGAATCAGAGATCGCAGGACCAACGTATCAACTCAATGGAGAGGGGTGGCTCACGTTCGTTTCGTCTCTTGTACACCAAGGCAGCCCGCATGCCACTAAAAATCATCATGTTGACCGCTGCGTTCGCTCTGGCCGCGGCGAGTGCCGAATTCTAGCTTAGCAATCCGCTCCCGCCATCCATGGATCTCCGGCAACAACTCCAGCAGACCCTCGGCAACACATACGTCCGCGACCATGAGCTTGGCGGCGGAGGAATGTCGCGCGTCTTCGTGGCGGATGAGAAACGGCTCAACCGCAAAGTAGTCATCAAAGTTCTGTCGCCGGAGCTCGCCGCCGGCGTGAGCGCCGACCGATTCGAGCGCGAGATCCAGGTCGCGGCATCGTTGCAACAGGCCAACATCGTTCCGATACTCGCCGTAGGTGAGACGGAAGGGCTGCCGTTCTACACGATGCCCTACGTCGACGGCGAATCGCTGCGATCGCGTCTCGCGAAGGACGGGCCCCTGCCGATCTCGATGGCGATCGGCGTCATGCGCGACGTCGCCAAAGCCCTCGCGTACGCGCATGAGCGATCGGTGGTGCATCGCGACATCAAGCCGGACAACGTGCTGTTCTCGGGAGGCACCGCCGTGGTCACGGACTTCGGAATCGCAAAAGCGATCTCCGCGGCCCGCACGGAGAAGGAAGAACGCCAACTCCGGTGCAGCCGGACTACGGGTTCATGAACTATTTCCTGAACACGGGACACAAGCGCTGGCCGAGCGCCGCGGAATCCGTATACGCCCACCTCGGCAACGGCACGAATGCAATTATCTGCGATCAGGACAACGATCTCGTGGTTGTGGTGCGGTGGATCGATGGGAACGCGCTCGATGGCGTGATTCAGCGAGTCCAGGCCGCACTGCGAGATTTCTCGTCCCCGAAGGCGGCCGGCCGCGCGAGCGCACGGCGCCCATGATGACGCGCGCCGTCGCCGCATGGCGGGCACCATCTATATAGAAGGGCCCAAGTCGCTGAGCGGGGGCCATCGTGCAGTCGGCGGCGTAAATCGGAAGCACGTGCTATTCCGGCGCGCGGCGATCACCGGCTTGGCCGCGCTCGTCATCGTTGCGATAGCAGTGGCGGTTTCGCGCGTGCGCCGGCCGCCATCGAAGGTGACTGTGGCGAACGCGGTACGCTCTCTCGCGATCGTGCCCGCGATGGACTCGACGGACACCACTCGCCGATGGCTCGAACGCGGAATCGCGCTCGAGTTGGAACGAACGCTGCGCCGCGTGAGCGGGCTCCGGGTCGTGTCCGCGGCGGTGACAACGCGTGCGACTCGTCGCCGACTATCCGAATTGCTCAACGTCGGGTCGACGCTCGAAACGCGTGTCAGCGCGCGGCCAGCGCTCAACGTCCGAGCGACGCTGCGCGGCGAAAACGACTCGACGCTCTCGAGTCGTGGCTATGCGACGACGCCAGGCCGCCTGCTGGAGGAGGAAGACGCGATAGCGACGGACGTAGCGAACGCGTTGCGCGCGCAGGCCGGACTACCGGCGATCCCTCGTCTGCATGGCGCCGGTACGCGGAGCCGAGAGGCGCACGAGTACGCGATGCGCGCGCTGGTCTTGCGATTGCGAACCGACCAGGCCTCCGTGCATTCTGCGGCCGCTCTGCTGGACAGCTCCATTCGCCTCGACAGCGGCTACGCCGAGGCGTGGGCTGCGCGCGCCGAGATCGACGCGGCGACGGGCGATTACGAGCGTGCGACAGTCGACGCGCAGCGCGCGATTGCGCTCGACTCGACGTCCGCTGGCCCGCGGGTCGTCCTTGGCGACGTCGATTGGGCGAGACGAAACGCTACTCGAGCAGAGCGGGAGTATCGCGCGGCCATTCGTCTCGATCCACAGCTCGCGGCGGGGAGACATCGATACTCTCTGATGCTGTTCGATCTGGCGAGGCGTGACGAGGCGATTCGCGAAGCTCGCCGTGCCCACGAGCTCGACCCGCTTTCCGCCGATCTCCACGTTGCCTATGCCGAGATGCTGGCGCGCGCCGGCCGGCAAGTCGAAGCCAATCACGAGATGGCGGAGCTGCAACGAATCAGAGCTATCTTGGAGCCGAGCAAAGCGCGTCCCAACGTTCGGAAGCGAACCGACCATGGCAAAAAAACTTCTCGCGGCAGCACTCGCCGCAGTGTGCGCGACTAACGGCCAATCACAGGTTCCGCGTCAGACGCAGGCGGACGACTACACGCGGTACGAGCTGCTCGCGCCCGGCTCCGGCAAGTTTCGCATTCTGTACGAAGTCACCGCGACCACGCCCGGAGCGACGCAGTTCTTCAACGTCATCCGCAAGGGAAGCGTCGCGAGCGACGAGCGCGTCGTCGACGTGATGACGGGCAGACCCCTGGGGTTCGACATCGTTGGCGCCGCTATTGCGCGCGAGGGTGGCGTGCGCAGCGCGGATTCCACCACCCAATACATTCGCGTCCGGCTTGCGCGCCCGGTGCCGCGCGACGGAGAGAGCCGCCTCCTCATCGACAAGACGTACTACGATACCGCGAGCTATCGCATGCAGGGCGACACGCTTGCCTTCGATCGGGCGCTCGGCATCAAGCGCAACGCGATCGTTCTGCCAGTCGGGTACGAGCTCATCTCGGTCAACTTTCCATCGCAGGTGATTCAGGAGGCCGACGGCCGGCTCAAGGTGTCGTTTCTGAACAACACGCCGGCGGAAGCGCCGCTGCAGATTCGCGCGCGTCGCGCTCACGCGCCGCCGATCGCGGCGACCTCGTTGTCCGCGGAACAACGGCGCCGTCTCGACGAGCGCGCGCATCAGACGCGCGAGATCGTCTACTACCTCCAGCCGCCGGAGACGCACGCGTTCGACCTGTATCACGACTATACGGAGACGCGTCCGGGCATCGATCGCTACTTGAACGTCGTGCGCGCCGGGAGCGCGGTCTCTCGCCCGCACGCAATTCTGCTCGACACCGGCGAGGAGTTGCGCTTCGACATCCAGCACGGCGATTCGGAGGTCGTCGTGTTTCACTTCGCGCCGCCCAAGCCCGGCGAGAGCGTCCGCCTTCGAATGTTCGAGACATACACCGACACAGCGCGATACAAGGTGGTCGGCGAGGAGCTGGTGTGGGATCGCTCGTTCGGACGGCCGTTCAATGCCGTCGTGCTGCCCGTTGGCTGGATGCTCACCAACAGCTCGATTCCTGCGACGATCAGCGAGCTGGCCGACGGACGCACGCGACTCGATTTCATCAATCCGCGGTCGGACGAAGTCACAGTCCTCCTCACCGCGCGCCGCCGCTCGAAGTGAATCAATCCGTGCGGGCGTGGTATGTCGTCGGGCTCCTCATGCTCGCCAATCTGTCCGGATTCATCGATCGGCTGATCATGGCGCTCCTCGTCGAGCCGATGCGTCGCGACCTGGGACTCTCGCTGACGCAAACCGGAATTCTCATTGGACTGCCGTTCGCAGTTTTCTATTCGCTGCTCGGCCTGCCGATCGCGAGGCTGGCCGACCGGTCGAGCCGCCGAAACATCATCGCGGCAGGCGTCGCCCTTTGGAGCGTCATGACGGCACTGAGCGGCGTGGCGAGCAGCTTCTGGCGGTTGCTCTCCGCACGAATCGGTGTGGGCGTCGGCGAGGCGACGCTGCAAGCCCCGGGCACGGCGCTGATCGCCGATCTTTTTCCGCGCGAGCGATTGGGCACCGCCATGAGTGTGTACGCGACCGGCGTGTTCATCGGATCGGGACTCGCATACTACATCGGCGGATGGATCGTCGGGCTCGCGTCCGCGCAAACGATGTGGACCTTGCCGCTGATCGGCTCGATCCGACCGTGGCAGACAACTTTTTTTTTCGTCGGCCTGCCGGGGCTGCTCATCGCGCTGCTCATGATGACGTTCAAGGAGCCGCTGCGACAAAATGATGCGCCCAGCGTCGAGCCGATCTCGGCGTTGTTTGCTTACATGCGCCGCAACGTGCGCACATTCACGACGCTCATCGTCGGGTTCAACCTGTCTGCGACGGTCAATTGGGGCATCGCGATCTGGCTGGCGACGTTTCTGGCGCAGAAGCACGGCTGGCCGACGTCGCGCGCCGGCATGCTCCAGGGAGTTCTGACGATGACGGTCGGCACTCTGGGCGTGCTCGCGGGGGGACGTGTCGCCGACAACATGATGCGACGGGGAGTCACCGACGCGCCGATTCGTGTCGGCATCATCGGCGCGGCGGGAATGCTCGTGTCTGCCACGGCATATCCCTTCGCGGATAGCGCGAACGTCGCCGTCGCGTGGCTCGTCATCGTGAATTTCTTCGCCGCGTTTCCGTGGGGAGCGGCCTCGGCCGCAGTGACGGAGATCGTTCCGAATCGCATCCGCGCTCAGGGAACGGCGCTCTTCTATTTGATACTGAACCTCGTGTCCTTTGCGGTTGGCCCATGGGCAGTGGGCGCGATCACGGACTACGTCTTCGGCCGAGACACGGCGCTCGGCTATTCGCTCGCTGCGCTCAACGCGGTTTGTATGCTTGGCGCCATCGCGTTCCTTGTCGCCGGCCTGCCCGCGTATAGGCGAACCATCGCCACGCGAGACGCTCGCGGCTCAGAAGAGTTCTCGGCCGCGCCTAACGGCGCGGATTCGGTGCTCGGCCGGCGCTCTGCGCCGGATTCGCGGTAGATCGGCGACAAGTCGGCGGCGAAGCCGCCGCCGAGTACCGCATCCGCATGCGCGCAGCGCAGCGGCCGAGAACTTTATCGTGAGGCACACGCCCTGCAGTCTCTTCGTGAACTACCCTCGGAGGGTTTCATGGAGCGCAACGACGCAAGCGTCGATGGTGCCGGTACGAGCAGCCAAAGCGACGCCAACGAGTTTTCTGGAAGCGGCTCGACGCCACAGGACGCGAACTTTGATTTCGCGCGCACGAAGCCGGCGACCGATCAAGCGGCGGGGATTCGCGATCGCGCCAGGAATGTGATTGGCTCGGCCGGCGACAAGTTGGCCGACGTCGGGTCCACGGTTCGTGACCGCGCGAACACGGCGAAAGACAAACTTGCCGACGCACTCGAGTCCGGCGCGGGACGTCTTCGCGACCGCGCGCAGACAGGCGGCCCGACACTCGCGGGCGCGACAGACGACGGAAGCACTGCGATTCCAGCCGACGGCAAGATCGCGCAGGTCTCGGACAAGGTGGCTGGCGGGATGGAAGTCACCGCTGAGTGGCTCCGTGAGGCGGACCTCGACAGCCTCAAGGCCGGCCTGGAGAATCAGGTCAAGGAGCATCCCGGACGCACGTTGTTGATCGCGGCAGGACTTGGTTATCTGATCGGTCGGGCATTCCGAAGCAATCAATAACGCGTGTGAGAATGGCGGAAACGTTCGAGCGCTCGCGGAGCTTCGGTGCGCTGCTGCGGGACCTCGCGAATGGCAGCGCTGGCCTGCTGCGCAGTGAGGTAAAGCTCGCGCGACTCGAGCTCGCTGAAGTCGTGGAAAAAATCGGCCGCGGCACCGTGCATGTTGCGCTCGGCGCGGTGCTGATGCTGCTGGGCGCTCTCGCGCTCGCCGCCGGCGTGGTGTTGCTGGCCGGCGATCAATGGTTGCCGCGCGACATGTATTGGCTTGCTGCATTGATGGTGACGATCCTGACGGGCGTGCTGGTCGCGGTGTTCGCGAAGCGAGGGCTCTCGAAACTCTTGCCGTCGCAGTTGGCGCCCGATCAGACGGTCGAGACACTCACGGAGGACAAGGAATGGCTGAAACGACAGCTGACGTCCGGCGCGACATCGAGCTGACGCGCGAGCGGATGTCGAGCACGATCGAACAGCTCGAGCACAAGCTGAACGTCACGCAGATGGTGCGCGACCATCCCTGGCCCGCGCTTGCACTGGCATTCGGCGCGGGAGTGGCGCTCTCCGGCTCGCGCTCCGATGTGAAGGCCGCCGCGGCGACGGTCGCCGCGACGAAAGGCGCGAGTGCGAAAGTTGGCGCGGCCCTCGACGAAGTCGTCGCGAGTCTCATGGCTGGAGTGACGGGCGCCCTTCACGGGCAGGTCGACAAACTCGTGACCGAGATCAAAGATGCGATCGGCGCAAAATCGGGCACCGTCGCGCCGATGGACGGGACAGGCTATGGGGTGGGGCCGGTCGATGTATCGACGAAGAGCCCGATGGGTCAGAAGGCGATAGCAAGGGCCGACTGACGCCAGGGAACGGGGACCGAGAAACGGGGAAAGGTTCAACTACAACCGCGGGAAGCGAAATTCAACCTTTCCCCGTTCCGCTTACCCTGTTCCCAGGGCCGTCAGGCCCTTTGAATCCACCGCCCCAGCTCACGCATCGACGGCTTCTTCCCGTACATCAGCAGGCCGACGCGATAGATGCGCGCTGACAGCCAGATCGCGATCCAGCATCCTACCGCCACGCTGAGTAGCGCGCCCACGATCTCGTACCAGGGGATGGCGATCAGCGCCATACGAAGGGGCATCATGAGCGGCGCCGAGAACGGCATCCATGACATCACTTTGGCCAGTGTGTTCGACGGATTCAGCAGGATCGGCTGCATGAATATGAGCGACGTGATCAGAAGGAGCATCACGGGTGTCGCCGCCTGCTGCACGTCTTCCTGATTGCTCACCATCGCGCCCACGGCGCCGAACAAGGCGGCGTACAGAATGAATCCCAACACGAAGAACAGCAGTAGCGCGACGCCGACGAGCGGCGCGACGCTCGGAATCTTGAGCGATGCGCTGGCGATGGCGGGCACGCCGAACTTCTGCAGGATCGGGCCGCGCGCCTGATACATCAGAAACGTCATAGCGAGCCAGGCGGTCACCTGCGTCACCGCCACGAGCCCGGAGCCGAGAATCTTTCCCGCGAGCAGCGTATCCGGCTTCACGCTCGACACGACCACCTCGGCGACGCGCGTGGTCTTTTCCTCCAGCACGCCGCGCATGATACTCTGGCCGTAGATGGCGATCATCATGTACAACACGAGGGCGATGCCGTAGCCGAAGAAGAAGCTCGCGATTCCGCTCGCGCCTTCTTTGCCCTTGTCGGTGATCTTTTCCGTTTTGGCGTTGAGCTTGACGGCGGTCAGCGCGGCAACTCGGCTCGCGTCGATGCCTTCGCGCTCGAGCCGCTGCGCCAGAAGACTCTGACGCACGATGCGTTCGATATTGTCGACGTCGATGAGGGCGGTGGCGTTCCGTCCGGCGTAGCGCATTTCCTTGCCGGCAGTCGTGTTCGCGTCGAGGACCATATAGCCGAGGGCTTCGTGTCCCATCACGTCAGTCGTGGCGCGTCGCTCGGCGGCGGCAACGTGCTCGGCTTTGACGGCCCGCAGCTGCGGCACCGGTGCTTGTGGCGTCGTCGCAGCGAGCGACTGCTGCACACGCGACCCGAGGTCGGAGCCCGTCGCGTCGATGATGATGACATTCGACAGCTGATCAGACGACTTCGTCTTCGACGCAAGCGCGATCGGCAGCACGGTGATGAGACCCAGGAACACGGGCCCGAGAATCGTGGCGACGAGAAACCACTTCGAGCGGACGCGCTCGAGATACTCCCGTTTAAAGACCACGAACATTTTACGCATGGCCGGACATCCCGAGCTCGACGCCCTGCGCGCCGACGCGCTCGAGGAAGATTTGATGCAGCGAAGGTGAGACCAGCTCGAAGCGACGGATGCGCGCGCCGCTCGCGATGAGGCGATTCAGCAATTCCTGCGGATCCGCGCCGGTCGCGAGCTCGATCTCGAAGAAGCGATTCTGATCGTCGGCGCGCGCCACGAGGCGGCGATCCTGGAGCACGCCGCGGACGCCGTCCCGCGCATCGCCATCGATCGACAGCGCGACGCTGCGCGTCCCGCGCGATTCCTTGACTGCGGCAACCTCGCCGTCCAGCACCTTCTCTCCATGCGCGATGATGCACACGGAATCACAGAGTCGCTCGGCGTTGTCCATGAGATGCGTGCTGAAGATCACCGTCTTGCCGTCGCGCTTGAGCTCGAGCACGGTGTCCTTCAACGCCTGCGAGTTGATGGGGTCGAGCCCGGAAAAGGGCTCGTCCAGAATCACGAGATCCGGCTCGTGAACGAGCGTCCCGATGAACTGCACTTTCTGCTGCATCCCGCGCGAGAGCTCGTCGATCTTGGCGTTCCCCCAATCTTTCTCGTCCGTGATGAGCCCAAGTCGATCGAGCCACCGATTGATGCGCTTGTCCGCCTCTTTCGGCGGCACGCCCTTCAACTCGGCGAGAAACCGCAAGACGCGACGCACCTGCATCTTTTTGTAGAGGCCGCGCTCTTCCGGCAGATATCCGATCTTGTCGAGAACGCTGGGGTCGAGATGCGGCCGGCCGAAGATGCTGATCGTGCCGCTGTCCGGTCCGATGATGTCGAGCATCATGCGAATCGTGGTCGTCTTGCCGGCGCCATTGGGCCCGAGCAGACCGTAGACGGAGCCGGTCGGCACCACGAGGGAGAGATCGCGGACGGCGACCGTGGCATCGAATCGCTTGGTGACGTTGGAGATGCGGACGGCGGGCTCGGACATGGAAAGCGCTGGCGGGAGACGGACGTCGGGGGACGCGTCGGAGTATTATAACATCCCGTGCGCTCTACGCTCTTCGTGCTCGCGCTGTTTCTCGCCGCATGTGCCGGTCAGACCGAGCGGCCCAAGGCCCCGATTACCGTCTTTGCGGCGGCCTCGCTCGCGCGACCGTTGCGTGTGCTCGCGGATTCCTTTCAGCGCGGCGCGCGCATATCGACACGCGCGGAGCTCGGCGGTTCGCTCGAGCAAGCGCGTAAGATCACGGAGCTCGGACGCAACCCCGACGTGCTCATGCTCGTGGATGACGAGGTCGTGGCCGGCCTCATGCCCACGTACATCGACTGGTACGTGCGCTTCGCCACCAACCGCGTCGTCGTCGCGTACACGTCGCGCTCCAAGCATGCCGATTCCATCACGAGCGACAACTGGTGGCAGATCCTCTCGCGACGGGACGTCAGCGTGGGTCGTGCCGATCCCGCCATCGCGCCCGCGGGCCGGCACGCGCTGACCGTGTTGCGTCGCGCCGAGTCGTATTATCGGAGCCCGGGCCTGGCCGATCGGCTCATGAACCGCGCGTCCCTGAAGTACGTGCGTCCCAACGCGACCGAGCTGGCGGCGCTTCTGGAGACTGGAGAGGTCGACTACATCCTCGACTACGAGTCCGTGGCACGCCAGTATCGCTTCAAGTTCGTGCCGCTCCCCGACGATCTCGCGACGGCCGTGCTGTACAGCGTCTCGGTGCCGCGACAGGCGGAGCACTTCGAGGAAGGAGTGGAGTTTGTGGAATTCGTCCTCTCCGAGCAGGGCAAGCAAATTCTTCGCGCGTCGCACGTGAACGTTCTCAGCACGCCCGTCGCCATCGGTTCTGCGGTTCCGCCTGAGATCTCCCAACTTGTCCGCACCGCCGCCTCGGCCATCATTACCACCGCTGCCCGCTGAGCTGACGCTCGAGGCGCGATCAGCTCCGCCAAGTCGGAGTGGGGAAGCCGTCTTGAGCGTGGCCGTCGCGCTGGCGGCGTCGTTGTTTCTGCTGTTCCTCGCGGCGCCGCTCGTCGGCCTGGTGGGTGGTGGTGGAGTGGAAGGGGTCCGCCTGCTGTCGTCGGACGCGGAGTTGCGGGCGTCGCTGCTGCTCACGATCGGCACCGCGACGTTCGCGACGCTGCTCGGCATCATCGGCGCCACGCCGGTGGCGTACGCGCTCGCGCGAGGCAGGTTCCGCGGCCGCGCGATCGTCGCCGCGATGATCGATCTGCCGTTGTTGATTCCACATCCCGTCGCCGGCATCGCGCTGCTGCTGGTGCTGGGACGCAACACCGCACTCGGTTCTCGGCTCTCGGCGCTTGGCTTACAGATCACGGGCTCCGTCACGGGCATCGTGTGCGCGATGCTCTTCGTCTCCGCGCCGCTGTACGTGAGCGCGGCGCGCGAGGCACTCGATCGCGTGGACCCGCGCTTCGAAGGCGTCGCGCGCACGCTGGGCGACTCGCGCTGGCGCGCGCTGCGGCGCGTGACACTGCCGCTGGCGTGGCGCGGACTGCTCGCCGCGGCAATCGTGATGTGGGCACGCGCCGTGAGCGAGTTCGGCGCGATCGTGATCCTCGTCTACCATCCACGCGTCGCGAGCGTGCTGAGCTACGAACGGTTCACGGCCTTCGGTCTCAAAGCCGCGCTTCCGGTCGCGGCGGTGCTGGCGTTGATCGCGCTGATCCCTCTCGCCGCGCTGCGCGCGCTTCGAGGAGACGATCTGCTGCCACGGAGGCGGCGGTGATCGGGCTCGAGCGCATCCACGCCAAAGTCGGCGACTTCGAGCTCGAGGACATCAGCTTCGAGGTGCCACAGGGCGCGTACGGCATCGTGATCGGTCCTACCGGCGCCGGCAAGACGACGCTCGTGGAAGCCATCGCGGGGCTCGTTCCCGTGACGCGCGGGCGGATGGTCCTCGGCGGCACGGAACTGACGCATGCGTCGCCAGAGCAGCGGCGTCTCTCGATCGTGTATCAACACGCGTATCTCTTTCCGCACCTCAGCGTCCGCGAGAACGTCGGTTACGGCAGCGCGAGCTCTCGCGTCACCGTCGAGATGCTGGAGCGCTTCGGACTTGGCGAGGTCGCCGGGAAAAACGTGCGCGTGTTGAGCGGAGGCGAGCGACAGCTCGTAGCCATCGCGCGCGCTCTCGCGCGCCGACCCGAGGTGCTTCTACTCGATGAGCCCTTCGCGGCGCTCGATCCCCGCCGTCGCGTCACCGTGCGGCGCGAGCTGCGCACCATCTACTTCGAGCGCCGGTTCACGGTGCTCCAAGTGACGCACGACTTCCACGAAGCCGGCCTCCTCGGCGACATCGGTGTCCTCTTGGACAGAGGTCGCGTGCTGCAAGTAGGCAAACCCGAGGATCTGTTTCGCCGGCCGGCGTCGCCCTTGGTCGCGGATTTTCTCGGCGCGGAGAACGTGTTCGCCGGAATGGCACAACCGATCCGCGATGAGGCGCCCGACTGGCGCGCCGGTGCGGACCCCGCGGATGTTGAGCATGCCGTCGCATTCACCACCGGCGACATCACGTTGTACGCGCTCGGGCACGTCATTCCGGGCCCGTCGCACGCCGTGATTCGCGCGGACGACATCTCGCTCTCGCGCACAGCGGCGGCGTCCTCCGTGCGAAATCAATTCCGCGCGACGGTCGTCGAGTTGGCGCCCGCTGGCGCCATTACACGCGTCACCGTAGATGTAAGCGGCATTGCGCTCGTTGCGGCGGTCACGACGCGATCGGCGCAGGAGCTTCAGCTTGCGAAGGGCGTTGAAGTCTTCGCGGCATTTAAAGCCACGGCAGTACACTTGTGTTGAGGTCACAAGAGCTTGGTGGTGAGCTTGTTGTTGGTTCCTCCGCGTCCTCTGCGGTTCAAATGTCAGCCAACGGAGAACCATTGAGACGTCTATTTCAAGCAGCGCTTTTTGTCGCGCTTAGTACGCCCGCTCAAGCGCAGACAGTCGAGTCGATTCTCGCGACCATAAAAACGGACAACGCCTGGACACTTTCGCAGCAGAAATCGATTTGCGAGATCCCGGCTCCGTCCTTTAAGGAGTCGATGCGCGCGGCGGAGTTCAAACGTCGCATCGATGCGCTCGGCTACAAAGCACGCATCGATGGAGTCGGAAATGTGCTCGCGGAGCGGGCCGGCACAGGGAAAGGTCCGACGATCGTGTTGGCGGGCCATCTCGACACCGTATTTCCCGAAGGCACTGACGTCCGCGTGCACGAGGAGAACGGACACATGAAGGCGCCGGGCATCGGCGACGATTGCCGCGGCCTCGCTGTCGTACTGGCCGTCGCGCGCGCCTATCAGCGGTCCAATCCGCGGCACGACGGACGCATCATCTTCGTCGCCGACGTCGGCGAGGAGGGCGCCGGCAACTCACGCGGCACTCGCTACCTCTTCGAGAAAGAGCTGAAGGGCCAGATCGACTACTTCATTTCCGTCGACGGGACCGGCCTCGGCGTTACGTCGCGCGCGGTCGGGAGCAACCGCTATCACGTCACGTACAAGGGTCCGGGCGGCCATAGCTACGGCGCGTTCGGCATTCCGAATCCCATTCACGCGCTCGGTCGCGCGATTGCGAAAATCTCGGACATCCAGGTTCCCGCGTCGCCCAAGACGACGTTCAGCGTTGGCGTCATCAAGGGTGGCACGTCGGTGAACTCGATCCCGTTCGAGGCGTCGATGGACATCGACATGCGCTCCGAGAGCGCCGACGCGCTCCGGACCATCGACGAGACGGTGCGTCGGGCGCTCCAGGAAGCGTTGGACGCGGAGAACGCCCGCTGGACCGGCGACCGTGCGTCACGCGCGAAGCTCACCATGACCATCGACACGATCGGCATTCGGCCGACCGGTGCCCAGAGCGACAGTGCGCGCATCGTCCAAATCGCGCTGTTGACGGCGAAAGCACTCGGCTTTTCGCCGGTGACGACCGCGGGAAGCACCGACTCGAACGTTCCGATCGCGCTCGGCGTTCCCGCGATCACGATCGACGGCGGCGGCCGCGGCGAAGGCGCCCACTCGCTGGGCGAGTGGTACGAGGACGGGCCCAACGGATGGCTGGGCCCGCAGTGGGCCGCGTTGATCGTCGCACGCCTCGCAGGGATGAACTGAGAGAACGCCATCCGCGCGCTACGCGCGCGGCCGAGAACACTTATTTTGGCGCCTTCCCCGCTTGCACGGCGCCCGGCGTCTCCTTGTTCCAGACGAATCGCTTGAAGAAGTCGCCCATCCGATTGAACGTGTTCACCCAGTTCTGGTGGATCTGCGACTCGTGCAAGTCATCGGGAATGACGGTGAGCTCATAGTAGACATTCCGCGCGCGCAGCAACTGAACCAGTCCGACCGTTTGTGCGAAGTCCACATTACGATCGTCGTCGCCGTGCACGATGAACACCGGAGACTTCCAGTTGTCGATCGAGCCAACCGCCGACGACTTGAACGACAGCGCCGCCGTGTCCAGCGAGTTGCCGTACAGGTGCACGCCGGCGAGGTCCGCCCCCGCGACGAATAGATCCGAGTTTCGCGCGAGCGCCTGCGCGGTGAGCAGCCCACCGTACGAGAGTCCCCAGATGCCGATGCGGCTCGGATCTACGTCGGGACGCGTCTGCAAGTAGCGACCGGCGGCGAGTACGTCCTGATACTCCGAGTTTCCGCGCGCGTTGGCGTTTGCCGCGTTACGGAACGAGCGGCCGTACCCGATGCCGAGTCGATAATTCACCGACATCACCACGTAGCCCTGGCTCGCGAGCCACTGGTTGTATGCGTACGCCCAGTGATAGAACTGCATGTAGTGGTAGCCCGGGAGCATCTGCCGCGGTGGTCCGCCGTGCACGAACACCATCGCGGGCCGCTTCTCGCCGGGCTTGAGGTCCTTCGGCAGAAACAGCTGCGTGTGAATCTCGAGGCTGTCTGGTGCCTTCACGATCACGATTTGCGGTGTAACGTGCGCGGCCACGGGGAAATCCTTGGGCAGCGTCGGGAAGATGACCTTGGTCGCCCCGCCCGTCATCGGCACCAGCCCAACGGACGCAGGCTGGGCGACGTCGAAGTACAGTACCGCGACTTTGTTCGACAGCGGTTGCGGAGATGTCTCGATCGCGTTGTCCGTCGAGATCCGAACCGGCGTGCCGCCCGACGTCGGCACGGCCCAGATGTGCCGGTGCTCGATGTCCTGGGCATTGGTGCAATAGAACAGGGTCTTGCCGTCTCGCGAGAGCGCGGCCGACCTGACGTCCTCGATCAAGCCATTCGTCGTCGTGAGCATCAACGGCTGTTGCGGGTTCGACACGCTGATCGCGTAGTAGCGCTCGAACTCGTCGTTCGGCGCCGACACCGGGAACACGATGTTGTCGTTCGCCCACAGGAGGCGGTTGATCCCGGTGAAGACGCTGTCGCCCGGCGCGGAATGCCACAGCTCGCGCGCCACACATCCGTCCGCGAGCCTCGTGCACTTCGCGACGTCGGCGACCATGATCGAGAGCGTGTAGCCGCCGGGGAACGTCGCGGTGAAGAATCCCGGCGAGCGATTGCGCATA
>Ga0070698_100002320_pt1 | contig 21056 bp, 14 predicted proteins | sample KBSK1502metaG_FD_65477 | JGI IMG/M metagenome (GOLD analysis project Ga0070698, IMG submission 65477) | Corn, switchgrass and miscanthus rhizosphere microbial communities from Kellogg Biological Station, Michigan, USA - KBS K1-50-2 metaG | ecosystem: Host-associated > Plants > Roots >...
TACCAAGGCGATGCCAACGTCGATTTGAAAGATCTCCGTTTTCTCGACCCGCTGCTCAAATCATTTGGTCAGGACGTCGGACTCGGAGGCAAGCTGAACCTGACTTGGTCCGGCAGAGGCCAACTAAAGAATTCTGTTGGCAATGCACAATTGCACATCTCCGACCTAGAGGTGAAAGGGACCAAAGGAATCAAAGCAGATCTCGAAGGATCTTACGAAGGAATGAAGGCGGAGGTGACGCGCCTTCAAATACTCTCGCCACTCGCTAGATTCGACACAACGATGCGTTTTAGCCCGGAGCTTTTTGAGATTCCTCATCTGGAGTTGCGCAAGGACCAAAATCTGATGACCGGTTCCGCCAGTATACCCCTCGATTTCAACCAGAAAAAGATTCCGATCGCGTTGGATCGGCCTCTTGCAATCGATCTGGTTGCGGACAAAATCTCTTTGGCTGGTTTTCAGGCGCGCAATCCGCAAATTACCGGGAATGCCGGCCTCAGCGTAAAGGCGAGCGGAACGCTAAAAGATCCATCGATCCAAATCAAAACAGGCCTCACCGACCTCCGATCACCGACAGTTTCCAGTTTGGAAGCAGCAAACGGAGATTTTTCCGTAGCATTAGCAAATAAGGTCCTGACATTGGACGGGCGTTTTCAACAGCCGGAAATCCAGCCTCTGCAGGTGCAAGGGAAGGTCCCGTTGGATGTTGCCCAGGTACTAGATGCCGGGAAACTTCCTGCGGATACTCCGATCGCTCTTTCCGTACGCTGGCCGGAGACGAATCTCCAGTTTGTACGAAAGCTGACACCCCTCATTCGGATCCTCGAAGGAAGAGTTGCGATTGATGCGAATGTTGCCGGAACTCTCGAGAAGCCCCAGATCGGCGGCACAGTGTCGGCAAACGTAAGTCGGTTTCGTGCTTCTACCGACATCGTTCCACCAATCTCGGATTTCGCGGTCAACATCAATTTTCGAGATAACCACCGCATCACGTTTGACCGTTTCAATGGATTGGCTGGTGGCGGACCCTTCTCTCTGAGTGGTTCGATTGACCTGGCCCAAGGCACGAATCCTCAATTCGATCTCGCTTTAACGACTCGGAAGTTCCTGCTTACTCGTAGCGACAACGTCATCGTCCGGTCCAACATCGATCTAACCGTTCGCGGACCGCTCTCCACATTGGAGATCGCCGGAAAAGTCGGCCTAGTCGATAGCCGATTTTTCCAAGACATCGATATCTTGCCACTTAACCTACCCGGCCGGCCAGCACCTCAACCTCCTTCGGTTCCTCCGCCCAGCAGCGTCTCAATAACAACTCCGCCCGTGCGGGACTGGAAATTCAACATAAAGGTACAAACCGACCAGCCATTCCTAATCCAGAGTAACCTCGCTCGTGGCCAAGTGACGGTCGATTTGCAGATTGGGGGTACCGGCCTCCAGCCAACGATTACCGGGTTCGTTCGGGTGGATCAGTTGACCGCCTCTCTTCCGTTCAGCCACATGGATATCACCAATGGTTATATCGATTTCTCTCCGGGCGGAAACCCCTTGAATCCTTCTTTCAATATCACCGGGGTTTCTTTGATCCGCGATTACGAAGTCCACATGCGAGTTTTTGGAGACGTGTCCAATTTTCAAATCTTATTCGATAGCAGCCCGCCGTTGGCCCAAGGGGATATCGCCACTCTTCTCGCGACGGGCTCGACGACGTCGGAGTTTGTCCAAGACCCGACTCTTCTGGCTGGGCGTGCCTCCTTTATACTTGCGCAACAACTACTGACCAAGGTTTTCAAGGTCCGCCCCAATGCTCAACAACAGTCCTATTTGGAACGTCTCCAAGTCGATATCATTCCCGGTGACCGTCCCGGTACGCAGGACATCAGCGCCCGATTCAGCCTAACGAATAACTGGCAGTTGATCGGAGATTTTGGCCAATCAGGTGACGTGAGTGGACGGCTGCGCTATCTCATTCGGTTCCGATGAGCCCGCAATGCGCGCGTCGATTTTTAATGGGGGTTGGCATTGGCAGGCTGGTTGCCGCTGCGTTTGTCGAGATTGTGATCGCACCCGGGGCGCACGGACAAGCGCCGCCTCCGGGCGGTACGCTGAAGCCTGCTGATCAAGCGGCGACCACTGTGCAGATGCAGGCGACGCCACCGCCGGAAATCGCCGGGAAAGTCCATTTCTTTGGGAACCGTAGTTTCACGGAGAAGGATCTGCGCGACGCGGTCGCCGATCCGCTGCAACAAATCCGTAACGAGGGACTTAGCCTTCCGCTGGCCGACGATACGGCGTACTACGTCGGTCTCTTTTACCGGCGGCACGGCTATCCGGTCGTAGACGTGAAATACAAAATCTCGAGTAGCGGCCAAGGCTTGGATCTGTATATCACCGAGGGGCCGTACTACAACTTGGGAGACGTCTATTTCAAAGGGGACAACACCTTTCCTCCTGACGTGCTGAAGGACTATATGATCGGCACCACCAGAGCGCGGGTGTCGCAGTTCCAAAAGAGCCTGCCCTATGTGGAAGCGGATCTGGTGACTGGCACTTCGCTGGTCCAGGGCTATTACATTTCCGAGGGCTTTCCCAAGGTTCAGATCGTAAAGTTGGAGACCCATCCGGATGAGGCGCGGCATGTCGTGGACGCGACGGTCACGATCGCCGAAGGTCCAAGATATTTCTTTGGGCCAATCACCTTCAAAAATGATCCCGAGATTCCAATGGCTCAATTTCAGGCGAAGATTTCGTCGCTCACTGATCGGCCAGCTCCTTATTCCGAAGCGGAGCTGACCAATTTGCAGCGCGATCTGACGTTTATCTATAAAACTGCTGGTCATTTCTCTGCCGCGGTCACGGTAGAGCCTGACTTTGCTCGAGTGGGAAAAGGCGGAAGAGTGCCGATCTCGGTTCACTCCACCCCAGGACCGATCTACCGGTTCGGGAAAATTGTAGTGGAGCAAAAACCTAAGGCTCGGCTGAAACCCGATTTTCTACCTAACAGATTCGCGGAGCTGCAAGGACAGGTCTATAACCCGAAGTCTCTGCAGACCCTGAACACAGCAATGGTACAAACCGGATTATTCGATACTCTGGGCATCCAGGAAATTGCCGAGAAGGACGACACCATTACGCTCTCCATCACTCCTTGGGAGGCTAAGTCGAAAGAATTCAGTGTCTTTGGAGGCTACCGCACTTTTGATGGCCTCATTTTCGGCGCTGGCTATACGAACCGAAACATTCTGGGTGAAGGTCAGATTTTTTCGGTTTCCGCCGAATACACCACACGAGGCCCGGACGGTAAAATCTCTTATGAGGATCCCTGGTTCCTGAATACTAAAAATCGATTCCGGGTTGTTCTCGGAATCGAGGACAAGATGGTTCAAGGTTACTCCTACGCGAATACCTACGGTCAGGTCTCTCTCACGCGGAAGTACGGAACTCATTTTGAAACCGGGGTGTTTGCGGAATTCAAGAGTGTGAGCTTAAGCGATGTAACCATCGATCCAACCAGTTTGGTCGGTCCCACGACCTATCAGATCGGAACAGCTGGGGTGACTCAAACGATCGATTATCGTGACAGTCCTTTAAATCCTCATCACGGTTGGATCCTCGCGTTGACTGGCTCCGTGTCCGAACCGTTTGAAAATGCCAGCAGTTATCTTCAATTTAGCGAACGGTTTTCCTACTATCAGTCGATCGGCAAGGGCCTGCTGGCCTTCGGGGTCCGCTTTGGATTTATTTCGCCGTCTTCTGGAGGAACCTTTGGGGTACCAATTCAGGAGCGTTTTTTCAATGGCGGTGACGACACCGTGCGTAGCTTCGTCGAGCGAGAACTTGGTCTGAGAGATCGCAACAACAATCCGATTGGAGGTCTGACCCGCTCCGTATTCAACGTAGAATACGATCACCCAATTGTAGGAGATCTGGTCGGAGCCGTATTTTTTGATTCCGGAGGACTAGGCACTTCCCCATTCTCTTCGTTCAGCACCGGAATTGGCGCGGGATTACGCTACAATCTGCCGGTCGGGCCCTTGCGGATCGACTATGGGGTCAATCCATCTCCTCGCGCCAATGAAGATTTCGGTGCCTTCCATCTCAGCTTCGGCTTTGCGTTCTAGACTGGATCGCGCGGTGCAGGTTTCCTGAGGCTGGAGCATCAGGTTACCTTAGCCGAAGCGTCCTGATATGTAGTCTTCGGTCTGCTTTTGCGAGGGGTTACTGAACAGCTTATCGGTCTTATCGTACTCGATAAGTCGACCGAGATAAAAGAAGGCGGTGAAGTCCGAGCAGCGAGTCGCCTGCTGCATGTTGTGGGTGACAATGACGATTGTGAACTGGTCTTTCAGACTGAAAATCAACTCCTCGACCTTCGCGGTCGCAATGGGATCAAGCGCAGAGCAGGGCTCATCCATCAAAATGACCCTTGGCTTCACTGCGATAGCTCGCGCGATACAAAGCCTTTGTTGCTGACCCCCGGACAACCCGAGCGCGCTTTCGTGCAACCGATTCCTGACCTCTTCCCAGAGAGCTGCTCCTCGCAGGCTTTCCTCGACCGTCTTATCGATGACCTTTTTGTTTCGAACACCACTGATACGCAGACCGTAAGCGATATTTTCGTAAATGGTTTTAGGAAAGGGATTTGATTTCTGGAACACCATTCCGACCCTTTTCCGCAACTCGATCACATCGACTTCTGGCGTATTTATATTCACCCCGCCGATGCGGATCTCGCCCGCAGTGACCTTGGCACGATCAACCAAGTCGTTCATTCGATTCAGGCAGCGCAAGAGCGTCGACTTACCGCAGCCGGAGGGCCCGATGAACGCCGTGACCTTTTTCTCAGGGATAGCAAAATTAATCCCATGCAACGCCTTCGCAGCGCCATAATGGAAATCGACATGGTCTACTTCGATTTCCGGTTTGCCTGGGATATCGGGCTTGGTATTGCTCGGGGCCGGCGTCAACTGAACGGCTTCGTCAGTCTTTCGAACGGGTTTTACCTCTGTCTTGGCAGATTCCATAGCGGGTTTCGGGCAGGGTTGGCTAAGCAATAAACGGTTTAGTGTCGCAGAATATCCTCAAATGGCAATTCACGGTCCGGATTGCCTGATGGTCGGTCGGCCGGACAAATCCAAAAAAGCCGACCCGGCGGTTTTTGCCGACGGGTCGGATAGGTATCTGTAACTAAGTAACTTCTGAAGGCTAGAACTTCAGCAACGCGTCAACTCGGATGTAGTGCCAGCTGTTGTCATCAGCAATACCGGAGCCGCGAGTGGCTTGGCCTCCATACAGGTTCGTCAGGTTCCAATCGATCCGTCCACTCACTCCCAAGATGAAGAAATCGGTCACGTTGTAACTGATTCCCATGCCGAAGCCTTGGAAATTCAAACGCGCATTCATTGCGTCATCGAATGAGAGGTTCGGGTCAACTGCGGCTATACCGACTTGGCGGTAATCAACGTAAGCCGAAAGATCTCCGGTTTTCTTGTTGTCACCGATCTTCAACCCAACCAACCACGCCATCTTATCCTTGTTCGACGGTTGCGCCGGATCGATAAACTCCTTAACGGAACCGTCCTTATTCAGGACCACTTGACTAAATAGGCCAGCTTGCGGCGAAAGCACTGGATTCGTACCATCTCGTTGCGTGATGACCAAGCTGCTGCCGGTGGCAAGCGATGTGCCGTTAAACAGGGTAGCAGTTGTCATCCTTTGGCCGGCCGTGCCAAGCAGGCTAAAACGTTGGCCCCCATCAAAGTTGTAGGCAAAGTCCCAATAAAACTTCACCGGGATATTTGCCACCTTCACGGTGATATCTCCAGGCGCTTGAACGATGAACAGATCTCGTTCTTCGCCGGTGCCATCCAGGAACTGCAGGAAGTCGGTCTTGGCCGGCGCAGTAAATCCACCGGTATTAACCGACGAGAAATTGCCGGCTGGACCGTTCGCGACCGTATCGTGACCGTAGCCGGCGGCATTGGCGATAAAGAGCGACGGAGCGACAGTAATCGAGAACAGATCAGTCCTGTAACGGGCAACTAGCTGTTCTTCGAACAGGTAAGAATCATTCTTCAGATCGCTGTCGAAGTTGTATTCGTTGTTGTCGTAGAAGATGAATTGACCGGCAATGAGCGACAACTCGAAAGCGCCATGGCTTTTCTTGACCGGAGGTGGAGCCTTACCCTCCTTGCTGTAGCTGACCGGTTCGCCACCTGAGTTCCAACCAAAGAGCTTATCAAAATCGAGTCGCTCTACTAAGCCTTGCGGATACATGTTCGGATCCCAGAACAGATCGGTAGCATAGAACGGGTTGTCCAGTTTACCGGCGATAAGGGTTACGCCGGGATAGCCGTTCCAGCCCAAGAATGCCTTGCTTATATATATGCCGTAGTTCTGGAAACCACCGGTGTAGGTCTGATTTTGCGTATCGGAGAAGTTATTGGTCGAGAGGCTGAACCCGCCAAAGAAGCCACCATCAAATTTGATCTCGGCATTCAAACGCAAACGGAATCGCCAACGAGAGCGCTCCGCCACATGGTTCTTGCCATTTGGGCTGGCCGTCAGCGTAGGGGTCGGATTCTTGAGCGATGGGCTCGGAGTCGGAGTTGGAATACCGGGAGCGGCCGAGGGCTCTTGAGCTTGCTCTTCATCCCATTGGTAGCGGAGACGCAAGTCGCCGCTCAGTTTGAGTTCCTGAATCCAAGGCGCCAACTTGAGCGGACTGCTGGGAGTTGTCACCACTGCCGGGTTTTTCGACACCTCACTTTCTATTTTTTCGGCGTCTTTTTGCGTCAGAATGCCTTTGCGGATCAAAGCATCGATGAGCGCCTGATCATCTGCCAACGCGGCGCTGGTGGTTAAGGCAACAAGGCCGGCCAGCGCCCAACAATATCTGTTTTTTAGGATCATTGGTTTGTCTCTCCTTGGACTTAGATCCTGCGAAATGCCGCCCTCTCTAAGTCGGTGGTGCTCCTCACTGAGCGCCAGCGCATGCGAGATTACGCATGGCTTGGCGAGGTTGACCAACCCGTGTGACAAGCGGATGGCAGCAAAGTAACATTTCATCGGCTTTTCCGGGCCGATTCGCCCAGGCATCGCTGGCCGTTTGGTCATCTCCAAGCGCAGCACTGGTACTCAGGAGGGTCGAATCGACCAGCGCTGAAGTGTATGTAGCTTTTAAGGTCATTGGTTTTCTTCTCCTTGTGGACCTAGATGCAGCGAATTTTCGCGCCTCAGAGTCGAATGGGGAGCCTCGATAATCGCTGTTTGGAAAAAACGGCGACCCGGTGGCATTGGCCACCGGGTCGGCGAAACGGTCGAAACTAAATCGGATTCGGCGCCTCTAGAACTTCAACAGCGCGTCGACCCGGATGTAATGCCAAGTGTTGTCGTCGGCGATACCGGAGCCACGTGTGGCTTGACCACCATAGAGATTCGTCAGATTCCAGTCGATGCGGCCGCTCACTCCCAGGATGAAGAAATCGGTCACGTTGTAATTGATTCCGAAGCCGAAGCCTTGCGCATTCAGACGCGCGTTCAACACGTCGGAGTTCGATAGGTTCGGATCGATCGACGCGATACCGACCTGACGGAAATCGCCGTAGACCGAGATATCTCCGGCTTTCTTGTTGTCGCCAATCTTCAACCCGATCAACCATGCTGTCTTATCCTTGGTGGAAGGTTGCGCCGGATCGATAAACTCCTTAACGGAGCCATCCTTGTTAAGGACTACTTGACTATAGAGACCGGCCAGCGGCGAGGCCGTCGGATTCGTACCATCTCGTTGCGTGATGACCAAGCTACTGCCAGTGGCAAGCGATGTGCCGTTGAAGAGAGTAGCCGTTGTCATCCTCTGGCCGGCCGTGCCGAGCAAGCTGAACCGTTTGCCACCATCGAAGTTATACGCGAAATCCCAGTACAACTTCACGGGGATATTGGCCACCTTCACCGTGATATCTCCAGGCGCCAGGACAACAAATAGGTCGCGCTCTTCACCCGTACCATCCAGGAATTGCAGGAAGTCGGTCTTCGCCGGTGCGGTAAATCCGCCGGTATTAACCGAGGAGAAATTCCCGGCCGGCCCATTGGCCACCGTGTCGTGACCGTAACCGGCCGCGTTGGCGATAAAGAGTGATGGGCCAAACGTGATCGAGAACCAATCGGTCCTATAACGAGCCAACAACTGTTCTTCGAACAGATAAGAATCGTTCTTCAAGTCGCTGTCGAAGTTGTATTCGTTGTTGTCGTAGAAGATGAATTGCCCAGCAATGAGCGACAGCTCGAACGCGGAGGGATGCTTCGCCGGTGCCGGAAGCGGAGTCTTGCCCTCCTTGCTATAGCTGACCGGCTCACCAGCCGAGTTCCAGCCAAAGAGCTTATCGAAATCAATCCGTTCCACTAACCCTTGCGGGTAAACGTTTGGATCGTAAAACAGATCTGTGGTGTAGAACGGGTTGTCCTGTTTACCTGCAATAAGGGTCAATCCAGGATAGCCGTTCCAACCTAAGAATGCCTTGTTTATATAGATCCCGTAGTTTTGGAAACCGCCCGTGTAGGTCTGATTACCCGTATCAACGAAATTATTGGTCGTCAGGCTGAACCCGCCAAAGAACCCGCCGTCAAACTGAATCTCCGCATTCAACCGCAATCGGAAACGCCACCGTGAACGGGTTGCCACGTGGTTCTTGCCATTCGGGCTGGCCGTCAGCGTGGGGGTCGGATTCTTCAGGCTAGGGCTCGGCGTCGGAGTCGGTATGCCAGGGGCAGCCGAAGGCTCCTGAGCCTGTTCTTCATCCCACTGATAACGAAGACGCAAGTCACCGCTCAGTTTCAGTTCCTTAATCCAGGGCGCCAGCTTAAGCGGACTGCTCGGCGCCGGTACCACTGCCGGGTTTTTCGACACCTCGCTCTCGATCGTATCAGCGTCTTTTTGCGTCAGGATGCCTTTGCGAACCAAGGCATCGATGAGCGCCTGATCATCTGCAAATGCGGCACCAGTGGTTAAGGCGACAAGGCCGGCCAGTGCCAAAGCATATTTGGTTTTTCGGATCATTGGTTTTCTCTCCTTGGACTCAGGTCCGGCGAATTCTCGCGCTCTCCAAGTCAATGATGCCCCCTACTGAGCACCAAGACGTGCGGGTTTGGCACGGCCGGACCGACTGGACCAATTTGATGTTACAGCCGAGTGACAGCGCCGTAACATTTCAACGGTTTTTCGGCACCAACCGATTCTCTCTCTCTCTCTCTCTCTACACGCCTTTGCCGACACTAATGAGCTTTCGTGGCTAAAGGCCGAAACGTTTTGGGGCGGGCCGAAACGTCCATGAAACGCCTGTAGCCAAAGAAACCGACTAGCCTCAGCGGGCTCAGGTGACCAATTTGATGTTACACAAAGACGGCATTTATGTTACGATTACGTGACAATCACGCTTTTTTTTTTACGATTGCCGTGCAATTCTAGACTCTAATAACGTCCCCAAAACCCGTCAGTGAGGGACTGCCAACCGATATCCGAATCCGCGCACTGTCTCGATATAACAGCCGCAGCTGCCGAGCTTGTCTCGCAAGCGGCGCATGTGAGTATCCACCGTTCTGGTATCGATGATTGAGTCGTACCCCCAAACGTCACTCAATAGTCGATCTCTCCCCTGCACCCGTCCTTCACGCTCCATCAACAGGCGCAACAACTTAAACTCGGTCGCGGTGCATTCGATGACCCGATTTGCGGCTTTAACCTCGTGTCGAGAGCGATCAAGGAGAATCTCTCCCACTTGGAGGCAATCGTGATCATGAGGAGAAGCAGCCCGTCGCCGCAAGATGGCCTGGATTCGCAGCACAAACTCGCGAGGGCTAAAAGGCTTTACCACGTAGTCGTCAGCCCCTAACTCAAACCCCAGCACTCGGTCAATTTCCTCCGTACGGGCGGAGAGCATCACGACGGCCATTTCTTTTGTGCGCGGATCAGATCGTATCGCTCGACACAAATCGAGGCCGGACATCTCGGGTAACATGAGGTCCAAAACGACCAAAGTAGGCGGTTGATCTCGAATGGAGGCCAAGGCCACGCGGCCGTTCGTCGCCATCTCGACAACGAAGCCCGCTTTTTTGAGATGGTGAGCCAGCAATTCGGCCACATCCACCTCGTCTTCAACAATCAGGATCTTCTCACTCATCTAACGCAGCGACAACCAGGCCATCGTACAATCCCCAAAAAATTCGGCGCAAGCCTGAAAACGCCATAGCAACTCGGTCGAGATCCGGCCGGGCAAGGGGCCGCTTCCTCCCTGCCAGCCATTATTTGAGATCATGTAAATCGCGCAACCGTCCTATTGTCAACTATTTACGTCTCCCGTGGACGACAAGCGCGATAAGGCTTCAACAAGCCCATCACCACCGACCTGATCGGAAACATAACCTCCACCTTCTCGTACGGCAGTCTTCACCTCGATAATACTGTTCACCGGACATGCGAGGTGTCTCGCAATTTCGCGACGCAACATAGGCAGATCGTTGTAATTGTCACCTGCGGCAAACGTCTCACCAGGCTCGATTCCCAAGTGCGCTTGTAAGCCTTGAAGTACCGAACCTTTGTCGAAGCGGGCATGGCAAAAACGGAGGTAAATGCCATTTCGTTGGTAAGAAAACTCGGCCACGCGCCTTCGTTGCGAATCCAAGTAACTAATGATTCCCTCCATCTCCGGAGGATCTTGGGCCACTACTCCGACCAGCCGGCCGGATTCCCGGTGCAACCGAGCCTGGGTGCGATTAGACAGATATCTTTCAACGTCGGCGAGCAGTTCTGAGGCGTCTCGATAAAGTTGATCGTGCGATTGTTGGCAGTCCTCGTTCCATTCCGCGATCGGCTCCCAGCCGGATCCGTTCGCCTTGTAGATCTCTCGTTCGGTGGTGAGCGCGTAATCCGGTCGAAATGGAAAAAATTTAAGTGCCTTGTCGACTAGCTCCAAGGTACGCCCGGTGTTCATCGCTATGATCGTGCCGTGCCGGCGCAATAGATTCAGATGATCAACCAAAGGCTGACTGACGGTGGCGGGTTCGCTTTCCCACGGCGCAATCATCGTTCCGTCAAAATCCAAGCTCAATAGTCGCAAGTTAGTCATCAGCAGCCGGTCGGATTCGTGTGCAAAACTGAACGGTAGCGTGCGGATTTGAAATGAAAAGTCTCCGCCCATTTCGACAGGCTGCTCAATTTCAGGTCCGACGGGCTACTATCGAGTCTGCAACCCAGAGACGGCGTCAAAAATGCCGTTAATGATCGAATAAGCAATTACGCCGACCATTCCGGCCATGACCAAAATGATAACCGGTTGAACCATTGCGGTGAGCCTTTGAATACGGAGGTTGAGTTCTTTGTCATATTTTATACCGACCTTATCCAAGGCTTTCGCCAAATCTCCGGTTTGCTCGCCGACCGCTACCATGTCGATAAAGAGGGAAGGAAAATCAGTGAGTCGCTGAAGTCCGCGGGAGAAAGCTCCCCCTTGGCCCACATAATCGGTCACCTCGGTCAACCCGCGGCGCCAATGCTCGTTGAGAGTGGCACCTCGCATTAGTTGCAGGGCGTTTAACAATGGAAGGCCATTACCAAGAAGGTTTGCTAAGGTCTGAGCAAATTGCGCATAAAATCGGCCTCTGAGCACTGCCCCGACCACTGGAATTTTTAACTGCACCCGGTGCCACCATTTCTTGCCGCGAGGATGCCGGATAAGCTGCCGAAAACCAAGACTCGCCAATAACACGGCGGCGAGAATAGCCCACCAATAGTGCGAAAAGAAGGCGCTAACCTCAATAAGAAGCCTGGTCAGAAAAGGAACATTCTTGCCGGTCTTTTCAAACAGTACCGTCATCTGAGGCACCAGGTAAGTCATAAACAAAAAGATGAGCCCAAGACCCAGGACAAAAATCATCGCCGGGTAAATGAGTGCGGCCACGACTTTTTTTTGGAGGTCATCGATGGTCACCAAAAAAGACGCCTGCCGCTTCAACAACTGCGGCAGCGAACCACTGATCTCGCCGGCCGAAACCAAATTGCAGTAGAGATCTCCGAAGCTGGAGGAAACCTGCCGTAAGGCGTTGGAAAGGCTGCTTCCCTCTCGAACTCTTTGCCGAAGCGCGGTGGCAATCTGTTTGATCTTTGACAACTCCTTGCGCGCCTCCATCACCCGCAGAGCCTGCTCAATCTGTAGACCCGCATCGAGTAGATCGCTCAGTTCTTCGGTAAAAAGGATAACCTGACCACGAGAGAGGCGAACTTTCGCCAGCGGTGTTGGTTGCTCGGCCAACTGAGCGCTGCTGGGTGCGCCGTCCTTCTCCTGGATCTTAATCGGTTGTAAGCGATCCCGATCGAGCTTGAGAAAGGCTTCGGCTCGGCTCTGCGCGATCAACTCTCCGCGCACCCGTTCTCCGGCTCGGCTCACCGCCTCATAAAGGAAATTTGGCATCGGTCTACTCGTCCGCCATCTCCAGATCCGCCGCCGTAACTCGCACAACCTCTTCAATGGTGGTGAAGCCGGCAATCACTTTGTTCCACCCATATTGCCGGAGGGGAACCATCCCCTCTTCCACCGCCACGGTGCGCAAGATCGAAGCAGCCTTGCTTTGGGTAATGAGGTCCTGCAATCGAGCGGAGACCAAACAAATCTCATAGATGGCAGCTCGCCCTTGGTATCCGGTGGCTCGGCACGCTTCACAGCCGACCGCGGCATATACGCTTCCAGCCGATTCGAGCGGGAATCCGATTCTCTTTAGATATCCGCCGGAATATTCTGCCGACTTCTTACAGTGCGGGCACAGGACTCTAACCAAACGCTGGGCGATAAATGCGCGAACCGAGTTTGCCACCAGGAAAGGCTCCACCCCCATATCAAACAATCGAGTGATTCCGCCAATCGCGTCGTTGGTATGCAGTGTGCTGAATACCAAATGCCCGGTGAGCGCGCCCCGGATTGCTATTTCCGCCGTTTCCCGATCTCGCATCTCACCAACCATGATCACGTTGGGATCCCCACGCAGAATGCTGCGCAGCCCGTTCGCGAAGGTCAGATCTATCTCGGGTTTGACGGCAATCTGGATCACTCCGGGTATTTGATGTTCGACCGGCTCTTCAATGGTAACAATCCGGCGCTCATGAGTATTTAAGCTGGAAAGGAAAGTATAGAGAGACGTTGATTTGCCGCAGCCGGTTGGGCCGGTGACCAAAACAATTCCATTTGGAAGTGTAAGCAAATGCTCGATGCGTTGCCGAGAGGGTGTGTCCAAGCCAAGACGATCGAACGTAAATCGCTCCTGGCCCAAGAGTCGCAGGCTAACGCTTTCGCCCACAACCGATGGGATGGTAACGACCCGCACATCGATCGGTTGACCTAAAAGCTCCAAATTGATCCGTCCATCCTGCGGTAAACGGCGTTCGGCGATATCTAGATGCGCCATGACTTTTAACCGCGAAATGACCGATGCTTGGAGCAGCCGGATATTGGCCGGCACCGGGACTTCATGCAAGACCCCATCGATACGGTAGCGGATCCGCAAGTCGTTGGACAGCGGTTCGACATGAATGTCGGTCGCGCGCTGCTCGAGCGCTTCACGCAAGATCTGATTCACGAATTTGACGACCGAAGCTTCCGAATCATCCAGATCAAGGACATTGGTCTCCTGTTTAAGCTCGGGATTAACCTCTTCCTCTGTCCGGCCTTGCAAGATCGCTTCAAAAGTTTCGGCTCCGATTCCATATCCCTGGCGCAAGGCTTGGAGGATCAGGGTGCGGGTCGACATCTTATATCGGACCTTCTCTCGCAGCGAAGCGGCGAGTGTTTGTCGCGCTAACAAATCGAACGGATCATAGAGACCGAGCCAGATTGTACTATCTTCCTGTTGCAGCGGCACGACGTGGTAACGGAGCGCTAAACGGGCGGGCACCTTTTCGCGCAGCTGGCCTGGAACGGAGGTCAACGCTTTGTCCCACCAAGGGATCTGGAGCCAATCGCTTATTCCATGCAAGAACTGCGTTTCATCGACCAGTTTAGAATCCAGGATCGATCGTACCAACGAACGTTGAGCTTCGGCCGCGCTTTCCAGAACCGTTTGGCAGGCGGTCAGGTCGGTACATTGACTATTCCTGGCGATCTTCAGCAGCGTATCAATCACAGATGCAAAAACTGATGCCCTAGTTTATCGAGTAATCGGCCGTCTACAACTCGGCTTGAGGACTCGAGTACAGGCTACAGGCTACAGGTTACAGGTGGCAGGTTACAGGTTACAGGTTACAGGTTGCAGGTTACAGGTTGCAGGTGGGGGGATCCCTCTTTCTTCTAGCTTCTAGATTCTAGATCCTAAATTCCGAAAGAGCGCGTGGCGCATTGCCGCTTCTGGCACCGGGGGCCCAAACCAATGCCGGAAAGCCGCAGTGCCTTGGTGCAAAAGCATTGAAGCGCCATCGATGGCGGATGCTCCGGCCGCCACCGCCCAGCTCACCACTGGCGTCGGCTTCGAACCATACATCATATCGAATATGCGGTGCCGGGGCTCTAGCCAATGCGAATCCCAATCCAGCGGACGTCCATCCAGTCCAACCGAAGACGCATTGATGATCAAGTCGGCCTGGGCGAATACTTCGCCCAATTTCTCCCAAGGCCAAAAAGAAACGGTGTCATCCTGGCCGATTGCGCCCCGCAATCGATCAAGCTTGGCCAAGGTTCGGTTGGCGAGGAGCAGTTGACACGGATTTTCATCCAGCAGAGAGATTGCTGCCGTCATCCCAGCACCACCGCCTGCGCCTAGCACAGCGATCCGACTATTTCCAAAATCAAGGGAAAAGGATTCATGAAGTGCAGCAATCAGTCCGACTCCGTCCGTGTTGAACCCCACCAAAGATCCGGATCGATTGACTACTGTATTAATCGCGCCGACTCGACCCGCAGTCGAATCAACCACGTCGACCAATCCCAGAGCTGTGACCTTGTGCGGAACAGTCAGGTTCCAACCGATGAACTCGCGTTCACGCAGCAGCGAAAAGACCTCCGCAAGCTCACCAATCTTTACCCAAAGCCTGGTGTATTGAAATGGTATGGCCCGCACAGCGAGTCCAGCATTCTGCATTTCTGGTGAAAGGGAATGACTGATGGGATCTCCGAGAACCGCCAGTCGAATGTCCGCGGGTAAAGGATCCGGGGCTGAGCGGCGCAGGTGCTCAATAGTCCAAAGCAGCCCGTCGGAGTTGGAATTGAGTGGCATGGTAGAGACTGTGAAACTAAATGAGAGACAAGCGTGCCGTCTAAAGGGCAAGAGATTTTCATGTCAATCCGCAAAGCGACCGTTCAGCTCGGCTCCCAGTCCGATCCGTCGCGGCGGACTAGGAGAAACGGGCGACGGTCTTTTCCAGTCGCGTGAGTACTCGATCACGGCCCAATACTTCCAGCATATGATACAGGCTGGGCCCGACTGATCGTCCGCTGACGGCGAGCCGGGTTGGATGAATCAGTTCGCCAGTTTTACATCCTAGATCGGACGCGAGCCCCTTTAGTTCCGTTTCGAGCCGCTCTACGCTCCAGGCTTCCAACGCACGGTAGCGTTGCGTCAGTTGGTGAAGCCTTTCCATCGTTCCTGGTCGGAAAGTCTTTGCGACCGCTTCCGGATCATACTCGTAGTTCTCGTCAAAGAAATAGCCGACCCAATCTGGAACATCTTTGAAGAGCTTCACTTTCTCTTTGATGATCTCTAGTACACGGAGAAGATAGTCCTGGTCATTAGTCGGAAGGTGAGCGGCCCGAATGAACGGCTCGCTCAGCTCGCGAAAGCGGCTCAGTGGCATCTGCGACACGTACTGGCCATTGAGCCAGAAACATTTATCCAGGTCGAAAGCAGCGTTCCGGCGATTAATCTTCTTCAGGTCGAATAGCTCAACGACCTCGTCGATATCGATCTTCTCGCGATTGTCCCTCGGCGACCAACCGAGCAGACATAAATAGTTACGAACTGCTTCGGGCGCATAACCTTGCTCCATATACCCGCTCACACTCGCGCCCGCGTCGCGCTTACTCATTTTCGATCCATCTTGGTTTAGAATGAGTGGGATATGGGCGAAATGAGGTGGCTGCACACCCAACGCTTGGTAAAGCTCAACATGCTTAGCCGTATTCGTTAGGTGATCTTCACCACGGATCACGTGCGAGATTTGCATTTCGATATCGTCGACAACGTTCACGAAATGAAAAATCCAAGAGCCATCAGGGCGGCGAATGGTCATATCCGGCTCCATACTGCGATCGAATTCGATGCGTCCGCAGACCTCATCATCAACCATCACCGGGCGTCGCGCCGATCGAAACCTGAGTGCTCCAGCATCCTCATATACATGGCCCTTGTCCTGGAGTCGCTTGAGGTATTGTTCATAGATCGCGTTGCGTTCGCTCTGGAAATAGGGTCCGAACCGGCCACCCTTTCCGGCCCCTTCGTCCCACTCCAATCCAAGCCACTGCAAGCCGTCATAAATCACCTGCACCGCTTGGTCATGTTCGCGGCTCTTGTCGGTATCCTCAATGCGAAGCACAAAGGTACCGCGATGGTGCCGAGCGAAAAGCCAATTAAAAAGAGCAGTGCGTGCTCCTCCCACATGCAGAAAACCGGTTGGCGACGGAGCGAAACGAGCCCTGACAGGAGCACTCATCGGAGAAAAGATCCTCTACTACTGGTTGGCGCAACTGAATTTTCTTCTTACCGCAACTGACCTTGGACGGTTCATAACAACTTTTTGAGAGGGAGAGAAAGCCATTTTGTGGGAAACCAGCTCCTCGCTAACGGGTTGAATAAAGAGGAGTTATTCTTAGTCCAAAAAGGGACGACCTGTTATGACCAAGCCAACCCTAACACTACTTTGCCTGGCGGGTGCCACCTCTCTCGCCTTTGGCAATCTCCAGCCTGTCTCGCCCCCGACGGGAGGAAAGATTCCTTTCCGGCCTGGGGCTCATATTTCACGTAATCATCACGTTTTCCAGGAAGACGCTCAGACTGATGAAGACAGCTATGACGTCTTCTACGATCAACTGGCGGATGATGGCCAATGGTACTACGACGACACCTACGGCTATGTCTTTCAGCCGGCGACCGCCGTCAGCTCTTCCGATTGGCGCCCCTACTCAGACGGCCATTGGGAAGATACCGACCGCGGTTGGTACTGGAATTCCAACGAGCGCTTTGGCTGGGCAACCTACCACTACGGCCGCTGGGTTCTCATCGACGGCGAAGGATGGGTCTGGGTGCCAGGGAATGAATGGGCTCCATCCTGGGTTTCTTGGCGCGATTCGGACGACTACGTTGGCTGGGCTCCCCTTCCTCCTGAATGTGGGAGTATTTCGGTCGGATTCAGTGTCGGCGGTTGGTGTGACTCTTACTGGGGAGTTGGACCGAGTTGGTACTGCTTTCTACCCTACCACTCTTGGTTCGCCCAAAGCTATGTCGGAGCATTTGCGCCATTCGGCCAGAATGTGACGATCATCAATCGCACCCGGAACGTAACAAACATCTACAATAATAATACCGTCATAAACAACTTCGGTCCGCAAGCTCAGCAGATCGCGTTGAAAACCAATCGGCAGGTTACGAAATACAACGTCAATTACACAGCGCAAAACGACCCGCGGGCATTCAAAACGACCAGGAACGGCAACCAACTGAGCGTAGTTGGACCAAAAACGACCCTCAAGACAGTCGCAACCAAACCGCCCAACGTCGCGAAAACGCTGACCGGTACGAAGGTAAACAAGGGTTGGAATAATGTGAATGGGACCGAGGCGACAAGTCTAAAGAATAAATTCGCTCAGCAAAATCCGGTACCCGGCAATCTGCCCAAAACCACCAACGCGCTGGTAAAACCAACGATTCTTGGAAACAAGGCGGTGGGCGGTAACAAAGCGATTGGCGGCAATACTCCCGGCGGCAACAAAGGCGCCGGCAGTAACACGATCGCCAGTAACAAGGGAGCCGGGAACGGGGTCTTAGCGAACCCAAACAACGCTAATGCCGGCGGCGCCAACAATCTGAAGGCGTTTAAGGAGACCGCCAACCCTTCCAACACTAAGGGCGCAAAAGGTACCGGCGGCAATCCTGCAGTTGGCGGCAACAACAGCGTCAACACCGGAGCCGGATCCAACAATGCAAAGGCGTTCAAGGGAACGGCCAACACCCTCAACACGAAGGGCGCAAAAGGTACCGGTGGCGGCAATACTGGAGTCGCTGGCAACAAAGGCACCGGATCAAGCCAATTAAAGTCGTTTAAGAGCACGACTAATAAGTCCACCTCCAAGGGTGCCCAAGGTGCTGGTGGCGGCAATTATACCCCGCCGAAGACATTAAAGAAGGCTTCTACGGGCGAAACGACCCATCATTCAGCCAGCACTTATCATCCTACTACGAAAGCCTATCATCCTCCGGCCAGCACTTATCATCCTTCGGCCAGCACTTATCATCCTTCGGCCAGCACTTATCATCCTCCGGCCAGCACTTATCATCCTCCGGCTAGCACTTATCATCCTCCGGCTAGCACTTATCATCCTCCGGCTAGCACTTATCATCCTCCAGCCGCGGCGCATCCTCCGGCCAGTGCCTCCCACCCAAGCGGTGGTGGAAACAAAGGCGGCGGCGGCGGTGGGAATAAGGGGGGCGGCGGCAATAAGAAGGACGAGAAGAAAAAGTAAGGCGAAAATGGCCGAGGCCTGACGAAGTTCCGGTTGATAGCTTCGGGTTTTGACCCGAAGCTCCCGGAGCATGAACAGGGTAGCTGGCCTCGAGACTGAATACGGTTGTTTGATCTCTGAGGATCAAGCTCAGAGCCAAGCCGATGCCTGGCCGGTAAAAATTAAAAATCATCTCTTCCGCAAGTGTCAGATTGGCGCTATCGATCTGCACTATCGAGATTACGAAGAACCGCCGGGTAACGGCGGTTTTCTTTTGAATGGTGGCCGTCTTTATCTGGATATGGGCCATCTGGAGTACTCTTCGCCGGAGTGCCTCACCGTTCGCGACTTAGTGGCCTACGACATTGCCGGGGATCTTCTACTCTATCAGGCGATCAAGGAACTAGGGGTCGAGGACAAGGTCTCGTTCTTAAAGAACAACATCGATCACCACACCGGAGCCACTTTTGGTTGCCACGAAAATTACTTGATGCGGCGGGAGGCCCAATTCACACCGGAAATTCTTGCGTCGTTGCTTGGTTTTTTGGCGACACGGCAGATCTTCACCGGCTCTGGCCGGGTGGGGCACGCTAATCCGCTCGCCTTCGACTTTGAAATCCCCGATCGGCCGGGAAACGTCCCATTTCAGATTAGCCAGCGAGCAGATCATATCGTCAACGACATCTATCAGTGGGTACAGTTCAACCGAGCAATCATCAATGCGCGAGATGAACCGCTGGCTGATTATCGTAAGTACCGTCGACTGCATCTTTTGATTGGAGACTCGAACATGAGTCCATTTGCCAATGCACTTAAGATTGGCACAACCGTCTGCATTCTGACATTGCTGGAAGAAAATCTGCTGCCAAAACAGATCGCGTTGCGAGATGCCGTTCTGGCGACGCGAGAAATATCCCGACGTCCGGATGGAGATTGGGTGGTGGAGATGGATGACGGTTCCACCCAGGATGCGCTTGATATCCAGTATGAATTCCTCGCCCACGCTCAGCGCTATCTGAGCGGCTCGGACGAAGAGACCGACTGGATTTTGGAAATGTGGCAGTTCACGCTGGATGCACTGAAGGAGAAACCTGAGTTATTGATCGGTGGAGTCGACTGGATCTCCAAAAAGTGGCTCCTGAACATGTTTGTCGAAGATCAAGGACTCTCCTGGCAGGATCCTTGGCTACAAAGCATCGACCTCGAGTACCACAACATACACCCGCAGCGCGGACTCTTTTTTGCATTGAAGCCGGCCAAAACGATCGGGGAATTTAATGCATCGGTTCGCCGTTCGGAAGCCAAATTGGCGCCGCCAGCTCACACGCGAGCCGCCGGCCGGGGCCGAGCGGTAGCTTTCTTTCAGAGGAAAAATCTTCCTTATATCATCAATTGGGACTCGATCGCTCTGGAGAGCCAGGACTACCTCTCGATGCCGGATCCGTTCAATACCTATACCGACGCGGTCGATTATTTTCTTCGGTAGCCTGTCCCGTCTTCCGTTGGTTAGATGGGCTCAAATAGCGCTACGGCTTGGAATAATGTGGCCAGAGGTTGTCTCTGTTAGTGGAAGGTTCGCCAGTTCGGACCGCTCAGCTCAACGCTCGACCCAGTAGATTTTTTCCAAAAGTAAACCTAGTATTTACCTATGATGAACGTCATTTCGAATCGGGCCTTTATCCGGCCGCTGATCCTCGGTATCTCCCTGCTTGCCTTTTCCCAAGTTGCTTCGGTTTTTGGCGAATCGCTCGTTTGGCAAACGGACTATGCCGCCGCTAAGACCACAGCCACCCAGCAGAATAAATACATCCTCCTGGACTTTACCGGCTCGGATTGGTGCCCTTATTGCATCCAGATGGATAAAGAGGTCTTCGCGAAGCCAGCCTTTTCGACCTTTGCCTCCGGAAAGCTTATCCTGGTCAAGCTCGATTTTCCGCGAAAGGCCAATCAATCGGCTACAGAAAAGTCCCAGAATCAGGAATTGGCAAAAAAGTATAGTATTGAGGGCTTCCCCACCTACGTGTTGCTTGATCCGTCCGGGAAGGAAGTACGCCGCCAGGTTGGATACTTGGAAGGTGGTCCGGAAGCGTTCATCAGTTGGGCACAGGTGAAATAGTTGATTGCGGAATGCGGATCGCGGATTGCGGAATTTGAAATCCGAAATTCGCAATCCGCAACAGAAATAGTTTTGGCTATCGGAAATTGGCTATTGGCTATTTCTTCTGGCTATGGATGCTCAGGATCGGGCTTCACCTGCACTGTTGACCGATCTGTACCAGCTAACGATGGCTTACGGTTACTGGAAACAGAACCGGCTGGATCAGGAAGCGGTTTTTCATCTTACTTTTCGTGAGCATCCTTTCCAAAGCG
>Ga0070698_100002321_pt1 | contig 21055 bp, 17 predicted proteins | sample KBSK1502metaG_FD_65477 | JGI IMG/M metagenome (GOLD analysis project Ga0070698, IMG submission 65477) | Corn, switchgrass and miscanthus rhizosphere microbial communities from Kellogg Biological Station, Michigan, USA - KBS K1-50-2 metaG | ecosystem: Host-associated > Plants > Roots >...
CCAGTTGGGGTAGGCGACGCCGGGGAGCAAAGCCCCCCCGGTCGCATGCACGCCGTCCAGGAACACGACGAGATCGGCGCCGGTGGCCTGGTTTCGCCAGACGAGGTCTGGCTTGCCGTCCCCGTTCAGATCCAGGACCGCCACGAGGCGCCAGCTGAGGTCGGCGGCGCCGGGAAGCGAGGCGACGCCCGTCACGGTCACTCCGTCCAGGAACCACGCCAGGTTCAACCCGTCCGCGATTCGGCGCCAGAGCACGTCCGATTTCCCGTCGCCGTTCAAGTCGGCCATGCCCGCCACCTGCCATGCCGGGGAGACCCACGGCAAGGACGCGAGGCCGATCGGAGTGGACGCCTGCATGTAGAACACGAGGTTCAGCCCGTAGGCCTGATGGCGCCACAGGATGTCGGGCCAGCCGTCCCCGTTGAGATCGGCCACATCCGCGATCGACCACGCCGGGCCCGGCACCGCCGAGAGGGGGACCACCGACCTGCGGGCCATCCCATCCATGAGCCAGATCTCGGTTGCTCCAGACGACTCGTCCCGCCACACGAGGTCCGGCTTGCCGTCGCCATCGAAATCGCCCACGCCGCCGAGGCGCCAGGTCGTCTCGGGACCACGGTCCGGCACCAGAGCGGCCCCGCCGGTGAGGATCGACCCGTTCAGGAACCATGCGACCACCCCACCGGTGCTGGAGTCTTGCCACAGCAGGTCCGGATGGCCGTCCCCGTTCAGGTCACCGTGCGGTCGCACACTGGACCCGCCGCTGGCGGCGTTGTCCGCGGGGCTCGGGTCCGCCTCGGCGGAGGTCACGGTGCCCCCCAGCGTCAAGAGGCCGGCCGGCGCCGGCCTCAGCGTCAGCGTGAGCGTGGTGCTCGCCTCGGCGGCCAGGTCAGGCAGGGAACAGCGCAAGGATCCGCCGGCCGGCTCGCACGCAGCGGCCGGCGCGGAGGAAACGAGGCTCACACCCACGGGAAGCGACTCCACGAGCTGGACGGCAGTAGCGGCGGCCGGTCCGTGGTTGGTGATGGTGGCCGTCAGCGTCGCCCGTCCGCCTTGGAGGGCGGGATCGGGTGACACGACCTGGGCCAGGGAGAGATCGGCCAAGCGTCTATACGTGGCGACGAGCGTCACCGGAGCGGCCGGCGCGGTGAAGAGATGGGTGGCGGCTCCCGCATCGGACCAGGATCGGAATCCGTAGGAGCTGCCGCCGACATCCTGGGGCGACGGCGCGCTGAGGCTGTTGGCCGAGCCCACGATGACCGTTCGCGAGAACGGCGTCGGCAAGGCGTCGCCGTTGACGCCGAGGGTCAAGCCCGGCGGATCTGCCTGGAAGCTCAGGACCACGGTCTGCGGTTGGAGCTCCACCGAAGAGGTGTCGACGAGGCCGCCGGCGTCGGTTGCGGCGAGGCGCAGCTCGAGCCAGGAAGGATAGTCGTGGTCGGGTGCGCTGAAGCTTCCCGCGGCGAAGCCCGTCCAGGACTGGACCGTGTGGGTATGGCAGCTCGCCGGGCAATGGTGCAGGAGAAGCGTCCACTGGAGGGCCGACGCGGGCAGGGCGCCTTCCTCCGGATCGGTCGCCCCGCCGGCGAAGAAGATGGTGTCGCCGACCTTCCACGTCGCTCCGCCGGCGGGGAGGGTGATCGTGGCATGGGGTGGCCGGTTGTCCGCAAAGATGGAGATCCCGACCGTCGAGGTCGCCCCCGCGGAGTCTCGAACCATGAGCCTGACCTTGTGCTCGCCCGATGTGGTGAACGTGTACGTCGGGCTGGCGAGCGTCGAGTCGTTGAAGGCCCCGTCCCCGTCGAGATCCCACGCGTACGTGATCGGATCCCCGTCGGGATCGCTCGACGCGGACCCGTCGAACTGCACGAAGAGCGGCGTCAGGCCGCTCGTGGGCGTGGCCACGACGCTCGCCACGGGCGGCTGATTGTCGCTGAAGTAGGTGATGCGCTGGATGCGTCCGAGGTCGTAGTCCACATAGAAGAGGTCGCCCCCCGGCCCGCGCTCGAGCTGAACCGCGCCCCCCGCCAGCCCGGCGGCGAAGGTAAGGATGCGGGCGGGATTCGGCGTGCCGCTGGCGTCGGGCAACATCGCCCAGATGCAGTGCCGCGCCCAGTCCGTGAAGAAGAGCGCGCCGTGGTAGGGAGCCGGGTAATCGCCGGAGGGATAGAAGGCGAGTCCGCTCAGGGACGAGCTGCCGGTGGGGCAGCTCTCGCCGGGGACGACCGGCGCGGTCTCCCGGTAGCTGAAGTACGGGGGGCGCGCGCTGCCGTCGGCATAGAGGCCCTGGCAGATCGCCAGGCCGGCGGCCCGATAGCCGGCCTGCGGGGCCGGACCTTCGTAGCACGGCCAGCCAAGGTTGGGTGGTGAGCCCCCGGCCAGATCGACCCGGTTGATCTCATCCCAGGTGTCCCAGCCCACGTCGCCCACCCAGACCTCGCGCGTGCCCGGGCGCAGAGCGAACCGGAAGGGGTTGCGCATTCCGAAGGCAACGATGCGGCGCGCGTTCTCGTCGGGGAGGCCATAGAGGGGGTTGTCCGGCAGCGCCGCGCCCGTGTCCGGGTCGACCCGCAGCAGCGCTCCGTTCAGCACGACCGGCTCTCCGGGAGCACGCCGCAGGCTCTGGCTGCGCAAGGCGCCGCCCTCGGCGCCGGGCGGGCTCTGCGCGCCGCCCACGCCCACGGGCGGATCCCCGAGGGGATTGACGGGAACGCTCTGGCCGGGGCCGGGGCCGCTGCTGCCACCGAGCTGTCCGTAGTCCACGACGAGGAAGCTCGCTCCCTCCCCGGCGCTGACGTACAACGCCCCGTCGGACCCGAACGCGAGGCCGCCGACCGAGTGACTCGGGAACTGCTGGGGGAATCCTTCGAGGAGGACCTGTTCGGTGCTCTGGACCGGCCACGGGGCCGACGCGTCGAGGCGCGACAGCCGCCCCAGCGCCGGGCACCCACTGCCCGTCGCCCCCGGCGGATCGGGACACTGGTCGCCCCAGGTGGGGATGGTCGCCGTGGGATCGGCGGGGTTCTTGTCGAGCGTGTACAGGACGTAAACGTAGGGCCGGCCCGGGAAACCGGGGTCGAGCTCCATCCCGAGCAGCCCGCGGTCCCAGAAGTCGAACACCTGTGGGCGCAGGTCGGCAAAGACGGTGGGCGTGGGCGCCGTGAGGCTGGCAAAGACCTTGATCAGCCCGCTCTTCTCGGCAACGAACACCCGGCCATCGGATGCGAACCTGACCATGGTGGGAGAGGCGAGGCCGCTGAAGACGGTGGATTCCTGGAAGTTGGGAGGAAGGGAAGAGGCCTCGGCCCCGCGCGCGAGCAGCAGACCGAGACCGGCCGAGACTGTGATCGAAATGAATCGCCGCTTCACATGAATATCTTCAGCCTCGGCCAGAGAGTCTCGAGGGGCAGCCTCGGCCCGCGCACGACCCACACCGGCTGCTGGTTCTCGTACGGCATGCAATAGTCGCAACGCGTCTGGGTCGCGAGCGTCACCTCGGCGAACCATTCCCGCAGCTCTGGCTCCGTGCGGCCGACCACGATCATGACGTTGCCCCGAGGCACCGGCGGTCCCCAGAGCCAGTAGTTGTTGTAGCCGCTCACGGCCGAGGGAAGCCCGCGGTGGCGGCCGATGACGTCGATTGCCGCGGCCACGCCATAGTTGGGAGCGAGGATGGCGGCTCGTTCGCGCTCTTCCCGGGGGAGCTGCCCGTACACCGACACCAGGCTCTCGACGATCTCGTCCCAGCCGCACATGTGGCTCAGGAACTCCGGCAGGGCGCCGACGCCGAACCTCTCCTCCACCCGCCGGTGGTCCTGGCGCCGCATCAAGGCGGCGAGCGTGCTCTCGCGAAGGAGCGGCAGCGCGAAGGAAGAGGCGAGAAGGCCGCCGGCGACGAGAATGACGAGGATGCCCGCCCGCGCCCAGTTGCCGACGCGCGCCAGGCCGCCCTCGATCGCCACTCCGCCCGCGGGGAGCAGCCAGGTGTAGGCGGGAGCGAGGTAGGCCGCTCGACTGTTCCCGCTCAGGGCGAGAAACGCGAAGACCGCCAGGTAGGCCCAGCCCAGCGCGCGAAGACCCTGGCCCGCGCGGAGGAGCAAATAGAACAGGATCCCGGCCACCCAGACCGGCGCCGCGAAGACCAGCATCCCTTCGAGCTGCCCTCTCAGAAACCCTCTCGGCGGCATCGCGACGAGCTTGTGCGCGGTGGCGTTTGCCGCGAACTCGACCGTGGGCCAACCGTGGCGAACCTGCCAGAGAACGTGGGGCGCGAAGAGGACGAGGGCGATGGCAGCGGCCAGCCAGGGCCACCGGGTCCGGAAGACGGAGCGCTGCGGCGTGAGGAGGAGGCCGACCAGCAGACCCATGGCCAACCAGAGGACGCTGATCTTGTTCTGGAGGCCGATCCCGAGAAGGATGCCCAACAGCAGCCACAGCCGGGGGGAGCCACCACGGAGGATGCGCAGCAGCAGATAGGCGGCCAGCCCCCAGACGAGGATGTCGAAGGCGTTCATGGAGAAGTACTGGTCGAGGGACAGGTAGAACGGGGCCGTCAGCACGGCGGTCATCGCCAGCGCCTGGGCGAAGGGACCGCCTCCGAGACGACGCGCCATCAGTCCGGCGAGCAGCACGGTGAGCGCGCCGACCACGGCGGGCACCAGGCGGATCGCGGCCACCGAGTCGCCGAGGGCGCTCCGCGTCGCGGCGAGGACCACGATGGCGAACGGCGGGTGGTCTACGTAACCCCAGTCCAGATGGTCTGCGCAGGCCAGGTAGTAGAGCTCGTCCCGATGGTATCCGTAGCCCTCGCCCGCCGCGAGGTGCACGAGCAGCTTCAGGAGGGGCAGCGCTACCAGCGCGAGGATCCCGGGTCTCGCGGCAGCCGTCGTTACGGCGCGGACCAGCATCCCCCCTGCGCGCTCCGGCGGGGGGGCGCCGAAACTCCCGCGGGGGCTCTCGACGAGCCCATGCGCGCGATTCTAATCGAATCGCAGCGTGACTTTCACGAGTGGCCCGGAAACGTCTGCCCGCGCGGCGCGAGTGGGTACGAGGGGAGCGTCCCTTTCGGGACGGGCGGGAACGGCTCCGGGAAGGGCAGGAGGCAGGGCGTGGTGGCGGGGCGCCGCGCGGGCTCGGATCCGAAGAGCGTATCAGCCGGGCACATCGTCCCCGACGAGGGCGCACGGGACGAACCGGCTCCGGTGGGGCGCCACCTCCCGCCCGCGGTGGTCCTTGAGGCCGTCCGCGGTGACGAGGTGCTCCACGCCCGGCATCAGAAGCCGCGCCGCGGTCCAGATGAGGAGCCGCCCGTCGGGACTCAACAGCAGGTTTCCGGGCACTTCTCCACCCCCCGACTCCTCGACGCGGAAGCTGCCGCCGTGGACGGTGGCGGCATCGGCCGGGTGCGACAGGCAGGCGAGGACGCGGGCGTCACGGAAGACACCGGTGGCCCCGTCGCCCGGATCGACTCTGGTCACCCAGGCCGGCCCCTCGGGCGGGCGCGGGGCCATGGTGCCGTGCGGACCGCGCGCGATCACCGTTCCACCCACCTGCGGCCGCGGCACACCATGAGCCGCACGCGGGCGCTGCTCCCCGAGACCCGTACCGCGCCCTGCAGCCCTTCGCCGGCGAGGTAGAAGGTCCCGGGCGTCGCGGTTCCCAGCGGCGAGAAGGACACGATGTTCGATGCGCCGAAGCGGATCGGGTCCGAAGGATCGAGCACGCCGCTGTCGGGCGGTATGGCGGGGACGCCGGCGTTGATCCCGACCCGCACGTCCGAAGCGCCGCCGTTGAGTGGCAGCGGGCCGGCGATGCGGCGGTCGGCCCCCGCCGCGATGTCGGCGGACCGCACGCCGTTGTGGTTGCCGTCCATGTACACGCTGTAGGACGGCCCCTGCGGTCCATCCTCGAAGCGGATGGCGGTCTGGGCCCTACTCCGCACGGCGATCGATTTCGCCTTCATGAACTCACTCTTGAACGTGCGTCCGGCGGCGAGGAGGTGCGCTTCGACCGAGTACGCCTTGAGATACGGGATGGTCACGGAGGCCGTGATCACGATGATCGCGATGGCCGCGAGCATCTCGAGGAGGGTATGACCACGCTCGTTCATGACGCGTCTCCGCAAATGCGCGGGGGCGGCGCCGAGCCGCCCCCGCCAGTTCCTACTTGGTCGCTCCGCCCCTGGCCGAGGCGTCACCCGTGCTCAGGTACTGCTCGATCTTCTTGAGATTCTTCTCGCCGATGCCGCGTACGTTCACCAAAGCCTTTGACCGTTCGGGCCTCTCGATGCATCAATGAGTTCCGGACCTCGCATGACACCAAGGTCCGTAAGATCAATGGCATGAAGTTACAGCCTAGCGACAGTCTTGAGCGGGCTTGAGCCGGTTGTGCTCGGTCTGAAGCGTTGCCCCGGCGTAGCCCGGCAGGATCCCGGGCTACACCTTTCACGGTGGTGTAGCCCGGGCTACACCGCGCGTAGAGCATCGGCGGGAAGCGTGGTGGTGCTAAGGAACTGGACGTAAGGGGAGCGGAGAAGGAGACGCACTTATGCCGCACGTGAGTCTGACGTCACGTACAGTCGCGACGCTTCAAGTGCCGTCGGGAAAAGAGCGTGTCATCTACTTCGACACTCACCGCGATGCGCCAAGAGGATTCGCGTTGCGCCTAACTGCGAAAGGGGCACGCTCCTACTACCTGCTACTGACCATCAAGGGGACAAAGTCTCGCGTGTGGGTTCATATCGGCGACGCGGAGGCGCTGTCGCTCGACGATGCACGCCGCGCCGCTACCGCGAAGGCCGGTGACATCGCCCGGGATATCAATCCCAACGAACAGGCTCGACAGCGGGCGCGGCTAGTGAGGGCCGAGCGGCTTCGGAAAGAGGAGGAAGCCCAAGCGCCGACAATCGCCGAGTTGGTGCGCCGTTACCGCCAGGCGAGGCTCGGGTCACTGTCGCCAGTGACTGCCGCGGAGTACGAACGTCTCCTGCGCGTCGAAATCGAACCGTCGCGTCTCGGTCAGATGAGACCCCATGATGTCGTTCGTGCGGATTTGCGCGACTTTCTGTCCGCGGTGGCCAAAGGCAAGCAGACATGGAAGCCGGCCGCGCTGCGCCGGCAGGCGCCCTATACGGCGGCACATCTGCTGGTGCTCTGGCGCGCGGTGGTCAAGTGGGCGCAGACGGAGGAGGTTCGGCTGACGACCGCTGGGGGCGAAGTGGCGACCCGCCCGCTGTTCGAGCGCATCGACCCTTCGCGTGGGATCGAAGAGGAGTACAGGTTGCCGGTACGTGCGCGGGAGCGGACACGCCACCTCTCCGACGCCGAGATTGCCCTCTTCTGGCCCGCCCTCGATGGATTCAGACTGGCGTGGTCGTGCTTCCTGCGGCTCATCCTACTTGTCGGCACCCGCCGCGGTGAGACGCACAAGGCTCGATGGTGCGACATTGAACTCGACGGCGACTCCCCCGTCTGGCACATCCCGGCGGAGCACAGGAAGGGCCGTGTCAAGGGAAGCCGCGGCGAGAGAAAGGCGCTTGACGTGCCGCTGCCGCCCTTGGCCGTCGGGCTTCTCCGGGACCTTCACCGGGTCTCCTGGATGAAGCGTGGCGCCTTCATCGCGCAGGGATTCAGCCTCGGATTCGTGGGTGAGGAAATGAAGCTTGCGTTGCATGAGGCCGCAGAGCGCGCGACGGATCCGCAGCAGCGAGAGCTCCTCGAAGGCATGTCCGACGTAACGATTCATGACCTTCGCCGTTCCACGGCCCGTGGGCTCGAGCGCATCGGCGCGCCGCCACACGTGATCTCGCTCGCGCTCGGGCACGCGCGGACCGCCGGGGCGACGGCTACCGATCATCACTACATCGGCAACGCGCGACCGTGGGAGGTCCGGTTGTGGCTCGAACGGTGGAGTGATCACGTCGCGCGACTCGTTGGCGTGACTGAGAGCGGTGCGGTGGTTCGGCTCCTCGAGAAGCGTGCTTGATCGACAAGAGTCTACGGTCAAGGCCTGGTCGGATCGCCCTCCGGTCCCTGGGCTAAGCGAGGTGACGGTGGCCCCTGGCGTGAGGTCGCCAGCGCCTCATGGACCATTCGCGTCGTCTCATGTTTAGGATCTTGTGAAAGGACCCCAGACTCTTGGGCAGGTGCCCGACGAAAAGCCCCCTCTCGGCGTCCTCCGGTTGTGCACCAGCCGGAGCGGAGACCCTCGATCCACCGGTCCAGATCGGCGCGTCGCCACCGCGCGGTGCCAGGACTCAATAGCCGCGGGGGCGGGAAGGTGACGTCGCCTCTCCGTAGTTCATCAACGCGGCGAACCCGGACTCCCAGATAGCCTGCGACCTGGGTCTTGTCCAACATGACGACATCCGGTGGCGGCGGCGAGGGACGCGGCCTCCGTTCAGACATCGCCCTATGCCCCAGTGCCTCGCGGCATGAAGCGAGCGGCCGGCTCTAGCCACGTGTGCCCAGCCCAAGCATGGCCGAACCAGCTGACAATACGCGACCTGCCGCCTTGATCGCTGGGCCTGGAGTTAGACACGTCGTGGATCGCCCAGTTCGTCAGTCGACAGCCGCGGAGTGGTAAGGCCCGGTCGTGTTTGGGTAGTTGAGCGATGCCGTTCGGCCCTCCTCCATCCCTTGCCACACGCGATGCGATGGTTCGCGGGCCGCACTTCCGCTCGCCGCAGTGCGTCTTGGCCTCCGGACCTGCCCAAGGATCCAAGTGAACCGGCCTCCGCTCCCGTCATGCGCCTTGCAAGAATGGGTGCGTGCCGAACGTGGCGCACGTCGCCTCTAACCCTCTGACTCTGTGGGGCGCGTGGGCTCAGGTGCTTCTCACGCTTGAGAACGCGCGGCGCCTCGTCTCAGTTTTGAGAGCGACAGGCCAAGGAGTGAAAGCGCGTCGCGTTGGTTCAGGGGACGCCGACGCGGAGAATGGTGACCAATGTGAATCCGATGGACTCAACACGGACTTCGTTGAGGCGGTATTGCGAGTAGAATAAGAGACTTCTAATCTCTGGGTTCATGGTTCGAGTCCATGGCGGGTCACCACTAAGCCTTGGCAAGAGATTCACTTACAGCCCGATGCGACCCAGAGTTGTTCGCCTAATCGTACTTGGGTCACACATGGGTCACACCGCTACGGCGGCACGGCCTGGAACTGTCTGCGTCCCTTAGGAACACGGAAACATCCGCCCGGACTGCGGGCGGATCAGGAGAACGCGGTGTTCATCCGCTTCTGCATCTCCTCGGGAGAAACGTTCTCTTTGCGCGTGGCGAGGTGCCATTTGTGGCCGAAGGGGTCGGTCAACATCCCGGTGCGGTCGCCAAAGAACTCGTCCTGGACCGGACGCAACAGCGTCGCGCCCGCGGCGGTGGCGCGCGCAACGATCGCATCGACGTCCTCGACGTACAGGTGCAGCGCCACCGGCGAGCCGCCGACGGTGACGGGACTCAAGGCCCCGAAGTCGGGGTATTCGTCGGCGAGCATCATCCGACAGCGGCCGATCTCGAGCTCGGCGTGGCCGATCTTTCCGCCCGGTTCGCTCAGGCGAAACAGCTCCTTCGCGCCGAACGCTTCTCGGTAGAAGTCGATGGCCTGGGCGGCGCCCTTCACGATCAGGTAGGGCGAGAGCGCCTGCTGCTCGTCGGGCACGGGCTTGATGGGATTCATGGGATCTCCTTCGCACGCTTGCCGCCACGCGCTTATTACATTACTATACGTAACGTAAATGCAGCCCCGAGTCAAGCGGCGAAAACCCCGCGGCCGCCCGCGCAGCGAGAAGGCCAGGGTCGCCATCCTGCGGGCCGCACGGGCGCTTCTCGCCGAAGGGGGGCCGGGCGCGGTGACCATGGAAGCCGTCGCGGCACGGGCCCGCGTCGGCAAACCAACCGTGTACCGCTGGTGGCCCGATCGCCATGCCGTCGCCATGGCCGCTCTCATGGACACCGCGGCCGGGGAGAGCGTCGAGGCTTCCGGCCTCTCGGCGATCACCGCGCTTCGCGCGCAACTTCGCGCCGTTGCGAAACGCTTCGCCACCAGCACCGGCCGTCACGTCACGTCGATGCTCGCTGCCTCCGACCCCCAATCCGAGCTGTCGAAGGCGTTCCGCGACCACTTCGTCCTCGCTCGTCGCGCGGAAGGCAAAGCGCTCCTCGAAAGAGCCAAGGCAGACCGCGAAGTGCGGCGCGATGTGGACGTCGAAGTCGCTCTCGACCTCCTCTACGGCCCGCTCTTCTTCCGGCTGCTCATGGGCCACGCCGCGCTCGACGAGAGTTTCATGGACAAGGTCCTCGACGCCGCGGTTCGCGGGATGAAGTAAGAAGAACCGGAGAGCTGGTCGAGCGCATAACTCCGGAGCCGAAGGTTATAGGTTCGAGCCCTATCGGGCGTACCAACTTACGAGCATCAGCACTTCCTACAGCCACTCTACAGCCACTCGAGGGCTCGCGCCGAGACCCGGAGCGACGACGCAGTCAATCCGCCGGGAGTCGAGCCGGCATAGCCACTGCAGCTCTCGGGCAACACCGAGTCGGCGCGACAGGAGTCCTCGTGAATGGCATTCACGAGGCCACGTGCCGATCCCCGTCCCCACCGTTCACTTCGAACCTGGGGGTGGGGGTTCGAATCCCTCCGGGCGCGCCAACTTAACGAGGACGCGCTCACTTGGTAGCGGACCGGTAGCGGACGGGGACCTTGATCGCGCATCTGAGCCTAGACCTGCTTGCCGACGCCCGCGATGAATGCCGCGCCGCCGTAGGGGCTGTTCCAAGGCTAGTCTCCATCGGCGATGTTCCCGCCGGTGCGGTGCGCGGTCACGGCCCACGCCAGTGACACCGCACGAGCTGTCCTAGCCGGCCGCTCTCGTGTGAACGTGGCCGGCTAGGCTCCGGCAATGCGCTACCACGTCTACCTGATGACCGACAGCGAAGGTTGCTCATCCCTACTATCCACGCGCCCACTGCCGTGGCGGACGCTCCGCGAGCTGCCGGGTCCGCTCGTCCTGCCCCGGGGCTCGTACGTCCGGCTTGAGCACGCCCTTGCCGTGTGCGACGAGATCGAGGCGATCCAGAAGGGGCTGGCGGCGGAGCGTGCCGATACTGCGAGCTAGGACCCTCTCCGCCTCCACCACTCCGCAAAGTCGCTCTCGGGGTATTCAGCGCGGCATTCTCCGCCAACTCCGGCACCGCGAGCGCGACTGTCGCCGCGCTGCCCGTCGCCCTCCAGCCGTTGAGCTCGTCGCCGAGCTGCCATTTCACGCCGCCGTCCCACACCCACTCGATCCCGGCGTTGATCTCGGAGTCGTAGAGGCGCTGGAGGATTTCGCCTGGCGGAGGCTTTCGGCCATTGGGGGCGCAGTCTACGTCAGGTGCCCCGATTAGGCGTGCTGGTCCTTCACCGCCGCGAGCCCCTCCCGCAGCACCCGCACCTCGCGGACGAGCGTGAGGGCCTGGCGGCCCCAACGCCTGCTGGAGGAGGCCGCCGCTCAGGCGCCTGGTGGCGCTGGCGGAGGGCCTGGACGTTGCGGGCCCGCGTCGACAACCTCGCCGACCGGCGTTATGAGACCCTCATCGGCTTCCCCCGGGCCGCGACGCTCGGCCTGGATCGGCCTCGCTGGGATCGCCGCTGAACGCAAGCAATAGGAAAATCGGGGTCCCGTGGTGCGGTCATGACCGGACCCCGTGCCGTGAATCTGCAGGTGGCGACGCGATGCTGAGACGCTGCCGTCGTGATGCTGGGGTGTCACCGGGGGTGCAGAGAGCTGAACCTTTCTGGATTGCAGTGCCACACGCAACGACGACTAGAAGTCTTAGGGTCGCGGCCGATGCCGATCTGTCGTGCCCATCGGAGTGGCGTCTGGGCGTCTTGAGCGAGATTTTCCGCGAGCAGATTGGGGGGATCGCAGCCAAGGGCAGGCACCGAGCAGAACAGATGCAGGTTTTCACCCCAAATGGCTCACTGTCTCCGTCAGCGCCTTCGCTGGGATGGGCGTTGACGAGTCGAGTGAGTCCTACGGTGACTGGATTGGATCGTGGGAGGCAGGCAGACCGGCGAGCCCGACCGGTTAGCGGCGAAGCGCGGGGTGATGGGGGCCTTTACGCTCTTCGCGAGGAACCTCGCCGAGATGCCCGAGTTCATCTTCTTCAACAAGATCCGCCCACAAGCCCAGTACGGTGACGGAGGCGTTCGTTGGCGTCGCAAGAAGTTGTGGGACTGACGGCTGGCTAGGAGGTCTGGTCCGCGGCGGCCGCCAGTGGCTCCCGCAGCGGCCGGCGCCTCCGCAGTCCCCTCATCGCCCGCCCGGTCACCCACCAAGTCGGGCGCGGTCTTTTCTCTCGGGCACCAGCCGCAGCGTCGCTTCATGCTATCGGGGAGGTCCGGCTGTGCCCGGGCAGACTACCGCCTGAGTGTAGGCGCGAAAATCGATGGTTGCGGCAAATGGTTGGTTAAGATTGCTGGTATTTGTAACCCGCCACGTACCACCGAACGGATCATTCTTGGGATAGGCGCGAGTCCACGGGATGGCACCGGCCGGCGGCATAGCGACGTTACCGTTGCCGATTTCTGTATTGGCGTCTCCACTTCCATTGGTCCTAAGACGCCAAGTCGCCTTTCGCAAGTATTCGTCGGGTGGAGCGGCCGTTTGGCGCATCATCAGGACCCATGTTTGGCCGCTGGCGGGTCCAGTATGCTCTAGGAGGAACGCCCGGCCATTCTGTGCCCCTGGTGCTACTCCATCCCTCAATACGATCGTCACGTCAATGTATTCGTCCGCCGGATCTTGCCCCACCACGTTGTCGAGCACGAATGCCTCCGCGATTTCCTGGCTTTGGTTGCAATTGGGTGGTTCGACAACGCTCTTGTTGTAATGCCGAGTCCCCTCTATGACCAATTGCACCCCATTGGCCGTTGGAGGCATGTTCCAACCGGTTCTATACTCAAGATACGTCAGCACTGGAGGTACCACCGCCGGCTCGTACCTTTGACCACATCCACCCCTCACGACACTAACGAGAATGATAATCGCCAGCCGCTTGGCCATACGGCCTCCGAGAGAATTACTTCGTGTCGATCAAGAAATCGATGTCTGGCGGCGTCGCCACATTTAATTTCTGTCTTCTGATACTGGCCCACGTCCTTGTGATGCTGCTACACCCAATTGGATTAGCGAACACCATTAGATCCGTGCCAACATTGCGGTAAACCAGCCAGAACAGGTTGTATCCTGACCTACTGAAGTCGGGCTTAAAAAAGAATGCTATGGCCGCAGCATCAATGTAGGCCACACCTTGGGCCATGACAGGGATAGCTGCGCCTGCTTCGTAGATCGCATTCTTCTCCTTCAACTCAATGTAGTATGGTGCTGGCTGTGGAAGCGTAAGCCGAATGGTGAATGTCGCCAATTGAGGATTGGTCGCATTCTTAGTAAACTCAACCGGAGCGCCACATATCATTGGGCAGGAGACACAGCACTCTTCTATAGGCGCGGCATTCGGAAAGAGTACGCTGAGGCCGGTGAGCGTCCAAAACGTCTTGAAAGGGATATGGTACGTTCGCAGCGCATGTTCATGTTCGAGGGTCATTGCATCGAGCGCCGGATGTATTTCTTTCGCGTAGTCAGCATATGGGAGTACCGCACGAGCAAACTTGCCGTCGTGGATGTTGACATTGCAGGCTTCGGCGGTCGGATTGTCGGGGATAGAAAAGGGTGCCCGCGGAGGCACACTGCTTCCGATCAATGCGGAGAGATCTTGCGCCGCCTTATTCGTCTCCGCGGCTAGCACCCGTGTCTGCGCGTGTGCACCACCTAGCGCAAGCCACAACAACAAGAAGGCAGGGAGAGTTACTCGTCGCACGTAAGCCTCCTCATTTCGAGCGTCCGTGGGATCCGAATGCCAAGTACGCCAGCTTCGCTAAGCAGCCCTATCGTCGGCCAGCAGCCCGCTCCCGATAGGAATAAGTAATGGTCGGGGCTCGCTTCGGCGAGCCGTCAAAGCTGCTCGATAGTCTTTGGGTTACCTTATGCCCAGTCTTACTCCCACTAGACGGCCAATGTCAATCATTTTGTGAGGCGTAGCGGCATGAATAGGCGCCGCGGCCGGTTGAACCTTTTCAAGCTGCTGCGTTCTCGCGTTTCATATATGTCGAGGCCCCAGGACCTGGTCGCGACGGCCTCGTACCTCGAGAGCTCGGGGCGCCTTTGGGAGGCAAATCGATGCAGACAATATCACCCTAACAGTCCGTGGTGAAAGGGTGTCTCACGCAGTCACCAGGTCGTGAGTGAGCAGTTCGGGGCGGCGCGCTGCAGAGCCGGCCGAGGAAATCCAGAGTGCGGTGGTGGCTTCAAGGACGTCGCGGACCACGGTGGTGAGCACCGAAAACAGCGAAAGGAGGCGCTGCAGGCCCCGTGGGGTGCCTCTCCCAAACATCGTCCGCAGGAGTAGACCCAAGTTGAAGGCGCTGCCGTGGATGAGTACTCGCTTGCGGATGTTGTCGTGACCTCGCAGGTGCGTGCGACGCATTCCGCCTGTCTCGTAGAGATGCGCGAAGGAGCGCTCGATGCGCTCCCCCCGCATGCTCGGCAATTGCTGGCCGCGGCGTCCGCGAGTCCTCCTGCGATTCGAGTACACCGCGAGCTGGGCGTCGATGTCGTCCTTCCACTTGCGTCGTCCCCGGTCCGGCTCCGAGATGTACGACCTCATCGTCGAACCGGGTCCTTGGCGACAGATCCGATTGACCACCGGGCCGCCGTGGCCGAAGTTCTCCGCCGGGCTGGAAAGCCGATCCGTGACTAGACGCGCCAGGAACGATGGAGAGGCGATGACGTATCGACTCCTCTGCCGCAGAGACGCATTGCACCGGCCCCGGGCAAGGTAGACCCTATAAGATGCGTGTCCGGCATTGCAGGCAAGGAGGAATGCGAAGATGCGATGCGTTGCTTCATCCGACATCAGCCTGGACCCCACGGCTGGAGATGCGACGGTCATTCGCGGGATCGCGGCCGACCTGAAGCGGGAGAGTGCCGAAAAGACGCTCGCTGCGATTCACTCCTATCTCGATCGGTCCATGACAACGATCGAGAACGCAACCTGGGATCACCCGAGCAGGCGGCCCATGACATCTGTGGAGATCCTGCGGGGAGGAGCATGGGGCTGCTCGGCATACGCGCAAGTCGCTTGCCATTTCGCCCGGGCTTGCGGCATTCCGGCGATCCTAGCCAAGTCGTTGGACATTGACTGGATAGAGCGCGGCAATCAGGGTGACGGCCGTGGCAAAGGTCACGTTTACGTTGAAGTGCTCATTGCCGGCAAGCCATGTCTATGGGATGCCCAGGGTGGAGAGTTGCACAAAGACTACGATCCAGAATCTGGTCTCGTGCCAGGCGCGCGGAGAATCTATGACAAGGGTGGCGCAGACGCACTTGTCCTTTCCCATCACGGTGAGAACTGGGAAGCCGAAACCAAGAGGCTATTCCCCCGGGCAGAGAAACGCTGATCGGCGGAGCGATGCATCTACAAGGAATTCATCGAGCGGTTTCCGCGGACCAGTCTCCGTGACGAGGCGGAGCAGCGCCAGCGCTGGCAGTGACGCCGCGGTAGCGGACGATGAAGAGACACGCTTACCGCGACCTTCTCCCTCGTGGCCTGGTATGCCCTCTATACCTCTCTCATTCGCCCTCACTCAGGTGCTCGACACCTCGAGCGACTGGCGGACCTGCCGCAGCAGCGCAGCGCCCGCAGCCAGCGGATGCCTGGCAAGGGCTGCCTCGAACTCAGTGTTGCGCGGCTCTACCGTCAACCACTGGGTCGCCGAGGGGATAAGATCGGGACGAAGTCTGGCGCAAGCCACGAGTGCGAAGACGGCTTGGGCGGCATAGCCTTCTGCCACCGTCTTCCGAAGCAGCGGTTCGAACTCATCAGCGACAAAAGGCACCTCCACGGGTGCATGAAGGTAGTCCATTAAGCCCAGTAACCCCAGACTGTCCGCGCATGCAGGTTTCCCCATGACAGCACGGGCCAATGACGGCCGGGCTAGACTGGCGACAATGCCGCCGAGGGAAGAGTCGATTTGAGTCACATTCCAGAGCGTCAGGAACTGCTGGTGCACGTCTTCGGCCCGACCGAGCATCGCAACAAGGGTTGGAGACTTGGCGTTAGCCCAAGTCGCCGTCCGTCGTGAGTCAATCACAGCGCATCCGAACAGGAAGGGCGCCAGAGCTGCTGGCGCCCATCGCTGGATAGGGAGCTCCGCATCTAGGACCCGTTCCAGAGCATCCCTCGCGCGCCCTCTCCACTCCGGTGCGTCCATCGTAGCAACGGCGAGGCTGCGCATCAGAAAAGACAGGCCCCGCCCCCTCTCGTCTAGAAGAAACTCCCGCAGCGGCATGGCAGCGAGCACGCGTGCCAGAAACACGGTCATCGGAGTGGGTGGAGCGCCGCCAATCTCACCTAGCTCCATCAGAATCAACCCGATCTTCTCGGTGTTCGCATGTTCCGTCAGCATGGTCGCGGACGCGACAAGCTGGGCAAGCCCAACTGCGTCGTTTCCGCACAGTCGTTTGGCAACACGAAGGAGCTTGCCGACGTTCTCGTGAGAAAGAAGCGAGACGCTCTCTGGCAGGTCATGCAGCTGTGCGAGGCTGAGGACGGTGCTGCGAGCCAATGCCGTGTGGTCGTGGACGTCCGGCTCCTCGGCGTACCGCCAGAGAAACTTCGCTAGGACCCGTAAAGGGGTTCGAAGCCAAATGGCCTTCCACGCTTCGTCGCCCAGACGAGCCTCAAGGTTTCGAGCGAACGCCCTATCACAGGCACGGAATGCCGCGAGTGTGGCCCGGGCCGAGTCGAGATCAGCGGATTCAGCAAACCTCTCACTCCAGAAAAGCGGTCCGCGGGCCCGGATCCTCATCATGAAGATGTGCTGAAGGGCCGGTACGCTCTTGGACAACCTCAGTGACAGGTGGACACGGGCGATCGAGTCACTGGCGAAGTCATGCGACTCCACGAAGGCTTGCTGGACGGCCGTGTTGGACAAGGCGAGCTTGTAGATGTCCGGTCGCGCGGCCTGCACCCTGGCCTGTAGTAGGCGCGCGCCTTCGGGTCTTGGTTGATGACTAAGATAACGTATCAAGACCTCCTTGAGGAGGATATCCGGATCGGTTTCGTAGAAGGCGGCCCAGGCCCGACAATCGAGGGCCGCATCTGTGCTGTGCGCGGGCCGCATGTACCTTGGCAGCCCGGTGGGGACTAGGAGCCCATCACATACGAGCGCGTCCGTCTGCGCGGCGCTGCCAAGGAGATCACCATTCACCGGAACGCCGAACTGAGCCACCGCGGACATCTGCACGAGTTGAAGTCTTGCAGGCGCGGCCAACGTGGCCAATCGGAGCGCGTAGATGCGGCTCAGTACTGCCAACTCGTCGACGTCCGCAAGTCGTCCGTGCTCCCACGCATCGAGATGCGCCGACACCGCCCGCAGATTCCCGCCAGTCCGGCTGAACACCCAGTCTGCGTCGGCCTGAGTTGGCTCGACCAATTCGGTCCTACCCACGCTGGTCCAATGGTGTCGTACCGCTGAATGGATGAAGGTGGAGTCGGGAGCTAGCTGAACGTCCAGTTGCTTGTGGTCGACTGGGCGGCCTTCGATAACGAAATCCAAGTGCCCAAGCGGACTTGTCTTGCCTGCCGCACGGCAGGTGTAAAGAAAGAGCGAGTGCCTGGTTTGGCAGGCTGCGGAAACGAGTCTGGCGAGGGCGGTCGGTTCATCGCAATCCTGCAGATCCTCAGCGATCCACAGCGGCGCCGCCTGGGCATCATCCAACTCATGGATAGCATCACGCAGCTGTGCTAACGAATCCTCGGTAGGTTCGTTGACACTGATCTGGTACGTGGGTCGTTCAAACTCGGTGAGAGCCCGAAAGCCAACGTAACGCGCCAGTGACGTCTTACCCCGGCCCTCGCCACCGGTCACTAGGCAGTGTCGGTAGCGCCCGAGACGGTCGTCGACCGCATGCAGTACCGCGGGTGCCATCGCGACGCGCTTCGCAACAAGGTCTCGCCAGTTAGGCCAATCGCGGGTACCGATGGCACCCTCAAGCACCGACCTAACGTCCCGATAGTCCATTGCGGCCTTGAGCCGTCAGCGCTGTAGGAAGTAGATGGAAAGACCGAAGGAACTGAGCGAGCCGACAAGCAAGGCTAGGACGAGTGCTCCTCGCTTTGCGGCTAGGAATCGCCACAACTGCTCGCTATCGCTGCCTCGGGGTTTCAACTGCCCGTACGTCCGATGCAGTTCCTCAAGCTGTCCGGATACCAAAAAAAGACCAAACGAGGACAGCGTCTGCAACGCGACGACGAATTGTAGCCGTGGCGAGAGTCTCTGTCCCAGCACCGCACCTACATAGACGTTGGCGGCAAGGGAGGCAGCAATGCCCGCTAAGAATGCGAAGAACGTCGGCGAGACGGCGTGTAGTCGCTCCCACATGATGACGATCGAAACCGCGACTCGTTTGGATTGTAGCACTCGGCGGCCTCGGGGCCCCCGGTTGCACCAGTCGCCGCCGGCAGTTCGCTGCTCCTGGCCGCGCCAAGCGTGGCACGCGCTTCCCTCCCGCAGCCGCGAGTCGCCGCCGTCGATCACGAGCCGTTCGCCTACCGGGCTCCGCACGATGTCCACCGGCCAGGGGATCCACGACGTCGGATCCGTGGCACCGCGTACGATGGCCGCGCACGCGGCGGGACAGAGCGCCCACTGGTCGATCGGCACCAGTGGTGAGCCCACGCGCGAGGGTGCCGCCACGCGGACGTGGACGAACGGGTTCGGCGCCGTCACGCCTGCTGCCCTGCGCATACTACATGGTGAACGAGCCGCGGTGGTCCGCCTGCTCGATCTGGAGTTGAATTGAGAGGTGATGCTCGCGGCCAGCACGATGTGGGTCCCGAAGCCGTCCCGACCGCGCGCCAGCCGGGAGCGCAAGTGAATGGCATTCACGAGGTCACGGGTTCGATCCCCGTCAGCTCCACCAACCCCGGCAACAACTTACGGAACCAGCTGTAGCCGCTGAGGGCCCAGCGGGTCAGCCGCGGGTCAGTTTTCGCGCCGGCGAACGCGAAATCTACTGAACGATTCCCGCGCCCGTCCGGCGTCCTTCCCCGGAGTCTGGAGCCAGGCGTATACTGACCGACCTTATTTCTGCACAAACTGCGAGGAGGGACGGTGCGGAGAGAGGAGGCCGACATGACAGCCCCTTGAAGGAGGTGCTGCCATGGCGGTCAGAAGGCTGGCCCAAGCGGTTGTCGAGGGCGGACGCAGCGGGTGGTCGAACGAAGCCCGCCGCCGGTTGGCGCGCTGGCAACGGCGGCGAGTGCTCGATGACGACGGCGAGCCGTCGCGACGGAAGGCGCCGCCGATCAGGCCCCGCGAGTTCGCGGACCGGCTGTCGGTTCTCTGGCGCTGGCTCGAATCGCGCATCGGACGACAGTGGGACGAGATGTATTCCGAGTTTTGCCGGGAGAATGACCGGCGCAGCTTGAAAGGCTGGCATCTGCACGCCCACCTCAGCTACGAGGTGGCCAACGCGGGCTTCCCGAGGCAGTCGTCCAGCTGGCGTCGCTACGCGGTGGACGCGAACGGCACGCTGCGGATGCTGCGGGAGCGGTATTGCCGTCAGCGCAACGCGGTCCAGGAGGAGAACTATCGGGCGAGGAGGCGGTCGCGGCGGCGGAACGGCAGCCGCCGGAAGTAGAGCCACCCGCCGCCGCGGTCGTTCAGCGCAACGCACGCGTCCGGGAGATGTGTTGGAGCACCAGCCCAGTCACTCGCTTGATACTCGTAGGCCTCAATGCTGGCGAAGATGCCCGGACCTTACGCGGGCGAGTCGCGGTCTAGCGCGTAACTCCGGAGCCGAAAGGTTATAGGTTCGAGCCCTATCAGGCGTACCAACTTACGGACATAGCCACTTCCTACAGCGCACCCACAGCGCGGGCCGCTCTCGACCGATTTGGGGGAGGGTCTCTCCCTTCCGCTTTAGCAGCGCTCCATCTGACATTTAAGGCCCGAGAGCGCCCGAATGCGAGGTCCACGATTGCTAAGGGGCGATCGTGTTCGGCCGGCAGCACGTGCGCGCCCGTGGCAAGGACGAACTCTCCGAGTCCACAAGCGGGTTGGCCAAGAGATCAGCCCTTTCACCTACGGCGGAAGCTGACCGGCCGAAACAGGGGTTACGAAGTCGTCACGCATCCGGAAGGCAGCCGACGAACCGTTGTCGACCAGGATATCGAGGATCGAAAGGATCGCAGTGCGGAGCGCGGGATCGCTTTTGAGTTCCAGCGGACGGACGTAGACATGGCGCTGGAGAATGACCTCAAGCATGAAGATGGTGTCGCTTTCCTTCGTCAGCATTTGGCGGGCGTCACCGGCGCGCAGACTCTTGTCGATGCGGATGAAGGCCGCTGGGAGGGATTGCGAGCCGATCTTGTAGAGGAAGCGGACGTAGTCGTCGAGGACGGTGCCCGCCGGCGGTAAGTCGTCGAACAGCTCGTCCAGGAGATGCGCGTAGCCCTCAAGGGTCTTCCAGTGGCGCGCGTCTTCCTTCCAAAAGCCCTGCAGGAGGATGGCCGCGATCATTTCTTCACCGCTTGAGCGCCCACCGGGCAGGTGCTTCACCCACTTCGCCTGACGGATGCGCTCGGCGAAACACTTCCACAGGAACCAGTACTGAGGCGTGTTGACCTGGCCATCCTCGGCGGCGGTCAGCCCCTGGATAATCTCGTGAACCTGCCGGGGATGGCGGTCGACGGCGTCGAGGATGGGCTGGACAACGGCTCGAGCGGTCGCCTCGGACGCGCGCAGCAGGAAGTGCTCGAGACGCCCGCGCAGCACGGCTTCGGCGTGATAGTCGTGCTGGCGGCCCTCTCCGCGGCCCCGGTCGTTGGCGCTATCCCACCAAGCGACAAGCGTCGTCGCGAGCCGCGCGAAGCCCTTCACCGTCGCCGGTTCGTCGGGCGCTTGCGCGAGGATCGTCAGCGCCTGTGTGTCGGCCCGCGTTCCGGACCAGTCG
>Ga0070698_100002323_pt1 | contig 21045 bp, 17 predicted proteins | sample KBSK1502metaG_FD_65477 | JGI IMG/M metagenome (GOLD analysis project Ga0070698, IMG submission 65477) | Corn, switchgrass and miscanthus rhizosphere microbial communities from Kellogg Biological Station, Michigan, USA - KBS K1-50-2 metaG | ecosystem: Host-associated > Plants > Roots >...
CCGCTCAGCCCGACCGCGATCCTGACCTTCACCGCGCCACGCCGCCGCCCCGCGTGGTCACCGGCTCGGTCATCCCCTCGACGCCGCGCCGACGGTCAGCACGACCTTGCCGAAGACGGCGCGGCTCTCCAGCAGCCGGTGGGCTTCCGCGGCGTCGGCCAGCCCGAACGTCGCGCTGATCGGCACCCGCAACTGCCCTGCCGCGACCCCGTCCAGCAGCTCGACCAGGTCGGCGCGCGGGTCGTAGCCGTGCTCCATCAGCGCGGTGATCTGGAAGCCGAGGATGCGCACGTTCTTCGGGTAGAAGTCGCGGGTGTCGATGACGCTGGGCGCCAGCGCCACGTTCGCGAGCGCGACCACCCGCCCGGCGTACCCGGCCGCGCGGAGGCTGTCGCTGAACGTGTCGCCGCCCACCGTGTCGAGGACGACGTCGGCGCCCAGGCCCCCGGTGAGCGCCGCTATGCCGCCGAGCACCTGCGCGCGGTCCAGCGACGAGGTGTCCAGGCCGGCCGAGGCGCCGAGCGACCGCGCCCACGCCACCTTCTCGGCCGAGCCCGCGGTGGCGATCGCCGTGGCGCCCGTGGCGGCGGCGATCTGCACCGCGGCGCTGCCGACGCCGCTGGCCGCGGCGTGAATCACCACCGTCTCGCCCGGCCGTATCTCGGCCAGGCGGCGCAGGCAGTACCACGCCGACACCCAGGCCGTCGGCAGGCACGCCGCGGCCAGCAGGCCGACGCCGTCGGGCACCGGGACGACCGCGGCCGCCGGGACCACGGCGCGCTCGGCGTAGAAGCCCGGGTCGTTGGTGGCGCCGCGGGCAACGACGCGGTCGCCGGCCCGGATCCCGCCGGCGTCCTCACCCACGGCGAGGACCGTGCCGGCCGCCTCCAGCCCGAGGATGAGCGGCGGCTGCCCCGCCCGGTGGTATTTCCCCGCGCGGGCGAGCGCGTCGGCCCGGTTCACGCCCGCCGCCTCGATCGCGATCAGAACGTCGCCGCGGCCGAGAGCCGGTTCATCGACGTCGCGGATCCGCAGCACCTCGGGCGGCCCGAACTCTTCGACCACGACTGCGCGCACGCCCTGTCCCTCCTCGCCGCCCGAACCGGGGCCCCAACCGGGCATCCCGCGCGGCGCACTCGCCAGCCCGCCGCGGGTCGCCCCACGGCAGAACGCTACGCCGCACCGGCCTTCCCCGGGTGGGGGAGCGGGCAGTCCCCGCACAGCCCGCCGCCAGGGACCCGGTAGAACAGGCAGCAGGACCGGCGGGTGAACTCCAGGCCCGGGCCGGTCAGCTCGCCGGTCCCGCGCAGCAGCCCCGTAGCCAGCAGCCGCTGCGCGAGCGCGCGGGCCGCCCCCGCCAGGTCGGGCCGGGCGCAGGCGAGCACCCGCAGCGCCGCGGTCATCGCGGCCGAGGCGTTGCCGCGCAGCAGGCCCGCGGCGACCTTGACCGGCAGGCTGGTGCCCATCGGTTCCAGGTGCCCGTTCATCACGATCTCGTACCCGAGCGCGGCCTGTTCGTCCGCGTCCCCGGCGAGCCAGCCGCGAGCGTCCGGCACGTTCAGCCGCATCGGCGACCCGGGGGCGGCCCGCAGGGTGCGCAGCCGCGCCAGGTCCGGCACGACGCCGCCCAGGAGCGCGCAGCCCAGCACCGGTGACCACAGCCGGGCGGCGTAGCCGAGATGGACGGTGGAGGCGGCCACCCGCGCCTCGTCCACCCCGAGCCTGGTCCCCGTGCTGGCGATGAGCCCGGCGAGCCCCCCGGCGTACAGGTCGGCGGCGGGCCGCCATCCCCGGCCGTCGTCCCCCACGCCGAGCACGAAGTACGGCCCGGCCGCCGCCGCGGCCGCTAGCGCCTCGCGCACCTGGTCCGGGCCGGCCGGACGAGCCTGGGAGGTCATCGGGCTACTCGACGACCGCCTTGATCCTTTCCAGCGTGGCGCGCATGCCGTTGCGGTTGACGCGCCCGCGCACCGGGCCGGCGACCAGCCAGTACAGCCGCATCGGCAGCGTGTCGGGCAGCGCCGCCATGTGAACCGTCACCGAACCACGCACCACCCGAGCGTATAGCCCCGCCCGGGCCGCCTGGTCCGCGCCCGTCTCTCCGTGGCACCGTTAGGAATCGAAGATCCCGAACGGCTGCGCCGCAATCCCGTGCCCGCCCGCCAGCCACTCGCGAGCCGGCCACCCGAACGGACGCACCCCGGTCACCGTGCGTCCAGCAGGCCGGCCACCTGCGCCTCCAGCGGCGCGGACGGGGTGCGGCGGTTGTCGATCGTGACGTGCGGCGCGGCCGGCTCGGCGCCGAGCCGCATGCTGGCGCAGAACGCCTCGAAGGCGGCCAGCTTGGCCGCGTCCCGTTCCGAACCCCGCGCGGCCAGCCGCTCCCGCAGCGTCTCCTGATCGGCGCGGACCCAGACCAGCCGCACCGTGCCGCCGCCGAGCTCGGCGACCCACGACCGCCACGCGTCCGCGTCGTGGATCTGCCGGGTGAACGGGGCCGACAGCAGCACCGGGCAGCCGTGGATGCGGATCTCGCGGGCGGTGGCGGTCATTCCGCCGTACTCGTGGACCTTGACGTGCTCGTCGTACCACGGGCCCTCGCGCTCGCCCAGCGGGCGGCCGGCGGCGGTGAGGGTCGCCGCCACGAACGACCCGTACATCGTGTCCTTGTCCAGCAGCGCGGGTACCGGCCGCAGCGACGCGAGCAGGAGCCGCGCGACCGTCGACTTGCCGGCCCCGGGCGGGCCGGCCACGACCCACGCCGTCGCGGGCACGGTCGCCTCACCGGCCGCCCAGGCCGGCCGCCACCGAGGCGACCTCGTGCGGAGGGTCAGTCCCCTTGCTCGTACTTGAACGAGAGCTGGAGCTTCGTGCGGTAGGTGATCCCGCCGTCATCGTCCAGGTGGATGTCGAGCTTGGCGACCTCTGCGACGCGAAGATCACGAAGTGTCCCCGCAGCGGCCTTGATCGCCTCCGCCGCCGCGTCCTCCCACCCCGTGCTGCTCGTCCCGATGATCTCGGTCACCCGGTAGACACTCATGTCGCTCTCCCTTGCTGGTTGCCAGGACAGAGCTTGGCACCTCCGCACCCGCGGCGTCCAGGACCGACGCTGGTGGCGGACGTGACAGTGCGGACGTGACAGTGCAGACATGACAGTGCGGACGTGACAGTGCGGACGTGACAGGGGGGCGGCAGATCCGCGAGCATGAACGTATTCCCCCGCCGTCGGGAGCCCTCGTGACCGAAGCCCACGCAGAACTGTCCGGCCCGCCGGCCGCTGCCGGCCGCCGGGATCTGGTTCAGCGCGGAAACAAGTGGTGGACGCTGGTCGCGGTCTGCCTCGGCATCTTCATGCTGCTGCTGGACATCACGATCGTGAACGTTGCCCTGCCGAACGTGCAGCGGGAGCTGCACTCGAGCTTCGCCGACCTGCAGTGGGTGGTGGACGCCTACGCGCTGACGCTGGCCGCGTTCCTGCTCACCGCGGGCAGCCTGGCGGACATGTACGGCCGGAGGCTGCTGTACCTGGTCGGCCTCGCGGTGTTCACGGGCGCGTCGGTGCTGTGCGGCTTCGCTGTCAGCACGCTGATGCTGGAACTGTCCCGCGCACTGCAGGGAATCGGCGGGGCGATCATGTTCTCGGTCTCCCTCGCGCTGCTGGCCGACGCGTTCCGCGGCAAGGACCGTGGCACCGCGCTCGGCATCTGGGGGGCGGTGACCGGCCTGGCGGTCGCCATCGGCCCGCTGCTCGGCGGCATCCTGACCTCCGGCCTGTCCTGGCGGTGGATCTTCTTCGTGAACGTGCCGATCGGGATCGCGGCGGTCGTCATCACCGTGTCCAAGGTCACGGAGTCCAGGGCAGCTCGGGCGACCAGGCCGGACTGGGCGGGCTTCGCGCTGTTCACGGTCGCGCTGTCCAGCCTGGTCTACGGGCTGATCGAGTCGAACCAGCGGTCGTTCACCGACGGCCTGGTGCTGGCCTCGTTCGCCGTGGCGGCCGCGCTGCTGGTCGCGTTCGTCGTCACGGAGCGGGTCAGCAAGCACCCGATGTTCGACCTGAACCTGTTCCGGCTGCCGACGTTCAGCGGCGGCGCGGTCGCGGCGTTCGGACTGAGCGCCTCGATCTTCGCGATGCTGCTCTACCTCGTGCTCTACCTGCAGGACATCCTGGGCTACTCGCCGCTGGGCACGGGCCTGCGGCTGATGGTGATCTCGGTGTGCATCCTGGTGACCGCCACGGTGGCCGGCCGGGCCACGTCGCACGTGCCGGTCCGGCTGCTCATCGGGCCCGGCCTGCTCCTCGTCGGCGTGGGCCTGCTGCTGATGCGCGGCCTCAACGTGAGCTCGACCTGGACGCACCTCATCGCCGGAATGATCGTTGGCGGCGTCGGCGTCGGCCTGGTCAACCCGCCGCTGGCCTCGACCGCGGTCGGGGTGGTGCCGCCGCAGGAGGCGGGCATGGCCTCGGGGATCAACTCGACCTTCCGCCAGGTCGGGATCGCCACCGGCATCGCGCTGCTGGGCACGCTGTTCTCCAACAAGGTCAGCACCGAGGTGATGGCCAAGGCAGCCGCCACGCCCGGCCTGTCCGGCCGGGGCGGCCAGCTCGCGGGCGCGGTGAAGTCCGGCCAGATCGGGCGAGTGATCCGGCACCTGCCCGGGCCCGCCAGGCACGTGGTGGAAGTCGTCACCCGGTCCGCCTTCACCACCGGCCTGAATGAGATCCTGCTGGTCGCGGCCATCATCGCGCTGGCATCCGGGGTGGTGTCGCTGCTAGCCATCCGCAGCAAGGACTTCGCGCAGCAGCAACCAGCCGCCGCCTGACGTTGGTTCCGCCGACGAGGATGACGAGAGGAGACGACGTTGACGATCGGGCAGCGGCGGGCACGCCGGATAGCCATGACCGGCCCGGAGCTGGACGAGTTCCTGACCGTGCAGCGGACCTGCCGGGTCGCCACCGTGAGCCCGAGCGGCCCGCACGTGACACCGCTCTGGTTCGTCTGGGACGGCTCGTCGCTGTGGCTGCACTCGCTGTCGAGGAGCCAGCGCTGGACGGACCTGGAGCGTGACAACCGGGTCGCGGTGGTGATCGACACCGGCACGGAGTACGCCGAGCTGCAGGGCGCCGAGCTCCGCGGCCGCGCCGTCACCGTCGGCGAGGTGCCTCGCACGGGAGAGCCCGACGCGGTCCTGACGGCCGTCGAGTCCGTGTTCAGCCGCAAGTACTTCGGCACCGAAACGATGTACTACGACGCCCGCCACGCCTGGCGCCGCCTCACCCCCGACAAGATCACCAGCTGGGACTTCCGGAAGATTCCCGCTGGCTAATCGACGCCTCAGCCGCCAGCTGACCACGATCCCCAGGCTGAACGCACCTGCCTGTGCTCCGCAAGGGCGGCATCGACCCGGTACCTCCCGCTGTCGGTCCGCCCAAGCGGCACTCCACCCTCAGCCGAACCCCGCTCCTCACAGCGTCCGGCCCCGGTCCTGGCGCCGCAGGGCGATGACTGAGCGCCCATCGTACGTTCCTGAACGCACCTGGCTGTGCTCATTATCCACAGGCAAGAAATTCTTTTCCACAATTTTGTCGAATCCGCATACACCTATCATGCGGTTGGATAGTATTCAAGTACAAATTCGAATTCTAGCCAGTAACCAGATATGACCACCACATCCAGGGAGGAGGCCGCCCGTGTCCGCCGCACCCGACCTCCCCGGCTGGGCCACCCCGCCGGCTCTAGGCCTGGCCGCGCTGCTCGAGGCCGCGGACGCCGCGGTGGGCTGCCTGGCCGACGGCGCGGATCTGCGCGACATGGCCGACCAGGACGCGGCCGCTGTGATGGGCACCCTGACCACGCTGGTCGGCCGGCTGGATGCGCTACGGGTCGGCGTCGCCCGCGAGGTCCGCAACCGCGACATCGCCGGCCTGCGCGGCACTCGCACCCTGGCCAGCTGGCTGCGCGCCGACGCCCGGCTGGCCGATGACGGGTGGAAGATTCAGCGGCTCGCCACGATGGGCCCGGACCTGCCCAAGATCACCGCCCTGCTGTCCTCGGGCACGGTCAGCCTGGCCCAGGCCGCCACCGCCTGCTGGCAGATCTCCCAGTTGCCACACTTGCCCGTCCCGCCCGCTGCCACCGAGCCGCCCGGCCGGTCCGCAGATTCTGCCGCCCCCGCCGACGGCACCGCTGACCCGCAACACGGCACTCCCGACCCCTGCAAGTGCGACGGGCCGGACGGGACCGACGGCGGGCACGAGGCCGACCACGACAGCCCGGGCTCGTGCAGCGACGGCTCGTGCAGCGACGGCTCGGGCTCGCCCGGCGACGGCCCGGGATCGCCCGGCGACGGCCCGGGATCGCCCGGCGACGGACCGCCTGGGACGGGTACCGACCCCGCGGACCCGGCCGGGCCGGGGGCCGAAGAGACGTGGGCCGGGCTGTGGCGGGCCGGTGACGTGCACGCGGCCGCCGACGAACTGTTCGCCGCGTTCCTGCCCGGCCTGGACGGCAGCCAGCTGCGGCAGCTGGGCGCGCACCTGCGCGAAGCGGCCAGCCCCGAGCCGCGCGCCCGCGAAGACGGCGATGACTACGCGGCCCGCTCGCTGCGGATCACCCGCTCCCTCGGCGGCAACGGCGAAATCTCCGGACGGCTCCATCCCGAAGCCGCCGAGCAGGTCATCGCCGCCTTCGAAGAACTCGCCGCCAGGACCGGCCCTGACGACAAGCGCAGCAAGGCCCAGCGGTGGGCCGACGCCCTCGCCCGGCTCACCGCCACCACCCCCGACCTGCACCCCGCACCCACCGCCACCCCAGATTCCGCATCCCAGGCCGACCCGCCCGACGCACAGCCGTCCGGCGACCGCGGCGACGAAGACGATGACCAGCCCGGCGAAGCCGACCCCGGCACCGGCCACGACCACCACGCCGAAGCAGACCACCGCACGGCGAGCGACGGCACCGCGGACGGCACCGCAGACGACGGCACCGCCCACGACGGCACCGCCCACGACGGCACCGCAGACGACGACATCGCGGATGGCGGCGCCGCTGACGGCCCCAGCGACCCCGACGGCAGCGCCGATCCGCCCGGCGGTCCCAGCGGGACCGTCCCGGCGCGCTACCGGCGTCCCCGGGTGATCGTCACCGTGCCACTGCCGACCCTCCTCGGGCAACCGCTGTCGCCTGGCGCCACCCTCGGCCACGGCACCCCGCTGACCGCCGAGACCGCTCGCCGGCTCGCCTGCGACGCCGAGGTCATCCGCCTCATCACCAGCCCGCACCCGCCCGGCACCGGCCCCGGCCAGGACGCCACCGCCGGCCAGGACGGCACCGCCCAGCTCACCGCGCGGCTGGCCGCGGCGCTGGCCCAGCTGCCGCCGCCGCTGGCCACGCCCTCGGCCGTCCTGGACATCGGCCGAAAAAGCCCCGGCTGGACGCCGCGCCAGCGCGACGCCTTGTACGCCCAGTACGGGGGCCACTGCAGCGCCCCGCGCTGCAGCGGCCGCATCGACGTCGTCCACCACATCCTGCATTGGCTGTACGGAGGCAAGACCCAGATCATCAATGGCTGCCCGTTCTGCGACTACCACCACTGGCTGGTCCACGAGGGCGGCTGGTTCGCCCGCAAACTCCCCGACGGCACCATCACCCTGCTCCGGCAGCCGCCGGGCTGGCGCCTCGGTACCATCTACCGCCGCGGCCAGCCGGTCACCGAGTAACCCGCAACGTCACGACCCTCCCCGCCGACGGACCGCCGCAGGCACGGTCCGCCTCGGTGCCCCCTCCACGCCCCGGTGACCTCCGCGACCTCAATGACCTCCGTGTCCCGGTGCACTCCACGCCCCCCGTGCCCTACGCGTCCCCGGTGACCTCCGCGACCTCGATGACCTCCGCGCCACCGGTGACTTCCGCGCCACCGGTGACTTCCGCGACCTCGATGACTTCCGCGACCTCGGTGATCTCGGTGACCTCCGCGCCGTCGGTACCCTCGGCGCCCTCGGCGCCCGCCGCATCTCCGGCTCCCTTGGCACCCGGCGGTTCCGGTCCCGGCGCGGTGGTCTGCCAGATCTCGCGCACCAGCACCTGGATCGCGCCCGCGAACGGGATGGCCAGCAGGGCCGCCACGAACGCGCCGAACACCCCGCCGATCCAGCTGCCGATGGAGGCGCCGACCAGGATGGACACCAGCACGAGCAGCGGGTTGACGTTGACCGTCCGGCTCATTATGACCGGGTTCAGGATGTGGTTCTCGATCTGCGTGTAGGCGAGGAACACCACCAGCGTGACGATGCCGGCGGTCAGCGAGTGCGTGAGCGCGAACAAGACGGTCGGGATCCCGGCCAGGGCGCCGCCGATCATCGGAAGGAAGTCCACGAGCGCCACCCACAGCGCCCACAGGAGCGCAAACGGGACGCCCACGACCAGCAGGGTCACGTACACGACGACCCCCGCGACGATCGACGTCAGGAGATTCCCGAGCATGTACCCGGTGACCGACTGGCTGACGTCCCGCCCGATCCTCGAGTACCGCTCCGCCCGCGCCGGGGTCATCGTGCCCAGCAGCCAGGCCCGCATCTTCGGCCCCTCGAGCATCAGCAGGAGTGCGAGCACGAAGATCGTGAACAGCGAGAGCAGCAGGGACAGGGCGCCCTTGCCCAGCGACAGGGCCGGCTTGGCCAGGCTCTGCCCGAACGTCACGAGCTTGGGCGCGTTCTTCTGCACCCACGTCTGCACGTGGTACCTGCGCACCAGGTGGCCGATCCAGCCCTTGCCGTGCTCCGCCCTGCTGACGTAGGTCGGCAGGTCACGGGCGAGGTGGGTGATCCCGTTGGCCAGCGGATACCCGAACGCCAGCGCCAGGCCGGCGAAGGCCAGCAGGCCCAGCACGGTCACCACCGCGACGGCCCACCCGCGCCGGGGGATCAGCCGGCGCTGCACGGCCAGCACGACCGGGTTGAGGAGGATCGCGATGAACCCGGCGACCACCATGAGCAGGATGACGTCGCGGAGCCGGAAGACCAGCTTCCCGGCTATGAAAGCGAGGGCCACCACGCCGACCGTGACCAGGATGGCCCGCAGCGGGACGTGCTTGGCCTCCGCGGACTGAAAGAGGCGTTCCCGCCGGGTCATCGGCTGCGGCTCGTCGTCTTGCATCCCTGCCATCATGACAGCTCCGCCTGTCGGCGGGCGGGATTACCATGATCGGCGAAGCTCGCCCGCGCTCTGCTTCCTCCTTATTCTGGCCGCCCGTCCAGGGCCGGGGAAGCTATTACCGTCGTGCGCAAACCCTTACCGCGCGGCAGGACACGCGGGATCTCCGCGCCTTCCGATAACTGTCCGAGCCCGCCTCTAGCATGGCCGCAGGCCCAGCCGACCAGCCGACCCAGCCGACCAGCCGAGGGCATCAGTGGACTTCGACGAGATCAGCTCGCTGCGCAGGCACAGCGCGGCGTGGCGGTTGCTGCGCGCGGACAACGCGCCGCTCATGCTGAGCTTCTTCCAGAAGGTGTTCGTCGACGACAACATCAGGTCCATCTCCGGTCCCGACCTGGTGAGCAGGCTGGACGACGAGCTTTACGCGCTGAACGAGTGGCTCGGCACCGGCACCTTCCCCCGCCCGGCCAAGGCCTACCTGGATGACTGGGCCGCGCCGGACGCCGGGTGGCTGCGCAAGTACTACCCCGAGGGCTCGGACGAGCCGCATTACGACGCCACCCCCGCCGTGGAGAAGGCGCTGTCCTGGGTCAAGAGCCTGCGCGCCCGGTCGTTCGTCGGCACGGAGTCCCGGCTGAACACGATCTTCAGCCTGCTCCGCCAGATGGTGTTCGGCGCCGAGGCCGACCCGCAGGCGCGGCTGGCCGAGCTGCACCGGCGCCGCGCCGAGATCGACGCGGAGATCGCCCGGGTGCAGGCCGGCGAGATCGAGCTGCTCGACGCCAGCGCCCAGCGCGACCGGTACCAGCAGTTCTCGGCCACCGCGCGCGAGCTGCTCTCGGACTTCCGCGAGGTGGAGGCCAACTTCCGCAGCCTCGACCGCGAGCTGAGGGAACGCATCGCCGGCTGGACCGGCTCCAAGGGCGAGCTGCTCGACGACATCCTCGGCAGCAGGGAGACCATCGCCGACTCCGACCAGGGCAAGAGCTTCCGCGCGTTCTACGACTTCCTGCTGTCGCACGCGCGGCAGGAGGAGCTGACCGAGCTGATCGTCAAGGTCCAAGGGCTGGCCGAGCTCGGCGAGCCCGACCCGCGGATGCGGCACATCCACTACGACTGGCTGGACGCGGGCGAGCGGACGCAGAACACCGTGCGCCAGCTGTCCGAGCAGCTCCGCCGGTTCCTCGACGACCAGGTGTGGTTCGAGAACCGCCGCGTCATCGACATCCTGCGCAGCATCGAGGCCAGCGCGCTCCGGCTACGCGAAGACCGCGGGGTGACCAGCCTCACCACGCAGATCGACGGCACATCCCCGTCCATCACGCTGCCGATGGAGCGCCCGCTGTACCACCCGGTCGGCAAGGCACCGATCGACAGCGCCTCGCTGCGGCCGGGCGAGGACGGCTTCGACGCCCCGGCGCTCTTCGGCCAGGTGCACGTCGATCCGGCCCGGCTCTCCCTGGCCGTCCGGCGCGCCCTGCTCGGCCGGCCGCAGGTGGCGCTCGCCCAGCTGATCAGCGAGCAGCCGCTCCAGCAGGGGCTGGCCGAGCTGGTGACCTACCTGTCGCTGTCCGACCCGAGCTTTCGCATCGTCTTCGACGAGACCGCCAGGCAGCACGTGAGCTGGGAGGACGACAATGGCCGGCTGAGGTCCGCCGCCCTGCCCGGGGTAGCGTTCGCCCGCACCGCACACAGTTCACAATCGTCGATTCCGAACGGTGCCCCCCAATGACAGCAGCGCCAGCATCAGCAATCGCGGCGACGACCGAGCCCGATCTGCCGCTCGCGGTCACGCAGCTCATGAAAGGCGTGGTGTATCGCGATGCGCACGAACGCGCGTGGCGGAACCTGCTGGCGCTGCAGCCCCAGGTGCGGGACTACGTCGCGGTCATGGGCCTGACGGTGGTCATCGACGAAGCCGAGGGCTACGCGTTCCTGCGGTCGCGGCCCGAGGACGACGACGTCGGCGACGACGCTGCGCGCCAGCCGGCGCCGCCGCGGCTGATCGCGCGCCGGTCGCTGTCCTTCCACGTGAGCCTGCTGCTCGCGCTGCTGCGCAAGAAGCTGGCCGAATTCGACGCCAGCGGCACCGACACCCGGCTGATGCTCAGCCGGGACCAGATCGTCGAGATGGTCCGGCTGTTCCTGCCGGCCACCAGCAACGAGGCCCGGCTGGTCGACCAGATCGACTCCTACATCGGCAAGGCGGTTGAGCTGGGCTTCCTGCGCCAGGTGCGTGGCCAGGACGCGCTGTTCGAGGTGCGGCGCATCCTGAAGGCGTTCGTCGACGGCCAGTGGCTCGCCGACTTCGACCAGCGCCTCGCCACATATGCCGCCCAACTCGACGGTACTGATCCCGGCGACCGGGACGGCGAGGAGGCCGAGGATGGCTGACGCCATGTTTCCCGCCGTCGAGCTGCACGATGCCAGCAATGCGCACCGGAGCGGCTTCCGGCTGGACCGCCTGGAGGTCTACAACTGGGGCACGTTCGACGGCCGGGTGTGGGCGTTCGAGACCGGGGGCCGCAACGGCCTGCTCACCGGCGACATCGGATCCGGCAAGTCGACGATCGTCGACGCGGTCACGACGCTGCTGCTGCCGGCCAACCGCATCTCCTACAACAAGGCGGCCGGCGCCGACACCAGGGAACGCAGCCTGCGGTCCTACGTGCTGGGCTACTGGAAGTCCGAGCGCAGCGAGATCACCGGCAGCTCCCGGCCGGTCGCGCTGCGCGGCCCCGGGTCCTACTCGGTGATCCTCGGCGTGTTCGCCAACCGCGGGTATGACCTGACCGTCACGCTCGCCCAGGTGTTCTGGCTGCGTGACGGGCACGCGGGACAGCCGGACCGGTTCTTCGTGGTGGCCGACCGCGCCCTGTCGATCCGGAGCGACTTCGCCGACTTCGGCACCGACATCACGGCGCTCAAGAGGAGGCTGCGCGCCGCCGGCGCCCGCACGCACGACCACTTCCCCGAGTACGGCAAGGACTTCCGCCGCCACCTGGGCATCGAGTCCGAGCAGGCCATGGACCTGTTCCACCAGACGGTCTCGATGAAGTCGGTTGGCAACCTCAACGACTTCGTCCGCAACCACATGCTGGAGCCCTTCGACTCGGCCGCCTGGACCGAGCGCATGGTGGCTCACTTCGAGGACCTGACCAAGGCGCACGACGCGGTCCGCCGCGCCCAGGCCCAGCTCGAGGCGCTCGGCCCGCTGCTCGCCGACTGCGACGCGCACGACGGGGCGGCCGCGGACATCACCGCCTTGACCGACCAGCGGTCCGCGCTGGGATTCTTCTTCGCCGAGCGGAAGGCCGGCCTGCTCGAGCAGCAGATCGGCGGCCTGGAGCAGCAGAAGTCGGCCAGGGAGCAGGAGCTCAAGCGCCTCAAGGCCGCCGTCGGCGAACTGCGCGAGACGGAGAAGAGGCTCACCGTCGAGCGGGCCGGCCACGGCGGCAACCGGCTCAGCGAGATCGAGCGCCAGCTCGAGGAGACCAGCAGGGCCCGCGACGCACGACGGGAGAAGGCGGGGAGATTCGGCGAGCTCCTGGACCGGGCGGGGATGGAGCCGGTGGCGACGGCGGTCCAGTTCTCCGCGCGGCAGCGGCAGATCGCCGAGGCCGCCGAGGCGGCCAGCGAGACGGTCGCGGACTGCCAGGGCCGGCTCAACGAGGCCGCGGTCGAGGCGAGTTCGCTGAAAGGACAGGCGACGGAGCTCAACGACGAGCTGCGCAGCCTGCGATCGCGCCGGACCAGCATCCCGAAGCGCAGCCTGGACCTGCGTCGCTGGCTGTGCGAGGAACTCGGCCTGGCCGAGCCGGACCTGCCGTTCGCCGGCGAGCTGATCCAGGTGCGCCCGGAGGAGGCCGACTGGGAGGGCGCGGCCGAGCGCCTGCTGCACGGTTTCGCGCTGTCCGTCCTCGTGCCCGACGAGCAGTACACCGCGGTCTCGGACTGGATCAACGACCACCATCTCGGCACCAGGCTGGTGTACTACCGGGTTCCCGCGGTCTCGCGCCCCTCCCCCGGATCCCCGCCTCAGGGCAATCTCCTGTCGGCCAAGCTGGAGATCAAGGACAGCCGGTTCTACCCGTGGCTGGAAGGGGAGCTGGACCGCCGGGCCGGCTATGAGTGCGTGGCGTCGATGACCGAGTTCCGGCGCGCGCCCCGCGCGATCACCAAGGCCGGCCAGATCAAGGGCGGTGGCGGCAGGCACGAGAAGGATGACCGCCACCGCATCGATGATCGCAGCACCTACGTGCTGGGCTGGACCAACGAGCGGAAGGTCGAGACGCTGCTGAAGCGGGCCGCGGAGGTTCAGCGACGGCAGAACCTGATCGCCGACGACCAGGCGAAGTACCAGGGGTGGCTGGACCTGGCCGTCAAACGCGGGAACGCGCTCGCCGGGCTCGCCGAGACGACCGAGTTCGCCGAGATCGACTGGCAGGCCCTGGTCAGCAAAATCGAGAGCCTCGCCGAGGAGAAGCGCAACCTGCAGCGGGCCTCTAAGGAGCTGGAGCGCCTCACCCGCGAGCTCGAGCAGGTCCAGAAGGATATCGAGGACGCCGAGGGCGAGCAGGAGAAGGCCACGGCCGCGATCGGCAGCCTCGGCAACGAGATCGAGACCGCGTACCGCAGCCTCGGAGAGGCGGACGCGGTGCTGAGCGAGCCCGGCTGTGCCCCGGCCCGGGCGCACTTCGACGACATCGCCGCCCGGCTGGCCAAACCGCCGCTCGCCTCGATCCCGCTGGAGTCCGCGGCCCGGTGCGACCGCTGCATGGCGGTGGCCCAGGAGCACCTGGGCGCGGCGATCGACAAGCTGAACGCCAGGAAGAACGTCCTGAGCAACAAGATCGTCGCGAAAATGAGCGACTTCCGCCAGGCCTACCCGGTGGAGACCGCCGAGTTCGACGACTCGGTGCTGTCGGCCAGTGGCTACCGCGACCTGCACAAGCGCCTGGTCCACGACGACCTGCCCCGGTTCCAGGCCCAGTTCAAGACCTACCTCAACACCAACACGATCCGCGACATCGCCGGCTTCCACTCCCAGCTCGGCAAGCAGCGCGAGCTGATCAGGGAGCGGGTCGCCACGATCAACGAGTCGCTGATCGGCGTGGACTACAACCCGGGCCGGTACATCCGGCTGGAGACCACGCAGACGCCCAACACCGAGATCCGCGACTTCGTCACCGACCTGCGCGAATGCACCAACGACTCGCTCACGGGCGAGGTCTCCGACCAGTACTCGGAGCAGAAGTTCCTTCAGGTCGCCAGCCTGATCGAGCGGTTCAGGGGCCGGGAGGGGCAGGCAGAGGCCGACCGCGCCTGGACCCGCCGGGTCACCGACGTGCGCAACTGGTTCATCTTCTCCGCGTCCGAGCGCTGGCGCGAAGACGACACGGAGTACGAGAACTACACCGACTCCGGCGGCAAGTCCGGCGGCCAGAAGGAGAAGCTCGCTTACACGATCCTCGCCGCCTCACTCGCCTATCAGTTCAAGCTGGAGTGGGGCGCCGCGCGGTCCAAGACCTTCAGGTTCGCGGTCATCGACGAGGCCTTCGGCCGCGGTTCGGACGAGTCCACCAGGTTCGCGCTGCAGCTGTTCCGGCGGCTCGGCCTGCAGCTGCTGATCGTCACGCCGCTGCAGAAGATCCACGTCATCGAGCCCTACGTGTCCGCGGTCGGCTTCGTGGACAACCCGGACAGCAACTACTCCCGGCTGCAGACGCTGACCATCGAGGAGTACAAGCAGCGCCAGCTCGCGCACGCCATCGCCCTCGCCGCCACCGGCACGGCCCCATCGCCCGCCGCGGCCGGCCCGGTCACCGCCGGGCGCTGACGTGGGTACCCCGGCCGCGGGGCGGACCGCCTGGACGACGCCGGCCGACCTGGTGCGGACTCTCCGGCGGCGCTGGGAGACCGGCGCGTTTCTCACCCTGTTTGCCAGCGGGCAGCCCTCGCAACCGCTCGGCATCGGCCTGCGCGGCCCGGCCGCCCGGGATCTGGCCGCCAGCTTCGGTGACGTGCAGGCCTGGGTGCGGGGCTGGGAACGGGTAGACAGCCGGCTCGTCCGGGTCGAGCGCAAGCAGGTCGGCGGGCGGGTCATCGGCACCAACACGATCCCGTGCCGGGCCTGGATCGACGGGTACGCCCAGCTGTGGCAGCTGCTCGGCGTCCAGCCGGAGGTCCGCGCCTTCACCTCGGCCCTCGACCAGGTCAAGGCCGAGATGCCGTCGCTAACCGACTGGATGATCGCCCACCCGATCAGGGTGCTGTCACTGTCCGGTGACTGGGACATGATCATCGGAACCGTTCGGTGGATCGATCTTTACGGCCGTCCGGGAAGCTACCTGCGGCAGATCGACGTCCCGGGGGTGGACACCAAGTTCATCGAGCGGCACCGCGGCATCCTCACCGACCTGCTGGATCGGCAGCTCGCGCCGGACAGGATCGACACCGCCGCGCCGCGGGCCGACTTCGCCGGCCGGTACCGCTTCCGGAAGAAGCCCGGCTACGTGCGGTTCCGGTACCTGGGCGGCGACCATACCGGCAGCGCCTGCGCCCTCGGCCCGTTCACGGAGATCACGGTGCGCGCGGACGAGCTCACCGCCGCCCCGCGCGGCGTCCGCGTGGTGTACGTGGTCGAGAACGAGATCACCTACCTGGCGTTCCCTCCGGTCGAGAACGCCATCGTGATCTTCGGCGGCGGGTACGCGGCGTCCGCGCTCGAGTCCCTGCCCTGGCTGGCGGACCTGGAGCTGTTCTACTGGGGCGACATCGACACGCACGGCCTGTCGATCCTGAGCCGGCTGAGGGGCCGGTTCCCGCACGTCCGCTCGCTGCTCATGGACCGCCGGACGCTGCTCGCGCACCAGGGGCAGTGGGTGACCGAGCCGAGCCCCGCCAGCGCCGACCCGGACTACCTGGACGCGGCGGAGATGGACCTGTACCGGGATCTGGCCGCGAACCGCCTGGGGCCCGCGGTGCGGCTGGAGCAGGAGCGGGTGAGCTTCGCCGCGGTCGAGGCGGCGCTGCGCGACCACCGCCCCGCGCCACAGGCAGGGACTGACGAAACCGCCGCCGCCCGTCTAGGTTAAGACCAGGAATTTTCCGAACGGTACACGTCTGGAGCTATCGCGGATGAGGGTCTTCAACGGGATTGACGAGCTGACGGCGGCCGTCGGCGAAGAGCTCGGCACTAGCGACTGGCTGGCGGTGGACCAGGAGCGCATCAACACGTTCGCAGATGCGACCGGCGACCACCAGTGGATCCACGTGGATGCCGAGCAGGCGGCGGCCGGGCCGTTCGGCGCCCCGATCGCGCACGGCTTCCTGACGCTCTCGCTGCTATCTGCGTTCCAGCCGCAGATCTTCCGGGTGGACGGGGTGGCGATGGTGATCAACTACGGCCTGAACAAGGTCCGCTTCCCGGCCCCGGTCCGGGTCGGCTCCCGGATCCGCGCCCGCACCCGGCTCGCGGCGGTCAAGCCCCTCGACGGCGGGGCGCAGGCCGAGCTGACGACCACGATCGAGATCGAGAACGCCGACAAGCCGGCCTGCGTCGCCGAATCAGTCACTCGCTACGTCGCCTGACCGCGCAGCCGGGCTCCGCTCCCGGCGCGTGAACTCCTCCTGACAACACCGCCGGGCCCGGTGCCATCGGCACGCGGCGAAAGGTCAGTCCGGCGGTCCCTTCAGGCTGCCGATGCCGAGCGATCCGGGGGGCACGTCGGCCTCGGCCGCCTGCTCCGCCTGCCGCACGTAGGCGGCTGGGTCCTTGTCGACCGGCGGGACGCCGGTGACGTGCCGCGCCTCGAAGGTGGCGAACCGGAGGCCCAGCTCGTGCCGAAGCTGCAGCCCGGCGAACCGCCGGAAGTCGGTCAGGCCCTCGCGCTCCTCCTCGGCCATGTGGTCGCCGTTGGCGACGTTGACCGCGGCGATCGCGTCGTACCACCCGTCGCTGCCCTCGTCGTGGTCCCCGACCGCGGCGATCGTGTCGCGGATCTCGTTGTGGTCCTTGATGGCGTCGAGGGTCTCCTCCTCCGTGGTGCCGATCCGGCCGGCGAGCTTGCCGACCGCGAGCAGCTCGGGATAGAAGATCTCCTCCTCCGCCGCGGCGTGCGTCTCCAGGAAGCCCGACAGCCGCGCCCAGAGCGCGCCGAGGCTGGCGGTGTCGGAACGGTCGGCCTCCTCCAGGATCGCGAACAGCCGGCGCTGCTCGTGATGGTCGTCGAGGATCAGCTGGGTGATGTCCACAATGCCCTCCTTAAGCGCGAGATTTTTACCGAACGGAGCACCCCGGTCAGCATCGGCACGCGGAACTCGCCGACCGCGGTTTCCGGGCGCGACAGCAGGTAGCCGCGCACCCGGTCCAGCAGCGCGCCGCGGTCGGCGGGGTCCATCACCAGCTGCCTCGAGTGGGTCGCGATCGTGGCGGTCAGCGAATCGACCGTGCGCAGCTGGCCGTGCTCGAACTCGGCCTGCCCGTCCGGCCGGAACAGCCTGCCCGCCTGCCCGCGGCCCGGCCAGTCGTGCGAGTCGGCCCGCCAGCCGGTCACGGTGCTGGACAGCTCGCACACCCGCGACAGCCCGGCCACCCAGTCCTCGCGGTCGTCGTCCATGTTCCACAGCCCGGTGAACACCCCGCCCGGCGTGAGCACCCGGGCGATCTGCGGCGCGGCCAGGTCCATGTCGAACCAGTGCGCGGCCTGGCCGCACAGCACCGCGTCTACCGACGCGTCCGGCAGCGGGATGTCCTCGGCCTTCCCGGCCAGCGTCCTGACGCCGGGCAGGCCGCGGCGCAACTCGGCCAGCATCGCGGGGTCCGGCTCCACCGCGACCACGCTGAGCCGCCCCGGCGGGACCTGCGCCGCCAGCCGGGTGATCACCCCGGTGAGCTTGCCGGTGCCCGCGCCGAGGTCGAGGACCCGCACCTCGTCGCGGTCCCAGACCGGCCCGAGCGCCCAGCGCACCGCGGCCTCGGCGTAGTCGGGGCGGTGCTCGGCGTACGCCGCCGCCTGCGCGCCGAACGACGCGGCGCGGCGCCGCCAGATCTCGTCGTGGGTGCGCTCGTGCCGTGGGGTCACCCGCGTCATGCTAGCCGGGCACGGCGATTGGCCAGCCCGGCCGCGGCGACCGGCGCGCCCGGCGGCTGCGGCCGGCCCGCTCGGCGGCGGGCGCGCCGATGGGCCTGCGGCGCAGCCGTTAGTCAGCCGATCGACGGGCCGAGGCCGAGCGACTGCGGCGTGCTGGAGTCCGGCGACGGCTGGTGCAGGCCCTCGTCCAGCGAGCCGAACTCGGTCATCAGCGCCCGGCTGCCGCCCCACGGCGTCTGCTCCTCGGCGATCAGCGTGTTGGTGGTCAGCAGCAGGCCGGCCACGGACGCGCCGTTCTGCAGCGCCGACCGGCACACCCGCAGCGGGTCGATGATGCCCATCTCGATCATGTTGCCGAAGCGGCCCTCGAGCGCGTCGAACCCCTCGTCCTGGCCCATCTGCTCGACCCTGGCCACGACCTCGCTGCCCACGTGCCCGGCGTTGGCCGCGATGAGGTACGTCGGCTCGTTGAGCACGCTGCGCACGATCGCCACGCCGATGGTGTGGTCGGGGGAGTCGCCCTCGAGCCCGTCGAGCACGGGCTTGGCGTGCAGCAGCGCCACGCCGCCGCCGGCCACGATACCCTCGGCCATGGCGGCCCTGGTGGCCGACAGCGCGTCCTCCACCCGGTGCTGCAACTCCTTGAGCTCCGCGGGGGTCGGCGCCCCGACCCTGATCACAGCGACCTTGCCGGTCAGCGAGCCGATCCGCTCGGTCAGCACGTCCTCGTCCACGCCGAACGTCGCCCGCTCCAGCTCGGCGCGCAGCTGTGCCACCCGGAACTCGACCTCGTCCGACGACCGGCTGCCGCCGATGATCGCGGTCTTGTCCGCGGTGACCCGGACCTGCGAGGCGCGGCCGAGGTGCTCGGTGGTCATCGTCTCCAGCGTCAGCCCCGAGTGCTTGCTGTAGACCGCGCCGCCGCACACCGCGGCGATGTCCTCGAGCTTGTGCAGCCGGCGGTCGCCGAACCCGGGCGCGCGGACGCAGACGCACTGGAAGATGCCGTTGACGTGGTTGTGCACCAGCATGCTCAGCGCGGTGCCCTCGACGTTCTCCGCGATGATCACCAGCGGGCGCGGCGCCCGCATGATTTTGTCGAGCAGCGGCATCAGCTGCTGCACCTTGGTGATCTTCTCGCTGCACAGCAGGATGTACGGGTCCTCGACGATCGCCTCGAGGCTGGCCGGGTTGGTGACCATGTACGGCGACAGGTACCCGTTGTCGAACTCGAAGCCCTCGACGAAGTCGACGGTCATCCCCGGCGTGTTCGACTCCTCCACCGTGACGATCCCGGCGTCGCCGACCGTGTGCAGCGCCTGCGCGATCACCGCGCCGACCGTGTTGTCGTCGTTCGCCGAGATCGCGGCCACCCGCTGGTAGTCCTGCTGGGTGGCCACCGGGTGCGCGACCTTCTGCAGGTGCTCGACCAGCCGCCCGACCGCCAGGTCGATGCCGCGCTTGACCAGGACCGGGTTCGCCCCCTCGCCGATCGCCCGCATCCCCTCCCGGACGATCGCCTGGGCGATCACCGTGGCGGTGGTGGTGCCGTCGCCGACGATGTCGTTGGTCTTGATCGCGGCTTCCTTGACCAGCTGCGCGCCCATGTTCTCGAACTGGTCCCGCAGGTGGATCTCCCGGGCGATCGTCACGCCGTCGTTGGTCACGACGGGTGAGCCCGTGATCTTCTCCAGGACCACGTTGCGGCCCTTGGGCCCGAGTGTCGACTTCACGGCTTCGGCCAGCTGGTCGACGCCCGCCAGCAGCAGGCGGCGGGCGTCCTCGCCGAAACGCAGTTCCTTGGCCATTTGTCTTCCTCCGGCGTGATGCGCAGGTGATCTTGGGTTGGTGGGCGGTCAGGGACGAGGCAGCTAGGGGACCAGGATGGCGCGGCCGCGGACCCGGCCGGCGTCGAGGTCGGCCAGCGCGTCGGGCGCGGCGTCCAACGGGTAGGTCCTGGTATGCAGCGTAACCTTGCCGGCCTGGGCCAGGTCCATCAGCTCGGCGAGGTCGTTGTAGGTGCCGACGATGTTCCCGATGATGTTGCGCTCGGTCGAGATGATGTCCAGTGTCGGGATGTGTAGCTCGCCGCCGTAGCCGATGACGAAGTACGAGCCGGCCTCGCGGGTCATGTTCCACCCGTCCATCTCGGCGCCCTGCTCGGCCACGAAGTCCAATACCACGTGCGCGCCCCGCCCGCCGGTCAGGTCCTTCACGGCATCCACCTGGCCGCCGTCCGCGACGACGGTCTGGTCCGCGCCGATCTGCTCGGCCAGCTTGAGCGCCTCCGGGTTGCGGTCGACCACGACGATCGTGGTCGCGGTCAGCGCGGACAGGCACTGGATGCCGATGTGCCCGAGGCCGCCGGCCCCGATGACCACGGCGGTCGTGCCCGGATAGAGCAGCGGGATCGCCTTGCGGACGGCGTGGTAGGCGGTGATGCCGGCGTCGGCGAGCGCGGCGACGTCCTTCGGCTGCGTGGAGGGGTCGAGCTTGACGCAGGCCCGCACCGAGGTGAGCAGGTACTCGGCCATGCCGCCGTCGCGGCTCAGCCCGGGGAACGCGCTGTTCTCGCAGTGCATGTCGTCGCCGGCCCGGCAGGCGCGGCACAGCCCGTCGGTGACCAGCGGATGCAGGATGACCGTGTCGCCGACGGCCATGTTGGTGACCCCGGAGCCGACCTCGTGGATCCAGCCGGCGTTCTCGTGGCCGAGGATGTAGGGCAGCGGCGTGCCCATCGCCGCGTCCCACTGGCCCTCCATGATGTGCAGGTCGGTGCGGCAGACGCCGGCCCC
>Ga0070698_100002324_pt1 | contig 21044 bp, 22 predicted proteins | sample KBSK1502metaG_FD_65477 | JGI IMG/M metagenome (GOLD analysis project Ga0070698, IMG submission 65477) | Corn, switchgrass and miscanthus rhizosphere microbial communities from Kellogg Biological Station, Michigan, USA - KBS K1-50-2 metaG | ecosystem: Host-associated > Plants > Roots >...
GGGACTATTAGGTCGATGTTGTCCGACTTCGTCTTTTCTTGGAAGTTCATGCGGTGTTCGGAAAGGAGCCCGACGGCGGCTCCGCCGGGCTCCTCAAGAAGCGATACGACTAGTTGCGCATCTCGAGTTCGGTGTGGCGGTCGCTGTCGCGCCGGTGCTGAGGCCGGTTCTGGCCAGTACCACCGTGTCAGCCCGTGCCGATTACGAACAGGACACCGTCGTTCTCGGTGTACAGCTTGCCGTCGGCGGCGATGGCGAGCGGCGTATACGCCGCACCGACTGCCTCCTTCAGAAACATCCGCTGTTTCTGCGTGCCGCCCTGGTTGATCGCGTAGACGAAGCCGTCCTCGCTGTTGTCATAGACCACCCCGTCTCTGTCGATCGCGGGCGCGTTGATGCACCACTCGAAGCCGTTGGGGTTGTTGGGCCCCCGGCTGGGGCTCTCGAACTGCCACTGTATGCTCAGGTTACCGCTCAGCTGGGTGATGAAGTAGGGGCCAGGTGGTGGGGCAGCCGCGGTCGGGCAGCAGTTGGCGTCGTAGTGGTTGTCCTTGATCGCGATCGAGTAGCTCCCGCCGTGTTGGTAGATCGCCGGCGTGGTATCCCAGCCGAAGTCGAAGGCGCCCTGGAAGGGGCCGGCGGAGCTGAACTTGAACAGGTGACCGCGGGCGAAGTTGTAGCGGGAGTAAGCGCCGTAGAGCACCGACCCGTCCGGCGCTACTGTAGGCGACGAGGAGGACTGGTCGATCACGCGTCCGGCCGGCAGTTCTCCCGTGGCCGGGTCGATGCCGGTCGGGTACTGGCTGGCATTGAACGAGCAGCCGATGCGCGGGTCCACGCCGCCATCCACGGGCAGCAGCACCCCGCAGCCGTCGGCGAGATGACCACGCAGTGACGCCTGCCACTTAGGCGTCAGGTCGGAGTTGACCGCCAGCATGTAGGCATAGCGGCTCCGAAAGTGCGCTCGGCTGACCGTGTAGATGGTCCCGTCTGGCGCGATCGCGGGCGCGACGTTGAGCCCGACGCGCTGCGAGCCGCAGGGCCCGGACGGGGCCGGAAGGCCTCCGGCCGGTGGCCAAGGTGTGTCGGTGGTGGTGTTGTAGGTCGTGGTGCAGGTCGTCGGAGCACCGGGGACGAGGCTCCTGTAGCTCACCTTCTGCGCCGTGTCCGCTGGTGTGACCTTAACGAGCCAGGAGTCTGGAATATCGGTCACGTAATCTTCGCCCCAGGGATGGGTGTTGTCGAGCTGGATCGCGTTGAAGTAGACGTTGCCGGCGGAGTCGGCGCTGAGCGGGCCGGCCACGAAGGTGGCGGTGTTCGCTGTCGCCGGATAACCGGGGTCGATTCGCGAGACCACGGAGCCATCGCCCATCGCCAGCTTCGTGATAGAGCCGTCGGCGTCAGGCACGTAGACGTAGCCGTTGGCGAGCACTGCGTGGAAAACTGGCTCCCAGCCGCCGAGACCAAGCCGATCCTGCTTGGAGCTCTGGCCGTTTCCTGGACCGTTCGGCTCGGGCTTCCAACTCGTAAGGTAGCTCCACTTCTCGACCAGCTGTCCGTTCTCCCAGTGATATCTGCGCTCGCTCCAGGTCTGGGTGTCCCAGTGGTCTGCGTCGGTAAAGGTACCCCCCTTGAACTCCATGAAGACGTCGTTCCCGTGAAGCAGCGGTGCTTGATAGTGCACCAGCAGATCGCCGCCCGTGGAGGCCTTCTCGGCCGGAACGTTGGGGTCGAATGTAAGGTTCGCCAGTATACTGTTCAGGCTCTGACCCGCAACATCGACGAAGCCCTGGTGCTGGGGGTTCTGACCCCATTGGGGCCAATTGATTTGGCCATCCTCTGCAAGTATTGTCGGAACTCCCCCAAAAGTTATCCCGGTAACAATCGCGACTACGCCCAGACAGACTATTAACCACACAATGGTTCGCTTCATACTTTGTACCTCCGTGAAGGGTAATTTTTGAAGGGGCTGGAAGGAATCAGGCGGGATCTTGCCCGACTGTTCGGAGCGATTAAAATGACACTGACTGGCTGATGTTGTCAACGAGCAGAACTGCAAACGAATCTCACGGGACTACATCGGTCCTGACCATCCTGAAAAGCTATCCCACTCCCAGCCATAGACGTGACGGCGCGGCATCTCGCAGTGCGGGCAAAACAGGAAGAGCGCCCGCCCGCCGTTGCGGGGCAGCGTTCGCCACACGTCGAGATTGCTTCGCACAAGCCAAGCCGGGATGACGGGCATGTTCTCGCAGTTGAGCCTCGCCCACGAGCCAATGAAGTGCTGATGCCGTCCGCGCGCCTGTTTTCGCTGCTCCACCGTCTAATCCTCGTGACTATTCTTTCCAGCAAAATCCCAGTTGCGGAGTGCATTCGCAAAGAAAGCGTCAAGGTCCGCACGCCTGAATCTCCACCGTCCACCGATGATTCGCCCTTCGATCTCGCCGCGCTGCAGGTATTCCCGCACGGTGCGCGTGCTGAGACGCAACACATCCGCTGCTTCGCGCAATGTCAGGAGTTTTTCCCCGATCGGAGGCGCCGTTTTAGTGTTTGGTTTTTTGCGCTTTGTCATTGCTCCTGCTTTCCTCCTGTTCTGAGGAGCCATCGCACTTCATCGCTCTCTGCGATTACCCTGTTCTTCTCGGTGCTAGCACCGGCGCTCATTGTACCCACCTCCACAATTGCCCGCGCCCTTTGCACGTCACACACTCACCGGGCCCACCTGCTTGCCAGCAGGCCATGCACGTGCATCTCTTCTCGCCGTGGCAGTGCCGGCATGTCGCCGCAACTCTGTGCTGCGATTCGCTCGCTTCCGGTTTAATCGTGGTACAGCCGGTGTGTGGCCGGTGAATCCAGATGCCCGGCTCGAGTTCGTAGCACTCCGGGGAACACGTGGCCGGCCGGTTCCGTAGGGCTTCGAGGATCGCTGGCTTCGCCTCGCGGACGCGGGCCAGCAATGTATCGTCCAGGGCGCGCTTTGGTTTCAAGCAGAGGGTGTCTCCCTCGATGGCGACGTTCACGCCGCGCCGCTGAAGTTCGGTCAAGATTTCAGCCGCTTGGCTCATAGACGCACCTCACCATCGTCCTCGAAGGCGTGGAAGGTGCTCACCTCCGAGCGGTGAGCATCTTCGTCTATGCGATTGCCGCTAAGTTTTGCGTTTTCAATAGGGTGCTCGAAGGCGCTCACCCGCGTATCTATGGGGTGAGCATCTTCGTGCTGAGCATCTTCGAGCCGCCACTGCCACCCGCCCTGATAAGCGCTCTTGCTTGCAACCACCAACAGCGCTTCTTTTGCTCGCCGCACCGTCATCCACGACAGTCCTGCAGCTTTGGCTTCCCCCTGAATTTTCTTCACCGCAACAGGGCCATCCGCAAGAAAGTCTTTGAGCCATTCCTTTGCTTCGCGCCTCTCACTTTGGTCTTGCTGCATTTCGACGTTGCCGAGCACCTCGTTCGCAGCCAAGGCAACCGCACCCGGTTCCCAGGCAAGACGCGGCACGTTGTTTTGAGCCTCGATCCGAAAAGCAAGTCCGCTCGCGCTTGCGCTCAGGTTTTGCTTGACCGCAAGCAACAGTCTGCGATCCCCATCTTCCGGGTCAGGAGCGACCGCCCACACAGCGCGTGCGGCGGCCGCAAAAGCAATCGACGAAATGGCGCGATAAATCGCCGCTCCCGCGGATTTGCGAAGATGGGTAACGCAAAGCACCGCCACACCGAACCGCGCGGCAAGTGCCACAAGCGGAGCAAGCATGCCCCGCACTTCCGCATTGGAATGTGAATCCACGCCGCCAAGGTAAGCGCTCAGGGGGTCAATCACGATGAGCCGCACTTCTGGATGCTCGCGAAGCGCACCCGCCAGGGCTGCGATATCTGTTTCGAGATTAAAAGTCTTTTCTGTGAGCGAGCCGTTTGTGAGTTGCACGCATACAGCTTCAAGAATGTGCACACGAGAAACATCTGCCCCGGCCGCATCTAAGCGTGGTCGGATCGTGTCCGCGGCATCGTCCTCTGCGCTTAAGAAGATTGCGCTTCCCACTTCACACGACGCACCATCAGGGAACGATGTGCCGCGAGTCACGCGCGAAGCGGCATCGGCTGTCAGAAGCGACTTCCCAAGGCCCGGATCGCCAATGAGTAGCGTTAGTTTGCCGAGTGGGATGCGTCCCGCCCAGAGCCAGCGCAGCGGTTTGGGCGCAATGTCAGTAAAGCAGCGCAGCACGACGCCCGGCGCGCGCGGCTCTGTATATTCAGCAAAAATCTTCTCGTAATCCACGCTCATCTAGTCATCCCCAGCGCGACGCGCGCGAGCCAGAGAGCGATCTCCTGTTGAGTTACCCGCGAGTGGGTGCGGGCAACTTCGACAATAAGCGACGCCACAAAGTCGAGCAAACGTTGCTCTGCCTCGCTCATCGGCGCTCCTCTCTCGCAGGAACCGTGTTCCGCTCGATGAATTGCGCGATCGCGTCGGCGGGGATCCGCACTGCTCGGCCACAGTTGACGCGGGGAAGTTTTCGACGTAGCAGCCATGCCCGGATCGTTGCAGGCTTTACCGCCAAAGCCTCACTCGCTTCTGTAACGCTCAACAATTTCTGCATATTGTTAGCCCCCGGACGCAATCGTGTGCTACCGGGCGCGGGAAAGTCAGTGGCGCGGCGGTGGTGTTCCGGTGGTATTACGGTGGGGCTTTCAGAGCGTGACAGGCGGCTTCAGAGGCTACTTTTCTAAGTCAGGGACAATGATTTTTCGCTCGAGTCTCTTGCTGAAAGCCTGGGCGTATTCCCTCAGAATGCGCGGTATTGGTCTCGCTCCCTTGTTCACATGCGAAAGGATCAGCTTCTTATCTATACCAGTCTCGGCAGCAAGGTCGTCGTAGCTCCAGCCAGACTCCTTTCTGAGTCTGTCTATGTTCTGACCGATGGCTGTGGCTTGCCGCGTGTTACCGGCTGCTGCGTTCATGCGGTTCTGAGCGCGTGAGCCTTCCGCATCCGTGATTGCTTCCTCCTTTTTGCGGACTTCGTGATTCTTTTCGTTGGTTCGCGACCACAAATCTGGGAAGTAAGGATGCTCGGGTACCTCCGCGATACCCCCGCCGCCCGATTCCTTTGGTGGACGACGGGGGATGCCTTGGAACTGTCCAGGCTGAAAGCCTGACGCGGGCGCTTTCTGTCGTTCCGCAGGCGTCGGATGTGTCCGCTGCTCCTCCGCTTCCACGATTGCTTTGCTCCGCCCCTCTGCGCCATTCGTTTCCAGCGCCTTTTCCTTCTGTTGGGTCGTCGCCAGCTTGAGCAGTAGGTTTTCATATTTCCTCCACTTGGGCGATCGCCTAAACTGCCTTTCTGCATCCTGGGTCAAGGAGCCGTTTATGTGGCTTATCATCCGCACGTAATCGTGGCCCTTGTCATATTGAACTTCGATCGTAAGTCTTCGCAGAAACTCATTCGCATGTGAGTCAATCCGGTCTACAGTCCAGCCATCCTCCTGCCCGAAAGCGCACAATTCGTCTGCGAAAACCAGGAATATCCGCAGGATGCAATCTCGAACAAGCCCCTCTAAAGCGATGCCCGAGGAAACTTCCTTTCCCCTCTTATCAAGGTTTCTGTAGGCAAGAATTTTCTCAGCTTCAACCCGCGCTATCGCTTTTGTAGGAAATCCGTTCGGAAAAAGTCCATCGCCACCTCCCGCGTGGCATCCCAGCTCTCGAGCAAAGGCGGCAGGCAGGACGGGATGCTCCTGCTCTTCGGCTCGCGTAGCCTAGCCGCAAGTCGATTCTATCATGTGAGGGCTTGACAACTAAACCTAAACAGCTTAGGATATAAACATGCGGAAGACCGACATTCAGCGGTTTACTAGCTGGCTTGGAAAGCGGAGTTATGCGGCCCGCGTCGAACGGATGGGAATCGAGCGTATCCGAGAGATTGCGCGAGAGAACGGTAAAAAGGGCGGCAGACCGCCGAAGAAAGGGAAGAAACAATGATCTACAAGCGAGGAAAGAACGGCATCTACTCCTATCGGTTCCGTTTTGCGGGGCGGATGATCCACGAAAGCACCAAGAGCACATCTAAGACGGTTGCAATTCAGGCTGAACGCCTACGCCGGCGGGAACTGGAGGAACGGATCAACGGCATCGTGAAGCGCGCGCTTCCACCCACATTCGAGGTCGCCGCTCGGAAATGGATGGAATCCCGTGCCCATGCCGTGGCGAAGAACACCTTGTCCGAGGCACGGAGGTGCATGAAGCATCTACTTCCTGCCTTCGGACCCCGGCTCATCTGCGACATCACTCCCGACGACATTGCTGCTTACCAACGGAGACGTCTACAATCCGGTGCCCAGGGCAGGACCGTCAATCTGGAAATCGGCGAGTTGCGGAAGGTACTGAAGGCCAACGATGCGTGGCTCCCGTTCGTGGGTAAGTACCGGAAGTTGAATGAACGCACTGACGTCGGCATCGCCCTGTCTCCGGAACAGGAGCGTGCACTGCTCCAGGCAACGTCAGCGATAGACTCAGCTTGTCATACGGCCACCGTGTTGTGCTTGAATACCGCGATGCGGTCGGACGAAATCCGACGGTTACGGTGGTCGCAAATTGATCTCGAGAAGCGCACCCTTGTAGTTGGCCACTCCAAGTCGGAAGCCGGAACCGGTCGCGCCATTCCGCTGAACGTCACCGCGTGGCAGGTTCTTGTACGGTGGGCAGGTCGCTATCCTGGTGCCTTGCCGGAGCACTACGTTTTCCCAGCGTGTGAATCCAAACGAATCGATCCCACCCGCCCGGGGGGCTGGAGATCAGCTTGGCGCTCTGCTCTCAAACAGGCTGGGTTCCATTGCCGCTTCCACGACCTACGGCATACCTGCATCACCAAACTAGCTGAATCCCAGGCGAGCGAGCAAACCTTAATGGCAATCGCTGGGCACGTCTCCAAGAGAATGTTGGAACACTACAGCCACATCCGAATGGCAGCGAAGCGGACGGCGCTCGATGGTTTGGTGCCAATACCTGAACGACCGGTTTTTGAGGAGGGTGTGCACCAGAATGTGCACCAAGTCCAAGTCGGGATTTTCGAGGATTCCCCTAAGTCTTTGAATTAAATGGTCGGGACGACTGGATTTGAACCAGCGACCTCACGCACCCCAAGCGTGCGCGCTACCAGGCTGCGCTACGTCCCGACCGAGCAGGCGTCGTCCCGGGTGAGTCGGGATTGTGCCTGAAACGTGCTGAGTGACCGCTAAAGCGGTCAGCACAGAATTGACTGCGGAGCAATCAACGCACATCAAGGCTATCACCGGCGTTCGAGGAGCGTCAAGAAAGCGCGTAGCGAGTCGCGCAGATCGAGCAGCATCTTGCGGCTGAGCAACTCAGCTGCGTTTTCTGAGTGCGTACCGGTTTGCACGCTTTCCGTGGCGACCGCGCCATTTTGTTCGCGAAGGTGCCGGCGAGCGCCCGCAATGGTGAAGCCTTCGTCGTACAGCAGGCGCTTGATTTTCAGCACCATGTCGACATCCGCCTGACGGTAGAGGCGGTGCCCGCTCGGACTTTTGACCGGCTCGAGCATGGGAAACTCTGTCTCCCAGTAGCGCAAGACAAAAGGCTTGAGCTGCGTAAGGCGACTGACTTCGCCGATGCGGTAAAGACGCTCTTCGGCATCGATTTGTGGTGCGGCGACGTAGCTAGCCATAGCTCATATCCCGGGACATCTTCATCCTAGGCCAAATTTTGATCGTGTCAATGCGGTGTGCGATTGCAACTACGATCCTTTTGTGGATTTTTCCCTGCGCTTGCGCAAGCGCTGGACGAACCGCATGGGCGTGCCGGTGAAATCGAATTTGGCGCGCAACTGATTTTCGAGGAAACGCTCGTAGCTGAAGTGCAAGGGTTGCCTCTGATTGGTGAACAGCAGAAACGTAGGCGGCGCGGTCTTGGCCTGGGTGATGTAGTAGATGCGCACGGGGCGCGACTTCGGAGTTGTGCCGCGCTGCAGATCGACGTCTTCCTTCAGCCAGCGGTTGAGCTCAGGAGTGGGGATCCGGCGCCTACGCGCGGCGGCGACCTGATCGATCAGAGGAAAAAGCTTGTTGGCACGCTCGCCGGTTTTTGCCGACAGAAAAACAATAGGGGCGTAGCTGAGGAATTTCAGTTTTTCGCGGACGAGTCTGTCGTAGTCGAAAAGCAGTTTGCCTTTGTCGATGTCGCCGGAAGAATGCTCGGATTCGTTAGGTTTGATCTTGTTAGAGAATGGAGCAGATTTCCGCGTTCGTTGCGGTGATGCGCGAGGGGACAGGACAGGCAGGAATGCCTGTCCTACTGTAGCGTGCCCCTCAGACTGAGCGGCTTGGCGCGCGGCTTCGGCGGCCAAGTCCCACTTGTTCATCACGATGATTACGGAGCGGCCGGACTGCTCGGCGTAGCTGGCGATCTGGGCGTCGCCCTGCGTGACGCCCTGCTCGCTGTCAACGACCAGCAAGGCGACGTCGGCGCGCTCCAAGCCACGGCGAGCCATGACCACGCTGAGCTTTTCGGCCACGAGCTTGGTCTTGCCTTTGCGGCGAATTCCGGCCGTGTCCACGAAACGATAGATATGCCCTTCGCGGGATAGTTCGGTGTCGACGCTGTCCATGGTAGTCCCCGGGATGGGCGAAACGATGGAACGCTCTTCGCCGACTAAGCGATTGAGCAGCATGGACTTGCCGACATTGGGACGTCCGATGATGGCGATTTCGATGGGTTCGGCCGAGTCAGTGGCGGCGGGAGCAGGCGCGGCCACCGGCGACTCCGGAAATGCCTGCCGTAGCGCGGCATCGAGCAAATCGTCGACGCCGGTGCCATGCTCGGCGGCAATAGGAAACACCGGTACGCCGATGCCGTGAAACGCGGCGGCGTTGGCTTCCTGAGAAGGTGCATCCACTTTGTTGACGGCGACTACGAAGGGCTTGCCTGTCCCGCGAAGAAGCCGGGCCAGCTCTTCATCGAGGGGAGTAAGGCCTGCTTGGCTGTCGACGACCAAGACCAGGAGGGCAGCCTTGTCGATGGCAAGGCGCGCCTGGTGCAGGATCTCTTGGGGAATCAACGACTTATCGTGGGGAATGATGCCGCCGGTATCTACAATTTCCAGGGTGTGACCGCGCCAGTCTGAGGTGCCGTAGATGCGGTCGCGGGTGATTCCCGGCTCGTTGGTGACGATGGAGCGGCGCGTACCGGTCAGCCGGTTGAACAAGGTCGACTTGCCGACATTAGGCCGTCCGACGATTACTAGGGATGGGAGTCTTGGTGGCATGAATCAGCTGCGCCCGGGCCGACAGCGCTGCTGCCGCGCCTTTGGGCAATCTTCCAATGTAGCGCATCGGGACGTGGCGTAGCCAGCTTTAGCGCATTCGGAGGACAAGCGGGGCGGAATGAGGCCGACGTACGGGGGCGCAGCAATGTAAAAGTGTAAGAGTACGCTTTCGGGTTCTATACGACCTGAGTATGACCTGAGCGTGCTAAAACCCAATCCTACAATGGTTTACGGCGGCGGTGTCGACTCCCAGGCTGCGGTTAGTCAGCGACGGAGATGGGGCCGTTTTGTGTGGAAAGGCGGATGGCCGGTGAGCCACTGCCGTACTCGATGCGGCGATGGTCCTCATCCCAAGTCTTGCGGGCCTCGGCACAGATGCTTGCACGGCAGCTTACCGGCGAACGGTCGCTGGACTCGACCAAAAAGCCGGAATGGAAGCCGGGAGGCACACGCAGGGTCAATGGGCCATTCACGGCCTCGGCGACTAATTCCGAACCGCTCCAGTTGGGGTCCAGTGACACGGTGATGGGACCGTTGTGAGTGTGCAGATGCAGCTTGCCGCTGGTACCGGATAATGTGAGCGGTCCATTATCGGCGGAAATATCGGCTTCACCAGAACAATCCCTTAGGCTGATAGGGCCATTGGCGGAGCGCGTCGTGATTTTGCCGTCCACGCTGAGGAAGCTGACCGGTCCGTTGTGGGTGGTGACCTCCACGTTCGCTGAACGCGGCGTGCGGATCAACAGGAACACGGTCCAATCCTCGTGCTCGCCGGTCGGCGGGCTGAGGGCAACCTCGCCGCCCTGGATGGAGAGCTTTATCTGCGAAAGAAGCTGCGTGGCATCCGGACCAACAGCCGCCTTGCAAGCGGTGACGGAGTACGTATCTTTATCCCAGCCTTGGACTTGCACGCCTGAGTTTTGGATCTCGCGCACACGAAGAACCGGAGCCTCTGCCTTGGTGATGGTGCGTTCGTCGGACTCGGTCGTGGGCCGCTCGTTGTCGTGCAGTCGAAGATTCAGATCAGAGCAGTCGGAAGCAGGGCTGCCGCCGGGAGTCGACCAGCTCCAAGCAACGGCGTCCCAGGAAGGCGCTTCAGGTGCGACCGGAGGAGCAGGGACCCCAGGCATGGCAGGCATCGCGGGCAGGTTGGGCGTCGCGAACGTGGGGGCTTCCGGAACCTGCGGGAGAACAGGAGTTGGCGTGAACGAAGGTGCTTGCGGGGCCTCCGATGGTTCTTGTGTGCGGGCTTCGGCCCGGGCTCGAACCACGGTAGTCAAGTTAATGAAGCAAAAGCCGTAAACGGCCGCCAAAAATATAAAGAACGCGTCGCGGAATCTCATGGACCATCCCTCCCACGGCTATAGACGAACCAGGGTAGCCATTGGTCTGTGCCGAAGAGTGAAGAAGTTCCGGGCGAGGGGCGCCTGTTTCCTATGTTGAGCGATTGAATTGAAATGTTGAGGTTTTGAATCCGTGTCAGACGTGAAAGCAAACTCATCCGTGGAGTGTCTAACCTGGCGAGCCGGTGCGGGCGATTCTGCTCATGGCCTTACTGGGGCAGGTTCAGGCGGCGGACGAAGGATTGAAATTGGGAGTCGGGGCGACAGCCGTCAAAGAGGGGATCCATGGCCAATTGCGTCATTCCTTCTTCGTGGCTTTCGTAGGCCTTTTGCAACCAACTTGTGGCGAGGTGCGTCTCGCCCAAAGCGCAGTATACGGCGGCCACGTCGGTACCGGCGAGGTAACTCTGTTTTGAGGATACGAGTCTTTGGACGGCGGCTTTCGCCGCGTCTTTCTTGCCCGAGAGCGCTAAGGCGTGCGCCTGCAGCAGGAGCATCTTGGGATTGCTTCCGGAAAGATCAACGGCCTGCTGAAAGCTGCCCAGAGCTTCGGGAAAACGTTTCGTTTGCTCGTAGATCTCTCCCCGAGTGGCATACGTATCGGGGAAGCGGGAGTCGAGCTCAAGTGCGTAGCGCAGGACTTCACCTGCGCGATCCATGTCCCTTGCCCAATACAGGATCTGGCCGCGAGTTTCATTGATGACAAGGGAGAGCGGGTCCAACGAATAGGCTTTGTCAATCTCTGCCTGCGCTTCGCGCCGGCGTCCCATCAGAGCCAAATGGATCGCGTACCAGTGATGCGCGGTCGGGTAATTCGGATTGAGCTCGACCGCGCGCTGAAATTCTTTCTCGCCGCCGGGCCAATCCCAGTCGTAGTTGACCGTGACCTCTCCAAGCAGCGCATGAGCCTCAGCAAGCGAATCGTCGAGCGCAAGCGCTTTGTCGGCAGCGTCTCGCGCTCGGGGATATGTCTGCGACGGTGGGGGGCCGCCACGGTAGGTTATGACTGCGTAGGAGTCGCCCAATGCTGCGTAGGCGGGCGCGAAATTGGGAGCCAGCTTAATGGCTTGCTCGTAATAATCGATAGATTTTTCAAGGTCTTTCAGCGTGCGGCGATTCCAGAAGTAGCGACCATGTAGATATTGGTCGTAGGCCTCAAATTTCACATCTTTGCCAACTCCGCCGCGGCGAACCGGCTGCAATGTCGCGGCGATCTGGTGGACGATGTCCTGGGCCACCTCGTCCTGCATGGCAAGCAGATCGCTGGAACTACGTTCGTAGCTCTGCGCCCACAAATGATGATCGGTGCGTCCATCGATCAACTGCGCCGTGATGCGCACGTTGCCCTGGGCAGGCAGGATTGAACCCTCGACTATGGTGTCTACGTTGAGTGCGCGCACGATTTCCCGCAGTGCCGTGTGCGCTCCTTTGTATTGCATGGTTGAGGTGCGGGAGATCACGCGAAGCGAAGTAGCGCGGGCGAGATCGGTGATCAACTGATCGGTCATTCCGTCAACGAGATATTCTTGGCCGGGATCGCCGGAGAGATTGACCATCGGAAGAACAGCAATCGAATGCACTGCCGGCGCTACAGATGGCGCGGAACCGCCATTTGAGTGCTTCGCGAGCTGAACGGTGCCATAGATGACCGCCGCTGCCGAAATCAGGACAATCGAGGACCAAGCCAAGACGCGAAGGCTCCGGTTTGTCGGAGTTTTGGCGTCGGGGGCGAGTAGGCTCAGCGATTGGCGTGGGGCGGTCCTTGCTTTCCCAGTTTCTTTGGGCAGCTTTGGGGCAGTTTGCTCTTCGAGCCTGGGTTCACGAGATTCGGGCGGGGAGGCAGGCGGACCCGAACCCGCAGGACCAGAAGCTTCCGCAACGGGAGGAGTATTTTCAGTGGAGACCCTGGCGACAGGTGGCTGCAGGTCGGCCCTTAGTGAATCGGAAACTGCTTGGTCTCGCACAGGTGTGGGGGCCGAGGTCTGGAATTCCTCGACTGCGCTGGTTTCGGCCAAGAACCTATAGCCTTTGCCAAACACCGTTTGCACAAACCGCGGGTTTTTCCGGATCGTCGCGTAACACTCGACGAATCTTGTTGATGGCCGTGTTTATGCTGTGGTCAGTCTCCAGAAAAACGTCTTTGCCCCAGAGGCGCTCGACGATGGCTTGGCGGCTCACAACTCTCCCCTGGTTCTCGACCAGTAAGGTCAACAGTTCCATGGGAATGCGCTCGAGCTTCTGGTTCCTGCCCTGGCGCCGCAATTGACAGCGATCGGGATCCAGCTCGAACTCCGCGAATCGGATGGCGGATTGGGGCATTTCAACCGCCGGGGCCTGCAGGTAGTGAGTCCGTTTGAATTGACGCGATATTGTGGACGATCAGAAAAATTCAAACTGCCCACTACTGGCCTACAAGAACTCACAAATCGACTATTGAGCTATGCGCTGACGCGCCGGCCTCGGACAAACTGCTGGCCTGCTCACTTACCGTTAAGCGACCAAACCTCGTTGGTTTGGGCGATTATACTCTGCTGCTCTGGAAAGTGGCGAAGATTCGGCCAATGCTCGCAAAGCCGCTGCTGAACAGCGATTTAGCGCTTTACAATTCTTTAGAAATCGTCAGAAAGCATGGCAAACCTTTAGCCGCTCTGCATAGACAAAGTTGCGCTCGATCCTGCAAGCTGCGGATCGATTTTCTGTCCTACTCGAACCGAATTAGAAGGAGAAACACGATGAAACTGCGAATGTTGCTTGTAGCTACGTGCGCCTTGGTCTGGTCGGCATGGAAGCCCGCCACTTGCCGGGCTCAAGCGGAGGTCTCGCCGGATCACTTTGAACTGACGAATGTGGAGCCATTCTCTCAGCCAGTGAACGGCACCTCGGCCAAACTTGACCGGGAATACCTGCGGGGAGTCGGAACGCAAGAAACTAGTGCGAGTTCTTTAGGAACGACTCGATCGCGCAAATCCGCCTCCGCGGGCCTTTCCAGCAATTCAGCTGTAGAGCTGTCCTCTGGCACCGCAGGCGCGCGGACGTCGGCCGGAAAAATAAGATTTCAGGAGTGGCTAAGAACGACGAACGAGGTCATAGGTGCGATCGTCCTGTCGACCTACAAGACCGCGCTCCTTTCCTAAGGGACATGCGTTGGGTGGTGTCCGATTCGGGGAAGGCACGCGAGAAAGCTTCCTCTCGATATTGTGGACGATAGAAGTCCCGGTGGCATTAGCCGAGCCTGCCTAGTGCGTACGAGCAGCTTTGGATTTGGAGAAGACCGGGGCGTCAACGGTGCCGCCGACGCGAAAAGGAAATGACAGCTTGCCGTCTTTTAAGGTGGCTCCGGACAATCGTGCGAATGTGTTTGTGAAAAAGCCCTGCTTCGTGGTGATTTGAGCCACGCCCTGATAGTCCAGTTCATCGGAGCCATCGACCTTGACACTGCCGTAGCCATCGATGTCCACGCCGTAGCCGTCAATGTCAATGGCTCGGCAGAGGATGCGAAGATTGGCAAGCTCGAGATCGGTGGAAATGAGGTTGAAGGAGGAAGGATTCTCTTTCGCCGGTCCGAGGTTGTTGAAGCGTACCAGCTTCATCAGATTCGCATTGAGCTGCAAACTGGGTACCTCGCCGTGACGCACGGTGACGTGACCCTTTCCACGCATTCCCGTCAGCGGGCGTGGCGTGTGCTCGATTTCACCAGCGAGGGTCAGGTCACCTTCCATTCTTCCGTTCATTTTTCCCCGGGCGTGTTCGAATGCCAACAGAAGATGAGCCACTTCGATGCCGTCGAATCGCAGACTGGCGGTGAAGGCAGGATTCTTTCCGAACAGGTCAAAGGAGAGAGCGCCGCCGACGCCGCCACCATACACTTCTGCTTTGGCGTCGTTGAAAAGAACCTTTCTGGGTGACAACTGGAACTTTGAAGAGAAATTTCTGGCATCGACGGTGCCAAAGCGCAGACGAGTTGCCCGGACCAGGCCCTGACCATCGCTGGCGGACGAAGAAGAAAGACTGATGATGCCGATGAGGTTTACGTCTTCCAGTTCGGCGGAGATGTCGTGCGCTTGGAAGAAAACGGGTCCCGGCGCGTCGGAGCGCAGAAGATTTGAAGCAAGCAGTTCGCCGCGCCTGATTTGCAGCTTGTAAATCACACCAAGAGGCAGAGTGTTTTGCGAAACTCTGGCATTGGGATTTTCGAAATTCCATGGGCCATCAGGATCGGAAGTGAGATGGATGACGGGATTAACGAGGACGAGCGACTTGACAATCACCTGGCGGTGCAGCAGCGCGCGGAAGTCAAGGTCGGCGTCTACTCGCGCAATTTTTGCGATGTAACCGGGAGGAAAGAGCGGGGGATTCTTCACGCCGAAATCGTCAACTCGAATCGATAGGGGAAAGAACGTGAGCGTCAGACGGGCGATTTCGACTTGCTTTCCGAGTTTTTGTTGGAGATAGGAGATCACTTGGGGGCGGTACCGATCGAGGTTGACGAGGGCGCGAACGGCCAGAGCCAATGCGGCCGCCGTGAAAATCGCTGCGATCGCGATCAGGAGCCAACGGGTCCTCGGACGGACGGGCATAATGAGCGTCAGGATACGATTGTTTTGATGTAGTGCGAAGTGGGTGGGTCGCCAGGCCTGTGGTTGGGCGTTTTGGCGAAAAGCGGGCTGTCTTACTTTCGCGGGGGACGAGCATTTCCACTATGCACGTGAGACAACAGAAAGCGAGGCGCGCGTCATACGGGTCGTGCAGTGGCGTGGCAGAGAGGGTCGTCGATATTCACGAGTTGCTGTGAAATGGGTGATGTGGATCTTGGTCCCTCGTAGTTGTTTCCGGCCGGTCGTCGCGTGACCTTGCTTAAGACGGCTTCCAGCAGAGGTGTGACTCGCCGGAGTTGCCGCGCGCGGATCATGAGATCCCAAAGCGGCTCGAATTTCTTCCATCCAGCGGCATAAAAGAAATGTTTGGCTTGGTGTTTGATCGTGCCGTGCCGCAGCGATGCACGGGCAATTGAACTCCAGCGATAAAACTCGCGGTAGGCCCAATCGTATCCGGCCTTCAGCGCTTCCGGCTTCAGGCGGGCAGGACGGTAGACGACGTGGCGCGTGTCGTACAGGTCCCAGTCGTTGGTCACGAGGCGGCCTTCGCTGAGCATGCGCGCATAAAGTCTGGTTCCTGGGTAGGGAGTCTGAATATGAAAGGTTGCGGTGGTAATGCCCTGCTCGATCGCCCAGTCGACCGTGCGGCGGAACACGTCTTCGTCATCGTCGTCCATTCCGAAGACAAAACTGCCGTTGATCATGATGCCCAGCGAGTGCAGCCGGTCTGTGACGGCCTTGTAGTCCCGGCCAAGATTTTGGCGCTTGTTGCTGCGCGCCAGATTATTGGGGCTTAGAGTTTCGAAACCGACAAAGATGCTGCGCAGGCCGGCCTCTGCCGCTCGCTCTATCAGCTCGCCACGCAAAATCGAGTCCACGGTGGCCGCGCCTTGAAATAGCCGGCGCATGCCGCGCATGCCCTCAAAGAGCGCCTCGGCGAATCGGCGATCGCCCAACAGGTGATCATCTAGAAAGTAGAGGTGGCGGCCAGGTAGCCGCCCAATTTCAGCCAGGGCATCATCCACGCGCTGCGTGTAGAAGCCGCGGCCTCCCTGGAAGAAAGCGTCCTTATAGCAGAAGTCGCAGTGCTGCGGGCAGCCCCGCGTCACCACAATGGAGTTGGGAACAAGATAGTGAGAGCAGCGAATAAGATCGCGGCGCACGGGCGGGACGCGCTCCAGAGTGCGTCCTGTGCCGGAGACATAAAAGCGTTTGGGCTGGCCGGTGCGCAGGTCTTGCAGAAATTGCGGGAATGTTTGTTCTCCAGGACCCAGAAAAATGACGTCGGCATGGGCGGCGGCCTCATTGGGAAGCGAGGTCACGTGCAGCCCGCCGAGACCAACAAACACTCCCTTGGCGCGATAGTGGTCTGCAATGCGATATGCCCGATAGGCATTGGTGATATAAACCTGAATCAGGACCAGATCTGGTTGATCGTCGGTGCGCAAGAATTCCACGTGCTCGTCTACGATGACGGCCTGATCGTCAGGCTGCAGGTAGGCAGCCAAGGTGGCCAGACCTAGCGGGGGAAACAAGGAATACTTGATCGGGCGCCACGCGGGACTGGTGGCTTCCATCAGTGCTGGGAGAATCAGCTTAACGCGGAGGGCACGGTTGAAGCGCTGGAGGTTCACAGTACAAAGTACTTTATAATGCGAAGCGCAGCAGCGCAATCGATTTTTAATTCCGCTCAGAAGGAAGCACACACGTAGGAGAAACGAATGGCCGGGCGAGAGCCCGGCCACTGCTATCAAAGACTGGTGAGGACCTTTGGTTCTTAGGGTTTCGACAGATGCGCAGTCTGCGGCGCGGGTGCCGAGCTATGGTACGAGGTCAGGATGCGTTCAAAAACCGGCTGTGTCTCATGAAAGAGAGGTTCGACGCACCACGCAGCAATTCGCGTCATGGTCGTGCCGTTCGGGATCATGGCGACCAGGAATTGCACGGGAAGATTATCGGCTTTCGCTAACGTGCCGCGGTAAGAGAGGAGCAGGCCAGGTTTGCCATCAATGGTGATAGGCGATTCGGAGAGTTCCTCGTAGCTGCCAAGGCCGCGCCGGACCTGGATCTCGATCAGGCCTTTGTAGCTTTCCAGTGAGCCGTTGTATTCCTCGCGGGAGACCAGAAGAAAGCGCATGTCATCGCGCGAGCTGAGCGCGCCGATCGTTGTAGGAAGATGGGCAAGGCTCGGATTGATTTTCCAGTCCGGGGGCACGGTGAGGGAGAATTTGCCTGTTTCGTTGATGTATTGCGTGCCTTGCAGTGCGTCGTCAATGGCCGGGAGATTGGGAGTGTTTTTCGCCGCCGCACTGGCCGGAGCAGGTGCGGCTCCGTTTTCAGGGAAGCTGATCGTCAGCACATCGCCGCGTTTGAGAAGCATTTTGCCGTAGGCCGTCTCGACCTCGATCTTATCGGCTTGCACGGCCGTCATGTGTCCGACAATCTTTGTGCCGTCTTTTAGCGCGATCTCTTCCGCACAGGCGGGCAGAGCCGCCCCCATCAAAAGCGAGATAGTCAATAAGCCACGCATCCGTTCCTCCTAGCTCGCTCCGAGGGCTTGGGCGAGAGTTCCATGTTGTTATGGCGGCGAGGGCTTCTCAATGGCACGTCGGTAAGCTCTTGCCTAAAGGGGAAGCTGGCCGGTAGTCCAGCAGGGATTTCTTTCGGGGTTGATTGGTCGGAGTCTACAGCTAGATGTAAACGCCGATAGGGCTAGCGGAAAGCTTTACCGAACGATAGAGAGCCGCCAACCACCCGCACGACTGTAGGTTGCCGGGAGGATTCTGGTAGAGTGCTGGCGGACAGGGAGCAGGAAGCTAGCGGGAAGGGATGATCGGGTCCGCGTAAGGATGCCATCGATATTGTCTTTGCCTTGGTAGGGACGAAAGTGTGCTTATTCGGCCCTTCGCCGGAGCGATTACCGCCCGGCGGCGAAGTGCGCCTTGACCGGCTTCGTGTAAGTTTTTCATGGCTTGCTGCGTACTAAGTTATGGATGCGCCGAGACCAGATCGGATGAGCGCGCCGGGAAAGACGGAACCGACGGAGGCAATCGCACGGGCGCGGGCGGGAGATTCCGAGGCCTGGGGCGAGCTGTATCACGATTACGCACCCGCGATTTTCAGGTTTTGCCGGCGGGCTATGCCGACCCGCGAGGACGCCGAAGACGCCACGATGGAAATCTTCATGAAGTTGCGTGACAAACTGAGCCAGTACGATCAGACAAGATCGTTTTCCGCGTGGCTTTATAAGGTAGCCGCCAACCACTGCTGGGACCTGCTGCGGAGAAGAAAAATCCGCCAGGATAAAGAAACCGAAGATTTAGAAAACGTGCCACTAGAACATCCCGATCCAAATCAATTGGACAAGTTAATCGAGCAGCGCACCGGAGAGGAAGTTCGCCGCGCCCTGGACAAACTGGGAGCGCGGGCGCGCATGGCCCTGGTGATGCGCTACTACTCGGATATGAGCTATGACGAGATTGCCGATGCGCTGGGAGTGCGGCGCGCCTTTGTGGGCGTAGTGCTGCTTCGGGCGCGGCATGAACTGCGGCAAGCGCTGGGAGAGACAAGCGCTTTGGCCGCGGGAGGAGCTTCGTGAAAGAGACCGACAATCCACCTGAGGACCTATCGCGTGATGGAGCGATGGATCACCTCGACGAAATGACGTGCCTGCTCTATGTCGAGCGGCAACTTGACCGTGCACGCGCGCAAGAAGTATCGGCGCACGCGCAGGACTGCAACCAATGCCGCGTTTTGCTGCGCGCTGTGGAGCGCGAAACACGACTGCTGACGCGGGCAATGCTCGAGGATGAGGAGGCGCTGCCGGCACGGCTGGCACAGTTTCAAGAACGCGCCCGGCGCTCGATGCAATGGATCTGGGGACTAGCCTTCGGGCTTGCCGCGACCGGAGTCTATGCGCTGTATACCGGCTATGTGGAGCCTTGGCAGCAACGATTGGATCAGGCAGGTTTTGGCGGGTCGAATCTGCTGAGTTTGCTGATTTTTCAAGGCGCCTTTTGGAAAGGATGGCAATCGATGATCACTCTGCTGGAGGTGCTGGCGTTGCTGACCCTGGGAGGTTTTACGGTTGCGTTCTTCCGGCGGCGGCTGCGTCGCGGTTCGGCTTTGGCGATGGTTCTGGCAGGATTCTGTGGGGCAGTGGCGCTAGCAATACCGCAGGCGGCTGCGGCGTCTGAATTCCGCCGCGGAGACACCACGGAAATCGGGCAGAGTGAAACCGTCAAAGGAGACTTATTTATCTTCAGCCACCACGCCCGGGTTGACGGAACTGTGGAGGGCGATCTGTACATTTTCGCCAAGGATGCGAGCGTTAGCGGGCATGTAAAGGGCGACATCATCTCGTTCGTGCAATCGCTGCGGGTGAGCGGCGACGTGAACGGCAACATTCGCAGCTTCGCGAACAATCTGACGTTAAGCGGCACCGTTTCTAGAAACGTTTTGATTTTTGCTGAAGTGATGAATGTGGAAAGCTCCGGCAAGATTGAGGGAAGCGTGACGAGTTTTCTGCAAAGTTTGAACCTCGATGGGAGGTTGGGGCGCGACCTGCTTTTCTTTGGCGGGAACCCGCACATCGGAGGTGCCGTAGGCGGCGGAATCCGCGCGAAGGCTGACAAGTTGAGCATCGCATCGGGTGCCGAGGTCAAAGGATCGATCTACTACGAGGGTAATAATCCACCAGAAGTCTCGTCAGAGGCCAAACTGGCGTCTGCCGTCGACTACCACAAGATCCAGCGCAAGCAGAAATACGAGGAAAGCGGATATTACGTCTGGCAGGTTATTTGGGCGGCGGCATTCGTTCTCTTTGGCCTAGTGCTATTCCGCCTGATGCCGCAATTCTCGCAGGATGCAGTAACCGACGCGGAGCGCTATGGCGCTTCGGTGGGGCTGGGCGTATTGGTATTTTTCGCGGTTCCGATTGCGGCGATTGTTGCGTGCGTGACGGTAGTGGGCCTGTTCATCGGGATCTCGACATGTTTCCTTTGGTACGCATCGTTGTACTACGCTCAAATCATCGTAGGCACGGTAGTCGGACAGTGGATCATGGGACACACACGCGAGACTTGGCCGCTGATCGGACGAATGGCGATTGGGGTGGTGCTGGTGCGGCTAGCCACCACGATTCCCCACATCGGGGGCTGGATCAAATTTGCCGCCATTTTGTGGGGCGTGGGCGCGATCTCGCTCGCCATCTATAGACGCTTCCAACCATCAATTGCACCAGGTTTACCTTCCACTCCCGTAGCCTCACCGCCCCTGCCACCGAACACCGTGATTGGCGGGGCGCAACCGGCATAAGACAAGGCTCCCGTAAAAAGAAAAGAGGCCAGTCCGGTCAGCCGGGCTGGCCCCCTCGCTGCGAATGCTGGCTCTACTGGTCGCGGATCGTGGTGACGAAGAAATTAGGTTGGCCTTTTAGAAGCAGCGCGCGCATAGAGACTAGGTTCGAAGTGCCTACTCCTCCGATGTCGCTGTTGCTAGTGATACCGTTGTCGTAGGTCGTTATGCCGCTGTAGGTCTGCGCCTGGATAGGGGTGCCGCTGACCTTGAAGATCTGGTTGAAGTTCGATACGACAATAACGGGTGTCGAACTCGGACTCGCGGTCGCGGTTACCCGGCTGAACCGCAGTTGGACTTGGCCGGCCGTCAAGGCTTGATCGTTGGTGGCTTTGGAGCCCGACGCGGCCGTAACGTGCAGCCTCACCGTCTGGCCGCCGAGAATGTCAGCGGAACTCGCAAAGAGATTCACTGGAACCGGAGGGCTCGCGGCGGTCAGATTCTTGGTGTCGACGACAAACGTAGCGGCAGGAGCGAGA
>Ga0070698_100002325_pt1 | contig 21029 bp, 37 predicted proteins | sample KBSK1502metaG_FD_65477 | JGI IMG/M metagenome (GOLD analysis project Ga0070698, IMG submission 65477) | Corn, switchgrass and miscanthus rhizosphere microbial communities from Kellogg Biological Station, Michigan, USA - KBS K1-50-2 metaG | ecosystem: Host-associated > Plants > Roots >...
GGGCAGGCTTCTCCGCTGATCTTGATCGCTCCGCCGTCGAAAGTCACGCCGCGATCGGCGAGCCACTCCTGCGGATCGACGTTGTACGTCTGGTACGGGCCCGGCAGTGGCGTTCCGCCGTCCGGCTTCGCGTGCCGGATCTCGAAGTGGAGGTGGTGCACCATGCCGGCGAACTTCCCGTTCGTCGTCGCGCCGATGAAGCCGAGGACGGTGCCCGCCGGCACGACCAGGCCGCGCTGGTGCAGCGTCGGAACGTACGACGCGTGTCGGTGGAGGTGCGCGTAGAAGCTCCACCAGCCGGCGTCTCGAGCGACGTGGCGCAGGACGACTGCGTTGCCGTAGCCGTTGAAGGGCCCGCTGTCGTCCGCGTCGCGCGGGAGGCGCTCGATGACGCCGGCTGCGACGGCGAAGACGGGCACGACCCCCGCACGCTTGCCGGGCACGCCGAGGTCGATGCCGGCGTGGAACGTGGGCAGGTGTGAGAGGCGGCCGGGACGAATCCCGTACCGCGACATCAGACGGCCGTCCATCGCCAGGGGCGGGCAGTACTCGCAGGCCATGGCTCGAGCCTACCGCAAGCTCAACCGCGTCGCGAGCCGGCGCCGAAGGGCCGGAAGCCGAGTGCGACGGCGAGGCAAGCGTAGAAGAGGTCGCGGAGCTTCTTCACGTCGACTCCACGAGCCACGCGCCACGCGTCCGCGGACTGTACTCGGCTTCCGAGTGGTGGATCTCGTAGACGCCTTCGGCGAGGATGAGGTCGGTGCAGGTTCCATTGGACACGTGCCACCTGAACGGCTTGTCCGAGGCGACTGGCCGGATCGGGAACTGTCGCAGGCCGGCGGCAGCGCGCCATTGCTCCGCGCCTTCACGCGTCTGGAAGACGTACTCCGTGGCGCCGTTTGGCCGCTCACGCCAGACGATGAAGCCCTGGTGGAGACCGCCGTCTTTCTCGCCTCCGGACTCGCACTTCGGGCAGAACTCCGAGAGCAGCAGCGGCTTCATTTCGGTCCCGCAGGCCGGGCATTGCATTCTCATCCCTCCTGGCGCTAGAGTGGCGCGAATCCTCGAGATCGGCAAGATGGAAGAGCACCTCATCGCCTGCGCCTGCTGCGGATCCACGACGCTGCTCGTTCGAAAGATCGAGCCAGATCAGCCAACAGGCGAGGGGCCGTGGGACTTCCTTGACGAGATCGGCCTCTGCTGTCACCGTTGCTGCGGAGGTGAGCATGGAAACGAAGAACCTCAGGCGCGGGACCGTCGTGCGCGCCGCACGGGATCTCGACCCCCAGGGAGCCCGAGTTCTAGCGGGTGACACCGGCGTCGTCTTCGCGAACTGCTACGGCGTCCTCGCCGGCCCCATCGTGCAGTGGTTCCGCCAGGACGCTATCGAGTCACCCGTCGCCGCGCCGCAGGGCGGTTACCTCCGCGCGTTTCGGCCCGGTGTCGTTATGGCCGGCGTCTGCAACGTCTACGACGGCGATGTCGAGGTCGTGCGCGAGCCAGACATCGCCGGCATCCACACGCCGCCCGACGTGGAGAACAGCTTCGCCGTCGCGCGACTTCTGGCCCACTCGTGGAAGGACATCGACTTCGTCTACGAGAAGCTCACCGACGAAGAGCGCAAGCTCGTCTCGCGCGAGGAGTTCGACGAAATCGTCGCATGGGTCCGGCGCTCGCCATGACGGTGGCTGAGCACATCGGTGCGCGCTTGAAAGCACTGCGTGAAGCGCGTGGACTCACGCAGCGGGATGTTGCTTTGCGCGCGGGCATCCACCAGTCGATGATCTCTCGCGTCGAGAACGGACGTGTCGGGGTGACGCTCGACGCGCTTGAGCGTCAGGCAAAAGCGCTGGGCGTGCGGCTCGTGGTGGACGCCAGATGACTACTGCGGAGCTCATCGGCGCGCGCCTGAAGGCGCTGCGTGAAGAGCGCTGTCTCTCGCAGGAGACCATCGCGCAGCGCATGCAATCCTACCGACAACTCGTTCGCCGCATCGAAAAGGGCACGCACGAGGCGACCCTCACGACGTACGAACGCTACGCGAAGGCGCTCGAGGTCAGCCTCGTGTGGGACGTCCTCTCGGTGCTTGAGCCGAAGCCGCCGGTAATCTATGAGTGGGGCTCCATCATGGTTCCTGCGCTGGACCAGCCGGCATGTGATCTCCCGTGCGCAGTACCATTCAGTCGTTCGCACAAAACCGTGCTCAGCGGACTCGGACTGTGCTTCGAGAACGCGACGTCGCTCGACGCAGTAAAACGCGTTCTTGCGAGCACTTTCGTAGAGATCTGGGCGACGGGAAAGAAGCCGTTGTTCGCTTGTCCTGCCGCGTACCTTCCGGTGGACGGTGGCACGATGCACTTCGCGGTCCCGCTTCTACTCGCTTCGGGTGAAGTGATGACATTGCGCGCCTCCGATCCGGTGGCGGAATGCGTGCCTACGATGGTGCTGCCACAGATCCGTTTCGTACTCGACGTCGGTCCCCGGACCAGGATCATCGCATGAGCCACACGTGCCACGCCGAGGGTTGCAGCGTCGAGGTGCCGCCCAAACTCTTCATGTGCAAGAGGCATTGGTTCAAGCTGCCGAAGAAGCTGCGCGACGCAGTCTGGGCCGTCTACGTGCCTGGCCAGGAGATCCGCAAGGACCCCACGGCGCGCTACCTCATCGTGCAGGCGTACGCTGTCGCGTGGGTCGCGCACGCTGAGCAGCGTTTCGATCGCGCGCAGGTCGAAGCGCACATCGAGCACGCCATCAACTTCGTCGCCGACGAGCTCGTCGATGAAGACGCCGACATCATCGAGGAGCTCCTCGGCGGTCTGAGGCTGCCTGGACGACTCGTGAGTTAGACGTGCTGCTGAGCGGCTGCGGCGCGGAGCTTCGCGAGCGCACGCTGCTCGATCTGCCGTACGCGCTCACGCGAGGTGACGCCAATCTCCGGCGCGATCTCGCGCAGCATGGGGGCGTCGTCCGAGAACCGGCGTTCGATGACGAGACGCTCCCGCGGTGAGAGCTTGCTCAGCAAGCTCTCGAGCTGGCGCCGGCCGTTCTCGCTGATTTCGCGCTCGGCGACGAGCGTTTCGACGTCGTCCTGAGCTGCCGGATCGACTTCGCGCTCGCCGGTGCCGATGGGCGTATCGAAGCGCGAGGACTCGCCCTTCACGTGGAGGAGCGCGTCGAGCGAGACCCCCAGCATCTCTGCGAGCTCGCTCGGCGCGAGCGTGCGGCCTTCGCGATGCTCGAGCTCGTGAATCCTGCGCGGCAGGATGCAGCGCAGAAGACGCGCTTCACGGCTGCTCGCGACTCCGACGACTGAGGCGCACGAGTGCATGTACGCCTGCATGCGGTAGCGCACCCACCAGTGCGCGTACGTCGCGAAGCGGACGCCGCGGGCGGGATCGAAGCGCGGCGCCGCGACGAGGAGGCCCACGTAGCCTTCGCTCATGAGGTCCGCGCGCATCGCGCCGCGCCGACTGTAGCGGCGTGCGAGCTTCGCGACGAGCGGCTTGTGCGCGAGCACGAGCTTCTGCATCGCCTCTACCGAGCCGTCGCGCATCTGGCGGACGAGCGCAGCCTCGTCTTCCGCGGAGAGAAACTCGGTCATCGTCGTTTCCACGGCTTTCGGATGTCGGGAGCCGAGCTCGCGCGCTCGGCACGTTTTCTTCCACGTCGCCGCTTCTTGTCAGCAGCGCCCAGTTCGATCACTGAGTAGACAGGCGGATGCATACGCATTGGCAGCATCTCCAGTGGGCCATCCGCTGTCTGAATGCACGGATTCGGGACCAGAATCGCTGCGACGGCCTCGCATTCCTCATGCGCTTCGAGTCCGCCATTGAGCAACAACCAGACGCGGCTCTGATCGATCTCCTGGCCGCACGCCACGCAGTGCCCGATTGGTACATTGCGCATGCTGCCAAGCGCGAGCTGCTCACGCGTCAGCGTTTGGAGCGGTTCCGGCAGTAGTGCGAGGAGTTCTTCGCGCGTCTTGCTCATACCCACCACTGCGGATCGTCCTTCTCACCGTACTCATGCTCTTCACCGCGGAAGCTGCGGATCACATTGCGGTGCTTGAAGCCCAGCAAGTCGAGGACGTCGAGAACGTTCTGGCGGAGCCAGAACGCAGTGATTCGGCACGTGGAGCAGCGCCAGTACGTCGGGCTTCCAGGCACGAAGGCCATGTGAACGCGCTCCCACTTCGGATGCTTGCACGGCGGCGGAGGTGCGGGCTCGCGGTAGGGGTTCATTTGCAGCACGTCGGGCAAGGGCCTTCGTTGTACGCCGGGAAGCCGCCAGGCCGTGGCGTCTCGTGTAGCACCCGCTTCGTGCCAGCGCAGGTCTGGCAGACGGCGAAGACGCGGATTGCGAAGCCGGCCGTGTCGTTCGTCGTCATCGAGATCAGCTCGCGCGGTACGACCTTCAGGTTGAGCGGGGTGAGTGCTTCATTCAGCCAGCGGATCGCAGTAGGATTCACCTTGCAAAACATCGGATCGCCGGTGCCTTCCAGTGCTTCGACGAGGTCGTGAATGGCAGTCTCTACGCGCGTCACACGCGGATCGCCGTCGGACGAGTAGCTCATCGGTGCACCGCCAGCTCGAGGAGCGGTACGCGGAGCGGCGCCGGGTCCTGGCGATCGAGGTACGCCTTGTAGCAGTCGTCGCAGAAGCCGTGAAAACACCAGTCGCAGATGGCCGAGTCTCCGCAGGTGTTGTCGGCGCCGAGCTCGCGGAGCTGCGCCTCCCGATCGTCGGCGCGCATCTCCTGCGGTCTGCGGTCGGTGCGCCAGCGCATTTCCTTCGGTGCTCGCATCAGTCGTCCTCGCGAAGGATGCCGTACGGCAGGCAACCGAAGCGGACGTCGGCATCTGAGGCACCTGGAAAGAAGAGCTCCCTCTGAAAGGAGATGCTGACGATTGGAAAGAACGGCGGGATCTTCTCGTACCACTCACCAGGGAAGAGCCAGAGCATCGGGCCTGACTCGTCGCCGTACTCGTCTTCTCGTCGGCCCCATCGGCGCAAGCCGAGTTCCTTCAGAGCTGTGAGCGGCATCGTTCGGAGCGCCTCGAAATCGTCGGGCGGACACGCGGGTGTCGGGTAGCCTGGTTCGCGTGCGTGCGGTGACGATACAAGTTGCAAGATCGGCTTCGGCTTTCGCTTCTTCGTCATCGATCAAGCCTCCCACAAAAAGAGAAGGCAGTCGACTTGTGGCCGGCTGCCCTCCCCCACGCTCCTTGCCCGAGCGTCTTGGAGCGCCCATCCTCGCTCGAGTCGCACGAGCTGTCAAGCTGCGATAGGATCGATCTGTGCGCATCGAACGAATCCCATACGTTCCTCTGAGCCCAAGGCTTCTCGTCGCGCGTTGCTCTTCATGCGGCAACACCGGCTTCATCGTCGGCCGCACGATCGAATGGGGCACGGGGCACTGCACCGTCCGACATCATCAGGTCGAGGTCGTCGAGTACCAGTGCCGGCGCTGCGCGCCAGCCTTCCCCGAAGGCTCGAGCGCGCGGATCGCTGCGCGCACGGCGCTCTACTCGAGCGCCTACCACTGGGCCATCTTCAACGACACCGAAGAGGCGTGGCTCCGGCACGCGCGCGAGAAGATGGCGCCGCTCATCGGCGTCGTCGGTGAGGCCGAGTTCGCGCGGATCGTGCGCTGCGCGTGGTCGTCCGCGTTGCTCTGAAACACGCGCGGCGGAGAGCTGCCAGGCCCTTCCGCCGCGAGAGTACGTCCACCGGCATGATGCCGCGCGCCGATCTGGCAACCGTCGCGTGACCCCCTGCTACCTCACGCCCTAATCGCGGGCGGACGCAGAGGGAGCCTACCCCATGACGTCGCATCGCGCGAGATTCGGCCGAAAACGGGCCTTCTAGGCGCGTTCGGCCGATCGTCCGGGGTCACGAGCGGAGCGCCGCGCGGCCCGTTCTGCGGTCATTCAGGGCCTACCCCGGGGTACGGCTCGAATCCCGGGATAGAGCCCCCATCCCGGGGTGAGATGACGTGACAATACGTGCCCATACCCCAGGGTCGGACCGGATTTCAGCCCTGCTATCCCTGGACCTAGGGGCTTTGTTTACTTAACGCAAACAATCTTTTTTGTCCTGCTAGTGAATACCTAGCAGGACAGACGCGTCCTATCCCCGGGTCACGAATAGTGTCCCCCGGGCCTTTCAGGTTCGGCCCTCTTTTCCCCGGGATTTTCCGTGAATCCCGGGCCGTTCGACGCGAATCCCGGGATTTTCCGGGGTTTTTGACAATCGAGGCCCTAACGACGCGGGGAAACCCGCGGGCCGCTGCGTTGCGCAGGGTCCGTGAGGCCAGGACCGCGGGGATACGGGCCGTAGGGTGCGAGCGCACGCGCGGGATTCCAGCGCAGGGCGCACGCCGGGCGAAGCGTGCTTCGCCCGAACGGGAGCGGTCTATTCGCTCTCGCTCGGGCGGGGCATGGAAAGGCCATGCTCCCGAACGGGAGACTCACAAATGCAGACCGAAATCACCAAGTCGAACGGACAGACCACCCCCAAGGCGACCGAGCCCAAGGCCCATACGGCCAGCGGTACCACGGTCGCTCCCGAGGCTCTCTCGACCCTCTACAGGGCCGAAAAGACCATCGCGGACCGGGCGCAAGCGCAGAAGCACGAGGATGCGGAACGCGCCATCGTGCGCGCCATGGCCCGGGGGGACGCGAAGTCGGAAGTGTTCCGGGCGCTTCGCCCGGGAGTCAAGGAAGCGCTCCGTTCGGTTCGCGGGAAGTAACCCGCACGCGTGAGGCGAGCCGCAAGGTTCGCCACTCGCGTTCCGCCGTCGAGTCGAATGCTCGACGTCGGAACGGGAGGATTTATGGACGAGAATCGAGCGCGCGCGCTGTACGTGCATGAGCACGGCACGACGCGCGACGCGTTAGTGCGGCGCGTTCCCAAGGCGGAACGCGAGCGCATCGCCCAACGCGCGGAGAATCTCCGCGCTGCATGGGCGTGCCCAGCGCACGGCATTCCCGCTTGTGCGTGCGGCGCCGATGCGCCGCGCGCGAACGGCAGCATTGCGGCAACGGTCGCAGCGCTGCCGTTCTACCTCGGCCGTGACCATCGGCCGGCCAGCGCGGCGCGTACCACGCGCGAGCTGCGGGCGACGGGCCGCGCGCTCGCGTGCCTTGACCCTCAAGTCACGGGGGCGCTGGTCCGCGCGCCGCAACGCGTCCGGTCGGACGACTCGCGCCGAGTCGAGCGCGCGCAGGATGCCGCATGCGGCGCCGCAGAGCTGCGCCGCTCGGCGCTCGACTCGCTCGACGCGTTGCGCGCAGAGTACCGCCGCGCCCGGGGCCGCAAGGCACGCGAGCGCGCGCGGTCTAGGTACCGCGCCGCGTGCCATCGGTTGGGCGTTCGGCCCTAGCGCTGGCGCCGCTTTCTCAGCCCCCGGAGCATCGCTCCGGGGGCTTTTTCGCGCCTAAAACAGCCCCGCTGGCCAGATTGGCCGGCGGGGTTTTTCGCGTTGTAGACTCCGGGCGATCGCTCGGACGGGAGGAATCCATGGCAAGAAATCCGAAACTCAGGTTTCCGCGCATTCGCGACGTCGCGCGCGAGCTACTGGCCATCAATCGCGAAATCGAAGGCGCACCAGAGGACGCTGACAACGGTGGCGGTGTGGACGTGCGCTTGTGCGTCCAGGATGACGGCTCATGGCTCGTCCTCTTTGGCGATGCGAGCTACGACCAAGACCACCGCGGTTACTGGGGCGCGTCCTCGGTGCCTGGCAGCAAGAACGGCCGACCGAAACGCTTTCGCTCGCGCGACATCGCGCGCAGTCTGCTAGACCAAGTGATCGAAGAGTACGCCATCGCGCGTATGGAGGAAGGGTCATGCAACGGTTGATCATCAAGCTCGCGTGCGTGCTGGCGCTAGGCGGCTGCACGCGCACCATCATCGTCGAGCCGTGCGCCGACGCAGGCGCGCCGGTCGAAGCCGATGCGGCTCTGCCGCAGGGCGATGCCGGCGAGTGCGCGCCAGACGTGTACGAGCCCGACGACGTCGAGCCGTACTGGACCGTCTTGAGCGACGTGCACCGCCGTCAGCTCTTGCCGGGCACGTGGCACGATGACGGGCCCGACAGAGTCAAGGCGACAGTGCCGCAAGAGCTGTCGATGCTCGACGGCCAGGTCTTCACGTTCGAGGCCGAAGGCGCGGCAGAACTGCGCATGGAAGCCACGTGCGTCGTCGGCGAGTGGACGGCGTGCTCGGGCGAGCTTTTCACGCCGCAGATCTGCCGCGCGTCGCACATCCCGGCCGAGACCGGCGGCTCGCCGACGGTCGAGATCGAGGGCCGCTGTTCGTTCGGCGCTGCCGTCCTGAACCTCGAAGCCGTGCCCGCCGCGGGTGCGGGTTGTGCCCGCATGATTCGAGTCGAAGTCTCCCGCTGATGTTGAACGCCGGCCGGTAGCGCGCGAGCTCTGCTCGCGTGCGTCCGAGCGTCGTTGAACGATGCTGAACAGGAGGAACGATGGACCGAGAAGACGAGCGCCTGGAACTCGAAGAGAGCTTCGCGCGTGCGCTGTTCGTGTGCGCGTGGGCGGATGCCTGCGGCGAGCTCACGGGCGGACCGGGCGACGACTCGATCGAGTGCTACTGCTGCGGTGCGCCCGGCGTCGGCGACGGCGAGCCTCACGAGGAAGACTGCGAAGCCGAGCGCATCGCGCAGGAGAAGAGCCCCGGTGCCCAAGAGGACTGGATGGACTACGCGCCCGAGACTAGCGCGCATGCGCGCGCAGTCGCGAAGTACGCGATCGCCGCCATCGCGAAGCGCAACAAGGTCGACCTGCTCGACGTGTTTGAGGCGAACAGCGCGCTCGACGACCATCGGCGCGACCCGGAGCTTCGCGACTTCGGCCACTACCTCGCTATGGAGTGGCTCGGTCACGGCGTGGGCTGGGCCGACGACCACCCGGACCATGGCCTCGAGCTCGGAGGCGGCGAGTACTACATCCACGATGTGCGCGACACGGAGGATGCGTGGCCGCCTATCAAAGGCACAGTGCAAGATGCGCTGAATGCGCTCGAAGCGCGCAAGAGTTGACCCTAGCCGCTAGGCGCGGAGATCGCTCCGCGCTGTGCGAGTAGTGCCAACGAACAGGAGGAAACGATGGACGTGTTCATCTACAATGGAGCGCTCTACTGCGAAGTGTGCGGCGACAAGATCATCGAAGAGCTGACGTCGCACGGCATTCCACCCGGCGACGACTCGGAAAGCTGGCCGCAGGGCCATCCGAGCGGTGGCGGTGAGTCGGACACACCGGAGCACTGCGACGAGTGCCGCGTGTTCCTCGAAAACCCGCTCACGTCGGAAGGCGTCGGGTACGTCGAAGAGGCGGTGCTCGACGCGCTCGTCTGCGCGAAGCAAGCGGCGCCGCTCGGCCGCCCGCTCAGCGATTCGGTCGCGTGGTCGGTCTGGCGCGAGTTCTACGACATCGAGGTCAAGCTCGTCGTCGGCGACATGGAAGTTGACGCGAGCACGATCATCAACGACTTCGGCTTGAAGGAGTAGACCATGTACGTCATCGCACGCAACGAAGACGGTGCGTTCGTCGCGCCGCCTGGTCGAGAGAAGTCGTACACGAAGAAGTTGCAAGAGGCGCGCGTGTTCCGCACGCGTGAAGCTGCGCAACGCGACGCGTGCGGCAACGAAACCGTTCACGCGCTCATGGAGGTGATGCAGCCATGCGAGAACTGAAAGAAGACGAGGTCACGTTCACGCTCGAGTGTCTGCCGGAGGACATGCCCTTCGAGGGGAACTGCTCGGCTATCGACGAAGAGACCGATCGCGCGCAAGAGAAGTGGATTCGCGATCAGCTCCGCGCCGACAACGAGTGGGCGTGGTGCTGCATGAAGGTCACCGCGAAGTGGGAAGGCTACGAAGGCGTCGACTACCTCGGCTGCTGCTCGTACGAGAGCGCGGCCGACTTCAAGCAGCCAGGCGGCTACTACGACGACATGAAATCGCAGGCGCTCGAAGCGCTGAACCTCGAGCTCAGCGAGGTCGTGCGCAAAGGCAAGATGATCGAAGCGCTGCTCGCCGATGGCGAGCGCGTCCTCTACGAAGCCCGCGACCATGAATGGCGCGCGGGTCGCGGAGGCACAAGCCTGGTATTCGCGTCGTTGGACGCGGCGCGTGCGTGGCTTGCGCAACTGCCTGACGATGATCGCGAGCACGACGACTGGCGCTGGCGCAGACTCGTGCTTCGCGCAGACGGGTGTTACGCCGGCAATGGCAACACCTACCGCATCGAAGAGCTGGAGTGATCCACTGCGGCCCGTAGGCGCCGACGCGAGTCGGCGCTCTCGGAGCGGAGTGCATCCGCTGAACAGGAGGAGAGATCAATGGCAACGATCAGAGAGCTGGCGTCGCAGATGGACGACGCTTTCACGGTGTGCAAGCGCGACAGCGGCGAGCAGTACTTCACGCTGAAGGACGACGCGCCGGAGTGGATGAAGGATGTGTGTCGCGCGGCACACGACGACGGCGACATCATGCCGGACGACTTCCGTTACGAGTTCATCGCCGAAGCGGTGGAGATCATCGCCACGCGCAATGATTTCGACGACGCCGTCTATGAGATGGAGCCGGACGTCTACAACAACGAGCTGCTCAAGTGGGTCGGCAGCAGCCTCTCGCGTGCGTCCTACGTGGACGATGCTGCGGAGGAGTACGGACCGGCAGCGAGTCTCTTCGAAGGACTCGCACGCGGCCAGCTCGCGGAGAAGCACGAGGTCTTCCACCAAGTGCTCGAAGCGCTTCGCGAGCTCGAAGAGGACGCAGAAGACGAACCGGACGATGACGAGCCGTACTTCGGTCCGGAGTCGCCAGATCCCGAGTGAATCTCGGCCCGTAGGGCTCGACTCTGTCGAGCCTCTCGGAGCGCGATTCGCGCTGAACAGGAGGAGTTCATGGAGAAGCAGAAGAAAGAGCGAAAGCCACTCTGGCTGACGCTGATGGACGACACGAACATGCTGCTCGCGCGCGAGGTGGAGCCGAGGCGTTTCCACTTCATCGAGGCGACCGACATGGTGGACGCGTGCGGGCGCGACGCGCTTGGCGAGCCGTGGGTGGTCGAGCTCTCGGAGGTCGACCTCGACGCCATCGGAGAGAAGGCCGTCGAGCGTGCGTGCGAGTCGTGCGGCTGGGAGCAGGAGGAAGCGTTCACCGATCTCCAGCGCGCCGAGATGTGCCACAGCTACGGTGCGCGCGCGCCGCTCGACTCATGGTCCGGCGGGCGCGTCCGGAAGGAGACGTGGGAGGACTCGCCGTGCCCGCGCGAGCTCATCCGGTCGGCGAAACGCCGCTCACGCGAGCTGGACGATCCCGCCGAGCGCGAAGCGGCGCTCATGCGACCGGTCAACAAGATCGGCTCGACGGCGCTCGAGTACATGCAGGGCGACCTGCACTCGGCGATAACGCGTGGTGCGGCTGCCGGCAGCGCAGAGGCGAAGCTGATGGCCAAGCTCCACGGCGCGAGCGAGGAGAGCATCGCAGCCGTCGAGCAGGCTGGCCTGCGCTCGGGCGCCGTCGCAGTGCAGGTGCAGCTCGCGACGATCCCGTCGGACGACCCGATCGCGTACATGATGGGCTTCCTGAGCGGAGTCCGCGGTACACCGCTCGACGCGGAGCGCGACGAGCTCGCGCCGGAGTACATCAAGGGCTATCAGCACGGCGTCCGAGTGCGCCTGGGCGAAGAAGATCGGCCGAGCTGGGCCGCCTAAGGAGGAGAAAATGCAGAAGAAACCGGGCAACGTCGTCAACATCGACGACGCATTAGACGAAGTGCAGATCCACGAAATCGTCGAGGAAGATGAGCACACGGCCGTCAATCTGGTCGGCTGGTACGGGGTGAGTACGCCGGACGAAGGAATCATCGCGTACTTCTTTGACGAAGCCGACGCGTGCAGCTTCCGCCTGCGCATCATCGATCGCTGGCTCAACGGATAACTTGACGGCGTAGCCGTCGGGTGATCTACTTGGCGAGTCGACCCGAAAGGTCGACCGCCTCACTCTGCGCTTGAGCTCTACCTCCTCCTGGGGCTTGAGCGCAGAGTGAGGCGAAGGAGGAAACCATGGCGAGAATCATCGTTCAAACAGACGCTGGGGAGACGGTCGGTGAGTTCGCGGACGCGACGGGAGACCCGAAGCACGACGAGTTCGTGGCACCGATCCTCCTCGACGAGCATCCGCCGGACGGCGATCTGATGGAGGCGCTCGTCGAAGCGCGCCGTCGTGACGGCCGATCTCCGACCGGGGAGACGAAGGACGAACAGATCGCGGAGCTACACCGGCAGATCAAGCAACTGAAAGAGGAGAACGCGCGACTCGCCCATGATTGGTCGGGGACAGGCGAGGTCAGCTTCGACTTACCGGCGCGCGAGTCGCGATAATCGTCGACAACGGCCGGTAGGCGCGCACGAAAGTGCGCGCTCTCCGAGCGGTGTTGACCGCTAGAAAGAGACGGGAGTGATGATGGACATCGACATCGACAGCATGATCGCGGAGAGCGCCGAGAAGGCGCAGGCGGAAGAGGCGAAGAAGGCGGCAGCGCTCTTCGGAGACCTCCTCTGCTCGGACATCGCGCACGTGCGCAAGAGCTACGCGAAGCTCGCGATCGAGGGTCGCGCGCCGGGTTTCAAGGACGGCGTGGAGAAGTTCTTCACGGCGTCGGAGAAGGGCGAGCGCAAGGAGGTGAAGGACGTCGACATCACGAAGGCGAAGGTCGTGATCGAGTCGTCGGGCGAGCAGCGCTTCGCGGTGCTCGACTGCAACGGGCACGGGAGCTACCGCATGCGTCGACACGCGTTCGGCCAGCTCGCGCGTGAGATGGGGGCGCCTCCGGGCTACCTCGTGACGCTGCCGCCGACGCTCGCGCTCGACAACCTCGCGTGGGGCTTCAAGCAGATCAAGGACGACGTGAAGAAGTCGCTTCGCGTCGAGGGTGGCGAGATCCGCGCCATCGTCTCGGGGCGCTACGCGCCGCTCGACGACCGGCAGGCATGCGCGCTGCTCTACGCAGCACTCGAGCAGGCTGGCCGGCTCGACGAGGCCCAGATCGAGAGCTGGGCTTCGGGCACCGCGTCGCAGATGACGGTCACCTTCGGTGACATGGCCGCTGCCGTCGACAAGGGCTACGCACTCCACGGCGCCAATGGCGCCGAGGGCCTCGGCCTTCGCGCCGGCATCACGATGAAGAACGCCGAGCTCGGCAACGGCTCGCTCGGCATCTCGGCGGCGATGTGGCGCCACTGGTGCAGCAACGGTGCGATCATCGAGGCCGTGCGCGGCATGGAGGCGAGCTGGGCACGCCGGCACATGGGCGATTGGAAGGCGCAGGCCGTCGAGCTCGCCGACGCGCTGCTCGAGATCCTCAAGACATCGAACGAGGTGCTCGTGAAGGCGGTGCCCGGCGCGCTCGCCGACGCATTCAAGCCCGAGGAGCTCCAGGACCGCATCAAGAAGCTCGGCCTCACACGCTTGGAGCGTAAGGCGGTGCTTCGCACCGTGCTGAGCGAAGCGCTCGGCATGTACCGCTTCGAGCCGGCGGCGGTCGGTCTCGCGAACACCGCAGCGGAGCGAGAGGCGGCCGACGTCATGCGCGCGCTCGAAGAGGCGAAGAAGGAAGAGGAGACGAACGAAGTGCTCGCCGCGCTGCGTGGGCACATCATCGACAACGGGCGCGAGAACGGCGCCTTCACCGCGTGGGACCTCGTCAACGGCATCACGGCCACGGCGCGGGACCACGAGAGCCCGGAGCGCGCGGCCGAGCTCGAGGCACTCGGCGGGAAGATCCTCGCCGAGTACCTGCACTAGCAGGTAGCTGCTGAATGCGGCCGGTAGGCCCGGACCGAGAGGTCCGGGCCTACCGAGCGCTGTCAGCGCTGAACAGGAGGAATGAATGAAGAGGTCACTCAAACCGCACGCGGAGTACATCATCGACTACCTCACCAAAGGATTCGGTGAATCGGTCTGGGATCCCGAACACCGACCGCAGGCCGTAGCCGTCTACGACGTGATTCTCGGATACGCGATCGGCATGAAGTGCTGCCAAGTCGAAGCGTTCGATGGCATCGATCCACACGATTTCGTAGAAGACGTGTTGGAGCTGATGACCCGACGCATCCGGGAACCGCTCTACGGCAAGGAAGAAATGGGCTGAACGCGAGGAGTAGATCGGCCGGTACTTGACAAGCGATCACTCGCTTGTCAGGGTCCGAGCGGGCTAGTCCGCTAACGGGAGGTTTCTATGGACGCAAAGAAGGTTTTGGCTCGGTCCGAGCTCGAGCAGTGGCTCGTCGACAACAACGCGAAGCGCGTGTGGCGCGCTGGCACCGGATCCAGCATGATCGTAGATTACATGCTGATCGGCAATGGAACGATGTTCGTCCTGCGTTGGTCGGACGGCAGCTTCGAGCTCTTCACGCCGTTGCATGACGATTCTATCAACAGGTCGTTCGCCGATGCGCTGGAACGTGTCGGACTCGGCGCGGAGAACTACACGCTTCTGGTGAACCGCCAGGAGTACAACGAGGCACTCGACGCGCTGAACGCCATCCGCGAAGCGTGCGACCTGCCGGACGACACGACCATCGCCGAGCTGCCGGCCAAGGTGCGCGACGCCGTCACGCGCGCGGACGACAGCCTCGTCGACGAGTCACTCGAGATCGCGAAGCTCCTCGGCGTTGACACGACGGAGGACTACGATCTCGTCGAGGAAGTGCGCCAACGCGTCAGCAGACTCGCCGAGCTCAGGGGGAAACTCGACCGCAAGCGCGAGGACATCGTCGCAGACGTGGCCCGCGCAGTGCACGACACGCTCATCGTCAACGAGAGCCAGTGTCTCGACGATCGGCGCGACCGTGCGCGCGTCGAGAACGCGCTACTCGACGCACTCGCGGCGGTGTTCTGATGCTGGCGCGCAAGTTCGTCGGAAAGTTCGGTCCGGCACCGACGTGCCCCGACATCAAGCGCCGCCCTGGCGCGCTCACGCGGTGCTTCTGCCTCGGACGTCGCTACACGTGCCCGGGCTGCCTCAGGTTCGTGCCGTGGTGCTTCGGTGCCGCAGACGACGCGCCGGAGCTCTGCGACGACTGCTGGGGTGCGAAGCACGCGGAAGCACAGCAGGGCGCACCTGCTGGTTGAACGCCGGCCGCTAGGTCGAGAGTAATCTCTCGACCCTGCGAGCGTCGTTGAACTGACGCTAGAACGTGAGAGTCATGTACGCAGGAATCATCGAGATGCTCCTGCCGCCGAAGGAGCGGCAGCGAAGAGCGAAGGAGCGCCTGAACGCGCAGAAGCGCCGATACGAGTTCCACCTGCCACGCGCAGCCGACTGGGACTTCGAGAAGATCAAGATGCCGAAGTCAGCGTCTGACGTGATGATGATCCGCGCGGAGAGCTACGGCTACGACATCGCGAAGTACTTCGTCTTCGACGTCGAGCCGACGAACAAGTACCTCGATTCGAAACCAGGCACCTTCATCGAGCGAGGTAAGTACCGCGGCTATCACCTCCAAACGACGCCGCACGAACCTCTCACCTTTCCAATCCGAGAAGGCGCGTCAAGCGACGTCTTCTTCACCAGCGCGGTCGTCATCCCGTCACTCGTAGAACAGAAGCCGTGGGGAAAGTGGGAGACGTGGATGGGCCTTTCGCCGGCCGAGATGCTTTCGCAGCGCACTGGTATCCGCTTCTGCCGTGGCAACGTGGTGGTCGGTGGCCTCGGTCTCGGCTGGTTCCTCGCCAAGGTGCGCGAGCGCAAGCAGGTCGACAAGATCACCCTCGTGGAGCAAGATCCGGTGCTCCTCGAGTGGTTCGGCGCGGAGCTCTGCAAGAAGCTCGACGTCGGCGTCATCTGCGACGACGTCTGGAACGTCGTCGGCAAGATGCCCGCTGGAACGCGCTACGCGCTCGACATCTGGCCGCACTGGTTCGATGCGAAGCACGACTACCAGCTCGCGCAGGCACGCAAGGCTGGCCACGACATCTGGGCTTGGGGCTCAGCACGAGGAGGGAGCTCGCGATGAAGTACGCGCTGGAAGTCTTCGTGATCGGCAGGATCAGCCGCCACGACCGCACTCGCGGTAATCGTGAGGAGCTGGCGCAGAACATCGAAATCGCGCTCATGGGGACGCGCATCACGAACGGCGAATACCGCGTGATCGTCGAGCGCGTCGGCCCGGTGCCGAGCAAGGAAGAGCTGGAGCGACGTTACCGAGAGGAGGAACGCGATGGCGAAGAGAACACGTGAGGGCCACGAGCTGCCGAACGGCGCGATGCTGATCGCACGGCGCAAGACGGAGCAGGGGCACGAAATCGTCCTCGCGGTGTACCCCGATCGGACCACCAGTCCGCGGGACCCGGAGTACATCACGTGGCGTGTGTTCCGCGAAGACGACAAGACGACCGAGCAAGGTCACTATTTTCACAGTGGTGACCGCTTCGCAGAAGCGGTGCGCGACTTCATGGAACGGAGGTAGAGATGGAGACGAACGCTGAGATACTCGAGAAGATCAAGAAGCTCTTGCGCCTGGCGCAGAGCGACAACGAGCACGAGTCGGCTCTGGCCGCTGCGAAAGCGCAAGAACTGATGGACCGCCATCAGATCGAGCAAGCGATGCTCGAAGCTGATGCGCAGGAGGAGCCGGACGAAGACATCGTCGATTTTCGCGATCCCGACGACGCACTCGACAGCTTCGGAGGGAAGAAGCCGACGTGGAAGGGCATCCTCAGCGGCGTCCTCGCGCGTCACAACGCGTGTGGCACGTACTACTACGGCTCACGCCTGAACATCGTCGGGCGACCGACAGACGTCGCCACGGTGCGCTACCTCTACGCGTACTGCGTGCGCGAGATCGAGCGGTTCGTCGTGGAGAAGGGTCCTGGCCACGGCCGGACCTGGTACAACAACTACCGCCGTGGCTGCGTGGACGCTATCGGCCGAACGCTCGACCGCCAGCGTGAGGTGATGCGCCAGGACCTCCAGAAAGAGGCGTGCGCACCTGGAGGAGAGTCAGGCCGCATGGCGCTCGTGAAGGTGAACGACGCACTCGCGAAGTTCGACGAGCGTCGGCACGAAACGCGCGCGTGGATCAAGGAGAATCTCAAGCTCGGTACGGCCAGGAGCTCGCACTCTCGGCACGATTCGGGCGCGTACAAGGCCGGGCTTGCAGACGGCGCGAAGATCAACATGGGCAGCGGCAAAGGTGCACTAGGACGCGGCGCCACCAAGCGTCTCGGAGGTGGATGAGGCACGCCAGTCACGGCCTGGCTAGGTCGGTCTGGACCAGGTACGGCAGCTCATGGTTTGGCAGCCAAGGCTCGGTTAGTCCTCGTATGCATGGGCAAGGCATGGTCGGTTACGGCAGGCGAGGATCGCCCCTGAATGCGGCCGGTAGGTGTCGAGTCTTCGGACTCGACACCCTCCGAGCGCTGTCAGCGCTAGAAGGAACGGGAAATCATGGGCAGGGCAACAGCGAAGAAGCTGGACGAGGTCCAGCAGATCGTGGTACCGAAGATCGAGATCGCGAAGATGTCGATCTGGCTCGTGGGCGACACGTCGCTCATCGTGCATCGGTGGTCGGAGAAGGCGAAGAGGCAGATGCTCGACAAGCAGATGGGGCGCGCGGCGCAGAAGAAGCCGAAGAAGGACCCGCAGAAGGACTTCGAGGAGTCGCTCTACAAGATCCCTGGCGGGGGCTATGGGTTTCCTTCGGTCGGCTTCAAGGCTGCTGCCGTCTCGGCGTGCCGCTTCGTCGAGGCGATCAAGATGACTGAGGCACGTGGGGCCTTCCACGTCGAAGGTGAACTCTTGCGCGTGCTCGGTACGCCCACGCCACGCGAAGACATGGTCCGCGTCGGCATGGGCGTCGCCGATATCCGCTATCGGGCGGAGTTCAAGGAATGGCTCGTCGAAGTGCCGGTCCGCTTCAACACGCGGGCGCTGACGGCCGAGCAAATCATCAACCTGTTCAACACCGCCGGCTTCGGCGTCGGTGTGGGTGAATGGCGGCCGGAGAAGAACGGCCAACACGGGATGTTCCACGTGGGCGACGACACCGAAGTGCGTCGTCTTCTCAAGAAGAGAGGTGCATGATGGGCAAGACCAAGAAGAACAAGATTCAGAAGATCGGGAAGGCGAAGACGGCCTACATCTGGAAGTCAGGAGCCGTCGTCAAGACGAGTCTCTCGCCGCAGAAGGTGGGTGAGGAGCTCGAACGACTGCGTGCGCAGACAGGCGGTGAGCTCCGACCGATCGACGTGATCGAAGCCGCCGCTTCCACGCGGAGCGCGCTCCATTCGTACTTCGAGTGGGACGACAGCAAGGCTGCCGCGCAGCATCGTCTCCAGCAGGCACGGGCGCTGATCGCGAGCATCGCCGTTCGCGCCGAACGCGGGCGCGAGAAGCGGCTCTACGTGTCCGTGCGCAAAGGCTCGAACAAGAAGACGAGTCAGATGGGCGGCAAGGGCTCCATCTACGTCGAGCGCGAAGGAGCCTTCAAAGACGAGACACTTCGCGAGCAGCTTCGCGCCAAGGCCGTCCACGAGCTCGAACGGTGGGCCGAGCGCTACGAGCCGCTGAGGCTCGAGCTGATGCAGGTCTTCTCGGCGATCGAGGATCTGAAGTCGATCGACTGGGACAAGGTCGCCTAGGCAGCCTAGGTAGGGCAAGGTCGGACTGCGCAGGGCTTGGCAGTCGAAGTAGGGCTGGGTGGTGCGTGCGCACGGCAGGGCGTGGCAGGGACAGGCGAGGTCAGGTAGGGCCCGCTATGGCAGGTAAGGAGGTAATGATCGGTAGGGCTTCGTCAGAAGCCCAAGTCAGCGGCCGAGCGGGCGTTTCCCTCCCGTTCCGTCTGTTTGGCCGCTGACTTGGGTTCCTGAACAGGAGAAGAAAATGGCAAATGCGAAGTTGAAGAGGATCATCGCGGAGGGGACGTACTCCGACATGGTGAACACCCGTCGAGCCGACATCGTCCACATCAAGGAGGGCCAGCGACTCGAGGTGCCTGGTGGATTCGTACGAAGACCCTCGGTGGCTGACGAAGTTCAGCCGCAACGAGCGTGGCGAGCTCTGCGCCGGCTCGCTCGTCCTCATGGCGAACATCTGCAAGAGCCCACGCAGTCGAGAGTTCCCAACGCTCAAGCCGCAAAAGAACGTCTTCGCGAGCCTCGACGAGTTCATCGAGCACCACCGCAAGGGCCACATCCACTCGTGGGACGATAACGAAGACCTACGCGGGCGCTCGGCATGGGAAGCGTACAAGCGCACGCCCTTCTCGGCAGCGGCGTATCTCGAAGACATGGACAAGAAGCGTGTAGCCGGTACAACTCGGCTGATCGCAGAGGAGGAAGAGTGAACATCACCGGAGAGACAACGCTCGCCGAGCTCGCGGCTGAGCTGAAGAAGCGCGGCCGGACGATCCACATTTCCGGTCCGCACCTGACGCGGCCCGCGTCCGTGCGCTGGAGCGCAAGCACGAGCATCTCCACCGAAAGGTGCTCGGGTAAGAACCTCATCGAAGCGTTAGACCGACTCTTCAAGAAGATCGACAGCGCCGTCGAGCGCTGAGGAGGACACGTGCAGCATTTCACCGAAGGCTCTTCACTGTCGTTGACGTTCATTCTGGCTGTGTGCGTACCGCTATACACGATACAGATCGTTTGGATGGCCTTGACGCTGCGCAAGCATCCTGACCGAGCTGCGCATCATGAATGACCGGGGGAGGAACTGATGGAGCAAAAGATCACATCACCACTTCGACGCGCGCTCGAAGAAGCAGAAGCGGAGCTCACGGAGCTGAAGCACACCGCGGAGCACACGCGAACGTGCCTCGTCGCTTTGGAAGGCGAGTACAAGAAGCGTGTCGATGAACGCGACGAAATGCGGCGCGAGCGCGATGCTGCCATCGATACGGCCTTCACGATGTGGGCCGCGTGCGTCGGAGCCGCAGGAGACACCTCCTTCGGAATGCCGCCGAACGAGATCGCCATCGCTCAGGTACGCGAGTACCTCAAGCAGCTCACGTGGTCTCGTGCGATTGCCGAGCAGAATCAGCCCATCCCGATGATCTTGCACTGCCCCGAGTGCGGAGAACGGCACATCGACGAAGGCGAGTTTGCGATGAAGGGCCACACGACGCACGCCTGCCAACACTGCGGCATGGTCTGGAAGCCGGCGCAGATCACTACGGTCGGCGTGCGGTTCTTGCCAGGGTACAAGAACGACAAGTAGACTCCGAGCATGAGCATCGATAGAGACCACTTCGAAGCCTGGCTCCGCTCGGTCGGCTACGCCGAGACGACGGTGCAGGGCACGGCGATCCAGGCGCAGTCGATCCTGGATCGCGCTCGGACCGGAGAAGCTATTCCGGTGACGGCGTGGCCGCACGCCCGCCGGATGCTGCGCTACGCCGCGGAGTACGGGTTCGAGTGGGGGAACGAACCCGCCCTGCGCATGATGGCCTCGAACGACACCGTACGCGTCGCGGAGCGCGAGCGGCGGACTCGAAAGAAGGAGGCCAAGAGCTTCGACGATGCTTCGTGGCAGCGGCTCGACGCGGCCATCGTGGCCGACCCCTCGCGTGAGGCGCGGGTGCTCGAGATCCTCATCTTGACGGGCATCCGCATCTCGGACGCGCTCAGAATCGAACGCAGAGAGCTCGTCTCCGCACTCGAGACGATGCGGCTCGACTTCATTCAGAAGGGCAACCGCGAGCGCACGCTGATCCTCGAAGGTCCAGAAGACCCACTCTACCGCGCATTCCAGCGTGCACTTGCGCTCTGGCAGTCCGAAGAGGACGCACACCGACGAAACGCGCGCGACATCGCCACATGGATCGTGCCGGATTCACGAGCCAAGCTGCCGATCGACTCGGCGCGCACCGCGTGCTACCGTCGCCTCAGGGAGATCGGCAAGGATGCGAAGGTGAAGGGGCGGATTCATCTACACCGGACGCGGCGCACGATCGCTGTGCAGGGCCTTCGGTCCGGAGCCGACATCCTCACCGTCG
>Ga0070698_100002326_pt1 | contig 21028 bp, 19 predicted proteins | sample KBSK1502metaG_FD_65477 | JGI IMG/M metagenome (GOLD analysis project Ga0070698, IMG submission 65477) | Corn, switchgrass and miscanthus rhizosphere microbial communities from Kellogg Biological Station, Michigan, USA - KBS K1-50-2 metaG | ecosystem: Host-associated > Plants > Roots >...
CGGCAATCCGGCACATCCACCCCTTCATTGAGTACGCGGCCGGTGACCAGTTTGGTGTATTGCCCGGCGCGGAAGCGCTCGAGAATCGTGCGTCGTTCCTCGGTGGGAGTTTTATAGGTATTATGTAGGGTCTAACTCAAACGGTTAGGATATCGCGCCACGCGGCTTGCTGATTGGTGTCGTGAAAAGACACATGTCCTGTTACACGATTGATAAATGGGCCAATAGGACACATTGCCCAATAAATGCCCAAATTCAAATGTACTCCATTCCATCTTCTCTTCTTTTGAAAGTAGCCAATTCCGGCATCTCAGCAGCAATTACTTGAACAAAACATATACGGTATAATTATACCGTATATATTCTAGTAAATCAGCGAATATAGTACTTAAGTAATAATCACCTTGAGAAAATATATAATAAAGAATAATATTAAACGGCGGTAAGGCTTCTTTCTTCTAGGAGGAGTATTTGCCAGGGAGAGTCAAGGGCGAAAAATGCTCCCAACCCAGATCATTAGCACGCTTTTTGCTGCACTTGATTCGCCAAGCATTAAAATGGCTAGAAGAGAGCACCTATTTTCATGCAGATGAAAAGCTATGCTACATTCACTAATCTAGGATATTAAGGCAGGTGGACAATGGCTATTACACTTGAATGGGTGCGGATGCCTAACGGGGTATATTTTTGCACAATTTGCCAAAACGGCATTCCTCTCCCCGAACCAACGCGCTATCTCCTTCGTTATGTGCATCCTGGCGCACGATCTCCCCAGACGGTTCGAGCGTATGGACAGTGGCTTTTGCCTTTTTTCAATTGGCTTGACCAACAAGGTCTCGCCCTTGCAGATATTACCCGCATGGATCTCGATCGCTTTCGCGACGACCTGACGATTCCCAATTTCTCCGCGCAATCGTTGCTTCGCAAGGGAACGAACTCCGCAAACTCGACAGTGTATCATGTACTCAAGACAGCAATTCGTTTCCTCCAGTGGGCAATGGGACCAAGTGACAACCAACCGTTGCTTCGCCGTGGTTATGGGCATTCCACGTCACGAAGACGAGTTGTGTTCTCTCACTTACTGGGCGAGGATATGAGTTCCTACACAAAGCATCTTCTATCTCGCCAGAATAGCATCCTTCCGAAATTCCTCACCCAGTCCCAGTTAGACATCTGTCGAAAATGGATTATGGAGACCTATGCATTCGATCCGCTCCTTCAGCTTCGCAACCGAGCTCTCTTTGAAGTGATGTGGGATGGAGCGCTACGCAGAGGAGCGCTGCTCGGCTTATGTACAAAAAATATCCAGTGGTTGGAACGGTCAATTCTTGTATCCTTTGACGAACAGGACTACCGGGACGCCTGGTTTTCCAAGAGCAGTAATTACCGGTATGCTAAAACTGGAGAGTACATAGTGATTATCGCAGATCAGACCTTACAGTGGCTCGACCGATACCGGCAAGAGGCGCGGCCGGTTGAAGCGATACGCCTCGGTCATGGTATCTTCTTCTGTGAACATGCGGTGCACGGTGACGATCACGGGCAGCCTCTCAGCCTTGAAACGCTCCTCTATCTTTTCGAATCGATGTCTAAACCCGTGAATAAAGGGGGAACTGGCATCTATGTCACCCCTCATATGTTACGACACACATGGGCCGCCATGGCAGAGGAAGATGGCCTGCCACCTGAGACCATTCAGCATCATCTGGGTCACGCTCACCTCGCTACCAGTGAGATCTATAGTCACCTGTCTCCGGAGAAAATCCGTGAGGATTTGAATCAGATGAGGCAAAAACATCCTGAGCGCTATGGTGGAATGGGACAATGAGAGAATTTTCCTGCCGTGATAATCAAGTCGTCAAAGTGCTGGACGAGGATCACTGGATCGTCCCCAGCCGGGAGGGATCACTGTCGAAGCAGAGAAACATTGACTTTTCAGTGCTCCCCGCTGAAGTGCGCTCTTGGTGGCGTGCAGTACTTGAAAAGGCATACCAGAGCGCCTCCCTTAGTCGAGCCCAGGGGATCTGGAAGGCAGCCAGGTGGTTTACTCGGTTCCTCAGAGAGCATGACATAGTGAACGCAGATCTAGATAGCCTCGATGAGGTTGATTGGGGAATCTATGTAGAATGGCTCAAGGAACAGGATTGCTCCCATGGACAGCACAAGCTATCTCATGGATACTGCAGGATGATGATTACCTCACTAATAGATGCTGCGCAGCTGTGTAGTCTGCTCGGGCTCTCGGGGGTATCTAGCATAACAGTCGATCGGTTACGAACTGTGAGGAGGAACGCTCTAAAAGGGGTGAGAGAAGCCGCTCGCAAAACCATTGAACAGCGGGCCCTGACCGGCGAGCAATATACGGAACTCTATACGATGATGTCAGAGGAATGGCAACATTACCTCGACAGTAAGAACACCGATGTGATAAAGGCGAATCTCCCCGGATTGGTCGCATGTTGGCTCGCATTTAATGATGGCGTCAGGTCACCAGAAATCAACGCGCTTACCGTTGATGACCTGCAAGTAGACGAGATATATGGCAAACATCGCTTGCACATGCATGCGCCGAATAAGAATCCGGACATGATACCTATCGAACAGGATACGCTGCTGCTGTTGCAAGCTATGATCGATGAAGGAGCTGCGGCACGGTCTGCACTTGGAACAAACCTCCTCTTTACCAGTGTACAAGGAGAGCCTCGCGTGCTAACCACACCTATTCTCAATGACTTGCTGCGTCGCATGATCCGACAACAAGGTTCGACGAGCTTGCCACGCGATCTCAAGCTTCCTGATGGCCGTACGACGCTCGGTACTCACTTGACCTACACTATTCACAATCGCGAGCGTGTCAGACGTATTATGCGACACAAGTATGCTGATACGACGGAGACATTTTACAAAGCGCAACAAAAATTAATTGTTGCTGGGGAGATTGCCAAAGCTCTACGCGCTGAGGCTCTGCGGCTTACCATCGCCTGCCAAAGACCTGTTATTACTATAGATGAACGCCCAGACCAGGTGGATATCCTAAGACAGAACCCGGACAATGCCGAGCTTGAATATGGGTCCTGTGGATTAGACATCCAACTGCAAGGAACATGCCGTTCGGCAAAACACTGCTTTGAGTGCCCACTCTTAGTGCCATGGGTCAGCAAACGCCACAACTACGTCGCGGAACGCGACGAGTATCTGCGCCTGGCAGAATCAGCGGATAATCTCCGGGACCGTGAAAACCGGTTGTATCACGCCAATCTCGCGCAGGCCCATATTATCCTTATCGATCGACGTTTACGTTTAAAGGAGCAAACAGGTGATACTCGATCAGAAAGTACTCCTACAAGGCAAAGACGCCCCCGTCGAACCAGTCTCTCATCCTCACCGGAATAAACTGTTCCTCCATAGGGACTTCACGTTTGACGACGATGTGTGGAATTTACACTTTCGTGCTACTACTGCTGTGCCCCCTTGTGCTAGCAAGCTTTCATTTCGTGCTTTCCCCCCCTCTGTGAAGGATGACGTGAAGGAGTTCATTGCACGTGATTGTTGGGGAGTGGGATTAAGCAATAGTTCAATAAAAAATATCTTAACAACACTAAAACAAACAATAGAATTCCTTGAGCAACGCCTTGGGGAGGATTTCTCTCCTACAAACCTAACGCGGCACGATGCAACAGCCCTCGAAGAGTATTTCACCTACTTGGCAGACCAGTATACTCAACGGTTTCGCATAGCATGTGTCGCTCGGTTTGCAGCTTTCTTACGGGAACAGCATGCGGGAGAACCGGTTGATTTTCGTCCTGATCCACAAGCAATCCCCTGTGCTGCGAACACGGGAAGATCGTACAGCCGGGGACTGGAACAGGTGATACCAGATGAGGTAAGTGAAGCTTTGATGGAGGCAATATACCAGCACAACCTCGTCCTCGAAGAGAGGGCGAAAATTTCCTCCTCTGAGCGACTGAGCTCTGATCATCTCTATCTTGTGGTTCTCATGCTCCTTCTTTTCAGCGGTAAACGCGGTTCTGAGATCTTGTTATTGAAGCGGGGCTGCTTGCGTGAGCCAACGGTTGAGGAGGTGATGAAAATAGGCCCTGGCATCTGGCTGGCATATCAAAATACAAAAGCTCATTTGAAGCAAAAAGAAATTTTCATACCCGAACCTGCTGCACAGCTTGTTCGTGAATACGTAGCACGCGTTCTGGTCTGGACCGAGGACCTTGCTCGGGAAAGTAAGCTCGATAAACTTTTTCTAACCAAGTGGCAGGCTAGAGGAAAGATCAAAGAATATGTTGGAGTTCCAAGTATGCGTGCCTTCGCGAGATGGCTTAGTGGCAAAATAACCGAGGATGGGGGTGTTCTCCGCGGCGGCTTTATTCATCACTATAACATTAAATATCTAGGAGAGTACTACTATATTAATCCCCATCAGACGCGTCATACATTGGCTCATAAAGCCTACCTTGGTGGCGCTTCATATGTTGTGGTAGGCGATCACCTTGACCACACACGGACAAGAGAGGGGCTCAGCCCAATAACGGGTGTCTACATCCATGGCCAGGAAAAAGATGTACAGCTCATCCGTGAGATGCATGCGCGCCGGGTACTAACAGGCAAGGCCCTTCCAGTCCTCAACAACCGATCAGTGGCCGTACGCCATCTCGACCCATCTGATGTTGCCATCTGGCGAGAACAGGGGATGGTCGTGCAACCGACGCACTACGGCCATTGAATTCTTCCAGAAGCTAGCGGACCGTGTGTCTGCGGTGACCCGTGCTGGATCGGACCTAAAGGAGACGGTTGTGATTATGCACTCTACACTCCAGAGAGCAAGAAGGCCCTTTTGGAAGACCAAGCGTTTCTTCTTCAACAGGTTGAAGACCTCGAAAAGAGCAGCCCGAGGCATCCACGATTGGGGCAATGGAAAGCAAGGCTCGACAGGCTGAATCAGGTACTCAGTGAGGTTACCGAAGCGGAGAAACGTGCCGCTAGTAACATGCCTCTCGAGCGGCCCCGAGGTGGGTTGGTGCCACAGGACCCACAGTTTGAAATACAGCAGCCTCAAATCCCGGCAAAGACTTTGCCGCGTCGAAAATCAAGCCCTCCGGGCACTCGCGAGCCAAAGCGTGACTCTGAACCAATCCGGGGGTTAGACGCAACTATCCTAACGCGAGCAGACACAATTCTCCAGGAGCTTGAGCGAAGAAAGGTTCCAATGACGCTTCGAGCACTCGCACAACGGCTGGGCGTGAGCACGCACGCGTTATACACAAGCGCCCCTATCTGTGATCGCCTGGCACAGCATAACAAACGATGTCCAGTATCGATGCAGGAGATCGTGGAGGCGCAGCTAAAAGAACTCCAGACATCGAAAAAGACGGCAACCCCTGAAGAATTCGCGCAGCTTTGTGGCTGTGGATGCACAAAGCTAAATAGGCACTACAAAGGGTGGAAACAGAAGTTGGGAGACCACAATCGCAGCGTGCGAGAAGAACGTCTACGCGATCAGGCTGAACAACACCTGCGCGATTTAATCTCTGCCCAGAAATGCGAACCATTGCGTGATTTTACTAAACACATCGGTACGGGTCCAGGATCCTTCACCAGGTGCTGCCCAGACATTGCGGGGAGGGTTCTGCAGCACAATAGAGAACTGGAATTGCGGAATTCTATCAATCACGTACCCAAAAAGGACCGTATAGCGCATATCTATAAGCGGTGGAATGAAGCACGCGAGTCAGAGCTGGACTTCACTCTCACAGAACTCGCTAAATACTGTTCGGTCGATCCTGACACAATACGAACACTCTGCCCTGAACTTCTTCCACAACTCCGCAAACGCAGCGAGCTTGAAAAAAGGAAGATAGATGCCGCCCTTGCACTGGCTTTTGCCGAGATCGAAAATAGCGGTGAAGTAAAAACTGTAAAAGCATTTGCGACCGCAGCTGGTATCTCCCCGGATACGCTGTCTGAAAGCTATCACCACTGGGTAGCTCGGTTGGATCAACACAACAGCATCACGAGAGAGGCGAAATTGCAGTCAGCCTGGATCAACATGGAAAGCTCTGGAGCAGTTTGGTCCCGTGAGAAGTTCGCCGAAGAGGCAGGGATACGCACCGAGACGCTCCAGAAGAGCTATTCGGATTGGTGCAACCGTCTGAAGACGGAGGTGGCGAAACACGAGCACGAGGTAGCGCAGTGCCTTGACCAGATATTAGAGGAGGCTCGCCAGTCACAAGCCTTCTTGACGCTTTCTGAAGTTGCTAAAGAAGCGGGTATAGGGCACAAGGCACTCAAGGGGCATTTTTCGAGCACATATAATCGTATTGTAGAGCATAATGAAACAACATTCAGGCCAATAGTTGAAGGCGTGTGGAGGGAAGTTATTGCCTCGGGGGAATGCCCAACACTTGCTGAATTTACACAACGCTGTGGTTTGCAACACTGCGGTATTCTGCAAAGATATTTTCCCGAGATAGTCGAAAAGCTACGTATTTTTAGAAACCAAGAGAGTAGAAAATGATGGCAAATCATCGCATTATTGATGGGAAGATGACGCTACAAAGGTTACAAGACGAATTTCAAAAGCTACTTGATTCGGGGAACGTATCACTGTAGTGGAATTTGCTCGCCGCGTTAAAATTTCGCCCAACACGCTCAATCATCGGCATCGGGATTGGGCAGAGAAACTCCGAAAGCTGCGAGATGAAGGAAGGTCACAGCCACGAAAGCGATCTCCTGTTACACGGACCAGGGAGCAAATCCAGACGTTGGATGAAGCAGGAGATATCATTGCACAACTACGACAGCGGGTCAGCGATCTTTCAGGCCAACTTGAGACTCTTAAAAAGGTCCATGAGAAGTTGAAGCAGCGCGTTCATCATGCCGAACTGGCGCAAGAACAAAATGAACGGTTCCGGGGAGTCCTGATAAGTCTACAGCAAGAAATCGTACGTTATATGACTCCCGAGCAAAGCGCCAGATTACTTCTGATGATTGAAGAACATGCAGCTATTCCATTAAAAAACAATAATTAACTAATAAATATATGCGCTATATAGATGGGTAAAAAACATGCAAATACCCCAAGAAAGTTTGTAAGCGTTTGGTGGGTCAGAGAGGTCTTTGCTGGTCTATTGAGAAGTTTGTGCTTAAGAGGATATAAGAGATGAATAAACTAAGAAGAATGTGGGAAGACCACTTAGAAATATTAGCAATGTCTTTTCCATCTCTGCATCACCTCCAGCAAGATGATAGAGCTTCTTTAGAGCTACTAGACTTTTACATGGTGGATTCACTTGAAACATTCATCGCACACAGAGGCGTTCTCAATCCGAGAGATATTGTCCTTTTATACAATAGGAGGCGCAGTCTTGCTGCCATTTTCAAGAGGCTTGATGGTGTTGTCGATAGCAATGGTTACTTCGAGCAGCTTTTGATGATGTCAAAGGAAGTGCTGCGACGTGTCAACGTCAAAGAGGCGCACCTGATTGTAACGCGTAATGCAGAGCCTGAATAGTACAGTTCGCTGCCCTTCTTAAGGTCGCTCTCATCGCTCGCTCCAAAACGCTTGTAGTTCTTGTCGCCAGGCTGCCAGCTGCCCTGTCAATGCAAAGAAATGCTTGCTATCTTCGTGTAGTATGATGGGCAACAGCGGCATGGAGAAGGTGTCAATCACATTGTCGCCTCCATCGATCTTGACGGCGTCGACAAGCGGAAGCACTCCCTGATCGTGCAACATTTTTCGAGCATGCCCTCTTGCTTGCTGAAAGAGGGATCGACCACGGTCGATCAGTGCAGAGAATGCAAGAGAAGATTCTTTATCAAGCGTAAATGATAGTGTATCCGGGTATCGCTGGAGGAGTGCATCGATATCCGTGAAGGTAATTAGGAAGGTGAAGGGTGTCTGGCGTGTAGCTTTATAACGCTGCTGCATCTCCTGATAGGCTATGTTTGCCAACTACATCTGTTTTTGGGTCGCCTGGCGCAGTTGGAGACGCCGTTCGAGCGAAATGAGCTTCCAATTGAAGAGGCTATAGAAGAACGGCACTTCTGAAATCAGCAGGCACCATACCAAGCACTTGCCGCGTTTCTCCGTCTAGAACGGCAACTTTCGCCCAGTGAGCCACACCACTAACTTCCACCAATGCTAGATGTGAGTATCAGCGCGTTCTGTGGAATTTGATCTTTGGTAATCAAGCAACCAGAAGTCAGGCAAATAGTGCGTACAGGCTAAGTCAAACTCTTTCTCATATTCGTACCTGATACCCAGCGCGTCGAAAAACACGGCCCACCGGGCTTCTAAGCGGCCCAGGCAAACGATAGCCATTCTATTCTGTTTCGATTGGCTTGATTGTCTGCACATCATTTCTCCTATAAAGAGGGTGTCGTGATGTGCCTCCCTTCACTTCATCAAGCTAAACTTCAACCTCACCTTTAGTGTAGTACCGGTCGAAGAGCTTTCCCTCATGTTCATCAAGCCATGTGGCTTGTTCTCTTGTGAGTGGGTGCGATAACTCAAAAACCAGGTGACGCTCTCTCGACTTCACATATGGGGCAATACCGAATTGCTCGACCTCAAAAGCGGCCTGTTGCTCTAAGTCGGTCTGTGGTCGTTCCTGGGGATCGACGAACCAGCCCTTTTCATCAAAGTGTTGATCGACGAAGACCAGAATGAGATAGCGAGTTGTAAGATGCTTGAAAATATCGTGAAAGGTGATATTGAGTGCGCTATCAAGCGTTGGTGCCGTCTTCGTCTCGCCGGTTTCTGGTATGGTGACTTCGAATTGGAATTTGCCTGTCTGGCGAATGTTCAGAGTATAGGTCTTCTCTTCCATTGCCTGTTCCTTTCAACGATACAGTTTGAGCATACACCTCAAAGGGGAAAGGATCGCCATATCCCATGGGCATCTCTCTTCTTGTGGAAAAAATGATTTAATCGACAATGTTCATCTTTGGTACAAATGGCCGAATGATCTCGGGAACTAGCCCTATGGTTACTAGCTCCGCGATCGTCTCGCCGGTAATGGTGCTAAGCAACACGCCAAACCCTCCGTGCCCGCTCGCAATCGTGACATTCTCCCATGTTCTCCCATGGAGGAATCGGCCCTAACAGGGGACGGGAATCGAGAGTTTTTGGGCGCAGACCTGCCCACATGCGGTGAATGGGACAGGACGCGAGCGCAGGGAGAAGCTGGGTGGCGACCGTGAGCAAATGCAGCACTCCCCCGGCCGAAACCGAGGTGTCAAATCCAACATCGGCTTTGGTGGCACCTACAACAACGAACCCATTGGGCTTCGGCGCGATATAGATATCTTCGTCAAAAATGCCTTCGTCAAAAATGATATAACGTACCGGCGGTGAAGGCTGCTGCACGGCAATGAGTTCGCCTCTTACGGGACGTACAGGCAACGTGACATCCAGCCATGCTCCACATCGAGCAGACCACGCACCTGCCGCAATAATGAGTTTATGGCAGGTCAACAGGTCGCCATGATCCGTCCAGATTCCCATGATCCTGCTCCCTGTCTCAGCTCGTTGGAGTGCCACGACCTCGGTATGCGCGTAGAGCAAGGCTCCCAGGTTGAGAGCCGCTCGTGCGTATGCTTGTACCAGTTGGACGGGAACTACCTGTGCTTCGTCTGCTATGGTCACTGCACCGAGTAATCCTGAAGAAAGGTTGGGCTCACGTTCATATGCCTCCTCGGGTGTAAGGACCTCGATGCGATACCCTGCACGTTGCCACACTTCTGCCCATGCTTGCACAGAATCAATCTTCTCAGCAGGGAGAGGACGCATCGGTCCAGTCCGCTCGTAGTCGATGGTGATCCCACTGACTGCCTCCAATTCTGGGACGAACGAAGAGAAACGGGCCAGGCCAGCAAGTTGGAGCGCTTTGAACGGGTCCCGCTGGGAAAGGGGTCTGATGGGAGCCAGCAGCCCTGCCGCAGCACTCGATGCCTGTGCGCCAATGTCGCCTTTCTCAAGCACGATTACCTCTACACCTTGCTTGCGGAGGAAGTAGGCAATCGAGCAGCCAATGATCCCACCGCCCACAATGAGCACGTCAGCGGAGCATTTCACTGGGTTTTCTCCTCCTTATCTAGTATCTTCAAGACCTTTTGTAGTAGGCTGCATTCAGCGTGATGGTAGCTGCCTGTACCTCTGGATGTCCCATGACAAAGATGGCTTTGCGATTCATGAGCTCTCCGGCCATACTGAGTTCCCCTTTGTATTCCAGTGCAATGATATGCCACCCTCGTTGAATGAGATCGTTGATCGGATACTCCTCGCCTTCGCGCAAGACCCTTTCAACAAGAGGTAATCGGAGATTATTCCCAACCAGTGCTCGTGACTGATAATCCGGCCCTCTTTCGGGAATAAGTGTATGTGTGACAAAATGGCTGACCGCATCCCCAAAACCTCCCAGCTTCTCTGGAGGGTGCAATGATTGCTGTATGTGGCCGCGAATTACATGTTCCTCCAGGTACCACCATCCCGGCACTAAGCGCCGTTCCGGAAAGGACGAGCCACCTTCATATTCCATTCCCTCATAGTAGTAAAAATAGGTAATGCGCCCTACAATGTGGTCACCCACATTGCGAAAACGCGCAGGTTTCTCGTCGAGCAGATACATGTTTGCCGCCGAGCGTAGCGCAGCCACAGTTTCCCCATACACATAAGCGGTGTGGTACGAGAAATCCTCCCCAGCATACTTACCGATCTCAATTCGTGTTTGCCACCGTTTTGATGTCGCAGGCATCATTCACCCTCCGTCCAAAACAACTGTTTTCTCTTATCTGTATACGACACTTATCGGCTCTTCCATAGGGGTCTGGCGATCCGAGAGCTGACGAGGAAGCACATCAAAGATCGATTGGAGTACGCAGATCTAGCCAACCCCTCAAAAGAGCAACAGTTCCCATAGAGAAGCTCATTGGCTAGTTCTGATTTTCTCTTCTGGACACCAACGGTACATATAATAGTAATACTGGTGCCGTGTCTCCAATGTATAGCTGGCGGCACACAGATCGGCATGTCCTAACACGAAGCTGGCTTTGCGATTCGTAAGTTCCCCTGTTTTGCCGACTTCTCCCTGATATTCGAGCGCGAGGATTTGCCATCCTCGCTGAAGTAAATCGTTGAGGGTAAATTCTTCCGCTTCATGCAACACACTTTCGAGCAATGGCAGGTGCAGTTGTTTTTCCACCATTGCTCGTGATTGATAGTCGGGTCCCTTGCGGGGGATGAAAGCTCTGAGGACAAAATCATCGACGGCATCCTCCAAGCTGCCCTTGAAAAATGGATAGAGGTAGCCTTCATCGAACTTAAGGCGACCAGCAACGAGCCGCCTCGGGTAAAACCACCAGCCCTTCTGTTCTTTGAAGTCATTTTCCGAGAATACCTCTTTCTCTATCCAACTACGAGGAGGGGGATTTATCCCATCCGAGTAGGCATAGACAACAGGCCCGGCGATATGATCGCCATCATTTGTGAAATAGGATGGCTGGTGCCGCATAAGATAGTTGCGAACTTGTTCCCTGAGGTCATCCACGGTTTCTCCATAGATGGAGACGGAAAATGCCTGTGCCACGTAGTCCCGATCTCGACTCAGGCTCACCCTGAGGCGTACTTCCCATTGCCTTGGTGTCGTTAACACGATGCAACCTCCGCTGGAAAAGAGCTTCTGCTCAACCGATCTCGTCTCGGTCCGAGTTTTTCATCGGAACAGTATTCACACCTGCTTCCACCCTATTTAGGAGTAGGAAGCGTCACTGTACAGAGGCTCCTTGCGTGAGCCACGCCTGGTGGAAGCCGTCGAAACCCAACACATTCCTTATCCAGCATGCTCCGCTTGATTGGGGAGACTGCCGAGTAATACGATGAGTATAACACATTTTTAATAGATTACAAAGTCATAAAAAAGAAACATACTCATAAAATGTTTGTAGCAAATAGTCTATACTCATGCGTAATGAAAATGAACGTCCGACTATTCCAGGATATGTCACTATTAAAGAAGCTGCCAAGATACTCGGTGTTTCAGCCAATAGAGTGTATACCTATGTCGAAGAAGGTCGTCTCCCTTCAGCCCAGGCAGCGCATGTGATTATGATTCCTCTGGAGGCACTCAAGGACTTTAAATCGCACCTCTCTGGACGTCCGCGGACAACTATTCCCGCCTGGCGAATCTCGCCGGAGGAAAATGCGGTAGTTACCAGTTCCATCCTTGTTCAAATACGAACCAATCAATACACTAGGCTCCTAGCCAGATTAGAAGAGATGCGGCGAGAGAGACAGCATCTTTTCCCTGGTACAATCGCACGGTATATCCTCGAGAAGAAGCGGCATCCCGAACACATCGAAATTTTGCTCATCTGGAGGAATACCGCCATGCCGGATGACGCAACTTACAACCAGTGGCTCGACGAGTTTCGGCAGGCATTGAGCGACGTGCTCGATTGGGATACGGCGCAGTATGATACAGGGAAAGTCCTTATGCATACCTGAACATTACCAGGAGGGAAGTATCTCACAATACGGGTATTAAGTTCTCCCATGAACGGGTATTGCTGGCGCATGCTCATTAATGCTCAATTTAGGCTCATTGGTAAACTTTCGGTGAAATCAAGGCAATGCTCCATCAAGAGAAGTTTGTATGGGTAGGAACAGTGCTCTTGAGTTCGTGGTCCTGATCAGCTACAATTGTGTCCACGATAAACCTTGAAATTTGTAGCAACGCTGCATTGATGGCAAGTTTGTGAATCAAGAAGCATCATGCATACCATTGGGGCGCCATATTGTCCGATGTATTTAAGATCTTTTACCTTTCATCTCATTGGATGCTCTCGCCTATTATTTGAGTCAACGCCATATTGCTCCTGAAAGTATCTCACTATGAGTAAACCGGCTCTCTCGCAACTCGAACGGCATCTGTACGCTGCCGCCGATACTCTATGCGGCAAGATGGACACCGCCGAATTCAAAGAATATATTTTTGTCATGCTCTTCCTCAAACGCTGCTCGCGGGTCTTCGATGAACGGCATGCACGCACCATTAAAGAGAACCTCGTCATTATGCCGAGCCAAAAAAGTAGCTGGTGGAGAACGGGGGAAGTTCTGGAAGAGCCTGGAGGTTTCTATGAATAATCTGGTTCAGCTTGCGGAGCTGATTAAGGAAAAGAATGTGGTTGATGGGAAAATAGCCAGTATCCTCGGGCGCCCTGCACAAGTTGGACACGCGGGCGAGTACATTGCCGCTGCTCTCCTCGGCATACAACTCCATCAATCAGCATCACATGCAAGCAGTGATGGTAGATTTCTACAAGGGCCGCTCACTGGGCGTTCCGTTGACATCAAATGGTACCTGAAACATGAGGGTACTCTAGACCTCAATCCCACTACCCCGCCGGATTACTATTTTGTCCTGGTAGGGCCAAAATCGGCCTCAGCTTCATCGCGAGGCGCAGTTCGTCCTTGGGTGATCGAATCCGTCTTCCTCTTTGACGCATCTCAGATTCTCGCCGTACTGCGCCCGCGAGGTATCAAGCTCGGCATCGCAACAAGCGTCGCCAGTGAACTCTGGATAAGGGCCGAAATCTATCCAGTACAACAGAACCATGTGCTCACAGTGGACGAGGCGCAGCGCCAACGTCTAGCACTCTTCCAGTAAAATGATAAGCAAAGAGAATGCTTATTAGTAACTCTATCTTAATTATGGCGTTCGTTTTTGCTACTGCGTATGAATGGTGAAGTGCTCTATGACTACTATCGATTATCGAGGCCGCGACCTCGTTATCATCCCAAACGAAGAGATGCTGCCCCTGCCAACGCCAGAACTGCTGCAAGCGCTTTTTGGAACGCACTTATCAGCGGACATCCGCACCACAATGGGGCGTGATAAGAGGCATGCTTTCTTGCGCACTCAGCCACTCCATTTTCAGGCGGTGAAACGGGCTTTGCGGGCGCAGCGCACGCTGTTCAATGTTGCTTTCCAGGAACGGCCAGCGCTACCCTTTGCAACTGCGCTGCAGGTTGAACCGCGCCCTTATCAAAACGAGGCTCTGGCAAGCTGGCTGGCCGAGGGTAGCGCGGGTGTGGTCGTCCTGCCCACCGGCGCAGGCAAAACGCTAGTGGCGGCAATGGCCATTCACGAAACGAGAGTGTGGACGCTGGTAGTGGTACCAACCCTCGATCTCCTACAACAGTGGCGGACTGCTCTAGCTTCCGCGCTTTCTTTGAACACCGATGAAATTGGTCTATTTGGTGGTGGAGAGAAAGAGATGAAGCCTATCACCATCATTACCTATGACTCTGCGGCTCTCTATCCTCGCGAACTAAAACGTTTCGGCTTACTGATCTTCGATGAGTGTCATCATTTACCTGCACCAACCTATCGTTTGATTGCTGAGAGTGCCTTTACTCCCCTACGCCTAGGCTTGAGCGCGACACCAGAGCGTAGTGATATGTCGCACCTCGATCTAGAGAGACTGATCGGCTCGGAAGTCTATCGACGTTCGCCTGCGGAACTAACCGAGAGGCGTTATTTGGCACAATATAAAGAGCTATGCATCGACATCAAGCTATCGAGCGAAGATGAAGCTCGTTATGCCGAACAGAGACATATCTATCGCTCGTTTTTGCAGCGCCGACATATTGTCATACATTCACCTGAGGAGTTTCAGCAGAAAATTATTTTTCTCAGTGCACGTGATCCCGAAGCGCGTAAAGCCATGCTCGCCTGGAGGGAGGCACGCAATATTGCCATGAACGCTCCCGCCAAATACGTCGAGATCGAGCGCTTACTACGGCTTCATGCTGCTGACCAAGTAATTCTCTTCTCTGAGTACAACCAAGTTGTAGATGAGATCAGTCGCCGTTTCTGCCTGCCCCGCATAACCTACAAGACTCCAACTGAGGAACGTCGTGCCATACTCGAGCGCTTCCGCTCTGGGCAGTACAGCAAACTGGTCACAGGTCGCGTACTGAATGAGGGTGTGGATGTACCCGATTGCCGTGTCGCGATAATTGTCAGCGGCAATAGCACAACGCGTGAGTATATTCAACGCCTGGGCCGCATATTGCGCCCAAAAGCTGGACAGGCATTGTTGTATGAGTTGGTGACAAGCAGTACGACGGAAGAGGAGATAGCGAAGCGCAGGAAGTAAGTTGAACTAAACCAGCTCGCGTTTCAGCGATTTCTCCTTCACCTTGCGTCTCTGAGAGCCTTGAGAATCAACACTCATCGCATCTTCCTCGTTCTTTGCGGTGAACCATCAGTATATCCTCTATTAGCTTGGTCTGCTTGTTACTACTCCAACTTATTTTCTTGATGTGTTATTAGCATATGCTAAATATAGACTCCTTTATGGAGTTTATTTATGATTCAAATCCGACAAGCTATTGACTCCATGGGGGAACCTGTGCTATCATCGTAGCGGAAAAAAGCACTATGCCGCATTTCCAATATAGAGAAAGTGACACTGAAAATGCCAAAAGAGCAGTCTATTCCACCTCCAATTATTGCCTTTGGGCACTTTGATGAATTTATAAAGATGTCGAGGAAATGCATCTCAAGCATGCCAACTCAGATAAAAGCGGCATATCTCATCGATACAATGGGATTTAGCAAGACATCTGCGAAGCTTCTTTTAGCCGCTGGTCGGTTCTTTGGATACTTTTCTCGAAAGAATGAAATCCTTGATCCATTCCGGTACTTGGTGCAAGCTCCAGTGGATCAACAAAGAGGGATACTTACCCAAGACTTATTCCGAACATACCCATTCCACAGTGATGAACTCCTTGCTGAAGCAAGCTATAAGACATTATATGCTCAGTTTTTAGCACAAATGCACCCTGCAAAAGCAACAAAAGCTACTGCCAAAGCTGACGATGATGTGGTCGTGAAAGAAATCCGGTTCTATGTGAATTTAGCTGCTTCATTGGGCTGCACTCCATCAGAAAGCATTATGGGGATAGTCAAGGAAGCGGCACGATACCTGCGACAAAGCCCAAGGCTCAGTTCTTATGTGATTCCGCCAGACGAGCAGGATACAACGGCTTCGGATAAAACTGTGCCGCTGCGTGATCTTCCTCTTACCAAAGAGGACTTTGTTCATGCAAATTGGCAAGTTGTTATCGCGACTTGTACCCCTCGGGTCACTACAACATGTGCACAACTCTTTTTTGACAAGGCGAATGAAATCGCAGCAGTTGGCGACAGGACTCAAGAGGCCGTGTATGCGCTCTTAGGAACAGTCTGCTCTCCCTATATGGACCTAGATGATCCAAAGCAACCATTCAGGCCAGCTATTGTGCTTTCTGATGGTACGAGGAGCGCATCAGTTGAAGATCTTACAGATGAGCAGCTAAAGGTGTTGGCAGAAATATTTCCGACTATCACTGATCCAGAACTTCGGGCGCGAGTCGCAGATATGCTTTGGATCCGGAAGTGCAAGTATGTAAACAACCCTGGTCAATGGGCTCGTATTGCTACCACAGCCTATTTGGATTCCGCACGAGTGCTCGAAGACCCCCTGCGGTTTACGCACTGCGTTCATCGTATTGAGCGTGCTTTGCAACTGATTGCCAGCAGCGGAGATAATCAGGTCCAGTTCAACCAGCTCATCACCTACATCGAGGCACTGTTAACCAAATATAGTGATGATGAGCAAAAATTCTTTTTCTACGATCTCATGAAGCTACTACTCGAACGGAAACAAGGGGATCCGGCAAAATATGCTTCTTTAGCACAGAAGATCGCGAAGAGTGCGGAAGACCGGCATGATTGGTATATGGCGGCCTTTTATTGGCGAACAAAAGCTCAGTGGCACCAACTAGCAGGAGACAGTGATGCTGCTGGGCTAGCGCTGGTATGTGAAGCAGAAACATTTGTCCAGGATGCAACAGATGCTACTCAAGCATCCAATCCGAGTTATATACGAGCTTCCTCACTGCTATATCAGGCAATTGCTGCACTGGAGCAGCTTCCAGATACGAGCGAAAGACGTAAACAGTTGAAGACGCAGCTCCACGAATGGCAGCGAAAATCCGCCAGCGAGATGAAACGAATGGGATTAGAGGTAGACACATCAGACTTTGCAGAGCGAGCACGAAACGAGATACGTGGAAAGCCTTTCGGAGAGGCGCTCTGGAATCTAGTCCGAATCACCGCTTCCCCAAATTGGGATGTCGTGCGCCAGTTTGTTAATGACTCGGCCGTACAGTTTCCGTTGACGTACCTCATACCAGCAAGCATTACTACAGGAGAAGGACGATGGACAGCCCATATTGCACCGCTAGGCAAAGATGCTTCCCAGAAAGCTATCCTGGATCATATGTTTAGGGCAGCACAGCAGTTCCAATTGACGAATGTGTTTTGTTTTATAGATCCAGCACGAATACAAATGCTCCAAGAACATTTCATCCGTGTAGAGGATTTCTTGCCGTTTCTCCTGCATAGCCCTTTTGTTCCGCCGTCCCGCGTACGCACCTATGCACGAGGACTATATGCTGGGTTTATAGGGGATTTCCTGGTTGCAGCCCATCTCCTTGTGCCACAGCTAGAGAATTCTTTGCGGTACATCCTTCAAGAGGGTGGCGAAATTGTGACGAGTCTGGATAGTAAGGGTATCCAAAATGAGAATGGTATTAATAAGCTGTTTGAGGATCACCAGGAGCGATTGGAGCAACTTATCGGTCGGGATATAACGTATGATCTGCGTGGATTGTTAGCCGAACATGCTGGAACGAATCTTCGTAACCGCCTGTCGCATGGATTGCTAGATGATGCAGTTTTCATGGACTCGCTTCCATATCATGCCATATACTTGTGGTGGCTGACATTGCGATTAGTTATTCTTACGTATCTCTCGAATCAACCACATCCTGATTCTGATTAAGCCCCGTATGTCGCTCTCTTAAACGATCGGTTTTCTGAGGCAAGAGGATCCCGGCAGGGTTTATCAGGGCAAATATGCGATGCTGTCACCAGGGTACTACCCAGCAAGTATCAGGCTTCTACATTAGAATGCCGGTATCAACCCGAAGTAATTATGGAAAGATATAAGTAGTATTTGTAAGGAGTGAGATATGTTTCGACAAGCAAAACCACATCGTACTGGAAATCGGGTTGAAGCTCTACCTGAGCCTCATGATGGACTTCCGGACTCATCGCGCCAAAGTGGTTTGTGTCCGCGTTGCGGAAAGCAATCCAGTTTTCAAGTGCTAGGATCTCTTCCTGTGACATACGATGGCACAGTTTTTGTTGCTAATCCTGATGGTTCCCGTGAACAAGTGGTGCTTGACCAAGTTACTTCCCTGATGTGCCGTCATTGTAATCAAGGGGTAGCTGTAGTAGAAGAGAAATGGGTTGGTGATCATCCCGCACACGAAAAAGCCGGCGGTGGAACAGTACATTATCGAGGCATTCATTGGTGGCCACTTCCAGAGATACAGATATCAAGTGATATTCCCGCAGAAATCGTCGGAGCATTTGCAGAGGCAATGTCAGCATTACATGCCAACTGTCCACGAGCTTCTGCAGTCATGGCGCGCAGAACTTTGGAGGCCATCACAGTGGACAAAGGGGAAACGCAGGGAGTTCTTTATGGCCGCCTGAGGAATCTCGTGACCAGGGGCGTGCTGCAGCCAGCTCTCGCAGACTGGGCCCATGAGGTACGTCTTGTGGGAAACACCGGAGCCCACTTTGATCCCATCAATCAAGTATCTATGGATGACGCTCGCGATCTCGTAACCTTTATCAGAGAATTGTTGCGTTACTTATATGAACTTCCTGCAGACCTCACACGTCGTCGCTCCTCTCGTCCATAGCGAGATAAAAGTAGAAGCAGGCGTTGCCAGTGAAACGCGAATAACAGCCCAGTGAGTTGAAAAACCGCCCTGCGCCTGCTTCTCAGCTACTGAGCATGGCAATTTATTAAGATCAGGCATTCTATACAAAGAGCAGAAGAGGAAAAGAGATGACGGTTAATGATTGTTTCTGCACTGTTTTCTATCGAAGATCCTTCTTGAGTATCTCCTCTGCCGAGTTAGGGATAGAAATGATTATTGATGACTTTATGTTTCGCTATGAGCGAGAGTACGATTATTACCATGAGGCGGCTCGCTTATGTGCACAGCGCTGTGAGAGTGGTCTCATGCAAGCAGGCGTCAGAGCAATAGTTACTTACCGCGTAAAAAACTACGGACGCTTGCGCCAGAAAATTCAACAGCGCCATGCCAAAAAGAATTACCGATGTCTTGATGATATATATGAGGATATTGTTGATCTGGCTGGTGTACGCATCGCTTTGTATTTTCCGGGAGACCAGGATGAAGTAGATAAGTTTATCAAAGCGGAATTTACTGTAGAAAAGGTCAAAGACGATTTTCTGCCCGAGCCGCAGATTCGTTATATAAAGCGCTTCTCTGGATACCGAGCTACACATTATGATGTTCGTTTAAGGGACCATTATCTTGCGGATCAGCAACAACGTTACTCCAAAGCTTGCATAGAAATCCAGGTTGCTTCTGTACTCATGCATGCATGGGCAGAGGTTGAGCATGATTTAGCGTATAAGCCTTTTAATGGAGAGCTTTCCGAGGATGAACATGCTATCTTAGACGAAATTAATGGGCTCGTTTTAGCTGGTGAGATTGCCCTTGAAAGACTCCAAAAAGCCGTAAAAACGCGTGTCAGCAAGGAAGATAGCCACTTTAACAATCAGTATGAACTAGCCGCATATCTTTACGATCATCTGCAAGCGCAAGTGCAAAACTCTGATATGGTGATGGGGCGTGCGGATGTGCTTTTCCGTTTTTTACAACTTGCCGAGTTGAATCATCCGGGAAAACTTGCAGAATACCTATTGTATCTAGATCCCTCTGATGAGCAACGAACGATCGCAGGTCAACTAGTAGATCGCTTACTTGCTACCAACCCGGGACTATATGGCATGTACAGTCAAGCAAAAAATGAGGTGGATACTCTCCGCTTAAGCAATTCCTCTAAGGAGGCTCTGGGGTACTTCATGTCCCGGTGGATCGCTCTGGAAACGGTTGTTAATCTCATAGCCCGCGTTCTTCCGTCTAAAAATCAACAGCGCGTTATAGCCCCTAACGCACCAACTCTTATGAATTTAGGGCTTTTCGTAGAAAATGCAGGTGCTATACGTGAAATCGAACAGATTCGCCGTTTTCGGAATGAAATAGTACATGGAGTCAAAATTCCTGACAACGATGCTCTTCACCGAATGGGGAAATATCTCGAAGATGCGCTTCTTAACTTAAGTAGCTCGTCTTCGGGCGAGGTACATCAACTGATAGAAACATCAGATGAAATACAAAAAGTAATAAGGGAGGTTATCAACGATAGGGATTGATAAGATGTACAGCTAACTGTTTATTCTGGACACTGAGCAGGAAGTGAAACTTTTAGACACTCCACGCAGCTAGACTGAGACAAAACCAGATTCCACAATTCGGCCCAGACGTTTGTGGGAGCCGCCTGAGGGCCAGTGGTGCAAACGGATACGTCTCACTCTTATTGCGTCACTGCTCAAAAAGTTTCACTTCCTGAAGATAGGGAGTCTCTTTCATCTCAGATGAGGTGCAGGTGATTCATGCTTTGCTCCATCTGTGAGCACAAGATGCATCTATGCAAGACAGGCGAGAGGGAGCTGATGGAGAAGTACTCACTCCACGTGAGCATCATTGGTGGCGGCATTGGTGGGCTGGCCACGGCCTGCGCCTTGCAACGCCAGGGCATCCAAGTCACGGTCTTCGAGCGCAACCCCGAGCTACGCGAGATCGGAGCGGGCTTGACCCTGTGGGCCAATGGGGTGCAGGTCCTGCGGCAATTGGGTTTGGCTGATGCCCTGGCCTCGGTCAGTGCTCCCCTCACCTACTTTGAGTGCTGGTCCTGGCGGGGGAAACGGCTGGGCAGCATGCGACTGGACACCATCGAACGGCGGGTGGGAGCCCCCAGCATTGGCATCCACCGTGCTGATCTGTTGCGGCTGCTGG
>Ga0070698_100002327_pt1 | contig 21025 bp, 17 predicted proteins | sample KBSK1502metaG_FD_65477 | JGI IMG/M metagenome (GOLD analysis project Ga0070698, IMG submission 65477) | Corn, switchgrass and miscanthus rhizosphere microbial communities from Kellogg Biological Station, Michigan, USA - KBS K1-50-2 metaG | ecosystem: Host-associated > Plants > Roots >...
TGGAGCATATTTGTTTGTGCAAGCAGATTATGGAACGGATGCGCGATGCTGCCGGACCATGACCAGGACCGCGGATATGAATGGAGTCCGACGATGAGCGATCGAGTGGCGTTGGTGGTCGGTGCGGGCGGCCCGCTCGGCCGATCGGTGGCGGTGAAGCTGGCCGGCGCCGGGTTCACCGTCGCAGGAGTCGACCGCAACGCCGACGGGCTAAGTGAACTGCCCGACGGCGTCCGCCAAGTGCCGGGCGACGCGACCGATCCCGCGGTCGCGAAGGCCGTCGTCGGCCGCGTCGCCGCCGAGGTCGGCCCCCCGGAGGTGCTGGTGAACACCATCGGCATGTACGGCATCGGGGACGCGCTGTCGGCGACGCCCGACCAGTTGCGGCAGATGATGGACGTCAACGTCGGCCCCGCGCTGTGGCTGACCCAGGCCGTCGCGCCGTACATGAAGGAGCGCGGTTCCGGCTCTATTACGTTCGTCTCCTCCCGCTGGGGGGCCGAGCCGTACGCGGGTGTGGCCGCGTACAGCCTGAGCAAGGCGGCCCTGAGCCACCTGGTCCGGGTGCTGGATCTGGAGCTGCGTCCGCAGGGGATCCGGGTGAACGCGGTCGCGCCGCAGCTGATCGACACTCCGGTGAACCGGTCATTCCTGCCGGAGGAGGTGATGGCGCATGCCACCTCACCCGAAGCGATCGCGGAGCTGATTGTGCTCCTGGCTGGTGACGGCGGGGCGCCCGTCAGCGGAGCCGTCCTGCCGGCCTACGGCTTCTGAACGGCTCCAGGAGGCCCCCAAGGGCCGGCGCATTCCGCAGCCCTGCACCTTCCGAAACGAATCATGGAGTATGTGATGAGCGACAGTCAAAAGCCCGCCGAACTGTTCAGGCGCAGCTTGGACGCGTTCCTTGCTAAGGACATAAGAGCCTGGGCGGATCTTTGCGCCGAGGACGTCCTGGTCGAGTTCCCATTCGCCCCAGCGGGGACGCCGTCCAGCCTGGACGGCCGTGTCGCGATCTTCGAATACCTGCGCAACTATCCCAAGATCATCGACGTGCACGAGATCGACTCGCTGGAGATCTACCCGACCGACCGCCCGGACACCGTCATCGGCGAGTGGAGCGTCAAGGGCCACGTCATCCCCAACGGCAACGCCTACAACATGTCGTACGCCACCTTCGTGACCGTCCGAGATGACAGCATCGTCAACTACCGCGAATACTGGAACCCGCTCGCGCTGGCACAGGCATTGGGGGACGTGTCGTTCTTCTAGAAAGATGCGGCAGCGCCGAGGCAACTACGGCACTAGCTCGGCGGTAGCAGCCTCGCCGTTCAAAGGAGGACAACCGTGACATCGCCGGCCTCGGGCGCGCCCGGCGCGCCGATCCTGCCGGATTACGCGCCGGTTCCTCGGTCCTCGCTCGGCCCCGCGGTCAATGACCAGGGCTACTACGTCGGACGCGTGGAGCGGAACCTGTACTGGGTCACCGACGGGGACTACCACTCGGCGTTCCTGACCACCCGGGACGGCGTCGTGCTGTTCGACGCGCCCCCGTCCATCGGCCACAACCTGCAGCGGGCCGTGAACGAGGTCGCCGCCGCCGAGGGGGTGAGCAATACGGTGACCCACCTGGTCTACACGCACCACCACTCCGACCACGCCGGCGCGTCCTCGCTGTTCGGGAGGAACGTAGTCCGCATCGGGCACGAGGAGGCCCGGCGGCTGCTGCTGCGCGACAACGACCCGGCCAAGCCGCCGCCGGAAGAGACCTTCGCCGACCACCGCGCCCTGGAGATCGGCGGTGAGCGCATCGAGCTGGCCTGGCACGGCGCCAACCACTCGCCGGACAACATCTACATCCACTTCCCGGACCACGACACGCTCATGCTCGTCGACATCGCCCTGCCCGGCTGGGCGCCCTTCTACGGCATCAATCTCAGCGAGGACGTGCCCGGCTACATGGGCGCCCCGGCCACGGCGCTGTCCTACCCCTGGAAGCACCTCATCGCCGGCCACCTGGGCAGGCTGGGCACCCGCGACGATGTCGCGCTGCACCAGCAGTACATCGCCGACGTCGACGCCGGCGCCAGGACGGCGCTGGCCACGGTCGATCCCACCCCGTATTTCCAGAAGTACGGGGAGAACCTCTGGGCCGCGGTCAAGGGCTTCCTGGACGCGGTGGCCGATGCGGCCGCCGCGCCCGTCATCGAGAAGTACACCGGCGTGCTGGGCGCCGTGGATGTGTTCACGGTCCCCACCGCCTTTTCGATCCTGGAGTCGATCCGCCTGGACCTCGGCTACCGCATGGACGTCCATCCGTGAGCAAGCCATGACTACCGCACTGGATCCGCGGCATGGACGAATCGCGGTCGTCACCGGCGGCGCGGGCGCGATCGGGACCGCCATTACCAGAGCATTGCACGGAACCGGTCACCATACCGTCGTGCTCGACCGTGACGCGGACATCGCCTGCGACCTGGGGTCCGAGGCGTCCACCCGGGCCGCCGCCGCCGCGGTGCTCGAGCGCTACGGGCGCTGCGACGTGTTCGTCCACTGCGCCGCGGCGTTCGACCAGGTGACCCTCGCCGACGCAGACGCCGCGACCTGGCGCCATGTCCAGGCCGTCAACGTCGAATCGGCATTGTGGCTCGTCCAGGCGTTCGCCCCCGGCATGGGGGAACGGCGCTTCGGCCGCATCGTGTTCATCACCTCCGACACGTTCTGGGCCCCGCCCGCCCCGGCGCTACTGGCCTACATCGCCAGCAAGGGCGCGCTGCTCGGGATCATGCGCACCCTGGCCGCCACCCTCGGCGCCGACGGCATCGCCGTGTCCGCGGTGGCACCAGGCCTAACCGACACCCCGTCCTCCCGCACCGTGAACACCGACGAGCAGTTCGACGCCACAGTCGACCGCCAGGCGCTCAAGCGGCGGCTCACACCCGACGACACCGCGGCTGCCGTCGCCTACCTGGCCTCCGATGCGGCCGGGGCGATGACCGGCCAGGTGCTGTGCGCCGACGGCGGTCTCATCATGAGGTAGCTTGCACAGTTCCACCTCCGCTCGGCCACGGCATGGTCGCCACCACCCGGCTGCATGGGAGACGCCTGCGCGGTCCAGCGTCGCTGGCTGGGTCACCGGGTGGTCAGGATGTCGTCGGTGGCGCGGTCCAGGCCGTCGAGATCACGGACCACGTCCACCCGGTCGCAGAACTCCGCGTAGCGCGGCAGGTCGCAGCCGCCGAGCCGCCAGACGTTCTTCCGTTCGGGTGTCAGCCAGATCAGCTGCTTGCAGCGCCTCGCGATCTCCTCGAAGACCGGCAGGTTGGGGTCGTTGCCGTTGCCCCGCCCGTCGCCGAGGACCACGACCGTGGTCCGCCGGGTCACGGTGTCGGGAAACTCCTCATGGAACCGCCCGAACGCGCCGCCGTAGTCGGAGTCGGCGTCCACGTCCAGGATGTCGCCGCCGAAGACCAGGTCCAGCGCCCGCTCGACCGGGTGCTCCGCGAACAGGTCGGTGACCTCCACCGTGTCGGCCACGAACGCGAACGTCCGCACCTGCCCGAACAGCCGCTGCAGGCCGTGCACGAGGTACAGGGTGAACCGCGCCGTGCGGCGGACCGACAGGCTCACGTCGGCGAGGATGACCAGCCGCGGCTTGTCCTCCCGGCGGGCCACCGTCACCGGCCGGAACGGCACCCCGTCGAAGCGCATATTGGCGCGCATCGTGCGGCCGGGGTCGACCCGGCCGCGGCCGGCGACGACGCGCCGGTGGGTGAGGGCGCCCGGCATGGTCCTGGCCAGCCGGCGCAGGGTCTCTTCCAGCCGGTACCGCTCGGCCTCGCCGATCCCGGCTGCACGGGTGCCGTGCTGCTCCGGCGACTCGATCGCCCGCCGGTCCATCGCCGCGAGGATCTCCAGGTGCCGCTTCAGCAGCTCGCCGAGGTTCATGATCTCGCCGCCCGGCCGGCCCGCCAGGGCGGCCAGCGCCTGGGGCGCGATGTCGGCGTCCGGGTCCTCCAGCCAGTCGAGCAGGGCCTGCTCCTCGGCAACGGTCAGGCCGGCGTCGAGCCGGGTGCTGGCGCCGCTCATCAGCTGGCCGGGGACGCCCCCGCCGTGCAGCCGCGACGTCTCCAGCTGGATCCGCGGACCGCTCAGCGCCGCCCGGCTCCGGTCCTTCGACAGCACGATCTCGTCCGTCATCGACGCCAGGTCGATCTTGTTCGCCTCCTGGTGCAGGTTGTACGACGTCGCGAGGTCCTGCTGGCGGAAGAAGTCGCGGATATCGGCCGGCTTGCCGTGCGAATGACCCTGCTGCGGGGTCTGCGATGGCTCCGGCGACATGGTGAACGTCTCGGCGGTGCCCTCGTCGGCGAGGCCGTCGTGCGCGTGACTGTGGCCGCCGCGGTCTGGCTCCGCGATCGGCACGAGCCAGAAGTAGCGGTCAAAGAGCTCGTCGAACACCTCCTCGTCGCGCCGGTCCTTGACGAGGGCGACCCGCAGCACGCAGCGGAGGGTCTCGCGGTCGGCCAGGGCCCCGTCCAGCGCGGCGGCGCGCAGCGCGTCGAGCGCCTCGGTCACCGAGACGCGAACGCCGCGCATGCGCAGCAGCCGGACGAACCGGTGCAGGCCCCGTTCCATGGGCGGCGCCGCCTTACAGCGCGCGCCGCCGGCCGAGGCCGCGGGCGAACGAGCGGCTGCCCTGCCCGTTGGGCACGGCCCGCCCGCCGGAGGCCACCGACGCCGCTGGGGTCGGCGCGCCGTAGTAGTTGTCGTCGTGCCGGCCGGGCAGGTCCTTCGCGGCGCGCTCGGCCCGGCTCTCGGCGTCGTGATCGTCATGGTCGTGGCCGCCGGGGCCATGATCGTGATCATGCCCGCCGTGCCCGTGCCCGTGGTCGTGGCCGCCGTGCCCGTGGTCATGGGCGCCGTCGATCCCGGATCCGGCCGCGTCGGCCAGGGCGGCGTTCGGGTCCACCAGGGACGGCAGCGCGTCCAGCGCGCGGCGCACGTCACGGGAGTACTTCACGACCACGGAGATCGTGTCGGCCAGGACCGCCGGGGCGATCTCTTCCACCCCGAGCACGGCCAGCGTCCGCGCCCAGTCCACGGTCTCGGAGATGCTCGGCGCCTTGCGCAGGTCGAGCCCGCGCAGCCCGCGGATGACGTCGACGAGGCGCGCCGAGGCCGCCTCCGGCAGGCCGGTCTTCTTGCTCTTGAGGATCTCCAGCTCGCGGGCGGCGCTGGGGTAGTCGAGGAACAGGTGCAGGCAGCGCCGCTTGAGCGCGGCCGACAGGTCCCGGGTGTTGTTCGAGGTGAGGATCACGCACGGCGGGTGCCGGGCGACGAACGTGCCGATCTCCGGCACCGAGACCTGGTACTCGGCGAGCGTTTCGAGCAGGACCGCCTCCAGCGCCTCGTCCGCGCGGTCCACCTCGTCGATCAGCAGCACGACGGGATCCGGCGAGTGCACGGCCTCCAGCAGCGGCCGGGGGGCGAGGAAGCGCTCGGAGAAGAACGCGCTCTCCTGCTGCGCGATCCGCTCGATCGCGGTGTGCAAGTCGGGAGCGTCGCCCAGCAGCTGGCCGATCTTCTCCCGCAGGATCTGGGTGTAGAGGAGCTGCTTGCCGTAGTCCCACTCGTACAGCGCCTTGGTGTCGTCCTGGCCCTCGTAGCACTGCAGCCGCAGCAGCCGCCGCCCGGTGGCCGCGGCGACGGCCTTGGCCAGCTCGGTCTTGCCGACGCCCGCCGGCCCCTCGACCAGCAGCGGCTTGTCGAGCCGGGTCTGGACGAACACCGCCGTGGCGAGCTGCCGGTCGGCGATGTAGCCGTAATCGGCGAGCGCGCCGGTGACGTCATCGACGGTGTCGAAGTACGGCATGTCTCCTCCAGGTGCTGCCAGGGAGCAGGCCCGGTGCCCCAGCACCGGGCCTGCCGCCGTGGGTGGCCTGTCGTCGGCTAGCTCAGTCGTCGGCTGGCTCAGCTGAGCAGGTCATCCAGGTCGCCGTTCAGGCAGTGGTCGACTACCGGACGGACGGTCTCGAACGTGCACTCCTTGGCGTTGCCCGGGGTGCAGGCGTCGCCGAGCACGTGGTGGGTGATGCGGTCGACGTCTTCGGCGTCGCCGCGGATCACCGGCGAGTTCTCGTAGAACTTCGTCGGGCCCTTGCCGAGCCGGTTCTTCGAGTAGGTTTCCTGCGTCACGTCGGTGAACTTCTCCGCGATGCCGACGTCGCGGAGCAGCCGGATCGCCGCGGCCAGCGCGGCCTCGGCGGCCTGCACGTCGGTCATGCCGTGCGTGTCCACGCCCATCACGCCGGCGATCTCGGCGAACCGTTTGTAGGCGACCGGCATGTTGAACGCCCAGACCCGGGGCAGCGCGATCGCGTTGTTCAGGCCGTGGTGGGTGTCGTAGAAGGCGCTCACCGCGTGCGAGATCGAGTGGATGATGCCCAGGCCGCCGGAGTTGAACGCCTGCGCCGCGATGTACTGCGCGTACATCATGCCCTCGCGGCCGGGCAGGTCCACCGGGTTCCACGTGGCCTGGCGCAGGTTCTCGGCGGTGAGCCTGATCGCGTACAGCGCGTTGCCGAGCGACGGCGGGAAGTTCAGCCGCGAGACATACGGCTCGCTCGCGTGCGCGAGCACGTCGAAGCCGCACTGCGCGGTGTAGTCGACGGGGCAGTCGTAGTAGAGCGTGGGGTCGTCGACCGCCAGCGTGGTCACCGCGGCGTCGTCGAAGGCGACGTACTTGTGCGGGTTGTCCGGGTCGGTGGTCGTGTCGGTGATGACGTAGGCCCAGGAGGTCTCCGACCCGGTGCCTGCCGTCGTCGAGACCGCGATGTGCGGCGGGTTCCTGGGGTTTTCGCTCTTGTTGAAGCCCTCGAACTCGTTGACGTTGCGGCCGTCGTGGGCGACCGAGACCCGCGCGCCCTTGCAGGCGTCGTGGCTGGATCCGCCGCCGATCGAGATGAAGCTGTCGCACTCGTTCTCCTGGTAGAGCGCGACCGCGTCCATGACGTTGTAATCCTTGGGATTGGACTCGACCTTGTCGTAAACGACGACGTCGAGCCCGTGGTAGCGGAGCGAGCCGACAATCTTTTCCACGGTGTCGCTGCCGCGCAGGCCAGACGTCATGACGAGCACGCGCCTGAATCCGAGTTTCTTGGCCTCGGGGCCGAGAAGCTCCCACGCGCCCGGTCCCAGCATGGCGCGCGGGAACGGGTGAAACTCCTTGATGGGAAATGGTTTGAGAAGTTCTTCTACTTGCATCTCTTGCCTCTCAGGATGGACGGGCTGCGCTACAGCGTCATCGTCGGACAGCTGCGACCATAGGTCGCGGCGGGCGCGCGGGGAATAGCGTCAAACACAAACCGGGCACTTGTGCGGCGCGGACTGCCAATCCGGACAGCGGCCGCCTACCCGATCGGGTAGGACCGAGGCCGGCCCCGGCACCCGGTCCAGCACGAGCCAGCCGCCGTCGGCGGCGCGGACGGCAGCCGACCAGCCGGGCACATCGCCGAGCCTGGCCAGCCCGGCCAGGTCGAAGGCCTGGATGTGGCCGAACGCGGGATCCGGCGCGTCTTCCAGCGGCACGGCGATCACGACCCGCCGCCGGGCGACGCGGCGCAGCTCCGCCAGGGCCAGCACCGACGCCTGCGCCGGAAGGTGCTCCAGCACGTGCACCGCCAGCACCGTGTCCACGGCCTGGCTGCCGAACGGCAGCGCGAGCGCGTCAGCCGCGGCGAACCGGGCCCGGTTGCACCGCGCGCGGCGGGCCCGGCCGGCCAGCATCGCCGCCGGCGCGGCCAGGTCGGTGCCGATCACCTTCAGCCGCGGGTCCCGCTCGGCCAGCAGCAGCGGCAGGAACCCGAAGCAGCACCCGACGTCCAGCACGGTCGTGCCGCTGACCAGGGACAGCACGCGGGCATAGATCCGGGCGAACGTGGCGACGCTGCCCGTCCCGCCCGTCCCGGGGCGGCGCAGGCGGCGCAGCGTGTTGCGGTAGAACGCGGCCCACGCCCGCGCCGGATCGGGGTGCGCGGCCAGCACCGCATCGACGAAGATCCGCTCGAACGCCGCGCCGTCCGGCACCAGGCCGAGCGGCGCGAGCTCGGCGGCGATGTGATCGGCGAGCTCATTGTTTATCCTGGCCGGCGCCATCCGGGAGCGGACCCGGCCGTCACGCACGACAAAATGCGGCGTTTCGATCGCGGGCATGCTCACCAGGATCGGGGCTGGGTGGCCGGCCCGCACCTGCCCGATCGGGCAGGGCCGGCCCGCCGGTCGGGGAGTTACTTTTGCGCGCGGCCGCGCCTATGTTGGGGCGGAAACCCGGATCCCCGCGCCAGAAAGGCCGTGACCCAATTGACTGCCGACGCCCCAGAGCCGGAAGTAGCAGAAGAAGACGACGCCGAGGTCGAAGAGACACTCGTCGAGGAAGTATCCATCGACGGCATGTGCGGCGTCTACTGACGGCGCGGCGATACCACCCCGATTCCTTGCCCGCGACAATCTGTGAGCCCGCCGTGGCATTCGACCTGCAGCGCGCCTACCGGCTGAATCCGGCGGTTACCCTGCGCCCGGAGCCGTTCGGCGCGCTCGTCTACCACTTCGGTAACCGGCGGCTGAGCTTCCTGAAGACCCTGCCGCTGGTCGCCGTGGTCCGGCTGCTGGAGAGCCAGGACAGCGCCGCCGGCGCCCTCGAGGCGGCCGGGGTGCCCGCGTCCCAGCACGCCCGGTACGCCGCGGCCCTCGCGGCCCTGGCCGACTCGGAGGTCATCGATGCACGTTGACGAGCACGGTCCGCCGCGACCCGCCAGCCTGGTGCAGCAGTTCAAGCGCGGCCTGGCCGCCCCGATTTGCCTGACCTGGGAACTGACCTACGCCTGCAACCTGCAGTGCATCCACTGCCTCAGCGCGTCCGGTCGGCGTGACCCACGCGAGCTCAGCACGGCCGAAGCCATGTCGGTGGTGGACGAACTGGAGCGCATGCAGGTCTTCTACGCCAACATCGGCGGCGGCGAGCCCACGCTGCGCCCTGACTTCTGGGATCTGGTCGACTACAGCGTCGCCCACCACGTCGGCATCAAGTTCTCCACCAACGGCGTGCGGCTGGACAAGGCGATTGCCGAACGGCTGGCGCAGACCGACTACGTGGACGTGCAGATCTCCATCGACGGGGCCACCGCGGAGGTCAACGACGCGGTCCGCGGCCGTGGCAGCTTCGCGATGGCGCTGCGCGCCATGGACAACCTCGCCGAGGCAGGCTTCGGCGAGTTCAAGATTTCCATGGTCGTGACCAGGCAGAACGTCGCGCAGCTGGACGCGTTCAAGCAGATCGCCGACGGCCACGGCGCTCGACTGCGGGTCACCAGGCTGCGGCCGTCCGGGCGGGCCGCCGACAGCTGGGACGACCTGCGCCCGACCGCCGAGCAGCAGCGCCGGCTGTATGACTGGCTGGTCGACCGGCCGGACGTGCTCACCGGCGACTCCTTTTTCCACCTGTCCGCGCTGGGCGCCCCGCTGCCCGGCCTCAACCTGTGCGGCGCCGGGCGCGTCGTCTGCCTGATCGACCCGGTCGGCGACGTCTACGCCTGCCCGTTCGTGCTGCACGACGAGTTCAGGGCCGGCAACGTGCGCGAGCCCGGCGGCTTCACCCAGCTGTGGCGCGAGTCCCCGCTGCTGCTGCGGCTGCGGGAGCCTGCGGCCGCGGGAGCCTGCGCCTCCTGCGGCATGTTCGACGCCTGCCAGGGCGGCTGCATGGCGGCGAAGTTCTTCACCGGGCTGCCGCTGGACGGCCCGGACCCGGAGTGCGTGCTCGGGCACGGCGAGCGGGAGCTGGCCAAGGTGTGCCTGCCGGACCGGCCGCAGGCCGGGCCCGGTCACTCCCGGCGCAGTCCCGGCCGCCGGGATCCAGTGTTCGTGCCGCTCGGCCGGATCCCCGTGAGGGCGGCGTCATGAACCTGCTCGAGCCCCTGACGCTGGGCCAGGCGGTCGCGCCGAGCCGGGTGATGTTCGGCCCGCACGAGACCAACCTTGGCCGCCGCCGCGCGTTCAGCGACCGGCACCTCGCCTACTACCGGCGCCGCGCGGTCGGCGGTGCCGGGATCGTGGTGACCGAGACGGCCTCGGTGCACCCGTCGGACTGGCCCTACGAGCGCGCCCCACTGGCCACCGAGTCGGCCGCCGGCTGGGCGTCGATCGCTCAGGCGTGCCACGGCGAGGGAGCGCTCGCGCTCGCGTCGATCGGGCACGCCGGCGGCCAGGGCTCGAGCGCGTACCACCAGCGGCCGCTGCTGGCGCCGTCCCGGGTGCCGGAGGTGAACACCCGCGAGGTGCCGAAGTCGATGGAGCCCGAGGACGTCGACGCGGTCGTCGCCGGGTTCGGCGACGCGGCGCGGCTGGCCGTCTCGGCCGGGCTGGACGGCGTCGAGGTCAACGCCGGCCAGCACAGCCTGGTCCGCCAGTTCCTGTCCGGGCTGACCAACCAGCGGCAGGACGGCTACGGTACCGACCGGCAGCGGTTCGCCCGCGAGGTGCTGGAAAGCGTGCGGGACGCGGCGGGCGGCGCGGTGGTCGGGCTGCGGCTGTCCTGCGACGAGCTGGCCCCGTGGGCGGGCATCACGCCGGACACCGCGATGGAGATCGTGGCGGGGCTGAGCCCTTACGTCGACTACGTGGTGGTCGTGCGCGGCTCGATCTACAGCGTCTCCGCGACCCGGCCGGACGGCCACACCCCGCCCGGCTTCAACCTGGAGCTGAGCCGCCGTGCGCGGGAGGTGCTCGCCGCCAGGGTCGCCGTGGTCGCGCAGGGATCCATCGTCGAGGTCACGATGGCACAGCACGCGCTGGAGTCCGGTGCCGCCGACGCGGTCGAGATGACCCGGGCCCAGATCGCCGATCCCGACCTGGTGGCCAAAGTGCGCGCCGGAGCCGCGGCGACCGTGCGGCCGTGCGTGCTGTGCAACCAGACCTGCCAAGTGCGTGATCCGCGCAACCCGGTGGTGAGCTGCATCGGCGAGCCGTCAGCCGGGCACGAGACCGAAGACGCCCCGGTGCGCGGCGCCACCACGCGGCCGCAGCGGGTGCTGGTCGTGGGCGCCGGCCCGGCCGGGCTCGAGGCCGCGCGCGCGGCTGCTGCCCGCGGTCACGACGTCCGTGTCGTGGACCGCGCGGAGCGCCCTGGGGGAGCGGTGCGGGCGGCCGCGGCCGGGGCTGGCCGCGATCGGCTCGCCCGCATCACCGACTGGCTGGCCAGCGAGTGCTCCCGGCTGGGCGTGCGGCTCGACCTGGACTGCGAGCTCAGCGATGCAGGCATCGAGGCGCACGACGGCACGGTGCTGATCTGCACCGGATCCCGGGACGGGCGGCGCGACTACACGGCCGAGCCGGGGGCGGATGTCCGCACCGCCCGGTCGGTGCTCGACCAGGCCGCCGACGGGCCGCTCGCGGACGCGCTGCCGCCCGGGCCGGTCGTCATCTGGGACTCCGTCGGCGGCCCCATCGGGGTGAGCATCGCCGAGCTGCTGGCGCCGCACCGCGCCGTCGGCCTCGTCACCCGCGACCTCATCGCTGGGTCGCAGCTGGCCAGGTCCGGCGACCTGGCGGACGCGAGCACCCGGCTGCAGCAGGCCGGGGTGGCGCTGCACCGCAGGACCCGGTTGGTCACCGTCACCCCGTCGGCGGCCGTGGTGGAGGACGTGTTCACCGGCCAGAGCAGGGAGATCGAGGCCGCCGTGCTCATCGACGCGGGCCACCGGCTGCCAGAGGACACGCTGTGGCGGGCGCACCCGGCGCTGCGCCGCGCGGGCGACGCGGTGGCGCCCCGCACCGTGTACGAGGCCATCCTCGAAGGACGCCGGATGGCCCTGGCCCTGGACCGGGGTGCGGCATGAAGACCACCGGCCGGTATCAGTACCTCTTCAGCCCGCTCCGCATCGGCCCGCTCGTCCTGCGCAACCGGATCATCTTCGCCGCGCACCTGACCAACTACGCCGAGGACGGCCATCCGACCGAGCAGCACACCGCCTACTACGAGGCGCGCGCCCGCGGCGGCGCGGGGCTCATCATCACCGAGGAGCACTCGGTCCACCCCACCGACTGGCCGTACGAGAAGCTGATCCACGGCTTCGACCCCGGTGTGATCCCCGGCTACCGGCGGATCACCGACGCGGTGCACCGGCACGGCACGCCGATCCTCGCGCAGATCAACCACAACGGCGGCCAGGCCTCGGGCATGTACTCCCGGCTGCCCGTGTGGGCCGCCTCACCGGTCGCCGACCCCATGTTCCGCGAGGTCGCCAAAGAGGTCGACCACGCGGAGATCGCCGAGATCGTGGCCGGGTACGCCGCGACGGCCGGGCACTGCGCCGAGGGCGGTTTCGACGGCATCGAGCTGCAGTGCTCGCATTCGTCCATCGTGCGCGGGTTCCTGTCGCCCGCGACCAACCTGCGCGACGACGAGTACGGCGGGGACCTGCGGCACCGGGCCAGGATCCTGCTCGAGATCGTCGCCGCGGTGCGCGCGGCGATCGGCCCGGGCCGGGCGCTCGGCGTCCGGCTGTGCGGCGACGAGCTCATCGACGGCGGGACGACGATCGACGAGGCCGTCGAGGTCGCCCGGATGGTCGAGGCCACCGGCCAGGTGGACTACATCAACACCTCGATCGGCGTCGCGACGGCGACGCTGTACATGATCGAGGCGTCGATGCACATCCCGCCCGGCTACGCCATGTTCATCCCGTCGGCCATCCGCAAGGCGGTCGAGCTGCCGGTCGTCGGCGTCGGTCGGTTCAAGGACCCGCTGCAGGCCGAGCGCGCGCTCGCCGAGGGGCACTGCGACCTGATCGGCGTCGTGCGCGGGCAGATCGCCGACGCCGACTTCGCCGCCAAGGCGCGCTCCGGCCACGGCGACGACATCCGGCTCTGCCTGTCCTGCAACCAGGAATGCGTGGGCCGGATGGGGCTGAACCGCTGGCTCGGCTGCATCGAGAACCCGCGCACCGGCCGCGAGGCCGTTCCGCTGCCGCCGCCCGCGCGGCGCCGGTGGCGGGTCATGGTCGTCGGCGCCGGGCCGGCCGGCCTGCAGGCCGCGATCGCCGCCGCGGGCCGCGGGCACGACGTCACCGTGCACGAGCGGGCCGACGCGGCCGGCGGGCAGGTGCGGCTGGCCGCGACGGTGCCGAGCCGGGCCGAGTTCGGCGACCTGGTGCGCAACCAGCTCGCGGAGTGCGCGCGGCTCGGGGTCACGATCCGCTACGGCTCGGAGATGGACGCGACGGCCGTGCGCGCCGCCGCGCCGGACGTCGTGATCGTCGCCACCGGCGCCACGCCGGAGCGCCCGTACTGGGCCCCCGCGGACGCGGAGCAGGTCGTCGACATCCGGCAGGTCCTAGACGGCACGGCCGCGCCGCAAGGCCGGGTGCTCGTCGTCGACGAGATCGGCTTCCACCACGCGACCAGCGTCGCCGAACTGCTGGCCGACCGCGGCGCGCAGGTCGAGGTGGTCACCCCCGGCATGGTCGTCGGCCAGGACCTCGGGATCACGCTCGACATGGAGAACTGGTGCGTCCGCGCCGCGGCCAAGGGCATCGTGCAGACGACCGACTGCCTGGTCACCGCAGTCGCGCCCGGATCGGTCACGCTCATGCACCACCCGACGGGGCAAAGCCGCGAGGTCAGCGCCGACTGGGTCGTCTGCGCGGTTCCCGCCGCCCCGGCCGAGCAGCTGTACACCGACCTGAAGGCACTAGATGGTCCGGAGGTGCACCGCGCCGGCGACTGCGTCGCGCCGCGGCGGGCGCACGCCGCGGTGATCGAGGGACAGCGAGCGGGGGACGCGCTATGACCGCAGGGAACGCGGCAGGCAGGACGGCCGCGGGGAACGGAACGGCCGCGGGGAACGACCGCGGCCGGATCGCGGTCGTGCCGGTCCGCGCCGCCGCGCTGCCCGCCGGGGCGGAGGAGACGATCGCCGAGGCCGGGGGAGAGGTCCTGCTGGTCGGCTCGGGCACCGCCGAGGCAGCGGCCGGCCTGGCGGTCGACGCCGTGTCGGTCGTCACCGCGGAGCTGGGCGACCCGGCCTTCGGCGCCTGGGCGGTCGCGCTGGCGCCGCTGCTCGCCCTGTACCGGGCCGTCCTGCTGCCCGCGTCGCCCGACGGGCGCGACCTGGCGCCCAGGCTGGCCGCGACGCTGGGTCGGCCGCTGCTGGCCGGCGCGACCGAGTACAGGGACGACGAGGTGCGGCTGGCCCGCTGCGGCGGCCTGGTCATGGAGCACGTCACGGCCGACGGCCCGGTGGTGGTCACGCTGCAGCCCGGTGTGCGCGGCGTCGCGGCCCGCACCGGTGATCTGCCCGCAGCCCGGCCTGCCGCGGCCGACCTCCGCGCCGGCCATGACGCCGCCGTTCTCGAGGTGTCGCCGCCCGATCCCGGCACCATGGACCTGGCCGACGCCCGGCGGATCATGGCCGGCGGGGCCGGCCTACGCGGCCCGGCCGACTTCGCGCTGCTGGCCGACGTGGCCGCCGCGATCGGCGCGTCCATGGGCGCGACCAGGGTCGTCGCGGACATGGACTGGGTGGCGCACGAGCGCTACATCGGCACCACCGGCGTCGCGGTCGATCCCGACCTGTACGTCGCGCTGGGCATCTCCGGCGCGATCCAGCACGTCACCGGGCTGGGCAACCCGCGGCAGGTGATCGCGGTCAACACCGACCCCAGCTGCCCCATGATGGCCATGGCCGACCTCGCGCTGGTGACCGACGCACCCGCGCTGCTCGAGACGCTCGCCAGCCGCCTCGGCGTCACGCCCGACCCGGCCGCCACCGCCCGGGCTGGCCCGGCAGGGTCGGGGACCGGGCCGCAGCCCGCAACCGGGAGCAGGCAGGAGGCCCGTCATGGCTGACGTGGACGTCGTCGTCGTGGGAGCCGGCCCCGCCGGGGCGGCCGCCGCCCTGGTCGCCGCGCGCGCGGGCCTGCGGGTCATGCTCATCGAGCGAGGCCCGTTCCCGGGCGCCAAGAACATGTTCGGCGGCGTGATCTATCCGCGGGTGCTCGACACCCTGCTGCCGCGCTGGTGGGAGGAGGCGCCGGTGCAGCGCTGGGTCACCCGCCGGGCGACGATGATCATGACGGACACCCAGGCCCTCACCGTCGAGTACCGCGGCGAGGAGTGGGACGCGCCGCCCTACAACGGGGCGACCGCCTACCGCGCCGACTTCGACGCCTGGCTCGCGGGCAAGGCCGCCGACGCCGGCGCCGCGCTGGTCTGCTCCACCACGGTCACCGGCCTGCTGCGGGACGGCTCCGGCCGCGTCACCGGCGTCCGCACCGACCGCCCCGACGGTGACGTGCACGCGGGCGTGGTCATCGCCTGCGACGGGGTGCACTCCTTCCTCGCCAAGGAAGCCGGGCTGTTCGAGGACTGGTCGCTGCACCACTACACGGTGGGGGTCAAGGAGGTCCTCGCGCTGCCCCGGGACGTGCTCGAGGAGCGCTTCAACCTCACCGGCGACGAGGGCCTCGACATCGAGATCCTCGGCGGCACCCAGGGCATCCCGGGCGGCGGCTTCCTTTACACCAACGCCGACACGATCGCGGTCGGCGTGGTGCTGTCGCTGGCCGGGCTGCGGGACTCCGGCAAGCGCCCGGAGGACCTCATCGCCGCGCTCAAGCAGCACCCGGCGATCGCGCCGCTGGTGCGCGGCGCCGAGCTCAAGGAGTACTCCGCGCACACGATCCCGGAGGGGGGCATGGACGGCATGCCGCGGCTCTACACCGACGGGATGCTGGTCGCCGGCGACGCCGCGCACCTGTGCCTGGCCTCGGGCATCTGGCTGGAGGGCGTGAACTTCGCGATCGGGTCCGGCGCACTGGCCGGCGAGGCAGCGGCCGCGGCCATCCAGGCGGGCGACACCTCGGCCCGCTCGCTCGCTTCCTACCGGCGCCGGATGGAGGACTCCTTCGTCCTGGCCAACCACCATAAGCTGCGCGGCGCGCACAAGCTCATTCTCGGCGAGCGGGCGCAGACGCTGTACCCGCGGCTCGCCTGCGGGATCGCCCAGCGGGTGTTCACCGTGACCGACCCGCGGCCCAAGGCCGGCCTGCGCCGCTGGGTGCACGCCGAGCGCAAGGCGGTCGGCGTCCGGCTGCGCGACCTGGTCAGGGACGGCTGGACCGGCTGGAGGACCTTCGGTTGACATCCTCCCCCGCCGGTAGGCGGGGGATTCCAGCTACTCGCGTCAGGTTAGGGAGGCAAGCAGATGAGGTTCGCGGTTCACCGGCCCGGCATCCCGGCAGCCTCCCCGCGCAGTCACGGCGTGCCCCGCCGCGATGTTGCTGGCCGCGTTCACGTCCGCGTGGCCGGCGTACCCGCAGGCGGTGCACCGGAAGACCGCTTGGCTCTCGCGCGACTTCGGGTCCACGTGCCCGCACGCCGAGCACCGCTGGCTGGTGAACGCGGGACTGACCTTCTGCACCCGGCCGGGCGCCTTGTCGGCCAGCCGGCGCGCCAGCAGGCCCCAGCCGGACCGCAGGATGCCCCGGTTCAGCCCGGCCTTGGCCCGGACGTTGCGGCCCGGGTGCTCGCGGGTGCCTCGCGCGGACCGGGTCATGTTGCTGATCTGCAGGCCCTCCACCCTGATCAGGTCGAACCGGCGGGCGATGTCGGTGCTGGCCTTCTCCGCCCAGTCCCTGCGCCGGTCGGTCTCCCGGGCCTTCAGCCGGGCGATCGCGAGCTTCACCCGCCCACGACGGCCGGAGCTGCGCCGCGCCCGGGCCAGCCTCCGCTGCAGCCGCCCCAGCCGCTCGCGCTCGCGCGCGGTCAGGCCCGGGGCGTGCAGCAAGTCCCCGGTGGACAGGGCCGCGGATACCGCGACGCCGCGGTCGATGCCCACGACCTGGCCGCTGCCCGGCGCCGGCACCGGCGCGGGGATCGCGGCGAAGGCGACGTGCCAGCGGCCGGCCCGGTCCAGCGTCACCCGGAACGACTTCACGCCCGGCGGCACGTCCCGGGACCAGCGGAACCGCACCCAGCCGGCCTTCGGCACCCGCACCGCGCCGACCCGGCGGGACAGCCGCCGCAGGTCCCATTGGTTGCCGCGCCGTCCCACCACCCGGAACCCCTCGTCCCGGCCGGCCTTGCGCCAGGTGGGCCGCCGGGCCGGGTTCTGCGGGGCGAAGAACGCGGCCATCGCGGCGGCGAAGTCCCGCAGCGCCTGCTGCTGCACCGTCTGCGAGCCTTGCGCCAGCCACGGGTGCTCCGCCCTGGCCTGGGTGAGCTGCCGGCACTGTTCCAGGTAGCCGGGGGCGCTCTTGCGGCCTGGGTGCCAGTGCGCTTGCTGTTCGACGGCGAGGTTCCACACGTACCGGGCGTGGGCGCAGTGGTCCCGCAGCACCGCCTCCTGGGCGGGGGTGGGTTGCAGCCGGTACCGGGACATGCGAACACACTAGCGACCGCTACCGACATTCCCGGGGAGGTGAAGCGGCGTTCCCTCCCCGGCCAGAAGGCCGGGATCTCCACGCCGCGATCCTGATGGCACAGACCCCCTACGCCGGGCCCAGCTTCGAGGACCGGATGGCGACCGTCGAGTTCCGCGTGGCCGAGCGGCCGCACATCACCGTGGACACCGACGTGTGCCGCAGCTGCACGACCAAGGCCTGCGTGCACGCGTGCCCGGCGAAGCTGTTCGTGCCGACCTCGGACGGCGGCGTGCTGTTCAACTACGAGCAGTGCTTCGAGTGCGGCACCTGCTACATGGTCTGCAACGCCGAGGGGGCTCTGACCTGGAGCTATCCCGAGGGCGGGCACGGCGTCGTGTTCCGGAGGTCGTGACATGGGCGAGCGCAGCTTCATCGCCGTCGCGCTGAAGTTCACCGACCTGCACCCCGAGGTCGACCCGCTGTCCGGGAGCGTCAGCCGCGACGCCCGCACCTCGGGCTTCTCCCTCGCGGACGCCGCGGCGCTGGAGTGGGCGCTGCGGCTGGGCGAGGAATGGCAGCTGCCGGTGACCGCGGTGACCGCCGGGCCGGCCGAGGCCGAGGCGGTGCTGCGGGAGGCCGCCGCCTTCGGCGTCGCGCGGCTCGTGCGCGCCGACGCCGGCCCAGACGCTCCGTCGGACGCGGTGGCTCGTGCACTCGCCCCGGTGCTCGCCGGGGCCGCGGTGGTCTGCTGCGGCGACTACAGCGCCGACCGGGGCAGCGGCTCGGTGCCGGCCTTCCTCGCCCACGAGCTGGGCGCCGCGCAGGCTCTCGGCCTCACCGGGCTGGACCCCGGCGAGCCGGGGAGCCTGACCGCGCAGCGCAGGCTCGACGGTGGGCGGAGGGAGCGGCTGCGGGTCACGGCCCCGGCGGTGATCTCCGTCGAGCCCTCGGCCGCCCGGCTCCGCCGGGCCCCGCTGACCGGGCTGGTGACCGCGCGCGAGGCCAGCATCGAGGTCACCGCCGGCGACGCCGCGGATCCCGCGGCCCGGGTGCGGGTCGTGCGGACCACGCCGTACCGGCCCAGGCCCAAGGTGCTGCCACCGCCGGCCGATCCCGCGCCGCGAGGCAGGCTGTTGGCGCTGACCGGCGCGCTCACCGAGCGCACGCCGCCGCGGGTGGTGACGGCTGGCCCGGACGAGGCCGCGAACGAGCTGATCGGCTACCTGAAGGACAAGGGCTACCTCACGTGACGGCACGAGTAGCGAGCCGCCCGCCCGGGACCGCGGCCGGCCTACGGCCGGCGCGCGCGCCGGCCGGGGCCGGGACCGTCTCACCGGCCGGGGCCAGAATCGCCCCGCCGGCCAGCCGCGAGCTGCCGCCGGGCTTCCGGGTGGTCCTCGACCCCCCCGCCCGGGTGCGCGACGCCGGCTGCGTGCTCATCGGCGGCTCCCCGCTGCGGCTCGTCACGCTCAGCCCCCGCGCCCAGGCCGTCGTCGCCGCCTGGCGGCACGGCCGCCGGGCCGACGGGCCGGCCGCCCGCTCGGTCGCCCGGGCGCTGCTCGACGCGGGGCTCGCCCACCCGCGTCCCGGACCGGGCGGGCCGTCCCCCGAGGACGTGACGATCATCGTCCCGGTGCGCGACCGTCCCGGGTCGCTGGCCCGCTGCCTGGCCGCGCTCGGGCCGTGCCGGCAGGTCATCGTCGTCGACGACGCCTCCGCCCGCCCCGAGCTGACCGCGCAGGCTGCCCGCGCCACCGGCGCCCGCGTCGTGTACCGCGCCGTCAACGGCGGGCCCGCGGCCGCGCGCAACACCGGTCTGGCGCACTGCCGGACGCCGTACGTCGCGTTCGCCGATTCGGACTGCCGCCCGGAGCCCGGCTGGCTCACCCCGCTGCTCGCGCACTTCCGCGACCCCGCCGTCGGCGTCGCCGCGCCGCGGGTCGCCGCCGACACCGGCTGCGGCGGCTGGCTGGCGCGCTACGAGCGGGCACGCTCGCCGCTGGACCTCGGCGCGCGCGAGGGGCCCGTCGTGCCGCGGTCCCGCATCGCCTACGTGCCCTCGGCCGCGCTCGTGGCCCGCCGGGAGGCGCTCGGCAGCGGGTTCGCCGAGGAGCTGCGGACGGGGGAGGACGTCGACCTGATCTGGCGGGTGTACACGGCAGGCTGGCAGGTCAGGTACGAGCCGGCCGCGGTCGTCCGGCACGAGCAGAGGGGCCGGCTGGCCGACTGGGCCAGGCAGCGCCGCGGCTACGGCACCTCCGCGGCTCCGCTGGCGCGCCGGCACCCGGGACAGCTGCCGCCTGCCGTGCTGTCGCCGTGGAGCCTGGCCGCCTGGCTGCTGATCCTGCGCGGCCGCTGGATCCCGGCCGCCGGCGTGACCGCCGCCGCGGCTGCGCTGCTCGCCCGGCGGCTGCCGCTGCGGCAGCGGCGCGCGGCCGAGTCGGCGCGGATGGTCCTCACCGGTACCGCGCTGGCGGGCGGGCAGCTGGCCAGCGCCGTGACCCGGGGATGGTGGCCGTTCGCGCTCGCGGCCGCCGCCTGCTCCCGGCGAGCGCGCGTCGCGGCCACGGCCGCCTTCGTCCTGCCGCCCGCCGTCGAGTACCTGCGGCGGCGCCCGGCCCTGGATCCGTTCCGGTTCACCGCCGCCTACCTGGCCGACGACCTCGCCTACAGCGCGGGACTGTGGAGCGGCTGCATCCGGGGCAGGACGGCCGCGCCGCTGCTGCCGCGTCTCGCGGTCACTCGGCAGCGGCCCGCGCGCCCCGCGCGGGCCGCTGGTCCCGGCCGAGGGCCGGGTCCTTGGTCCCTGCGGCCAGGGACCAACGCCGGTGCCGCCGGGTCCGGACGTTCCGTAGCGTCGGAGATTCCGTCGCACCGAAGCGAAACCACCCGCCAGCCACACGAGATGGGAAGCTGACCATGACAACAGACGGACAACCACCGCCGGAGGGATCCGGGCTCCCGCAGCCGGCCGGGCCGGTCTGGCTCGCCGACCGGGTGGCGCTGGTCACCGGTGGCACCCGCGGGATCGGCGAGGCCATCTGCAGGTACCTCGCCGCGCGGGGCGCCGACATCGCGGCCGGCTTCTGGCACGGCCGCGAGCAGGCCGAGAAATTCCAGCTCAGCATGAGCGACGACTTCCCGGAGCGGCGGGTCACCGTGCACGAGGGGAACATCGGCCAGGGCGAGGACTGCCGCCGGGTGCTGCGCGAGGTCATCGACCAGCACGGCCGCCTCGACATCCTGGTCAACAACGCGGGGATCACGATCGACCGGGTCGTCGCTAAGATGACCGACGACGACTGGCAGAAGGTCATCGCGGTCAACCTGTCCGGCGCGTTCTTCATGGCCCAGGCGGCGGTCGAGCACATGATCGGGCGCGGCACTGGCCGAATCATCAACGTCTCCTCGGTCATCGGCGAGACCGGCAACATCGGCCAGGTCAACTACGCCGCGTCGAAGTCCGGCCTGTTCGGCCTCACCAAGTCGCTGGCCAAGGAGGCCATCTTCCAGCTCAACCGGGCCCAGCGTCCTCCGGGTGACGGGATCGGGCTGACCGTCAACGCGGTCACGCCGGGGTTCATCGCCACCGACATGCTCGCCACGATCCC